>WNFD01002769.1_pt1 | contig 29895 bp, 23 predicted proteins | sample 5400491 | NCBI WGS metagenome assembly WNFD01 (sample SAMN13153343, study PRJNA577476) | soil metagenome | isolation source: 120 cm saprolite under Douglas fir tree site 2 hole 2 replicate 2 | place: USA:California | collected 2015-04-18
CTAAGGGCAGGTTGCTCACGTGTTACTCACCCGTTCGCCGCTCGAGTACCCCGAAGGGCCTTTCCGCTCGACTTGCATGTGTTAAGCACGCCGCCAGCGTTCGTCCTGAGCCAGGATCAAACTCTCCGTTGATGTCTATATGCAACCGCATGCTCGACCGGCCACCGCTAGGCGGAGCCGGCCCAGACCTGCGGGCTGCTGACACATAAGAGTGCCTTGCCCGGCCGGTTACCCGGCCATGAAGGCGATCTTGGCAAAAATCCGTAGTGAAGCACTGCACCGTCGCCGGCGCAGCCCCCACTGACGGGGGTTGTGCTTGTGCACTGGCTTTTAGCACGCTGTTGAGTTCTCAAGGAGCGGACGCGCACCGTCACGAGGCTTTCGCCTTGATCGGGGGCAACCCTACAAACTTACCTGCGAGTCCTGGGTCTGTCAACCGGAATCACCGGTTTTTGTTGACTCCATGACTTGCTGTACGCCCAGCATACCGCCACAGAGGCACTCCAGAAGCCGGATTTCCCCTGTGAAGGATCTTGCTTGCTGTTCCCCAGGGACCGTCCGCCGCACGGCGTCCCGCTTCCCTTGGGGCAGGTGAAACAGTAGGCAGCAAAGCGGTTCCCGTCAAATCGGCTGGCCGTGTGGTCGGCGCTCCGCGAGCGGCCGGGCGAACACCGCTGCGGCGCCAGCGCTGGCCGCGGGGGCCCAGCCGCTCAGGGACGGCCCCCGGCAGTGCCCCAGAGACGCCCAGGGAGGTCCCGGCCGTGCCCCCCGGGCACTGGTGCCGGGGATGCCAGCGACAGAGGTCTGGGGGTTCCCAGGGAGCTTGCGGCGGTCAGCCCCGGACGATCTCCACGCCACTAACCGTGCGCTTGCCACGCCGGACGATCAGGAACCGCCCGTGCAGCAGGTCCGCCAGCGCCGGTCGGGTCTCCTCGCCTGCCATCTTGCGGTTGTTGAGATACGCACCGCCCTCGCTGATGACCCGCCGGGCCGCCGACTTGCTCGGCGCGATGCCGGTGGCGGCCATCAGGTCGGCGACGGTAGGCAGGCCCTCCCCCGGCGCGACCTCGATTCTGGCCGAGGGGATTTCGGCCAGCGCCGCCGCCAGCGTGCGCTCGTCGAGTTCGGCCAGCTCGCCCTGGCCAAACAGGGCCCTGCTCGCCGCCACCACGTTCGAGCACTCGGCCGCCCCGTGCACCAGGGTCGTGACTTCCTCGGCGAGCACGCGCTGTGCCTTGCGGGCGGCGGGCCTTTCCCTGGTTTCCCGCTCCAGTTCCTCGATCTCCTCCCGGGACCGGAACGTGAAAACCTTCAGCAGCCCAGGGACCTCGTCATCCGAACGGTTCAGCCAGAACTGGTAGAAGGCGTACGGGCTCATCAGGTCAGCGCTGATCCAGATCGCGCCGCCCTCGGTCTTGCCGTACTTGGTCCCGTCCGGCTTGGTGATCAGCGGCGTCGCCAGCGCGTGCACCCCTGCGCCCTCCACCCGCCTGATCAGGTCCACGCCCGCGACCAGGTTGCCCCATTGATCACTGCCGCCCAGCTGCAGCGTGCACTCGTGCCGCCGGTACAGCTCCAGGTAGTCGTTGGCCTGGAGGATCTGGTAGCTGAACTCGGTGTAGGTGATGCCGCCCGCATCGAGGCGGGCCTTGACCGCCTCCCGGGCGAGCATCTGGTTCACCGGGAAGTGCTTCCCGATGTCACGCAGGAAGTCCAGGGCAGACAGTTCAGCCGTCCAGTCCAGGTTGCTGACCATCAGGGCGCCGGTCGGGCCCGGTTCGAAGTCCAGGTACTGGCCCACCTCGCCACGAATCCGCTCCACCCAGCCGGCTACCACCTCCCGCGGGTTCAGTAGCCGCTCAGCGGACCTGCCGCTCGGGTCGCCGATCAGCCCAGTCGCCCCGCCGACGAGCCCGATCGGCCGGTGCCCGGCCTGCTGGAGGCGGCGCATCGTGAGCAGCAGCACCAGGTTGCCGATGTGCAGGCCGGGGGCAGTCGGGTCGAACCCGCCGTAGAAGGTGACCGGGCCCGCGTCCAGCGCCTTGCGCAGGTCATCGAGGTCGGTGGAGATCGCGAGCAGGCCGCGCCAGGTCAACTCGTCGATGATGTCGGTGGTCACCGGTGCATCGTCCCATCTTGGCCATCCGGAGGGGAAACTGCTTTCGGCCTCGCCCGCGGCACGTGCGCCCGGTAGGGGGAAACGGTCGGATCGCCCGTCAGCCAGAACCGCCATGGGCGCCGGGCAGCAGCGCTGACACCGACACGAGGCCCGGCGCTGATATGCGGATGACTGCCGATCGGCGGATCAGGGCCGCGGTGAGGATCGTTGTCGATGTGCGGCCGATTCGTGATGGAGGGGGACGGCGCCCCCCCGCGGCCGGAAGACGGCAGGCCCTCGCGACCGGAAGACGGCAGGCCCTCGCGACCGGAAGACGGCGGGCCGTCGCGACGGGAGGCCGGCGCGGGCCGGACGCGGAGCGGGGAACCCGGGCCGCACACGTCGGCCCCGTCGAGTGGCCGCCCGATGCCAAGCGCCTGGCAGAGCCGGGCCGGCCCCCGGGCCAGGTCCCGCTCCTGCTGGCGACGTGGCGGTGTACCGGCTATGTCTCCGCCACGCGGCGGCCGTGGAGCAGCCGCCGCCCGGCGGCGCGAGGCCAGCGGGACTCCCTCGACGACCCGCCCCGCCCGGAGCAGCACCGCCGAGGCCGTGCCTTCCACCAGGCAGACCAGGTTCACGCAGAAATGCATGCCGTAGGTGAAGTACACGTACGCGTGCCCGGGCGGCCCGAACATGACCGCGTTGCGGGCACTGCGCCCCCGGTAGGCGTGCGACGCCGGATCGGCCGATCCCTCGTAGGCTTCGACCTCGGTGAGCACCGCGGCGACCAGCCCGTCCGGCGTCTCGTGCTCAATCACGCAGCCAAGCAGCGCCGGCGCCACCTCCAGCGCCGGCCGCGCGAAGAACGCGCGCGGCAGCAAAGGCTCGTCAAGCAAAGGCTCGTCAAGGTGACTGTCGCGGGCCGGCATCGTCAGGAAGCCGCCCAGGCGGCGTGCTCGTTCACCACCGCTCGCAGCGCGGTGAGCTGCTCGGCGACCCGCTCCGGCGCCGTTCCGCCGTAACTCTTGCGCGCGGCCAGCGCGCCCTGGACCGACAGCACCTCCCGCACTTCGGGAGTGAGCTGCGGGGAGATCCTGGCCAGGTCCTCGTCGCTCACATCGGGCAGGTCGCAGTCGTGCACCTGGCACCACACCACCAGGTGCCCGACGACTTCGTGTGCCTCACGGAACGGGACCCCGCGCCGGACCAGCAGCTCAGCCAGGTCGGTCGCCAGCGCGAAGCCGGTGCTCGCACCGCGCGAGATCCGCTCGGCATGAATGCGGAGCGTGCTGACCAGCCCGGCCAGCGCGGGCAGCACCAGGAGCAGCGTGTCCACCGCGTCGAAGACCGGCTCCTTGTCCTCCTGCAGGTCGCGGTTGTACGTGAGCGGGAGCCCTTTCAAGGTGGTGAGCAGCCCGGTGAGCCCGCCGATCAGCCGGCCAGCCTTGCCCCGGGCCAGCTCTGCGACGTCCGGGTTCTTCTTCTGCGGCATGATCGAGGAGCCGGTCGCGTAGGCATCGTCGATCTCCACCCACCCGAACTCCTGCGAGGACCAGAGCACGATCTCCTCGCCCAGCCGGGACAGGTGCACGCCCAGCAGGGCCGCGGTGAAGCAGAATTCGGCGGCGAAGTCCCGGTCGCTGACCGCGTCCATCGAGTTCGGCGCCGCGCTGTCAAAGCCGAGCTCGGCGGCGACGGCCTCCGGGTCGACCGGCAGCGAGGAGCCGGCCAGCGCACCCGCGCCGAGCGGGCAGACCGCCGCCCGCCGGTCCCAGTCCCGGAGCCTGCTCACGTCGCGGGCGAGCGCGTGCGCGTGCGCGAGCAACTGGTGGGCGAAGACCACCGGCTGGGCGTGCTGCAGGTGAGTCATCCCCGGTGCCGGGGTGGTCAGGTGCTCGGCTGCCTGAGCGAGCAGCGCGGTCTCCAGCTCGGCCACCCGGGAGGTAACCAGCCGGGCATAATCGCGCAGGTACAGCCGGAGATCGGTCGCGACCTGGTCGTTCCGGCTGCGGCCGGCCCGCAGCTTGCCGCCGAGCGAGCCGACCCGCTCCAGCAGGCCCCGCTCCAGCGCCGTGTGCACATCCTCGTCGGAGACCGCCGGGCGGAAACTGCCGTCGCGGCAGGCCTGAGTGAGGCTGTCCAGCGCTGCGAGCAGCCGGCCAAGCTCGGTTTCGTCCAGCAACCCCGCGCGGTGCAGCACCCGCGCGTGGGCACGCGAGGCGAGCAGGTCGTAGGGGGCGAGCCGCCAGTCGAACTGGACGCTCACCGACAGCCGGGCGAGGGCCTCGGCGGGGCCGGACTCGAACCGCCCGCCCCAGAGCCGGGTCGGCGTACGCTCCTCGTCTCCCACTGAGCTCCTCTCATATCCATGATCGTGATGATTGGGTCGCGGCAGGACACTACCGACCTGGGCGCTTGCCCGGGGGGCCGGGGCCTGCCCTCGGGCAATCTCCGCATCGCGATCATGGGCGGGCTCGGCGCACTCAGGGTGCGGCGCACCCGCATGCCCGGCCCGGCACGCCAGGGGCTCAGCCGCCAGCCCGGCTGTCCCGCAACGCGGCGATCTTGCTGGGCAGGCCCCACAGTTCCACGAAGCCCTTGGCCAGCGCCTGGTCGAAGGTGTCGCCAGTATCGTAGGTGGCCAGCTCGTAGTTGTAGAGCGAAGTCGGGCTGCGCCGCCCGGTGACGACTGCCCTGCCGCCGTGCAGCCGGAGCCGGATCTCACCGGTCACCTGCCGCGACGCCTCCTCCATGAACGCGTCGAGAGCGCGCTTGAGTGGGGAGAACCACAGCCCGTCGTAGACCAGCTCGGTCCAGCGCTGCTCGGCCTGGCGCTTGAACCTGGCCAGATCCCGCTCCACGCAGACGTTCTCGAGCTCCTGGTGGGCCGTGATGAGCGCGAGTGCCCCCGGAGCCTCGTAGACCTCCCGGCTCTTGATCCCGACGAGCCTGTCCTCGACCAGGTCCAGCCTGCCTACTCCCTGAGCCCCGGCGCGTGCGTTCAGCTCGGTGATGAGCTGCAGCGGGGTCAGCGTCCTGCCGTCGATGGCGACCGGTACGCCATTGGTGAAGGTCAGCACCAGCTCGTCGGCGTCGCGGGGCTGGGCGGGATCCGAGGTGTAGTCGTAGACGTCCTCCTGCGGAGCGTTCCAGATGTCCTCCAGGTGCCCGGTCTCGACGGCGCGGCCCCACAGGTTCTGGTCGATGGAGTACGGCGACCGGGACGTGACGTCGATCGGCAGCCCCCTCTCCTCCGCGAACGCGATTGCCTTGTCCCTGGTCATGCCGGAGTCGCGGACCGGGGCGAGCACGCTCACCTCCGGGGCCAGGCTGGCCAGGCCCACTTCGAAGCGCACCTGGTCGTTGCCCTTGCCGGTGCAGCCGTGCGCCACCACGCTGGCGCCGAACTCGCGGGCGACCCGGGCCAGATGCGCGACGATCAGCGGCCGCGACAGCGCGGACACCAGCGGGTAGCGGTCCATGTACAAGGCGTTCGCCTTGAGCGCTGGCACGCAGAAGTCGGCCGCGAACTCCTCCCGCACGTCCACGACTACGGCATCGGCCGCGCCGCAGGCCAGCGCCCGGTCGCGGATGGCGGTCAGGTCCTCGCCGCCCTGGCCGACGTCGACGGCCACGGCGATGACCTCGGCGTCGGCCTGCTCGGCGATCCAGCCGATGGCGACCGAGGTGTCAAGGCCACCGGAATATGCGAGTACTACACGCTGTGTCATGGTCTGTCCCCTGCCTGTGTCGAATGCCTGTGTCGAATGCCTGTGTCGTCGTCCATATGCCTGGTTGCCGGTTTGGCATGACCGCGCGGCGCCGCCGGGCGCGTTGCTAACTCCGCCGTTCCGCGAGTTGCAGGAGCGACCGCGCGACCCCCGCTCCGCTGGCTGGCTCCCTGACGATCACCAGGACGGTGTCGTCGCCTGCGACAGTGCCGAGGATCGACGGCCAGGCCGCGTGATCGATCGCCGCCGCGAGGAGCTGTGCCCCACCCGCCGGAGTGCGGAGTACCACCAGGTTGGCGCTGGCCTCGGCGGCGAAGAGCAGTTCCGCCGCGACCCTGGCCAGCCTCGCGGAAGCCTCCCGGTCCGTCCCGGCCGACGGCTCCGCGCCCGGCTGTCCCTCTGGGAGGCCGCCCGGCCGTGAGCCAGGCCCGCCAGGTGATCCTGGCAGCGCGTACACCAGCGCGCCATCCGTGCCGCGCAGCCGCACCGCGCCGAGTTCCTCCAGGTCACGGGACAGCGTGGCCTGGGTGACCCGGACGCCGCGCTGAGCCAGCAACTCAGCGAGCTCATCCTGGGACCGCACTGCCGCACGGGCCAGGATGCCGGCGATCTGCGCCTGCCGGCCGGTCTTGGTCAGCGGGCTCACGGACACCATCACGCCTCCCCGCCCGGATGCGCGGCGACAGCCGCGGACCCGCCCGGGACCGCGGCGGGCAATCCCGCTTCGCCTGCCGCGTCGTCGAGAATGGCAGGCAGGGCGGTGAGGAACTCGTCGGCCTCGGCGGCTCGCAGGATCAACGGTGGCGCGAGCCTGATCGCATCCGGCTGGACCGCGTTCACCAGGTACCCGGCGCGGCGGGCGGCGGCCTCCACCTGGCTGGCGGCCGGTCCGGCCAGGATGGCGGCGAGCCAGAGCCCACGGCCGCGTACCCCCCTGAGCAGTGGGTGGCTCAGCCCGGCGATGCCCGCCGCGAGCCGCTCGCCGACCGCCGTGGCGCTGGCCAGCAGCCCCTCGGCCGCGATCGTGTCGAGCACAGCGAGCGCGGCCGCGCAGGCCACTGGGTTCCCGCCGAACGTGCTGCCGTGGTCGCCCTTACCGAGCGCCGTGGCGGCTGCACCCAGCCCGATGCAGGCGCCGATCGGCAGCCCGCCACCCAGGCCCTTGGCGAGGGTGAGCACATCTGGCCGCACCCCGTCGGGCTGATGCGCGAACCAGGTGCCGGCCCGGCCGATCCCGCTCTGGATCTCATCGATCACCAGCAGGGCCCCGGCCGCGTCGCAGGCCTCCCGGGCCGCGCGCAGGTACCCGGCGGGTGCCGGCACCACGCCCCCCTCGCCCAGGCATGGCTCGAGGAATACCGCCGCACAGTCTGGCGTGGTCACGGAGCGCAGCGCGTCGGCATCCCCGTAGGGCACAAACCGAACATCAACCCCAAATGGTCCAAACGGTTCCCGGATTGAACTCTTGCCCGTCAGCGAGAGGGCCCCCATGGTCCGTCCATGGAAGCCGCCCTCGGCGGCCACGAAGACCGGGCGCCCGGCGCCCTGCAGGCGGCGGGCCAGCTTGATGGCGGCCTCGTTGGCCTCGGCGCCGGAGTTGGTGAAGAAGACGCGCCCTCCGACGGCCCCCCCAGGGCCGGGAGCCGACCCAGCGGGGCCGGCCGGGGCCGACGGCGCCAGCAAGGTCAGCAGCCGTTCCGCCAGAGCAACCTCGCCTTCGTGCATGTACAGATTGGAGGTGTGCGCGATGGCGCGCACCTGGCGGGTCACGGCCTCGATGATCGCCGGGTGGGCGTGGCCCAGCGAGCTCACCGCGATTCCGGCGATCAGGTCGGTGTACTCGCGCCCGTCCACGTCCCAGACCCGGCATCCTTCGCCGCGGGCGAGCGCCACCGGCGGCGTGCCGTAGTTGGGCATGAGCGCGGCGTCGAACCGCGCCCGCAGCCGCTCCGTCGCGGTCATGACACTGCTCCGTCCGGTACGACCATGGTGCCGATGCCGGAGTCGGTGAAGATCTCCAGCAGCACCGCGTGGGCCAGGCGCCCGTCCAGCACGTGGGCCTGGGGCACCCCGCCGCGGACCGCGCGCAGGCAGGCCTCCATCTTCGGGATCATGCCGGTGCCCAGGCTGGGCAGTAGCTCTTCCAGCTCGGTGGCGTTCAGCAGGCTGATCACGTCACCCGTGGCGGCGGAGTCGCCCGGCTGCCAGTCGGCGTACAGGCCCTCGACGTCCGTGAGCACGACCAGTTTGATCGCATCAAGCGCGACGGCGAGGGCGGCGGCCGCCGTGTCGGCGTTGACGTTGTAGATCTCGCCGTCGGCCCCCCGCGCGACGCTGGACACCACGGGAACGCGGCCGTCGTCCAGGAGCACCCGGACCGCGCCCGGGTCCACCTCGTCGATCTCGCCGACCAGGCCGAGGTCGACAGACTCGCCATCCACGATGGCGCGGCGGCGGCTGGCGGTGAACAGGTTGGCGTCCTCGCCTGACATGCCGACCGCGAACGGCCCGTGCCGGTTGATCAGCCCGACCACATCCCGGTTCACCTGGCCGGTGAGCACCATGCGCACGACGTCCATGGTCTCCGGGGTGGTAACCCGCAACCCGGCCCGGAATGTGGTCGGCACGCCGAGCCGGTCGAGCTGGGCGGAGATCTGCGGGCCGCCACCGTGCACTACCACCGGGCGCAGCCCCGCGTACCGCAAGAACACGACATCCTGGGCGAAGCCGAGCCGCAGCGCCTCGTCCGCCATGGCGTGACCGCCGTACTTGATGACGACGGTCTGCCCGTGGAACTTGTCCAGCCAGGGCAGCGCCTCGATCAGGGTGGCCGCCTTGGCCAGCGCCGCCGCTGCGTCGTTGCGGCCTGGCCGGGCCTGACTGCCGGCGTGGCCCGCGTCATCGGCATTGCCCGGGTCACTGGCGTGACCCGGGTGACCGGGATCGCGCTGGTCGCCGGGGAGCAGGGAGTTCACGGTCGCCGTCAAGTCGAGTACGCCGTGTTCTCGTGCACGTAGGCGGCGGTCAGGTCGGTTGTCCGGATGGTGGCGGCGTGCGGGCCGGCCGAAAGATCCACGATGATCGTCACGTCTCTCGGGCGCAGATCCACCTTGGACCGGTCGTCGCCCACGCAGCCGTTCCGGCAGACCCAGACACCGTTGATCGCGACGCTGAGCCGGTCGGCCTCGAAGGCCGCATCGGTGGTGCCGACCGCGGCGAGTACCCGTCCCCAGTTCGCGTCCTCCCCCGCGATGGCGCACTTGAGCAGGGCGGAGCGGGCCACGGCACGCCCGGCGGTGACAGCATCGTCCTCACTGGCCGCGCCGACGACCTCGACCGCGATCGCCTTGCTCGCGCCCTCGGCGTCCGCCTGCAACTGGCGGGCCAGGTCCGCGCACACGTCGGTGAGCACGCCGGCGAACTCCTCCGGGTCCGGGCTGACCCCGGCCGCGCCGCTGGCCAGGAGCAGCACGGTGTCGTTGGTGGACATGCAGCCGTCGGTGTCGAGCCGGTCGAAGGTCACCCTGGTCGCCGCGCGGAGCGCGCGGTCAAGCTGCCCGGCGGTCAGGTCGGCGTCGGTGGTGAGCACGCAGAGCATGGTCGCCAGCGCGGGGGCGAGCATGCCGGCCCCCTTGGCCATGCCGCCGATCGTGTAGCCGCCGGCCCGCTGGAAGGCGATCTTGGAGACGGTATCGGTGGTCCTGATCGCGTCCGCGGCGGTCGTCCCGCCGTTGCGCGCGGCGTCCGCGAGGGCCGCGTCCAGCCCCGCATCAAGCAGGGCCATGGGCAGCCGCTCACCAATGAGCCCGGTCGAGCACACCGCGATCTCGCCCGCGGAGTCATTGAGCGCGGCGGCGAGCCGTTCGGCGCTGTGGTGGGTGTCCGTAAAGCCGAGCGGCCCAGTGCACGCGTTTGCGCCGCCCGAATTGAGCAGCACAGCCCGCACTCGTCCGCCGCGCACGACCTGCTCCGTCCACAGCACCGGCGCGGCCTTGACCCGGTTGGCGGTGAGTACGGCCGCCGCGGAGCGCGAGGGCCCGTCGTTCAGCACGACCGCTACGTCTCGCTCGCCGGAGGGCTTCAGGCCGGCGGCGACGCCAGCCGCCCGGAAACCCAGCGGCGCAGTCACGCTCACGGCCTGGCCCCAGGGGCGTTTCCATGATCACGGCTTATTTTCTTTACATACGACTGAAGATGTTCCGTGATCATGGAAGTGCTCTGGCGCAGTGCTGGTGGGATGGGGATGGGGATGGGGATGGGGGTCAAGGGGAGACTCCGTGGAGGGTCAGGCCGGCGGTTTCCGGCAGGCCGAGCATCAGGTTGGCGATCTGGACGGCCTGCCCGGCGGCCCCTTTGACCAGGTTGTCCAGGGCGGCGATCACCACAGCGCGTCCCGAATGGGCGTCGGCGGCCGCCTGGAGGTGCACCGCGTTCGACCCCGCGGTCGCCGCTGTGCTGGGCCAGCGGCCCTCGGGCAGCACGTGGATGAACGGCTCGTCGGCATAGGCGCTGACCAGGGCCTGCCGGGGCGAGGCGGCCGGGCCGGCGGCGCCCACGGCGGCAGGCAGCCGGGCGGTGCAGGTGGCGAGGATGCCCCGGGGCATCGGCGCGAGCAGCGGCGTGAACGAGACGACCGGCCTGGTGCCCGACGCCTCGCCGAGAGCCTGCTCGATCTCCGGGATGTGCCGGTGCAGGCCGCCCACCTGATACGCGGAGACCGAACCCATCACCTCGGTCGCGAGCAGTGAGCGGGTCGGCGTGCGCCCTGCGCCGGACGTGCCGGAGGCGGCGACGATCACGACGTCGCCTGGCTCCGCGGCGCCCCTGGCGAGTAGCGGCGCGAGCGCCAGGATGGCGGCGGTCGCGTAGCATCCCGCCGCCGCCACCCGGGAGGTGGCCGCGATCAGCTCACGGGCGCCGGGCAGCTCGGGAAGGCCGTACACCCATTTTCCGTTATGCCGCGTTTTATAGTATTTGTTCCAATCGCCGGGATCAGCGAGGCGGAAACTCGCGCTGAGGTCGATGACCGGCTGGTTGGCCGGCAGGCTCGCCGCGAGCGCCGCGGACTCCTTGTGCGGGAGCGCGAGGAAGACCAGATCAGCCGCGGCCAGGCGGTCCGCGTCGGCCTGCTCGAAGGTCCGGCTGGCCAGGGCGGCGAGATGCGGATGGACGTCCGTGACCGCGGCGCCGGCGCTGGCCGCCGCGGTGACCGGGCCCAGTTCCAGGTCCGGATGCCCGGAGACCAGGCGCAGGAGTTCACCCCCCGCGTACCCGCTGGCTCCGGCGACCGCCACGCGGACTCCCATAACTGCATCCTCCCGACCTCGTCGTCTTGCAAGAGTATGCATGGTAGCAACTATTTATGCAAACGACTTTGGCCAGGGAAGACCAGGGCAGAATGGGCGTCCAGGGATCGAAGTGGGGCTAGATCGAGGCGCGCGGCATGGCATGGCCGGTACGGGAGCCGGCTTCGGCGGGCCACGCGGGCCACGGCATGATGAGGGGGGCGGAAAGGAGACCCCCTCATGCGCCATCGCCGCCCGTGGCCTGCTGGTGCGGCCGTTCCCGCCCTGGCTGCGGCCCTCGTCGGCTGCAGCGCCTCCGGGGCCGCATCGGCCCACTCCGCCGCCCCCATGCAGTGCGGTACCGCGCGGACAGCCGCCAACGTGCGCGTCCTGATCGAGATCAGCCATGGCTCGGTGGCCTGCTCGACCGCGCTGATGGTGGAACAGGCCTACGCCGCCGCCGTTGCCGCAGGCAAGGCCCCGGGGAATGGCGGCGGCGGACCGGTCTCGGTCAACGGCTGGACCTGCCTCGGGTTCGACACGCCCCAGGTCCTTCGCACCGGCCAGACATCGAAATGCACCAAGGAGGGCTCGGAGATCCTGGCCGTCCTGCCTTCGCCCTCCTGAGCGGGGCGGTCAGGACGAGAACAGCCATCCGTTCTCGGCAGGCGCCGCAATCGTCTCGCTGTCGGTGATCATGCACACCTTGTCGCGGCCGTCGCTCTTGGCCCGGTACAGTGCGGTGTCCGCCGCCGCGAGCAGGTCGGTGAGCTGACTGCCGGTTGTCCTGTCCCACATAGTGCCCAGCGCGGCTACCCCAATGGAGACCGTTACCCGAATGGACTCTGCCTCTGGGTCGTCACCAGCGGCGATGGGCATATCAGCGATATGAACTCGCATACGCTCGGCAATACGGTGCGCGTCTGCTTCCCCCGTCTGCGGGAGCAGCAGGGCGAATTCCTCCCCGCCGAACCGGCCGGCCAGATCGTAGTCTCGCAGGAAGATCTTGAAGGTGCGCGAGATGGCCCGGAGCGCCTTATCTCCGGCCAGGTGACCGTGGGCGTCATTGACTGCCTTGAAATGATCAAGGTCGATCAGCATCAAGGCGAGCGGGGTCCGGGTGCGCACTGCTCGCGCCACTTCCGAGGCCGCCTCGCGCTCCCAGGTGCCGGCGTTGAGCAGCCCGGTCTTGGAATCGATGCGGGAAGCATTGAGCAATTGGGCGTGCCGGAGCGAGCGCTGGAGCAGAGTGACGAACGGCAGGGCGAACACGATGGTGAGGGGGGTGAAGGCGATTCCGAACGTGACAAGGACCGCGACGCAGAGCTCGGCTGTGTCGTTTTGCACCGCCTCACGGCCCAGCACCAGATCGCGGACACGGACGGAGCCGTGAGCCCCAGGTGAAATAGCCGATTCGAAGGGAGTACCAGTGAGCCCATGAAAAGCGAGCGAGGCGCTGCCGTACGACAGCCCGACTATGGCTGCGGTGAACACCCTACGGTGGAGCGGTATGCGCCTGATGCGCCACTGAACAAGCCCCAACCTGAAGATCGGCACCAGCAATGCGTACACGGGCGGAAGCAGGAGCGCGATGGGGAGTTCCCAGACGGCGTAGACATCCTTGATCAGCCCCGCGTTCTCTCCTGCCCGCTTGGTGAGTTCCACGGTCGCACCAATGCAGACCAACAGGAATACGAGTACGAGCAGATCGCGGGCAGGTATGGATGGTGCCCGGACGGTGGCGCCGATGGCCAGCACGTAGGCGGTGAGGACCGCCACGATGAAGGCCACCAGCCACCGGGGATTCTCCCAGACAGGCCATGCACTCACAGCCGGGACTCGCCTTCGCACACGATTGCAGAGGCCCGGACGCATCGGCTCCTCCTCGGTGAACGCGCGGTGATTCTGACAGTGCAAACGGTAGCAGGCGGTAAGAGCATTGCCCCGTATTGTCACAGAGCAGGTACGCCCCCTGTCAAGCCCCCGTTACTCGCTGACACCAGATTCTGTGGTTGTCTCGGGTTTCGTGCCAGAAGGTTACTCTCTGTCGTCAACGCCCGTACCCTCAAATCGCCGCTATAGGCCACATTTCCGGCTCCATTCCATGCGTCACCATGGGAACGTGTTGCCTGCTGAGCGCCGCCGCCCCGGCAGGCGTTGGAAGCACGCCGCACAGGAAGGAGAACCCCATGAGCACCAGCGGCTGGGGCAAGTGACCCCCACCAACCACCACCACGGCACAGGAAGGAGAACCCCATGAGCACCAGCGGCTGGGGCAAGTGACCCCCACCAACCACCACCACGGCACAGGAAGGAGAACCCCATGAGCACCAGCGGCTGGGGCTGAACTTGACACGCGTGTCTGGCAGGTAAAGATCTACGACAACGACAGGGGCAGACTCGGGTTACCGGCGCGTGACCAGTTGACTAGAGAGCGGTCAACGTGGACGGGCGTCACCGAACTTGATCGCGCCCGCGGCAATGACGCCCATGGCTCCGCTGACGGCGATCACGACGGCTGGTGGAAAATGCTGCGCGGCCGCGCCAGCCAGGATCATCGCCACTCCCTGGCCTAGGCTCATCCCTCCTTGCGCGATGCCAAAGACCTGACTCCGCTGATCGGGGGGAGTTGCGCTCACGAACGCCGCATTGGCGGCGAGCTGATAGCAGTCGAAGAGGCCACTGACGGTCAGGATCGCTAGTGCCGCGGGCAACGCGAGGCGGAAGGCGAAGAGGATGAGGACCGCACAACTCGCGATGGCCAGCGGGCTCATCCAGCGCAATCGCCGGGCCGGATCGACGAGTCGGCTGAACAGTACCGCGCCGAACGAGGCGCCTAGCGCTCCAGCGGCCAGGATGAGGCCGACTGCGACATCCCCGCCGCCTAGTGCCTGCCCCAGCGGTGCCGCGACCCCTTCCGGAATGTTGTAGAACGCCGCGAGCCAGCCGAGCAGCATCGGCGTGCGGAGTCTCGGATCGGCGAATACCAGCCGAACTCCGGTTATCACCCCAGACAGTGATCCGGTCATCACGCCGGAGGATGACAGGCGGCCCGGGTGCGGCGCGCTCTGGGCCGCGGGCCGGGCGTGTACCCAGAGGCGAGTGATCAGCGCCGAGAGTATGAACGTGGCCGCGTCCGCTAGCAGTGACGTGCGGGCGCCGAAGAAACCGGCGATCGCGCCGCCCGCGGCGAAACCCACTACCTGCGAGAACTGAAGAGTGGTGAGTGTGACAGCGGTACCGAGTACATAGCGGTCCCCGGACAGGATGTCCGGGTAGAGAGCCGCCCGCGCCGAGGTGAACGGCGCACTGATCATGGTCACGATGAACAGCAGGCCCACCCGGGCCGCCAGAGGTAGTGCTGGCAGCGCCATGATCGCGACGAGGGCCGCGCGACTCAGATCGCAGGCGATCATCACCCGCCGCCGGGGCAGCCGGTCCGCCAGGCCGGAAAGCGTGAGACCGCCGACGAACGTGGGTACGATGCTCGCCGCGAAGGTGATCGCAGCCAGCAGCGCGGAGTGAGTCTGGTCGAAGACCAGCAGCGTGAGCGCGACCCTGGCCAGCTGGTCACCAGCCACCGACAGGACTTGCGCGATCCAGAGGGCCCTGAACTCCCCCACGGCGAAGACCTCGCGGAAGGTGGACCGGGACACCGCCGCGTCCGCCGGTCCCGGCCGGCCCTCCTGGTCACCTTGGGTCCCGGCTTCCCGGCTGATGACGTGTCCTCCTCGGTGCAGATAGGGCGTGGTCCGGCGAGCGGAGGCCACAAACGAGCAAGCAGGGGTCGGTCTGTGGACACGATCTCGGCCGGGGGCCGCGGGCCAGGCCGGTCAGCGACCTTACTGTAGGCCAGCACTTAGTCCAGAACTGTAGCGACCTTGGCCCAGCGCTCAAGGGCCAGATCTCCGGTACGGCCCAGTGATCTCATTGATGCTGGCAGCCTGGTGCCGCGGCCGCCGCCGTGTTACGTGCAGCGACCCAGCGGGCTCGCCTCAGCCGATTAGGGGCAGCCGGGGGTCTGGGTGCGGGGACCGGCCTGATGCCGCCCGGACCCACGCCATGTCATCGGAGAGGTCTGCCGGGCGCTCGCCCACCGTACGCCGGGCGAGCAGTTCGTCGAGGATCGCAGCGGTCATGGCGAGCCCTCCGGGCGTGGCGACGGAGTCCTGTCCGAGCGTGTCGGTGAGATCCACGCCGTGCACGACCGCCTCAACCACCCGGCTGGGAATGAATTCGCCGAGCCGCATCAGGGCGTAGTAGCCCGAGCCGACCGTATCGGGAGACGTCGCGCGGGCCTCCTGGATCGTCTTGCCGAAGGTCTCGCTCAGGACATCGGCCATCTGCCCCGGCTGCTTGCCGTCCACCATGGTGTACGCGTAGTCGTAGACACCCGGCGCCACCTCTGAACGCGGGAAGATGAAGAAGCTGACCCGGTCCCGGCCCACCTGACCCGGCTGCTGGCTGGCGATGAGCATCCGGGCGAGCCCGATCGAGATATCGAAGTGGCCCGCCAGTTCGAACAGGGTCCACGGCGGTAGCTTCTCATCCACCGGCCGGAGCAGGGTCGGGGTGCGCCAGTCGCTCTCGGTCAGCCCGCGATATACCTGTTCCACCTGCCCGAGTTCGGCCTCAAGGATCTGGACGGCGACGTCATAGTCTCTCATGGGGACCTCCGGTGTCCGTACTACGGACATCCGATTCCTGCACGCTTGTCCCTGTCAAGGCAAAGTGTCGGTGGCGTGCGCCAGGGTGACAGTCATGACGAACAGGAGGCACCATGGCAGTCATGAGCGTGACTGGGACCTGGTACGGCCATCGGACCTGGTGGCCTGCGGCGCGCCGGGCCACCGCAGGACCAGGCCACCTGACCTGAGCCCAGCTCTCAGGGCCGGCCCTCAGGACCCGCCGCGCAGGACAGCGCCGACCCGGCGGGCGGCCTCGGTGACCGCGGCATCCCGGACGGCGGTGGTCTCCTCGACAGTGAGCGTCCGGTCCGGCGCGCGGAACCGCAGCGTGTAGGCCAGCGACTTGCGTCCCTCGCCGGCCTGCGCACCCGTGTACACGTCGAACAGCCGGACTTCCTCCAGCAGGTCGGGCTGATCACTGCCTGCCACCCCGGCGACCAGGGCGGCCTCGACGTCAGCGGCAGCCACGTCGGCCGGCACGACCAGCGCGACATCCTGGGTGGCCACGGGGTACGGGGAGATCCGCGGCGCCTGGGCCGGCCCCAGCGACACGGCGGCCGTCTCAATCACCGACATGTCGACTTCCATGGCACAGGTGCGCGGGGCCAGGTCGAACGCCGCTGTCACCCGGGGATGCAGCTCGCCCGCGTGTCCGGCCAGCCATTCCCGGCCCCCGCCGGCCTGCACGAAGACGGCCGCGCACCGGCCAGGATGCCAGGGCTCGTGCTGGTCGGCGCGCACCTCGAACGGGACCCGGCTGACTCGCAGCACCTCCCTGGCCGCCTCGATGATGTCCGGCCAGCCGGCCGACCGGCCCGCGCCCCACCAGCCCGGCAGTTCACGGTCACCAGCCAGGACGGCCGCTAGCCGCAGTGGCTGATCCGGCAGCGCCGCCTCCAGGATGGCGATCTCCTGCACGGTCGGCCCGCGGTCCACCCGCAGGATGGGCGCCACCCCGGGGCTTCCTGGGCGCGGCCGGAAGACCAGGCCCATCTCGAACAGCGCGACGTCGCTGAAGCCGCGCCCGGCGTTGCGGGCCAGGACGCGCAGCAGGCCAGGCAGCAGGGTGGTGCGCAGCAGCGGCTCATCGTCGCTGAGCGGGTTGGCGACCACGAGTGCCCGCCGCCTCGGGTCGTCGTCCGCGAGCAGCAGCCGGTCGTGGTCGGCAGCGGAAGCGAACGGCGGGCTGAGCACCTCGACGTAGCCCGTGTCGGCCAGTACCCCGCCGGTGGCGCGGCGCAGCCGCTGCCGCGCGGTCAGCCCGCGGCCCACCGCCGCCCGGGGCATCCGGACCGGGATGTTCTCATACCCTTCCAGCCGGATGACCTCTTCGGTGAGGTCCCTCGGGTACAGCAGGTCCGGCCGCCAGGATGGCGGGATTACCGTCAGCAGCGGCGGGCCGCCTTCGTGCTTGCCGTGGTCGTGCTGCCCGGTAACCGCGCTCGCTGGGGGGACTGTCACCACGCATCCCACGTCCCGCAGCCTGCGCACGACCGTGTCGCGGCCGTAGACACGGCCCGCCACCTGGTCCGGGTAGTCGGCCGCCATGGTGATCGTCACCTGCGGCACCTCGACGAACGCGTGCGTGCAGCCGGGCACGGCGGTCCCGCCGCCGAGCGAAGCCAGCAGGGAGACGGCCTTGGCCGACGCCGGGATCGGCAGTTCCCTGTCCACCCCGCGTTCGAACCGGTAGGACGCCTCGCTGAACAGCTTGTGCCGCCGGCTCATCCGGGCCGTGCCGCGCTGGTCGAAGTGCGCCGCCTCGATGACCAGGTCGCGGGAGTCGGCCGAGATCTCGGTGGCCAGGCCGCCCATGGTGCCCGCCATCGAGATGGGACCGGAGGAGTCGGTGATGAGGATGTCATCCGGGTCGAGCTCACGGACAACGTGGTCCAGCGTTTCCAGGCGCTCCCCGGGCCGCGCCCGGCGGACCACGATCGGCCCGGTCAGGCGGGACCGGTCGAACGCGTGCAGGGGCTGGCCCAGCTCCAGCATCAGGTAGTTAGTCACGTCCACGGCCAGCGACACGCGGCGCATCCCGGACCGGGCCAGCCGCACCCGCATCCACAGCGGGGTGGGCGCATTCGGATCGAACCCGCGCACCTCGCGCAGGACGAACCGGTCGCACGCCGACGGGTCCTCGATGCTCGCCGGGTAGATCTCAGGAGAGACGGCCGCGACGTCCTCGGGAAGCCCGGCGCCGGCCGGGTCAGCGAAGCTGGTCCCGTAGGCGGTGGCCAGTTCCCTGGCCACGCCGCGGATGGACAGGGCGTAGCCACGGTCCGGGGTCACCGCGATGTCGAGCACGTGGTCGGCCAGCCCCGCGTAGGCCACGAAGTCAGCGCCGAGCGGCGCGTCGGGGGGGAGCACCAGGATGCCGGAATGGTCATCCCCGATGGCAAGCTCGGCGGCCGAGCAGATCATCCCCTCGGACATCCGCCCGTAGGCCTTCCTGGCGCTGATCTCGAAGCCGCCTGGAAGGCTGGCGCCGGGCACCGCCAGCGGCACCCGGTCCCCCACCACGAAGTTGACCGCACCGCAGATCACTCCGCGCGGCTCGCCCTCCCCGGTGGACACCTGGCAGTACCTGACCGGCTTCCTGAACCCGGTCAGCTCGTCGATGCCGGTGACCTCGGCCACCAGCACGCCGCGGATGTCGTGGCCGACCTGCTCGACGCTCTCGACCTCAAGGCCCGCAGCGGTGAGCCGCCGGGCGATTTCGTCCGGCGCGGTATCAGGGGTTCCCTCATCGAGCCCCGCGGCGGTCAGCAGCCAGGACAGTGGAACTCGCATCAGGCCTCCCTCCCGAGTGCGCGGCTGAACCGGACGTCGCCCTCCAGGGTGTCCCTGATGTCGGTCACCCCGTGCCTGAGCATCAGGGTCCGCTCGACGCCGAGGCCGAACGCGAAGCCGCTGTAGCGGTCGGGGTCGATCCCGCAGGCGACCAGGACCCGCGGGTTGACCATGCCGCAGCCGGCCAGCTCGATCCAGCCCTGGGACCGGCACACCCGGCACGGCTCCCCGCCCGGCCGCGTCGATGCGCCCCGGCAGACATGGCATTCCATGGACACATCCGCGGACGGCTCGGTGAACGGGAAGAAGTCGGGCCGCAGCCGGGTGCGCAGCCCCTCACCGAACATCGCGTCCACGAACGCGCGGATAGCGCCCCGCAGGTCGGCCATGGTCAGGCCCTCATCCACGGCGAGGCACTCGATCTGGTGGAACACCGGGCTGTGCGTGGCGTCCAGCGCGTCGCTGCGGAAGCACCGGCCCGGGCTGACCACATACAGCGGCAGCGGACGGGTGAGCATGGCCCGGATCTGGACCGGCGAGGTGTGCGTGCGCAGCACCACGCCCGAGGACGCGGTACCGTCCGGGGCGGCCACGAACAAGGTGTCCTGCATGTCCCGCGCCGGATGGTCGGGCGGGAAGTTGAGCGCGTCGAAGTTGTACCATTCCGCCTCGACCTCGGGACCCTCGGCGATTTCGTAGCCCATGGCGACGAAGACGTCGGCCAGCCGCTCGCCGACCGTGGTCACCGGGTGCCTGGCGCCGGGCGGCACCCGGTCCCACGGCAAGGTGACGTCCACCGCCTCCTCGATGAGGACACGCTGGTCGCGTTCCGCTTCCAGTTCGGCCTGGCGCGCCGCGAGCGCCTCGCCGACCTCGCGCCGCGCCGCGCCGACCCGCTTGCCCGCCTCGGCGCGGGCCTCCGGGGGCAGCGCGCCGATCTCGGCGTTGGCCAGGGCGAGCGGCGAGCGGTCGCCCGCGTGCGCGAGCCGCGCGGCCTTCAGCTCATCGAGTGTCTGGGCGGCGGCGATGGCGGCGAGCGCCTCGCTGGCCAAGCGGGACACCTCATCGGGAGACAGCGTCGCCACCTCCACGGGGTCGTAGTGCTTGTTCGGTGCGGACATTGGCTCTGCTTTCCTGCGGGCAAGATGAAAGAGGAACGGTCTGCGGAGGCTGCGGCCCACCATCATGCCGAACGATTGGTGCCCAGCGAGTCCCCTCCCGCTGGCTGGCCGCCTCGTGGGCCGCCCGCCGGGGCAGGCTTCCGGTCTCCCGGCTGTGCCAGGGGCGGTGGCCCCCGGCGCCGACCGGTTACCCGAAGTCAGGCGCGCCGGCGGGCATGGTAAATCGGAACTCGGCGCCGCCGCCGGGGGCCCGCTGCACCGTGATCGTCCCACCGTGCGCCTCGACCAGGCCCTTGACGATGTACAGGCCGAGACCTGCACCGCCACGGCGCTTCGCGCGCCAGAACTGCCGGAAGATCCGCGGCACGAGTTCCGGGGCGACGCCATCGCCCTCGTCACGCACGGCCACCACGACGGCACCGGCACCAGCGGCCCCGGGGGTCGCCGCTGCCCCGTCCGGGCGGATCCGGGCCCGGGCGCTGACAGTCTCGACCGGTTGCACCACAACCGTCACGGTACCAGCGCCGTGACGTACCGCGTTCTCGACGAGGTTGCCGAGGATCTGGTCCACCTTGTCCGCGTCCAGCCAGGTCTCAGGCAGGTCCGTCGCGGCCTCGATCCGGAACCGGTCCGGGGAGTCGCCGGCCGCGACCCGCCCGGCGACGATCTTTTCAGCGCGGTGCGGGATGTCCACTAGCTCGCGGTGGATCTCGATCCGGCCCGCCTCGATCCTGGACACGTCCAGCAGCTCGGTGATCAGCCTGGTCACCCGGTCAGCGTCGGCGTTGACCGTCTCCAGCATGACCCGTTTCTGGTCGTCGGTGAATCGCGTCCACTTGGCCAGCAGCGTCGCGGTGAAGCCTTTGACGCTGGTCAGCGGCGAGCGCAGTTCGTGGGCGACGGTGGACACCAGGTCGGCCCGGCGGCGCTCAAGACGCGCACGCTGCTGGGCTCCGCGCAGGGTGATCACAATGCGCTGCACGGCGCCTGGGTCACCGAGCCGCCGGGCGCCGAAATCACGGCCCCGGGGCCCGCGCACATAGCCCACCGTGACGAGAAGCTCGGTGCCGTTCGCCAGGTAGAGCGATGTCTCCGGATGCCTGGTCCGGGTGGACAGCCCGCAGTACGGGTCGACCAAGGTCCACCAGCTGCGTCCGTCCGTGTCGCGCAACGGCAGCACCTGCCTGACATCCCGGCCCAAGGCGTTGAGCGCGTCGATGCCGGTGAGCCGCGCGGCCGCCTTGTTGAATATCGCGATCCGTGCGGCGTGGTCGGCGACGATCACCCCGTCAGGCAACTCGTCGGCGCAGACCAGGCCGCCGGAAGCGACGACCGCCCCGGCCGGCACGCTGGCCAGGGCTGCTGCCGCTGCCCGGCGGGGGCTCAGCCCGTCCACTTGACCGCCTGCCTCCGTCCGGCTTCATCGATTGTGTTCAGCGTGAATGACGCAACGTGATCAGACTCTAGCGCGCCCGGACCCCTGCGCGGCAGCCCCCTCTTACCGAGCACTGATGCCCGGAGGCTCCGGGGGTTGTCCCCCGGGCTAGCACGGGCTAGTGCCAAATGCCTGGGGGTCCGGGGGTTGTCCCCCGGGCTAGCAGGTTCCCCGGGCTAGCACTGCGCGCGCGCAGACGCGTACAGGCAGACCGCGGCGGCCGCCGCCAGGTTGAGGCTCTCCGCCCGGCCGTAGATGGGCACGGCGACCGCCTCGTCCGCGAGCGCGAGCACATCGCCGGGCATCCCCCAGGCCTCGTTGCCGAACAGCCAGGCGGTCGGCTGCCGCAGCCAGCCACCGGCATCAAGGTCGTCGAGCGAGCGCTTGGCGCTGCCGTCGGCGGCCAGCACCCGCAGGCCAGCGTCGCGCAGGGCGGCGACCGCCGCGGGCAGCGGCACACTCATCACCACTGGGACGTGGAACAGGCTGCCGGCCGACGCGCGCACGCACTTGCTGTTGTAGGGGTCCACCGACGTCTCGGAGAAGATCACGCCCTGGGCACCGGCGGCGTCCGCGGTCCGCAGGACCGTGCCTGCATTCCCTGGGTCACGCACGTTCGCCAGGACGACCGCGAGCGGCGGGGCCGCCGCGGTGACCTGGCTGAGCGGGACATCCACGAACCGGCAGACCGCCAGGATGCCCTGCGGGGTGACTGTCTGCGCGAGTTCGGCCATGACTTCGCCGCTGACCAGGTGCACGCGCACCCCCTGCCCGGCGGCCAGCAGGACGATCTCGCCGTAGCGGGCCTGCGCGGGCGCGGTGATGAACAACTCCGTGACCACGCCAGGGATGGCCAGCGCCTCGCCGGCTGCCTGCGGGCCCTCGGCCAGGAATGACCGGGCCCGCTGCCGGAACGCTCGCTTGGCGAGTTGCCGAGCAGACTTGACCCGGGGGGAACGGATGCTGGTGAGCTCGGGGCCGGCCGCCGCCGTCATGCCCGGCCCCCGTCGCCTGACCGGGGCGGCGTCAGGCCGCCGCGGTACTGGTCGGGGCCTGGTCCGTGCCCGCCTCCGCGAGGGCACCCTTGGCGACCTCCACCAGAGCGGAGAACGCGGCCGGGTCCGCGACGGCGAGTTCGGCGAGCATCCGGCGGTCCACCTCAACACCCGCGGTCTTGAGGCCCTGGATGAACCTGTTGTAGGTCATGCCGTCGGCCCGGGCCGCTGCATTGATGCGCTGGATCCACAGCCTCCGGAACGCGCCCTTCCGGTCCTTGCGGTCCCGGTAGGCGTACGTCATCGAGTGGAGAACCTGCTCCTTGGCCTTGCGGTACAGCCGTGACCGCTGGCCTCGGTAGCCGCTCGCCCGCTCAAGGACGACCCGGCGCTTCTTGTGGGCGTTCACCGCCCGCTTCACGCGTGCCATTTCTTCGACTCCCTTGAGGCGGGTGGGCTACTTCCCCAGCAACTTCTTGATCTTCCTGACATCCGCGCTGGCCAGCGTCAGATCGCTGGACAGGCGCCGGGTCCGCTTGCTCGCCTTGTGCTCAAGCAGGTGGTTACGGTTGGCGCGGCGGCGCATCACCTTGCCGGTGCCGGTCACCCGGAACCGCTTCGCGGCACCACTGTGCGTCTTCATCTTCGGCATGGTCGCCGTCGTCTCCGTTCATAGCGTGCCTTCGGCACGACGTTCATAGCGTGCCTGCGGCACGGTGTTCTTGGCGCGCCTTCGGCACGACGTTCTCTGCGCGCCTTTGGCATGACATCCTCGGCGCGCGCAACTCGCGCCTCCGCGCGCACGACGCTATTGCTTCAGCGGTCAGGCTCCTGCCTGCGCCTCCGATTCAGTCTTCTCGGCCGCGTCGCGCACCTCGGCGGCGGACGGCGCCGGAGGCCGGCGCACCCGTGGTGCGGGGTGCTCGGCCGGGGCCGGGCCCTCGCGAGGCGCTGCGCGTTCTGCCTTCGTCTCGCTCTTTCTCCGGTGCGGGCCGATCACCATGATCATGTTTCGGCCGTCCTGCTTGGGCGTGGCCTCCACGAAGCCGAGTTCCTCGACATCGCCGGCCAGCCGCTGCAGCAGCCGGAACCCAAGCTCAGGCCTGGACTGCTCGCGTCCCCTGAACATGATCGTTACTTTGACCTTGTCCCCCTGCCGGAGGAACCGCTCGACGTGGCCCTTCTTGGTGCCGTAGTCATGCGGGTCGATCTTCGGCCGGAGTTTGATCTCCTTGATGACCGTCTGTGCCTGGTTCTTACGTGATTCTCTGGCCTTGAGCGCGGACTCGTACTTGAACTTGCCGTAGTCCATGAGCTTGGCGACTGGGGGCCGCGCCGTAGGCGCCACCTCCACCAGGTCGAGGTCCGCTTCTTGGGCCAGCCGGAGCGCGTCATTGATCGCGACGATCCCGACCTGCTCGCCGTTAGGACCGACAAGCCTTACTTCGGGAACCCGGATGCGCTCGTTGATACGGGGTTCGGCGCTGATGTGACCTCCTTGGGCCTCATTCCCTCCGGGCCTCTTTACCCGGGGGATGTACTGAACCATCCCTGCCGGGCCATTCCATCGGCGGCTAGCCGCCGCGCACAGAAAAGGCCCCGCATGGCATGCACGCGGAGCCACCAATGCCACGGCCACCCGGGCTGGGTCACGCGGACCCGGCGCCAGGGGGCACGGCGCCAGGCTGCTGCGGCACCCGATCGGCCATTACCCGATTCGTGCCGCTGCGCCCAGCCTGACCCGCCGGTCCTGAGACCGGAAAGCCGACCTGCCAGCCTTATGGCCGGCTAGGTGGGAGGTGGTCCTCCGCTTGCACGCCCAGCACGGGCATGCCGGGCTGGTCGTTTCGTAAGACTAACAGCAATCCGGCGACGCATGGTATTCCCAGGATGCCGGGCCGCCCCCTGGCCGCCACACCCCGGCGTTCTCAGGTGTTAAGCGCCGCGAGCCCCGCCGCCCGCATCGCCTCAACGGGCGCCGCCAGGCCTGTCATCAGCGAAACCTGCTCGGCCGCTTGATGCAGCAGCAGGCCGAATCCGCCCGCGACGGCGGCCCCGGACTGCTGCGCAGCGATGGCCAGCGGCGTTGGCCATGGGTGATACACCACATCGAGCACGAACCGGGGGACGAGAGTACCGGCGAGGATTCGTTCGGAATGAATGTCGGCGGCGCCAGCCGGCACGGTGGAAATGAGCAAATCTGGGGCCGCGTCCTCTGGCGTGTCGAATGGGATCAGCGCCACGGCCATGCCCAGTCTGCTGGCGGCTGCTCGCAGGCCGGCCGCCCGGTGCGTGTCGCGGACGGCCACCGTGACCTCGCGTGTGCCGAGGCCGCGCACGGCGGCGAGGGCGGAACAGGCGGTCGCCCCTGCGCCCAGGATCAGCACGCTCCCCGGGAGCGGCGAGGATCCTGGTTCCGGCAGCCCCGCCTCGGTCAGCGCCGAGATCATGCCCGGCACGTCGGTGTTGTGCCCGTGCCGGGCGCCTCCGGCGAACACAACCGTGTTGGCGGCGCCCACCTCGAGGGCGAGCGGCTCCGCGTGATCGAGCAGGCCCAGCACGGCCCGCTTGAGCGGCATGGTGAGCGACAGGCCCGCCCAGTCCGGCCCGCACTCATCGAGCAGGCCGGGCAGGCGTGCCTCGTCGCACTCGATCGCCGCATAGCACCAGCCGTCAAGGCCGAGCGCCTGGTAGGCGGCACGATGCAGGGCCGGCGACAGGGAATGGGCGATCGGCGAGCCGAGGACCGCGGCCTTCTTGGCTCGGGCGCTCACCCAGTCCCGCGGTTCTTCGCAAGCTGGGCCTGGAACTGCTGGAACTGGGTGAAGCTGTTGGTGAAGAGGGTCAGCCCCGTCTTCGGGTCCACGGTCAGGAAGTAGGTCCAGTTCCCCGCCGCCGGGTGCAGCGCGGCCTGGATGGCGGCGTCTCCGGGGCTGTCGATCGGCCCGGGCGGCAAGCCGGTGTGCAGGTAGGTGTTGTAGGGCGAGTTGACCTGTGTCTGCGCGATCGTCACGTCGGCGGCGGTGGAGTGCAGCGCGTACAGCACTGTCGTGTCGAGCTGCAGCGGCATGGGGGGACTCTGGTTCAGCCGGTTGTAGATCACCCGGGCGATCTTCGGGAGATCCTGGGGCCGCTTGCCCTCCGCCTGGATGAGGCTGGCCACGGTGATGACATCGCTCTCGGTGAGTTGCGCCCGGGCCGCCGCGGACGGCAGCCTCACGCTGGCGGCCTCCTGATCGAACCGCAGCACCATGCTGCGGAGCACGTCGAGCGGTGAGGTTTGCGGCTGGATGTTGTAGGTCGCCGGGAAGAGGTACCCCTCGGGGTTACCCTTGGCGAAAGCCGGGAGGCCTAGCGAGGCGGGGTTCGCCACCGCCTGCTGATACCCCTTGAGATTCCCGGTCTGCTTGCCGAGCGTGGCGATGATCTGCGACAGCCGGTAGCCCTCCGGGATCGCAATCCTGGTCTGCACCCGCGAGGACGGCTTAAGCAGCAGCGCGAACGCCAGGGACGCCTTCATGTGCCTGCGCAGCCGGTAGTAGCCAGGCTCAAGCGACCGGCCCTGCGAGCTGTCCTTCGCCGCGAGGGAGAACGCGCGCGCGCTGTCTACCACTCCGAGACCGGCCAGGCGCTGTCCCACCGTGGTGGCGGTTTCGCCCGGCTTGATCTGCACGACGATCGAGCCCGTGCCGGGGCCGGAGAAATCGGGCGGGATGACGTACTTACGCAGATAGCTGTAGCCGACACCGCCGATGGCGACCAGGATCAGGACGATGACCAGCCCGGCCACCAGGAATGCCCTCCGGCCACGGGCGCGGCGCTTGCGGGACGACGCATTGCCGGAGCCGCGGCCTGAGCGGCGCCGGCTGCTCTTGCTGTCGTCGAGCCCGGGTACGAAGGTTTCCTCTTCCTCCGCCCAGGCCTGGGATTCGTCCACGTCCCCGTACCAGCCCCCGGCCTCAGAATACCCACGCGCCTCCTGGGCACCACTGGCGCGCCGATCCCCGGGGTCATCTCCATATGGCTGGTACCCCGGATGCGCGGTGGCGGCACTATCCAGATAGGTCTCATCGCCGTAGCCACCACCAGCCTGCAGGTCAGGCTCCGGCTCCGGCTCCGTGAGAAGAGGATCAGCCAGGGACTGCCGCCAGGCGAGCTCCGAAGGCGGCAGCGGAGGAAGCGGGCCAGACGGGTGCCCGGGCCCTGGCAGGGATGGGGGCGGCAGCGGAGGAAGCGGGCCGGAGCCGGTGTCGTCGCCCCAGGGTGCGCCTAGCGTCAGCGGCGTGCCGTGGCCCTGGCCGTGGCCGCGGCCGGATACGCCACCGCCGTAATCAGGCCCGCTGCCGTAATCAGGCCCGCTGCTGCCGTAATCAGGCCCGCTGCTGCCGTAATCAGGGGCGCTGCCGTAATCGGGCCCGCTGCCGTAGTCAGGCACCTCATTCTCGTAATCAGGTGGCGCCTTGAGGTAATCGCTCGCGCTGCGGTAGTCGCTCGCCCCACCGCTGAAGTCAGCCGCCCCACTGCGGTAGTCAGCCGTCCGGCCGCCATAGCCGGCCGCCCCGGTCTCGTAGCTTGTGGGGCCGCCCACGTCATCGCCCGCGCCACTGCGGTAGTCAGCCCCCCCGGCACCGTAACCGGGCGCATCCCCGCCGTGATCGGGCACCCACGCGTAGGGATCCGGTGTCGCGCTGGCGCGGTCCGGGGTCCACCGGAACGGCTCCGCCGTCGGATCAGTCTGCTCAGCCGCCCAGCCCCGCTCAGCCGCCTGGCTCGGCGCAGGCGGCGGCCAGGGCTCCTCCGCCCCCAGGCCTTGGTCAGCCGCCCAGGCATCCGGCCTGGCGTGTCGCCGACCGGGAGCGGCGCCAGGGAAACCAGCAGCCGCGCCGGGTTCCTGGCCGGTCAGGTCATCCTGCGGCCAGCGGCCCTGAGTGCCGTAGTTGGCGGAGACCGGGTCGGCATCGGCCGACGGCCCCTGGTCCCCGGCTCCCTGCCCATCGTGCTCGTCTGCTGCCCGCCTCCGCGCGTGGCGGCTCACCCGGGGGCTCCGTGGCCGGATTCCGCGATGTCCCCGGCCGGGCTGCCGGTCAGCCGCTCCCCGTCGAGCGCTCCCTGCAGCAGCAGGGCCGCCGCCGTCTTGTCCACCACCGCCCGCCGGTCCCGTGATCCCCGGCCACTGCGGCGCAGCACCTCATGCGCGATCACGGTGGTGAAACGTTCATCAACCAAGCGCACCGGAACGGGCGCGAGCCGACTGGCCAGCGTGCCCGCAAACGTCCTGGCATCGGCGGCGGCGGCACCCTCGCGGCCCGACAGCCCGGTAGGCAGCCCGACGATCACCTCGATCGCCTTGTGCTCGATGGCGAGCCTGACCAAGTTGTCCAGGTCGCCCCGGCCATGAGGGACAGTGGTCAGCGGACTGGCCAGGAGCCCGTCGGGATCACTCGTCGCCACACCGATCCTGGCCGATCCCAGGTCGATGGCGAGCCTGACGCCGACCCTCAATCGAGAGTCCCGCCGGCCCCGGATCTCGTCGGCGCAACGGTATGGCTGCAGCACGGTCTCACGGTACGCTACCGGGTCGGGTCATGTCCCTCACAACCGCCCGAACCGCACCAAAAGCATCGTCAATCGCTCGCGTTGTATTGTCGCCGAGCGGCGCTCCGCCGCCTTGGGCGACATCATCTCGGCCGCCACCGCCTCCGCCCAGGATGCCCGCCGCGGTCCGGACCAGGGCACCAGCCGCCAGGCCGAGCCGGCGTGCCGCCTCGTTGACGGTGATCACGACTGTGGGCCGGTCGGCGGGCAGGCCTGCGACCATAACGACGACGGGCCGCTGAGCGGGCAGCCGGCCGCGGATGTCCAGCGCCAGCTTGCGGATCCCGTCGGCCGCGGTCCCATCGGGGACCCGGTGCGCGACGAACGCCGCGCCGCCCACGTCCTCGGCGTCACGGGCCAGGCCCTCCGCCGCGCCGAGCAGCTGGGCCGAGCGGAGCCGGTCAAGGTCCCGCTCGGCATCCCTGAGCCGGGTCACCAGCGCCGCGACGCGTTCCGGCAACTTGTCCCGGCGAACCTTGAGCTGCTCGGTGAGCTGGCTGACCAGGACGCTCTCCGTGGCCAGGAACCGGAACGCGTCCGTGCCGACCAGCGCCTCCACCCGGCGTACTCCAGAGCCGATCGACGACTCGCCGAGGATCTTGACCAGGCCCAGCTGGCCGGACCGCGCGACGTGGGTGCCCCCGCACAGCTCGCGGGAGTAGTCACCAACCTCGACCACGCGGACCTGGTCACCGTACTTCTCGCCGAAGAGCGCCACCGCGCCCATCGCCCGCGCCTCTTCGATCGGGGTGACGAACGCCCGGACATCCAGGTCGTTGATGAGGACATGATTCACCTCATCCTCCGCGTCACGCAGCACCGACGGCGGGACCGCGCCCGCCGCGGTGAAGTCGAACCGCAGCCGGCCGGGCGAGTTCTCCGAGCCGGCCTGCGCCGCGGACTCGCCCAGGGCGCCGCGGAACGCCCGGTGCACGAGGTGCGTGGCCGTGTGCGAACGGGAGATGGCCCGCCGCCGCTCGACGTCGATCTCCGCGTGCGCGGGCGCGCCGACCGTTATCTCGCCAGCGGTGACCACTCCCCGATGCACCACCAGCCCTGGCACCGGCGACTGCACGTCACGGACCTCGAACTCGGCCCCCGAACCTCCGGTCGCGCCCGATACCCGGATCACGCCGGCGTCGGCCAGCTGGCCGCCGCCCTCGGCGTAGAACGGGGTGCGGTCGAGGACGACCTCGGCCTGGGTGCCCGCACCGGCCGCGGCGACCTGCGCGCCGTTCACCAGCAGCCCGGTCACCGTGGCGTCGCCGGTGATCTGGTCGTACCCGATGAAGGTGACCGGCCCGGACCGTTCCAGCAGCGCGGCGAACGCGGAGATGTCGGCGTTTCCCGTCTTCTTCTCGATCGAGTCCTGTTTGGCCCGCTGCCGCTGCTCGGCCATGAGCCTGCGGAACCCCTCCTCGTCGACGGCCAGCCCCTGCTCGCTGGCCATCTCCAGGGTGAGATCGATGGGGAACCCGTAGGTGTCGTGCAGCTGGAATGCCTGGTCCCCCGGCAGCGTCGCGGATCCGCGCCGCTTGACCTCGCCGACCGCGGCGTCGAAGATCGCCGACCCGGTGCGCAGCGTGGACAGGAACGCCGCCTCTTCCGCGTCGATGACCCCCAGGATGCGTGGCGCGTCGGTGCGCAGCTCAGGGAACTGCTCCGCCATGGCGTCGATCGCCACGGTGGCCAGTTCGTGCAGGAACCGCTCGTCGCCGCCGCCGCGCTGGCCGCCAGCCAGCAGCCGGAGGTTGCGGATGCTGCGGCGCAGGATACGGCGGAGCACGTAGCCACGCGACTCGTTGCTCGGCAGCACGCCATCGGAGACCAGCATCACTGACGTGCGGACATGATCGGCTACCACCCGCAGCGACACGTCCGCCCGGTGATCCTTGCCGTACCGCTGCTCGGTCAGTTCCGCCGCGCGGTCAAGCACCTTCCACATGGTGTCGATCTCGTAGATGTTGTCGACGCCCTGCAGGATGGCCGCCATCCGCTCCAGGCCCATGCCGGTATCGATGTTGCGCGCGGGAAGGTCGCCGAGGATCGGCCATCCCTCCTTGCCTGCACCTTCGCCCCGGATGTACTGCATGAAGACGAGGTTCCAGACCTCCAGGTAGCGGTCCTCATCCGCGATCGGGCCGCCTTCCCGCC
>WNFD01001998.1_pt1 | contig 29848 bp, 26 predicted proteins | sample 5400491 | NCBI WGS metagenome assembly WNFD01 (sample SAMN13153343, study PRJNA577476) | soil metagenome | isolation source: 120 cm saprolite under Douglas fir tree site 2 hole 2 replicate 2 | place: USA:California | collected 2015-04-18
GGATCGATGAGACCCGCGGCGCCGGCCGGCACGGCGTCGTCACCTGCTCGGCGTTGAAGCGGCGCTACCGTGCCGTCCTGATCGGCGACCGGCCGGACGTGCGCTTGGTCTATCTCAAGGGCGACGCATCGCTGATCGCCCGCCGCATTGCCACGCGGCACGAGCATTTCATGCCCGCGAGCCTGCTCGCCAGCCAGTTCGAGGCGCTCGAGGAGCCCGGCTCCGACGAGCATCCCATCATTGTGTCGATCGAGCCGAGCCCGCGCGAGATCGTCGCGCGCATCATCGTGGCGCTCGGGCTGCCCACGAATAATACGCTGATGCGTTGACACAGATATGCCAGGGCGCAGAACTTGTTGACTTTTAGTATCGCAACATGATACTAACTGGATCGCAGCCCCTCGATTATGATCCGAAGCTTCAGAGGAAAATGGGCCGAGTTGATCCTCTCCGGTCGTCAAGTGCCAAAAGGATTCCCTCGCGATGTGGCGAAGATCGCTCGCCGCAAGCTTGTTCAATTGAACAACGCTGCCCAGCTCAGAGATCTAGCCGCTCCACCCGGCAATCGCCTTGAACCTTTGAGAGGCGGCCTTGCCGGGAAACATTCTATTCGGGTCAACGACCAGTGGCGGATCGTTTTTCATTGGTCGCGCGAGGGCCCGGAGGAAGTCGAAATTACCGATTATCACTAGGAGACGGCGCGGTCCTGTGAGAGGAAGAACCATGGTAAAAAAACTGCCGCCCGTTCATCCGGGCGAAGTGCTGCGGGAGGACTTTTTGCGGCCCATGAAGCTGACTGCTTACGCGGTGGCAAAAGCAGTCGGCGTTCCACGGACCCGAATCGAGCGGCTCGTGCGTGAGGAGACGCCGGTGACGGCCGACACTGCGTTGCGGCTTGCGCGCTATTTCGGGACGACGGCGTCGTTCTGGATGGGTCTTCAGGCACAATATGATCTCGAGCGTGCGGTCGACGACCTCGGTAAGGAGTTAAAGCGCATCGAGCCGCTGCGCGCGGCGTGAGCCTATCGCGAGAACTACGATGTCCTCGAGGAACGGGAGGTGCGATCCGAACCGTCCCCCGGTTCATCCCGGGGAGCTTCTTCGCGAGGATGTTTTGCAAGCGCTGAGGCGGCAGATATGGATTGCCAGGGATCTCAGGGTGGCACGGCAGCTGCTCCACCGCATCCTTGCCGAAAAAGCTCCGGTCACTCCTGCTATGGCGCTTCGGCTCGGCAAGTTCTGCGGCAACGGTCCCGATCTGCGGCTGCGGATGCAGCAGGCCTATGACCTTTGGCATTCCCAAAAGGCATTACAGGAGGAACTGAACAAAATTCTTGCGGCAAACGAGGCTGCTTAAGCGCGCTGGAAACGCCCCGATCAAACCCCGCCCGGCGAAACCGGGGCAGGCGTCTACTCACCGTACGGCTACTTTCGCACCCACTGCAGAGCGATTATATTGTCGTGCAGGCGAGGAATCGCATGACCAGCCGTCGTCACGTCGTTCTCGGTGGAATAGCCGCCCTTCTGGGGCCGGGACTCTCGGAGAGTGCCATGTCCGCTGCGTCGCAGGAAACGTTCGAGATCGTCAAATCCGACGAGCAATGGCGTCGCCAGCTGAGCAAGGAGCAATACGCCGTGCTTCGTGAGCACGGCACCGAGCGCGCCGGAACGAGCCCGCTCGACAAGGAATATCGGCCCGGCACCTACCTGTGCGCCGCATGCGATCTGCCGCTGTACTCCTCGAATGCCAAGTTCGACAGCGGGACCGGCTGGCCGAGCTTCTGGGCGCCGATCGAGGGTGCAATCGGGACATCCGAGGACCGCAGCTTCTTGTTCCTGGTCCGCACCGAGGTGCATTGCCGGCGCTGCGGCGGGCACCTCGGCCACGTGTTCAACGACGGCCCGCAGCCGACCGGGCTGCGCTATTGCATGAACGGCGCCGCGCTCAAGTTCGTGCCTGCCTCCTGAACGAGCCCTAGGGCAAGCAGACCGTCGGGCTTCACTCGACCACCTCATCGGCCAGGGCGAGCAGCGTCGGCGGGACCTCGAGGCCGAGCGATTTCGCGGTCTTCAGGTTGAGGACGAAGCGAAAACGCGTCGGCTGCTCGAACGGCAGTTCCGCAGGGTTTGCTCCTTTGAGAATGCGATCCACGAGAGCAGCCACACGTGCGAAGCTTTCGTTCGAATCCGGACCGTATGACATCAAGCCGCCGTCCCGGACCAGGAAGTCGAACTCGTAAATCGCCGGCAGCCGATGCGCCGCGGCGAACTCGAACACCCGCTTGCGGTTCAGCGTGGTGAGCGCGTCACTGACCATGAGAATCGCGTCCGGCATGTCACGATCCATGGCCGCGAACGCCTGGTCGAAATCGTTTGGCTCGCGCACGCCCAGCGCCTGGACGCTGATCCCCAGGGCCTGGGCGCCGGTCTCCGACGCCCGATAGCGCAGCGTCATGCCCAGGTCGTCGGCGTTCCAAAGCATCGCCACTTTGCGCAGCCGCGGCGCAATCTGCTTGAGAATCTCCATCCGCTTGGGCGTGACTTCCGCCGATGCGTCCGAGATGCCGGTGAGGTTGCCGCCCGGCCGCGCCAGGTTGGCGGCCAATCCGGTGCCGACCGGATCGCCTGCTCCGTATACCACCACCGGAAGAGTCGTCCCCTGCTTGGCCGCGAGTGCCGTGGGATAGCCGAGAGCAACGATGATATCGACCTTGCTGGCGACCAATTCCTCGACGAAACGCGGCAGGCGGTCCACATGCGCTTCCGCGCCGCGGCGCTCGAACGTGAAATTCTTATCGAGCGCGTAGCCGTGCTGGGCGAGGCCGCGGATCAGCGCCGCCCCGAACGGGCTGTTGTCGGCAACCGGCGCCCCCGAGCTGAACAACCCGATGCGGTAGACCCGATCCTGGGCCGCGACAACCCACGGCCAAGCGAGCGCCGCGCCGCCAAAAAGCGTCATGAAATCTCGCCGCCGCATTCGATCACCTCATCGGCACTGGACCAACGCCCCCTCCAATCAAGTACACTCCACCGTACCATGCGCCTGCAGGGGCTACCACTGCCGCACAGCGCCGTGGGGCCATTGGACAGGACGGCTCGGCTTGGCTAGATCGGGTTCGCCGGGATTTTGGAGAGCGCCTTTCTTGCCGCACACGCTTGCCTCGCTGGTTGCCGCGCATCGTGCGGATAGGAGCGCGGTTGCGGACACCATTGCGCGATGCTTTGCCGGCGTCCGTGCGGACGCGGATTACGACGCCTCCGCGTCCGCAATGTCCGCAGTATGAAGCAAAGCCTAATAAGCTGAGATCGCTTGCCAATCCGATCCGGATGGTCGGCACTTGCCGCCGATTTCTACTGGCATGCGCCTTGCTCGAATAGGTGAGCGCGGCCGGAATTTTTGCTAAGCTTGCAAAGGAAAGGAGCGATCGAGCCGTATCGCAATGGCGAATGTGATGACAGCAAGTCTCGGCGGTGCGGCTCTGGTCGTGAAACCGCCGCTGTCGGCGCCTGCCGCATTCGATGAGATGCGGGGAGGCGACGGGGCGGTGCGTCCGGCCTATGCCGAGCTCGCCAGCTGGCTCGACGGTATTTCCCCGGAGGGGCTGCTCCAGCGCCGGCGCGAGGCCGAGCTGCTGTTCCGGCGCATCGGCATCACCTTCGCGGTTCACGGCGAGGCCGAGGCGCAGGAACGCCTGATCCCGTTCGACGTCGTCCCGCGGATCCTATCCAGCGCGGAATGGAGCATGCTTGCCCGCGGGCTGGAGCAGCGCGTGCGCGCGCTCAACCTGTTCCTCAAGGACGTCTATTCGCAGCGGGAGATCCTGCGCGCCGGAATCGTCCCGGAGGATTTGATCTTCCGCAATCCGCTGTTTCGCCCGGAGATGAACGGCCAAAAAGTGCCGCACGATCTCTACGTGCTCATCGCCGGGATCGATATCGTCCGGGTCGACGCCGAAACGTTTTACGTGCTCGAGGACAATGCCCGCACCCCGTCCGGCGTCTCCTACATGCTGGAGAACCGCGAGATCATGCTCCGCCTGTTTCCGGATCTGTTCTCCCGGCACCGGGTCGCGCCGGTCGAGAATTATCCGGACGAACTGCTGGCCACGCTGAAATCGGTGGCGCCGGCGCGCGCCTCGCGCGACCCCACGGTAGTGCTGCTCACCCCCGGCGTATTCAATTCGGCCTATTACGAGCATTCGTTCCTGGCCGACAAGCTCGGCGTCGAGCTGGTCGAGGGGCGTGATCTTCTGGTCCGGGACGAGGTCGTGTTCATGCGCACGACCGAGGGCCTCAAGCGCGTCGACGTCGTCTACCGGCGCGTCGACGACGATTTCCTCGATCCGCTGGCGTTCCGCCCCGACTCGCTGCTCGGCGTGCCCGGGCTGATGTCCGCCTATGCGGCCGGCAACGTCACCCTCGCCAACGCGGTCGGAACCGGCATCGCCGACGACAAGGCGGTGTACAGCTACATGCCGCAGATCCTGAAGTTCTATCTCGGCGAAGCGCCGATCCTGCACAACGTACCGACCTATTGTTGCCGCGACGCCGAGGATCTCGCCTATGTGCTCGATCATCTTGCCGAGCTGGTGGTCAAGGAGGTGCACGGCTCCGGCGGCTACGGCATGATGATCGGGCCGAAAGCCGACCGCGAGACGCTTGCCGCTTTCCGCGCCAAGCTCGAGCGCCGGCCGCACGGTTTCATCGCCCAACCGACGCTCGCGCTCTCGACCTGTCCGACCTGCGTGGAAGACGGATTGGCGCCCCGCCACGTCGACTTGCGCCCGTTCGTGCTCATGGGGCGCGACCGGGTCCGCATCGTGCCCGGCGGGCTCACCCGCGTGGCGCTCGGGCCGGGCTCGCTGGTCGTCAATTCGAGCCAGGGCGGCGGCACCAAGGATACCTGGGTGCTGGACGGATAGGCCGCATGCTCGCCCGCACCGCCGACAACCTGTATTGGCTCTCGCGCTATGTCGAGCGCGCCGAATATCTGGCGCGCATTCTCGAGGCGACGCATCGGGTGGCGACCTTGCCGGTCGGCTACGCCGGCTCGACCAACGAATGGGAATCCGCGCTGTCCACCGCGGGCTGCGCCGCGGCGTTCTTCGCGGTCTACAACGACGCCAACGAGGAAAACGTCACCGAATTCCTGGCGTTCTCGACCGCCAATTCCTCCTCGATCCGCCATTGTTTCGAGATCGCGCGCACCAATGCGCGGGCGGTGCGTACCGCGCTCACGATGGAGATGTGGGACGCCATCAACGGCGCCTGGCTGGAGATCAAGGGGTTCGGCGCCGGACCGCGGAGGCGCGACGAGGTCGCGCGGTTCCTGCGCCTGGTGCAGGAATCCTCGCTGCGCTTCGACGGCTCGGCCTATCGCACCATGCTGCGCAACGACGCCTATTGGTTCTCGCGGCTCGGGGTGTTCATGGAGCGCGCCGACAACACCGCGCGCATCCTCGATGTAAAATATCACCTGCTGCTGCCCGCGCAGGAGCAGGTGGGCGGGCCGCTGGATTATTTCCAATGGGCGACGATGCTGCGCTCGGTCTCGGCGCTGACCGCCTATCACTGGGTCTATCGCGAGAGCCTGAAACCCTGGCTGATCGCCGACCTGCTGATCCTCAACGACCAGATGCCGCGGTCGCTGGCGAGCTGCTACGAGAATTTGGCCCGCAACCTCGACCAGATCGCGCGCGCCTACGGCCGCCAGGGCCCCGCCCAGCGCCAGGCGCGCGCCGTGCGCGCCCGGCTCGAGAACAGCCGGATGGACGAAATCTTTCAGAGCGGCTTGCACGAGTTCATCAACGGGTTCGTTGCCGACAACAACCGGCTCGGCGCCACGATCGCGCAGCAATATTTGATGTAATCGCCGAATCAGTCTTTGCTTGCCGCATGCGCATCCGGATCTCCCACGACACGGTCTACCGCTACGAGAGCCCGCCGGCCGGCGTCATCCAGGTGCTGCGCCTGACCCCGCGCAACCATGACGGCCAATACGTCATCGATTGGCGCATCGACGTGTCGCAGGAGTGCCGGCTCGACAGCCACGAGGATGCGTTCGGCAACCTCACCCACACGTTCGCGGCGGCCGGCCCGTTCACCGAGCTCTCGGTGCTGGTCGAGGGCGAGGTGGAGACCCGCGATACCCAGGGGGTCATCGAGGGCGCGGTCGAGCGCTTCCCCCCGACCTTGTTCCTGCGCGAGACGGTGTTGACGGCGGCCGACCCCGCCATCGCCGATTATGCCCGGGCGATCCGCGGCGAGGCCGGCGATGGCATGCTCGATGTCCTGCACGCGCTGCTCGAGCGGGTTCACCGCGATGTCGTCTACGACACCGCGCCGACCCATGCGGCCACGACCGCGAGCGAGGCGTTCGCGCTCCGGCGCGGGGTGTGCCAGGACCATGCCCACATCTTCATCGCGGCCGCGCGAACGCTGGGCATTCCGGCGCGCTATGCCGGCGGCTATTTCCGGCGCGCCGACGAACTGGTGCAGGAGGAGGGGGGGCACGCCTGGGCGGAAGCCTTCGTTCCCGAGCTCGGCTGGACCGGGTTCGACCCGGCCAACGGCATTTGCCCGACCGATGCCCACGTGCGGGTGGCGGTCGGGCTCGATTATCTCGGCGCCGCGCCGGTTCGCGGCAGCCGGTACGGCGGCGGTGCCGAAGCGCTGACCGTCGCCCTGCACGTCGACCAGGCCGCTCGCCAGATGCAGGATTGATTGCGGTGCTGCGCGCGGGATCGGTATAAACGGCGTCATTCCGGAGGCCACGAAAGCCGCGATCGGGAAATGACGGATCGAGAGCGGCCGGGGACGGGCGCATGACCTATTGCTGCGGAATTCTGGTTCGCGACGGTCTGGTCATGATCGCCGACACCCGCACCAACGCCGGGCTCGACAACGTCTCGACGTTCCGCAAGCTGCACGTGTTCGGCATTCCCGGCGAGCGCATCCTGGCGCTCGCTTCGTCGGGCAACCTGGGGCTCAGCCAGTCCGTCGTGAGCACGCTCAACGAGGGCCTCACCCACCCGCACACCGACGAGGTGGAGACGCTGCTCAATGCGCCGACCATGTTCCAGGCGGCGCAACGGATCGGGCGCGCGATCCGCCAAATACACGAACGGGAAGCGGCCGCCCTGGAAGCTTCCGACGTGCAGGTCGACGTCTCGTTCCTGTTCGGCGGTCAGATCAAGGGCGAGCGGCTGCGGCTGTACATGATCTACAGCGCCGGCAATTTCATCGAGTGCACCACCGATACGCCATACCTGCAGATCGGCGAGCACAAGTATGGCAAGCCGATTCTCGACCGCGCCATCACCCACGGCATCGATCTCTACGACGCGCTGAAGATCGGGCTGATCTCCATGGACTCGACGATGCGGTCGAATATCGGTGTCGGTATGCCCATCGACCTGATCGTGGTGCGGCGCGACACCTGCACGGCCGAGCTCGTCTTCCGCATCGAGCAGGGCGAGCCGTATTTCCACGATCTGCGCGAGCGCTGGTCGGCCGCACTGCGCGCCGCCCACAAAGCCATTCCGCGGCCGCCCTACAAGATGCCGACGTGACGGCCGCGTCATCGCCGGATTGAGCCGGCAATCGATGCGATTGGGCGATCGAACGAATGTCCGCGGAGCCATCCCGGCCCGCCGCATACGCAGGGTACCCTCGCGGCCGGGCCGGGATGCAGCGATCAGAATTCGGCCGGGAGATACCCGTTGATCTCGAGGCCGATGCAGACTTCGACGAGAGTCGGAGTTGTCCATGCCATGATGTTTGCCTCCGATGGGACGGGCCAAGCCGGTCCCTGCCTAGGTTGCGCGCGCCCCGCGATAAGGTAAAATCAAAAATACCTGATACCGCAGTAAGCAAAGCTTATGCCGACGCTCCGCCAGCTGCGCTACCTCGACGCGCTCGCGCGTTCCCGGCATTTCGGCAAGGCCGCCGAGGCGTGTGGGGTCAGCCAGCCCGCGCTCTCGATGCAGATACGCGAGCTCGAGCAAGATCTCGGGGTCGCGCTGGTCGAGCGGCGCCAGGGCGTGATCACGCTGACCGAGGCCGGCGCCGAGGTGGCCTCGCGCGCGGGTGCCATCCTCAGCGCGACGCGCGATTTGATCGATTTCGCGCGGCACGGCGGCAGCGTGCTCAGCGGCAAGCTGCGGCTCGGCGTGATCCCGACGCTCGCCCCTTATGTGCTGCCGCGCCTGCTGCCGCAGCTCGGCCGGAAATACCCCGAATTGCGGCTCGATTTGCGCGAGACGCAAACTAAATCCCTCCTTTCCGAACTCGCGAGCGGCGCGCTTGACGCGGTGATGCTTGCGTTGCCGGTGGACGAGGCGGAGATCGAGAGCATGCCGCTGTTCGCGGATCGCTTCCTGCTGGCGCTGCCGGCGGACGATCCTCTGCCGGAAACCGCGCGGGCGACCCCTCGCGATGTCGCCGCGCGTACGTTGCTCCTGCTTGAAGAAGGTCACTGCCTGCGGGATCAGGCGCTCAGCTTCTGCGCCGCGCCGCGCAGTGAGGGGTCGGCCGGGCTCGGGGCGACGAGTCTTGCCACGCTCATCCAGATGGTGGCGAGCGGTCATGGGGTGACGCTGGTGCCCGCGATTGCGACCGACGTCGAGATTCGCGACCAGCGGCTGAAGCTGTTGCGCTTCGCGGAGCCGCAGCCCAGCCGCACGATCGGGCTTGCGTGGCGCCGCACCTCGCCGCGCAAGGCCGATTTTGTTGCACTTGGGCAAATAGCGGTCGAGGCATTGAACGCGCCGATGCGTCGGCCCCCGAGCACGGCAACGCGCTTGCGACCGGCGAAAGCCCGGGGGCGCGCGCGGCACGGGTGACGTCGCGCCGGCTTGCCGCCGCATTGCAGCGACCTCCGCAGCGATCGGCGGCCATGCGCCCCGCGCATGACGTGATATCGGCTCGATGGGTCGGGCGACCTGAATTCCCGATCAAAGCCAATCAATTAGAAGAACGTCCGCCTGCCCTCGGCAAACGAAATAGTTCATCACGCGCGGTGATGTGCCGAATAGTTTTCCTGCAGCCGGAACCGATTCGAGCGGGCACGATTAGGGAGGGAAGCGCATACGCGACAAGGACGGGTTCTCCATGCCTATCACCGATCTCACGCACGCCCGGCGCGGGCTGTCGGCGCTCGAACTGGGACTGCTGGCGTTCAGCATCGCGATCATCGTCGCGATCACGCTCACGCTGTGATCTCCTGAACATCGCATCAACATCGCATCGCTCGAAAGCGTTGCCGCGGGCGGGGCTCGCTGCTCACGAGGGTTCGGGCGCGTCGCCGCGAATCGCCCGCGGCGCGGCGGCGTTCGCACGATTCGTCCAGGAAATACGAGCCTTCCCGGCAAGTTAGGGCATATCCGGCACGATGCCGCGGCAGGCCCACGCCACGGCGGCGAACGAGCGCGGCCCGTCGGGCTCGTTGCCGTCATAGGCCGCGCGCAACGCCCGCTCCAGCCGTTGCTGCGCGTCACGAGAGAGGCCTGCCACATATTGGCCGAGCGTGGCCTCTCCGGCGGCAATGGGGTCCCAAAAATCGCCGAAGTCGGCAAATTCCATGCGGATCATGAGCGCGGTCTCCTCGACCCGCAGCAGCCCGAGGCGCGTCCAAGTTTCCTTCATCTGGTTCGGCTTGGTCATCGGCCGGAAATAGGATCTGCCCCGCGCGACACCCGCCGCGGGATCGAGCATGGCTGCGGTGTCCCAGAACATCCGCTGGTTCGGCATGCCGCCAAACGTATCCCACACCGTCGCGGCGACGGTTCCGCCCGGCCGCACCACGCGGCACATCTCGCCGACCGCACGCTCGGTCTCGGGAATGAAGTGCAGGACCAGGAGCGACATCGCGCGGTCGAAGCATGCATCCTCGAACGGCAGCGCGCAGGCGTCGGCGCGCTCGAAGCTGATCCGCGGATCTTTGTTGTGGGCCCGCGCCGCGGCGAGGTAGATTTCCGAATCGTCGATTGCCGCGATCTTCGCCAGGTTTGCCGCCTCGGCGAGCGCGAACGTCAGGCTGCCGGTGCCGCAGCCGACGTCGAGGAATCCGCTCGCCGTCGGCCAATCCAGCGAACGCGATGAACTTTCGGGCGAGACGCCGGCTCCAGCGTCCCATGAATTGCTGGTAGGCATCGGCATTGCGGGCATGAAACGTAGTGGACATAGGCTCCTCGCGGTTCGGCTATGGCCGGAACACGCGCTCGGCGTTCAGCATCGCGATGATCGACGCGATCACGCTCACGCCGTGATCTTCCGGTCCATCAGGTAAATCACTTCTCCGGCTTGTCGAGCTGCGCCTCGGCCTGCAGCTCCTCGGTCACGAGATCGCCCTTGGGGGTGATTCTTTCCTCGCCGAGGCGCTGCCGCATCACGTCTCGGATGCGCTCCGCGACCCGGGGCTCGCGCTCCATCAGCGCGTGCAGATCGTGGGCGTCGAGCACCAGCAGGCTGGCGCGCGTGACCGCGGTCACGGTGGCGGAGCGGCGGGACTGGCGCAGCACGGCCATTTCTCCGAAGAAATGCCCGACCCCGAGCCGAATGCGCCCGGCCCTGAGCTCGATCTCGACTTCGCCGGCGGCGACGAAATACATCGAATGCGCGACGTCCCCGCGCCGCACGATCGCGTCGCCCGGCTCGACGGTCTGCGCGCGCATCAGCCGCATGATGTCGGCGATTTCCCCGGCGTTGAGCTCGGCGAACAGCGGCACGCGGGCGACCATGCCCCAGGTGACCATGAAGTCGCGCCGGTGGATCTCCTCGGCGAACGCAGTGGCAATGATGCCGACCGGCAGCGCGATCATGATCAGCCCGCCGAAGATCGTCACGCCGGCGACGAGGCGGCCCAGGGTCGTGGCCGGCACCACGTCGCCGTAGCCGATGGTGCCGAGCGTGACGATCGCCCACCACATCGCGTCCGGGATGGTGCCGAACTTGTCGGGCTGCGCGTGCTGCTCGACGAGGTGCATCGCGGTGGCGGAGATCAGGGTGGCGCCGAGCAGGATGATGAAGCAGCCGAACAGCGCCCGGCGCTCGGCGTAGAGCGCATCGAGCAGCGAGCGCATTCCCGGCGAATAGCGCGCGAGCTTGAGGAACCGCATGATGCGGAACATCAGCAGCACGCGCAGGTCGGTTGGCAGCACGAAGGCGAACCAGAACGGCAGCACCGACAGCAGATCGATGACGCCGGCCGGGCTGAGGATGTAGCGCCAGCGTGCCTTGGACGCTTGCAGGTGGCGCTGCGCCGGATGCTCGCCGGCGACCCAGATCCGGACCAGGTACTCGACGGTGAACACCAGGAGCGAGACGATCTCGATCGTGGAAAACAGCATGCCGTACCGGGCGGCGAGATTCGGCACGGATTCGAGCGTCACGGCGGCGAGATTGACCAGGATCAGCAGCACGATGAGCCGGCCGACGATCCGGCCCGGCCTGTCCCCGACCTGCTCTTCCAGGACCTCCGCAAGCCTTCGCTTGAGGGCGATCCGGGCACGAGAATTGCGTCGCAACATGAATCTCTCGCGAATTACGCCGGAATCCCGGTGTCGAGGGGGCTTCTGCGAGCTGGCCCCCGGGCCCCACGCTTGCGGCGCGGTCCGGAACCCTCGCACATTTTGCTGAAAAATCAGGGCCGTGGAAGCCGAAAGATCGAGCATCGATCCGTTTCTGCCGCGCTTCGCGCTCGGCCTCCCCCGCAAGGGCCCGCAAGGGGGAGGTGTGTATGGCGCGCGGGGAACTCGCCGAGTTCGCGGCTCCGCCCTCACATCCCGATCAGCTCGGCCTTGCGCAGCGTGTTGTTGAGGATGCGGATCGAGGCGGCATCGATCATCAGGCCGTCGACGTCGACCGCGCCGAGCCCCTCCGCTTCCGCCTTGGCATAGGCGGCTGCGAGTTTTCGCGCGCGATCGACGTCTTCCTGCTTCGGCGTGAAGATTTCCAGCGCCGGCTCGATCTGCGCCGGATGGATCGCCCATTTGCCGACGCAGCCGAGAATCATCGCCCGCCGGCATTCCTCGCGGAAAACCTCCGGGTTGCGGAAATTGGCATAGGGTCCGTCCACCGGGTCGATGCCGGCGCTCCGTGCCGCCATCACCATGCGGAAGCGCGGGTAATGCCAGATGTCGCCGGGGTAGGGGCTCTGGCTGCCGATCGAACGGATGTCGATGCCCTGGCTGGCCGAATAATCGCCCATGCCGAAGATCACGCATTCGAGCCGCGGATGCGCCTTGCAGATTTGCTCGACGTTTTCCAGCGCCTGCACCTCCTCGATCAGCACTTCGATGCCGATCGGCCGCTTCAATCCGAGCTTCTGCTCGATCTGGTTGAGCAGCGTGGCGGCGAAATACACGTCCTTCCCGGACAGCACCTTCGGCACCATGATGGTGTCGAGATATTCGCCCGCGCCCTCGATCACGGTGATGATGTCCTCATAAGCATATTTGGTGGAAAGATCGTTGATGCGCACGCAGCGGGTCTTTTTCCCCCAGTCGAGCGTGCGCAGCGCTTGGACGATCTTGCCGCGCGCCCCGACTTTCGCCGAGGGCGCGACCGCGTCTTCGAGATCGAGAAAGACGTGATCGGCGGCGCTCACCGCCGCCTTCGCCATCATCTTTTCGCTCGAGCCGGGCACCGAGAGCTGCACTCGTCGAAGCCGCCGCGGTCGTTCCATGATTTTCCTCCCAACCCAAGTACTTGTCATGCCCCGCGAATGCGGGGCACCCGGTATCCTCTGCGAAAATAACGTGCGGCCGTAGGGTCACTGAACGCGCGGTGATTACTGGGTGGCCCGCATTCGCGGGGCATGACACCGCCGTATCGTTTGCTCACTTGACCACCTGCTCGACCCTCAGTCGCTCGACGTCCGCTGCCGAGAAGCCGAGGCTTCGCATCACCTCGTCCGTGTGCTCACCCAGCAGCGGCGCGCGCCGAAAGACCCCGCCCGGCGTCGCGGAGAGCCGCACCGGCACCCCGGCAATGGCGAGCTTCTCCTCGACGCCGGGATGATCGAGTTCGACCACCATGTCACGAGCGCGAAAATGCGGATCGGCGACGATGTCGCTCACGTCGAATACCGGGCCGAACGGCACATGGCCGCCGAGGATGTCCATGAGCTCGTGCCGGGTGAATGTTTGCGTCAGGGCGCCGATCTCCGCATAGACCGCATCCTGGTTTCCGGCGCGTGCTTCCAGCGTGGCGAAGCGTGGGTCGCACCCGAGGTCCGGGCGGCCGAGCTTTTCGCACAGCGTGGTCCAGAACTCGTCGGCATGGCAGGCGAGCGCGATGAAGCCGTCGCGCGCCGGCACCAGCCCAAATGGTACCAGGAACGGGTGCCGGTTGCCCTCGGGTCCCGGCACCGTGCCGCCGTAGGAATATTGATGCAAAATGCGTTCGCACATCGACAGCACGCCGTCGACCATGCCGACGTCGACGTATTGGCCGGCGCCGGTGCGGTCCGCGCGCCAGACCGCCGCCATGATGCCGTAGGCGGCCATGATCGCCGGCACGATGTCGCCGACGCCCGGGCCGACCTTGGTCGGCGTTGCGGGGTCCGGCCCGGTGATCGCCATGATGCCGCCGACCGCCTGCGCCACCACGTCGAACGCCGGCCAATCGAGATACGGGCTCTTGCCGGTACGGGGATCGCCGAAGCCGCGGATCGAGGCATAGACGATGCGTTGGTTGCGCTCGCGCAAGGTCTCATAGGCGAGCCCCAGGCGCTCCATCACCCCGGCGCGATAATTCTCGACCACGACCTGCGCGGTTTCGATCAGCTTGAAAAAGATCGCGCGGCCCTGCGGCCGCTTGAGGTCGAGCGCGATCGAGGATTTGTTGCGGTTGACGCTCTGGAAATAGCCCGTGAAGGCGCGCAGCTTGTCGCGCGGATGGAACGGACCGATCTGCCGCGTGCCGTCGCCTTCGAGCGGCTCGACCTTGATCACTTCGGCGCCCTGGTCGGCGAGCATCATGGTGCAGAACGGCCCGGCCAGCATCTGGGTGAGGTCGATGACGCGCAGGCCCTCGAGCGCGCCCGGCGGCGCGGCCGTGCTCATCGGTCCGCCCAATGGCTGCGGCGCTTGATCAGCACGCGGCGCTCGCCCTCGAACACGATTTTTTCGTCCTGGTTCACGCCCCAATGGCGGAAATGCACGATGCCGGCGTCCTCGCGATCCGATGGGCCCACCGCCAGCACCTCGGTGAACGCGTAGAGCGTATCGCCGTGGAACACCGGATGCGAGAAACGGATCTTGTCGAGCGAGAGTTCCGCGAGCGCGTTCTCGGCGGTATCCTGCGCGGAAAGGCCGATGATCAGCGCGAGCGTGACGCCGCCGAAGGTGAGGCGCCGGCCGAAGCGGTTCGACTTCATGGCGTGCTCGTTGAAATGCGCCTGCGCGGTGTTCATCACCAGATTGGTGAGGATCACGTTCTCGATCGCCTCGACGGTCTTGCCGCGGGCGTGGCGCATCACGGCGCCCGGTGCGAAATCCTCGAAATAATTGTCCTTGCCGGTGAGCGCCGCGAGTTTCATGGCGGGGCCGCAATGCTTGCGCCGTCATGCCCAGCCTTGTGCCGGGCATCCACGACCTTGATGTCTAACCAAACGGAAGACGTGGATGGCCGGGACAAGCCCGGCCATGACGGGAAAGGAGACGAGGCTTTCATTTGTCCGGCCTGCCGAGCAGATGGTCGGAGATGATGCGCAGCTGGATCTCGGAGGTGCCCTCGAAGATCTTCGTCAGCCTGGCGTCGCGCCAATAGCGCTCGACCGCGTGCAGCTTGGTGTAGCCGGCGCCGCCGTGGATCTGCAGCGCCTCGCTGGTGACACGCTCGGCCATTTCGCTGGCGAACAGCTTGACCATGGAGGCTTCCTTGTCGCAGCGCTGCTTCTGGTCGATCTGGTCGCAGACGTGATACATCAGCTGGCGCGCGGCCTCGATCTCGGTCGCCATCTGCGCGAGCTTGAATCGGATCGCCTGGAACTCGGCGATCGGCTGGCCGAACTGCACGCGCTGCTGCGCGTATTCGATCGCGTCCTCGAGCCCGCCGCGGGCAAGCCCGATCGCGCGCGCGGCGGTATGGGCGCGCGCCTTCTCCAGCCCCTGCGCCACGGTGTAGAACGCGCGGCCTTCCTCGCCGACCAGGCATTCGCCGGCCACCCGGCAATTGTCGAACGCGAGCTCGAACGTCTTCCAGCCGAAATAACCGATCTTCGGAATCGGATTGCCTTGGCAGCCTTCCGGCAGCGCACCCCGCGGCTTTTCGATCAGGAAGGTGCTCAGGCCGAGATGCCGGCGGCGATTGTCGGGCGGCTCGGAGGTGCGCGCCACGATCATGATGTAATCGGCGCCGTCCGCGAACGTGCACCAATATTTGCTGCCGTTGATCACCCAGGAATCGCCGTCCCGCTTGGCGCGGCAGCTGATGTTGGCGATGTCGGAGCCGGCGCCCGGCTCGGACATGGAGAACGCGCCGAGAAACTCGCCCTTGGCCATGCGGGTGAGATAGCGGCGCTTCTGCTCCTCGTTCATGGCGCGCGAGCCGATCAGGCCGTTGCCCCGGGCGATGATGGAGGCGACGCTCATCCAGGCGCGGGCGAGCTCCTCGGTGATCAGGCAATATTCGAATACGCCCAATCCGAGCCCGCCGTATTGCTCGGGGATGACGATGCCGAAATATCCCATTTCGGCGAGCTGGTCGCGAAGGCTCATGGGGATCTCGCCCTGCTCGGGGTCGAGTTTATTGGCGAGCGGCAGCACCTCGCGCATGGCGAATTCGCGCGCGGTCTCCTGGATCAGCCGCCGCTCCTCGGTCATGTAGCTCACGCGGCGCTCCGCTTGTTGACGAGATTGGTGCGCTTGAACTCGATCACGCGCTCGCCGTTCTGATTGAAGCCTTCGGTGTGCCAGGTGACGATGCCCATGTTCTTGTTGCTGGAGGATCCGCGGCGCTCGGCCACGGTCGAGCGCGCGGTCAGCGTGTCGCCGGGGTACACCGGCGCGTCGAAGCGGAGCTCCTCGACGCCGAGGAATGCGCCGCCGCCTTCGCTCAGATCCTCGACCGTGAGCCCGAACACCGTGGTGAACACCAGCATCGGATTGACGACGACGTCGGGATGACCGTGGGCGCGGGCGAACTCGGCGTTGGTGTAGAGCGGATTGAAGTGCAGCGTCACCGTCGTGAAGAACGAATTGTCGCCATGATTGATGGTGCGGCCCCAGTGGTGGTCGAAGCGCCGTCCGATCTCGAAGTCCTCGTAGCGGTTCCCCTTCGGCTTGAGCACCGCGCGGCTGACGAACTCCGGCATGTCGGTGGCTCGGTTCAGGCGGGCGTGCACAGGCGGGTGAGGTCGCGCAAATTGGCGCGTTCATCGAGCGACAGGACGACCGTCGCGAGCTCGTGCGTACGCGCCCCGAGCACCGGTTCGGCGAGGCTCAGGAATTTCGCCTCCAGCCGGCGGCCCTGCTCCTGGAGATCCTGCTCCGGAATGCCGGAATCGTGGGCGGCCTCGAGCACCCGGCCGTCGGCCAGTGTGAGCCTGATCCGGGCCTGGGTGTGCGGCCAGGCGGGCTGGAAATCCACGTTGACCTTGTCGCGCAAGGCGGCAAGCGCCGGATTTTTCGCGGTCGCCTCGCTATAGGCGTCGAGCCGCGCGGTATCGATGCCGGCGAGCGCCATTGCGGTCGTGAGGCGGAGCGAGAACTTGGCCTCGAGCCCGGTCTTGGGCGCCAGGATGTGGCAGACCTTGCTCGCGCCCGCATCGACCTTGAGCGAAGCTTCGCGCACCGCGCTCGTCTCGATCGCATGTTCGCGACGAAGCTTCCGCGCGCACTCGATCGGCGCATGGGTGAGATAGCACGCGGCATGATATTTGAAGAGATTGCCGCGCAAATGATAGCCGCCCGGCGGGTCGGCGAGCGCGCGCTCGGGATGAAAATCCGAGCTCTGGGTCGCGGCAAAGCCCTGCGCGCATTCGAGCGCGTCGGTGCGGCTGGAAAACCCGCGCGCCGCAAGCATCGCCGCGAGCAGGCCGTTCTGCGCGGCTTTGCCGGCATGCAGCGGCTTGCACATGGTGCCGAACATCGATTTCAGCCCCGCCGCCTGGGTCGCGGCAATGCCGAGCGCGGTCGCGGTCTTTTCCGCATCGAGGCCGAGCAGATGCGCACAGGCCGCGGCCGCGCCGAAGCTGCCGATCGTCCCGGTGGCATGGAAGCCGCGAGCGTAGTGATCCGGCAGCACCAAGGCTCCGATCCGGCATTCGGTCTCATAGCCGGCGACGAAAGCGGCAAGGAAATCGGCGCCGCTCGCGCCAGAATCTTCGGCGAGCGCCAGCAGCGCCGGCACGATCGGGACGGTCGGGTGGCCGCCCATGGCCATGTTGACGTCGTCGTAGTCGAGCGCATGGGAGGCGGCGCCGTTCACCAGGGCGGCCTGCTGCGCCGAGATCTTAGCGTCGCGGCCGATGAGGCTCGCGGCCGGCCTGCCGCCGTCCTCGATCGCCTGGTCGGCCAGGATGCGCGCAAGCGCCTCGCGCGAACCGGCGAGCGTGACCGCGAGCCAATCGAGCAGACATTGGCGCGCCAGCGTGCGCACCTCGTCCGGCAGGTCCTGGTAGCGCGTCGAGCTTGCCCGCTCGGCAAGCTCGGCGGTGACCGGCGCATCGGAGACGATGGACCGAACGGGCGAGGCGGCTCGCATGATTTCCTCCCGTTTTTCTTGACCCTTGCATGCGGGTTCTGCCGCCGTCCAGTCCCTAGGATCCGGGAGGCGAGCGAGCGGCCACGGTCGCAACGCGCTTGGTCGATTGGATGCTAAGCGTGTCGGGTCGTAAGGAGCCAGCTTATGGGTGCAATGGGCTTTGGCCGACGGCGGCGCGCCGCCAGCGCTAAAACTCCTCCGGGCAGGGGTCGATGACCGCCCAGAGCTCGGTGCCGTTCTTGAGATGCTTCATGTCCGCGGTGAGCCCGCCGTGCTGCTCGATCCAGTCCCTGACGCCTTGCGGGTAGATCGACATCAGCTCGGCGGTTCCGGCGTAGCTCGTCACCCGGATGCCGGCCGTCCAGCTTTTGTCGAAATAGGCCTGGTGGAAGCCCATGCTGGCCTTGGGGGTCGCGCAGATGCGGTTGAGCGGCACGATTCCGAGCACGAGGCCGCAGGCGGAATTGCAGATGCCGTCGATGACGACCCGCTCCCCGGCATCGCGAAGCCGGGCGTATTTCGCCTTGTATTCCTCGACGTCGCCGCCGAAATCGCGCGTGATGCGGTAGTCGGCGAGCGCCGGCGCGGCCGTGGCGACGAGCAGAATGGCAGCCAAAACGCGCAATGTCCCACCCCGAACAGGACCCCGAGCGGCAACTTAGCTCGCAAATGTAAATGGCTTCTTTTCAGCGGCGCCGGGGCCCGATTGGGGCAAAACCGGGGCGGCTTTCTTCGCTCTCCCGGTGTAACCGGGGGAGGGTGGCCCGGATGAGCCGAACGAGAGCGGGCCGGGTGAGGGAGTTTGATGGCCATGGAGCGAACGGAGCCGCTATCCACGCGCTGCTGCATTGTCGGCGGCGGGCCCGGCGGGATGATGCTCGGCCTGCTGCTGGCGCGGGCCGGCATCGAAGTCGTCGTGCTGGAAAAGCACGAGGATTTCCTGCGCGATTTCCGCGGCGACACCGTTCATCCCTCGACCCTCGAGCTCATGCACGAGCTCGGCCTGCTGGAGGCTTTCCTCGAGCTTCCGCATCAGGAGGTGACGGTACTCAAGGCCTGGTTCGGCGACACCGAGCTCACGCTCGCGGATTTCGCGCATCTGCCGACGCATTGCCGGTTCATCGCCTTGATGCCGCAATGGGATTTCCTCGATTTCCTGGCGCGGGAGGCCCGCCGGTATCCGGCGTTCCGCCTGCTTATGCGGACCGAGGCCAACACTGTCATCGAGGAAGCGGGCCGGATCGTCGGCGTGCGCGCCGAGAGCCCGCAGGGCGCACTGGAGCTTCGCGCCGATCTCGTGATCGGCGCCGACGGCCGGCATTCCACGGTCAGGCAAGCCGCGGGGCTTGCAGTCGAGGAATTGGGGGCGCCGCTCGACGTGCTTTGGTTTCGGCTGCCGCGTTTTTCCGGCGATCCGGAAGAGACCGCGATCCGGTTCGGATCGGGCCAGCTGCTGGTGCTGCTCAACCGCGGTGAATATTGGCAAGCCGGCTATGGCATCGCCAAAGGCTCGATGGACGTGATCCGCGCAAAAGGCCTGCCGGAATTACACCGGCACATCGCCGAGCTTGCCCCGTTCGTGCGCGATCGCGTCGGTGAGCTCGATGACTGGGACAAGATCAAGCTTCTCACCGTCCGGGTCGACCGGCTGCGGCACTGGTGCCGCCCAGGCTTGCTTTGCATCGGCGATGCCGCGCATGCGATGTCGCCCGTGGGCGGCGTCGGGATCAATCTCGCGATCCAGGACGCGGTCGCCGCCGCTCATCTCTTGACCGAGCCGCTGCGCAGCCGGACGCTCGCCGAAACGCATCTGCTCCGCGTGCAACGGCGGCGCGAGCTGCCGACCCGGGTGATCCAGCGGCTGCAGATTCTCGTCCAGAACCATGTCATCGCCAATGTGCTGGCCGGCCGGGGGAGGCTCGCGCCGCCGCTGCTGCTGCGCGTGATCGGGCGTCTGCCCTGGTTTCGACGCCTCACCGCCCGCCTGATCGGGATCGGGATCCGGCCCGAGCATATCCGCCCCCCGGCTCGACGGGCATGAGGGGAAATGGCAGTGTCGATGGCGCTCTGCTTCCCTCTCCTTGTGGGAGAGGGTGGCGAGGCGCCATCTGAAATCGGCAGTTGCCGATTTCAGGAATTCATGATCTGGCCAAGTCGGAAACATCCGACTTGGCGTGCGCCGAGCCGGGTGAGGGGTAATTGAGAATCCCTGATCAGAGATCAGTCTTCAAAGACGATCCCCTCTGATTTCCGATTCCTGATTTTAGGAGGCCCCTCACCCCGCGCTGCCGCGCGCCCCCTCTCCCGCAAGGGGAGAGGGGGCTGAACTAGGGAGGGGGCAAATGAGATTCGTTGGCTTGCTTGCAGCGATCCTTGCGCTCGCGCTTACCGCGGTGCCGCGATCCGCCTCGGCCGCCGACGTCATTTGCTACAATTGCCCGCCGCAATGGGCCGATTGGGCCTCGATGCTCAAGGCGATCAAGACCGATCTCGGTCTCGACATTCCCCACGACAACAAGAACTCCGGCCAGGCGCTCTCGCAGCTGCTGGCGGAGAAGAACAATCCGATCGCGGACATCGGCTATTTCGGCGTGACGTTCGGCATCAAGGGCAAGGACGAGGGGGTCTTGCAGCCCTACAAGCCGAAAGGCTGGGACGAGGTTCCGGCAGGCCTCAAGGACCCCGAAGGCTATTGGCACACCATCCATTCGGGGACGCTGGGGCTGTTCGTCAACAAGGACGCGCTCGGCGGAAAATCGGTGCCGGCCTGCTGGCTCGATCTGTTGAAGCCCGATTACCGCGGCATGGTCGGCTATCTCGACCCGTCCTCGGCGGCGGTGGGCTACGTCGGCGCGGTCGCCGTCAACCTCGCGCTCGGCGGCCCGAACAACGATTTCGGCGCCGCGATCGGCTTTTTCCGCGAGCTCGGCAAGAACGACGCGATCGTGCCGAAGCAAACCTCCTACGCGCGCGTGGTCTCGGGCGAGATCCCGATCCTGTTCGATTATGATTTCAACGCCTACCGGGCCAAATATAACGAGAAGGGCAATTTCGAGTTCGTGTTGCCGTGCGAAGGATCGGTCGTGTTCCCCTACGTGATCGGGCTCGTTAAAGGCGCGCCGCATAAGCAGCCCGCGGAAAAAGTGCTCGACTACATCTTATCCGACAAGGGCCAGGCGATCTGGACCAACGCTTATTTGCGTCCGGCGCGGCCGATCCCGCTTCCCGCCGCCGTCAAGGCGCGCTTCCTTCCGGACAGCGACTACGCGCGGGCGAAGACGGTCGATTGGGGCGAGATGGCAACCTACGAAAAGGCGTTCGCGGACCGCTATCTCACCGAAGTGCGCTGATGTCGCTCGCCGCGCGGTTTCGGCTGCGTGCTCCGAACTCCGCCGGCTCGAGCGCGGCGTTTGCCCGGCTGTGCCTGCTGCCGCTCGCGATCGTGGTCGCGGCCTTCTTTCTGCTGCCGATGCTGCGGCTGACCGCGGTGGGCGCCGGCGGGCCGAAGGGAATGGCCGCCTATGCGGCGATCCTGATCGAGCCGCGCTACCGCGCGACGCTGATCAATACCGTCGTGCTGGCGGCGGCGACGACGACCGCCACGCTGGTCATCGCCACGATCGCCGGCCTGTTCCTGCAACGAAATCGCTTTCCCGGTCACGCGTTGCTCGTGGCGATGCTGACGTTTCCGCTGGCGTTCCCGGGCGTCGTGGTCGGCTTCATGGTGATCCTGCTCGCGGGCCGCCAGGGGCTGATCGGCGACATCTCGCTGCGGCTCACCGGCGGCAAACTGGTGTTCGCCTATTCGCTCGGCGGCCTGTTCCTCGGTTATCTCTATTTCTCGATCCCGCGCGTGATCCTCACCGTCATGGCGGCGGTCGAAAAGCTCGATCCGCGGCTCGAGGAGGCCGCGCGCTCGCTCGGCGCCGGCCCCTGGGCGGTGCATCGCGACGTCATCCTGCCGGCGCTGGTGCCGGCGTTCGTCGCCTCCGGGGCGATTGCGTTCGCGACCGCGATGGGCGCGTTCGGCACCGCCTTCACGCTCGCGACCAACGTCGACGTGCTGCCGATGCTGATCTACACCGAATTCACGCTCGCGGCGGACCTCGCCATGGCGGCGGCGCTCTCGGTCGGCCTCGGGCTCGTCGCCTGGGCGATCCTGGCGCTCGCGCGCTCGTTCGCCGGCACCACCATTGCGGCGGCCGGGTGAGCATGTTGCGCCGTCTCGTCTTCGCCGGCCAGCTCGCCTTCACGCTGCTGGTCGCGGCGTTCCTGATCGTGCCGGCCGTGCTGTCGATGCTGGCGGGCGTCACCGTGAATTACTTCCGCGGCATTCGCTCCGGCGTGACGCTCGAATGGATGGTTCAGGTCTGGGAGCTCTATGCCGACACGATTGTTCGCTCCTTCGAGGTCGCGTTCGCGACGCTGCTGTTCACGCTCATCATCGGCGTGCCGGCCGCTTATGCGCTCCACGTGCGGGGAGGGCGGCTGTCGCGGCTGATCGAGGAGATCATCACCTTGCCGCTCGCCGTTCCGGGCCTGGCGATTGCGCTGGCGCTGCTCCTGACCTATGGCGGCTTTGGCGCGTTTCGCGGCTCGCGGCTGTTCATCGTCGCCGGCCACGTGGTGTTCACGCTCCCCTTCATGGTGCGCGCGGTCATGGCCGTATTCGCCGCGATCGACGTGAAAACGCTCGACGAAAGCGCGGCCTCGCTCGGCGCTTCGCCGTGGCGGCGCTTTCGCGACGTCATCGCGCCCAACGCCAGGCCCGGGATTCTCGCGGGCTCGCTCATGGTGGTGACGCTCTCGCTCGGCGAGTTCAATCTCACCTGGATGCTCCACACGCCGCTGACCAAGACCCTGCCGGTCGGCCTCGCCGACAGCTACGCCTCGATGCGCCTCGAGATCGCCTCGGCCTATACGCTGATCTTCTTCATCATGATCATCCCGCTGCTCGTCGTCATGCAGGTGCTCGGCCGCGAGAAACGGAGCGCCGCATGAGCGCCGGCGTTTCCGTCGGGCTGGAAGCCTGTGCCAAGACCTTTGCCGACGGCACCCGCGCGCTCGAGCCGGTCACGCTCGAGATCGCGCGCGGCGAGACCTTGGTGTTCCTCGGCCCTTCCGGCTGCGGCAAGACGACGACGCTGCGCATCATTGCCGGGCTGGAAGCGCCGGATGCGGGCGGGCGCGTGCGCTTCGACGGCGAGGACGTGACGGATATTCCGATCGAGCGGCGCAACGTCGGCATGGTGTTCCAGTCCTACGCGCTGTTCCCCAACATGAACGTCGCCGAGAACATCGGCTACGGCCTGAAGATCCGCGGCATAAGCAGGGCGGAGCGAAGCGCGCGGGTCCAGGAGCTCGTCGCGCTCACCGGCATCGAAGGACTGGGACGGCGGAAAGTCGATCAGCTTTCGGGCGGGCAGCGCCAGCGCGTGGCCTTGGCGCGCGCGGTCGCGCCGCGGCCGCGGGTGCTGCTGCTCGACGAGCCGCTGACCGCGCTCGACGCGTCGCTGCGCGAGCGGCTACGCGGCGAGCTCAACCGCCTGCTGCGCTCGCTCGGCATCACCGCGGTTTATGTCACTCACGATCAATCCGAGGCCATGGTGCTCGGCGACCGCATCGTCGTGATGCGGCACGGGGCGATCGCGCAGATCGGCACGCCGCGCGAAATCTATTTCGAGCCGGTGAGCCGCTTCGTCGCCGAGTTCGTCGGCGCCGCCAATATCGTCGAGGGGACCGCGTCGGAGGGCGCGATCGTGCTGCCGGGCGGCCGCATCCCGGTCCCGATCGGGAGGGCCGGCAAAATTACGCTCATGCTGCGGCCGGAAACGATTTTCCTCGTGCCGACGGACGCGGCCGAACTCAAAGGCCGCGTCGAGAGCCGCGCCGAACACGATCGCGGCGACGCCCGGCGAGCGCGTCGGCCTGCGCATCGATCCGGCACGGATCCGCGTTCTCCCGAACGAAAGTAGCGTCATCCCGGGGCCCGAGCAAAGCGAGGGAACCCGGGATCCATGAACGCAGCCAATCATTTGAATCTCGGTGATCATGGGTTCCGGGTTCGCGGGCTGGCGCCCGCGAACCCGGAATGACGCCACGGAGAGGCCATGACCGCGCCCGTGCTGATCGCGCAGATCTCGGACCTGCACGTCAAACGGCCCGGCGAGCGCGCCTACGAGATGGTCGAGACCGCGGCGGCGCTCGAGCGCTGCATCGCGCATCTCAACGGTTTTCAACCGCGCCCGGCCTTCGTGGTGATCAGCGGCGATCTCGTCGATCGCGGGCTCAAGGAGGAATATGCGCACCTGCGGCAGTTGCTGAAACCGCTCGAATTGCCGTTTGCGGCAATTCCAGGGAACCACGACGAGCGCCGGCAATTCCGCCGCGCATTTTCGGATCAGTCGTTTGCCCAGCTGTCCGGGCCGGCCAATGTCCGCGTCGAGGTGAGCGGGCCAGTACTGTTGCTGCTGGATTCCTCCGTGCCGGGTAAGGATTATGGCGAGCTCGATCCCGCGACGCTGCAATGGCTCGATTCCGAGCTGGCCGTCGCTCCGGATCGGCCGGCGCTGGTTTTCCTGCATCATCCGCCGTTCGCGACCGGCATTGCCCACATGGATCGTCAGAATCTTCGCAATGCGCCGCAGCTTGCCGCGGTCGTCGAGCGGCATCCCCAGGTTCGGCTGATCGCGGCCGGCCACGTCCACCGCGCCGTCACGACATCGTTCGCCGGCGTTGCGGCGAGCATCTGCCCGGCGCCCAATCACGCGGTCGATCTCGATCTCGGCAACGAACGCGTGCCGTCATTGCGGATCGAGCCGCCGGCATTTCATCTGCATGCCTGGTTCGCGGGTGATGGCTTCGGCGAACTCGTCACGCACTTTGTGCCGATCGGCGAATTTCCCGGCCCGTATCCGTTCTTCGATGCCGAGGGGCAGCTACTGTGACTTTCACGCCGTCACCCTGAGGTGCGAGCCCGCGGACGAAGGTGCCGACGGTTCACGCGTCTGATATGAGACGGGCGAGCCTCGAAGGGCGACGGCGTCAAGCCGAGTGCTGTGACGTGAAGGGCGATGCAGTGACCGGCCGTCCTTCGAGGCTCGCTTCGCGAGCACCTCAGGATGACGGCCGGATTTACTCCGCAGCTTTTCTCTCTCCGCCGATCGCGCCCTGCTGCTGCAGCGCCTCGATCTCGCGTTGTGAATACCCGATAGAGCGCAGCACCTCGGCCGTGTGCGCGCCGATGCTCGGCAGCGGCCGGCGCGGGGGCAAGCGTTCGCCATCGAACGTGAGCGGCAACAGCGGCACCTTGGTCTCCTCGCCCGTCTCCGTCATAAGAGCGGCGAGCCCGCCGCTGCCGGTGAGGTGCGGATCCTCGAACAATTGCTCCGGTTTGACGATCGGCGCGTAGGGCAGCGCATTCGCCTCGAACAAATCCTGGAGTTCGCGCACGCTATACTGGCGAAACATCTCCTGCAGCCGCGGAATGAGCCAGGCGCGCGCCAAGACGCGCTGGTTGTTGCTGGCGACGCGCGGATCGTCCGCGAGCTCCTGCAGCCCGAAGGTTTCGCAGAAGATCCTCCACTGCGTGTCGCTCACCACGCCGAGAAAGATCTGCTCGCCGCCCTTGCCCTCGAATACGTCGTAGATGCCCCACGCCGAGATGCGCGAGGGCATCGGCTGCGGCGCCTCGCCGGTCACCGCGTATTGCTGCATGTGCTGGCCCGACAGCAGCACGCAATTCTCGAACAGCGCCGCCTGCACTTCCTGGCCGCGCCCGGTCTCTTCGCGCGTGCGCAGCGCCGCGAGCACGCCGATCGCGCCGAACATGCCGCCCATGATGTCGTTGACCGAGGTTCCCGCCCGCAGCGGCCGGCCGATCGGGCCGGTCATATAGGCGAGGCCCGCCATCATCTGCACCACTTCGTCGAGCGCGGTGCGGTGCTCGTACGGGCCGGGCAGAAATCCCTTGTGGGCCACGTAGATCAGGCGCGGGTGCTTCGCGGCGAGCGTCGGATAGTCGAGGCCGTATTTCGCCATCGTGCCCGGCTTGAAATTCTCGATCAGCACGTCGGCCGACGCGATCAGGCGCTCGACGGCTGCGAGCCCCTTCGGGTCGGCGAGATCGACCGCGATGCTCTTCTTGTTGCGATTGAACATGCGAAAAAATCCGGCGCCGGTCCCGATCAGCCGCCGCGTATTGTCGCCGGCGATGGGCTCGACCTTGATCACCTCCGCGCCGAGATCGCCGAGGATCATGCCGCAGGTCGGGCCCATCACCATGTGCGAGAACTCGACGACCCGCACGCCGCCGAGCGGCAATGTCTGGCTCGTCATCTATTACGCCGCCTGGCGGAAGCCCTTGGGCAGGCCGGCGCGCGCGATGCTGCCGTAGAGCGGCCGGCCCGGCAGCGCCTGTTCCAGAATTTTTCGCGTCTCGATCAGCTTGGCGAGATCGATGCCGGTCCGCAGCCCCATGCTTTCCAGCATGAACACCAGATCCTCGGTCGAGACGTTGCCGGTCGCGCCCGGCGCGAACGGGCAGCCGCCGAGGCCCCCCAAGGTCGCGTCGAACGAGCGGATGCCGGTTTCGAGCGCTGCCATCACGTTGGCGAGCCCGAGTCCGCGGGTATCGTGGAAATGCCCGCTCGTGAGCTTGTCGCCGGCAATGCCGCGCACGCGCTCGAACAGGCGGCGCACCTGCGCCGGATTGGCGTAGCCGACGGTATCGGCGAGCGCCAGGGAATCGATGCCGGCCCGCAGGCACGCCTCCGCGATGCGCAGGACGTCGTCCTCCGGGACCGCGCCCGCCATCGTGCAGCCGAACGCCGTCGACAGCGCGCCTTCGATCTCGACCGCGGCGCCGCTCTCGTCCCGGGCCTTGCAGATCTTCGCGAGCTCCTCGACCATCTGCATCGGGGTCTTGCGCACGTTCGACAGGCTGTGCTCGGGGCTGACCGAGATCGGTACGCCGATCTTGTGGGTGCCGGCGCGGATGGCATCGAGCGCACCGCGCAGGTTCGGAGCGAGCGTGGCGATCCGCAGGTTCGGCAGCGTGCGCGCGAACGCCACCACCTCGGCCGTGTCGGCCATTTGCGGCAAGAGCTTTGGCGGCACGAACGAGCCGACCTCGATCTCGCGCACGCCGGCCGCGTGCTCGGCCGCGATCCACCGGCACTTGTCCGCGGTCGGCATCACCACGTCGAGGTTCTGCAGCCCGTCGCGCGGGCCGACCTCGACGATTTCGACGTCGATCTTGCTCATCGCCTGCTCCAAAAGACCGCGTCCCTGGGCAATCTGCGCCGCGCCCAGCGCTTTACCCCGCCATGCCCCCCGTGCCAGCATACCCCTGCTGCAAAGATAACGATTGAGGAAGCCCATGGAAATGTCCTATCCGGCAGGGATGCCGGCGTGGATCGATCGTTCCCAGCCGGCCTTCTGTCCGCCGCCGCGCACCCGCGCACGATGAACCCTTTCGGCGACCGGTCCCAACGATGTCCGTCAACGGCGTAAATTATCTTGCCGGAATCCGGGTTCTCGATTTCACGCAGTTCGAGGCCGGGCCGGCATGCACCGAGGCGCTGGCCTGGCTCGGCGCCGAGGTGGTCAAGGTCGAGAACCCGAACCTGGGCGATCCCGGCCGCAAATCCTTCCGCGGGGCGCCCGGGCAGGATTCCTGGTATTTTCTGCTGTTCAACGCCAACAAGAAATCCGTCACCGCCAACCTAAAATCGGAGCGCGGGCTCGCCCTGGTCAAGGACCTGCTGCGGCAAGCGGACGTGTGCGTCGAGAATTTCGCGCCCGGCGCCATCGAGCGGCTAGGCCTGTCCTACGAGGAGGTCAAGAAGCTCAACCCCGGCATCATCTACGCGCAGGTCAAGGGCTTCGGCACCGGCAGCCCGCACGAGAAGCACCTCGCGTTCGACATGATCGCGCAGGCGACCGGCGGGGTCATGAGCATCACCGGCGAGCGCGACGGGCCGCCGGCAAAGCCGGGCACGACGCTCGGCGATACCGGTACCGGCATGCTGCTCGCGGTGAGCATCCTCGGCGCGCTGTATCGCCGCAAAAGCACCGGGCAGGGCGAGCGCATCGAGATCGCGATGCAGGACGCCATGTTGCAGTACATCCGCGTGGCGCTCGCCGCGCAGGCGACGACCGGCGCGCCGGCCCAGCGCAACGGCGCCAAAATCCTGTCCGGCGTCAACGTGCCGAGCGGGATCTACCCGTGCCAGCCCGGCGGTCCGAACGACTATTGCTACGTCTACACCAGCCGCGCCAATCCGGCGCATTGGCACTCGTTGCTCAAGACGATCGGGCGGGCCGATCTCATCGGCGATCCGAATTTCGAGAGCATCGAGGCCCGCGCCGAGCGGGAGCCGGAGGTCGACGCCATGATCGCGGCCTGGACCATTAAGCGCGACAAGCGCGAGGCGATGCGCATCCTCGGTGCCGCCGGCGTACCCGCGGGGGCCGTGTTCGATACGATGGAGCTGCAGCACGAGAAGAGTTTCGAGGACCGCCGGATCATGCAGGTGATGGAGCATCCGGCCTGCGGACCGTTCAAGATGCCGACCTGGCCGGTGCGCTTCGGCGGCTCGACGGTTTCGGTGGCTCCGGCGCCGCTGTTGGGCGAGCATACCGAAGAGGTGCTCGAGAAATGGCTCGGCATGAGCACCGACCAGATCTGCGAGCTGCGCAAATGCGGCGCGTTGTGATCTACCTCCCCGACAGGGAGGGAGAAGCGCGCCAGCGGCGCGATCTCGTGCGCGAATAAAATAACGGGAGCACACCATGGCGGAATTGACCGGTTCGGAAATTCTGGCGCGCTCGCTCAAGAACGAGGGCACCGACATCCTGTTTTTCCTGATGGGCGGCCCGATGCTGCTCGCGGAATCCTCCTGCATCAAGGAAGGCATCCGGCCGCTCGACGTCCGCCACGAGCAGTCCGCCGCCTTCATGGGCCAGGCCTACAGCCGCCTGCTGCAGAAGCCGAGCGTCTGCATGGCGGCGAGCGGCCCCGGCGTCATCAATCTGACGACCGGGATCGCCAACGCGCTGATCGACTGCGCACCGGTGGTGGCGATCGGCGGCTCGAGCCCGATCGGGCAGTTCGGCCGCCAGGTGTTTCAGGAGATCGACCAGCTCGCGATCATGAAGCCGTGCACCAAGTGGGCCGACCGGGTCTACAACCTCAAGCGCATTCCCGAGCAGGTGAACAACGCGTTCCAGCGGGCGATGCTCGGCAAGCCCGGTCCGGTCTATCTCGATTTTCCCGGCGACATTCTCTACGCGAAGATCCCGGAGGAGCAGGTCGACTGGAGCCTGTCCGGGCGGCCGCTGCTCGACGCGCGTCCGCTGGGCGACGAGCGGCAGGTCGCGGCGCTCGTCGACGCGATCCGCAAGGCCAAACAGCCGATCATCCTTTCTGGCAGCGGCGTGATCTGGTCCCAGGCCTGGGCGGAGCTCACCGAGCTCGTCGATCAGAGCGGCATCCCGTTCTACACCACGCCCCAGGGCCGCGGCGTGCTGCCGGACGACCATCCGTACTCCTACCTGAGCATGCGCTCGACCGCGTTTCGCGAGGCCGATCTCATCATCGTGGTCGGCACGCGGATGAACTACATCATCAGCCATGCGGCGCCGCCGCGCTTCAACGCCGCGGCGAAGATCGCCCGCATCGACATCGACGCCGACGAGATCGCGACTGCGCCGCGAAAGATCGACATCGGCATCGTCGGCGATTGCAAGATGGTGCTGCGCCAGGTTCTGTCCGCCGCCAACGGCCATTTCGACAAGGACCGTTTCGCCGCCTGGCGCAAGAAGCTCGCCGACGGCGAGGCGGCAAAACGCATGGCGCCCGACGCCAATCAGCCGCGGGACGACGTTCCGATCCATCCGCTGCGGCTGTGCGACGAGATCAAGAACTTCATGGATCGCGACGCCATCCTGGTGGTGGACGGCCAGGAGATCCTCAACTACGGCCGGCAATCGATGCCGACCTATGTGCCCGGTCACCGGCTCAATTCCGGCCCGTTCGGCACGATGGGGGTCGGCCTGCCGTACGGGCTCGGCGCCAAGCTCGCCAAGCCCGATAAGCAGGTCATCGTCGTGCACGGCGACGGCTCGTTCGGGCTCA
>WNFD01001371.1_pt1 | contig 29827 bp, 21 predicted proteins | sample 5400491 | NCBI WGS metagenome assembly WNFD01 (sample SAMN13153343, study PRJNA577476) | soil metagenome | isolation source: 120 cm saprolite under Douglas fir tree site 2 hole 2 replicate 2 | place: USA:California | collected 2015-04-18
GGCGGCGCGGACGGCGGCGATGAGGTCACGGCGGGGCGAGTCCTTGAGCAGGAACCCGCTGGCGCCGGCCCGCAGTGCCTCGTAGACGTAGTCATCGAGATCGAAGGTGGTGAGCATGACCACCTTGGGCGCGGCCGGCGCGCCGCGGGTGATCAGCCGCGTGGCCTCGAGCCCGTCCATCCCCGGCATGCGGATATCCATCAGCACCACGTCGGGCTCGTGGGCAGCCACCGCTGACACGGCGGCGTCGCCGTTGGCGGCCTCGCCGACCACGGTGATGCCGTCGGCGGCGTCGAGGATGACGCAGAACCCGGAGCGGACCAGCTCCTGGTCATCGACGACGAGCACCCGGATCGGGGCACGCGCGCCCGGGGTCGTCATGGCGACGGCAGCCGCGCGGTGACGGAGAAGCCGCCGCCCGGGGTCGGGCCGACCGTCAGGTTGCCGGCGCACGAGGCCACCCGCTCGGCGATTCCGGCCAGGCCGAGCCCAGATCCCGCCAGCCCAGATCCCGCCAGCCCAGATCCCGCCAGTCCCGATCCCGCTAGCACCGGCTCGTAAGCGGTCCTGCCGTTTCCGTTCACCGGCGGCCCGGTCGGCGGCCCGGAGTCGGTGACCGACACGGTGACGTACCCGGGCTCGTAGGTTACGGTGACGGCCGCCCGGGTCGCGCGGGCGTGCCGGATCGTATTGGTCAGGGCCTCCTGGACGATGCGGTAGGCGGTCAGGTCCACGCCTGGCGAGAGCGGGCACGGCGTGCCCGCGACCTCGAAATCGACGGGCAGCCCGGCGCCGCGCACCTGGTCGAGCACCCCCCCGAGCTCGCTTAGCGACGCTGACGGCGCCGTTTCGAGGCGCTCTGAGGGACCGCGCAGGACGCCGAGGAGCCTGCGCAGCTCGGTCAGCGCCAGGCGGGCCGTGTCGCCGATGATCTCTACGGACTGCCGTGCCCTGGCGGGCTGGCGGGGGAGCAGCGACGTCGCTGCCTCCGCCTGGACCGCCATCAGGCTGACGTGATGGGCCACGACGTCGTGCAGCTCTCGGGCGATCTTGGTGCGCTCCAGCGCCGCCGCGCGGGACGCCTGGCGGTCAAGCTCCGCCTCGGCCCGGTCGGCTCGGCTCTGCGCCGCCTGCAGGCTCGTCCGCTTCGTACGGCTGAGCACGCCGGCTGCCCATGCGGTGAGGAAGATGAAGGCCTGGGTAATGGCGTCATACGGCTCGCTGTGGCCCGGCGCGGCCAGCGAGACCGTGATGCCAGTCGCCACCAGGGCGGGGACGATCCAGCGCCAGGCCCGGGGGGCGCGGTCGATGACCGTGTAGAGCGCGATCGCGGGCCCGAGCGGAAACGGCGCGGCCACGAATCCGATCTGGTCGTAGGCGACCCGGGCGGCACCGATGAAGAACGAGGTTTCAACGGGCCGGGACCGGCGCCAGGTGAGCGGAACAGCCTGGGCGGCGACCAGCACGATGGCGAGCCATAGCGGATGGAGCTGTCCCCGGTAGGGCAGCAGCGACACAGCGTTGACGACGGCCAGCACGATGGCGAGAGCCAGATCCTGGACCCGTTCCTGGCGCCGTGGCGGGAGCGCGGTCAGCCGCGCTGCCAGCACCTGGGGAAGCGTGCTTATCCGACCCGCCGGCCTGTTCACGACCTGATGGTACGGCCTTGAGCTTAGGCGAGGGATCGGCCGCCGGGATGATCCACCGGATCCGTCCGGCGGGGGAGCGGGAGGGCCGCCAGGCGCCGTTATCAGGCACAAGTGCGGGTCCGGTGATTCACTCCGGTGCCCGATGCGCCGGCCTTCCCCGCATCGTCACGATGAATCCCGTGAACATAACCGCCGGATCGCACCCGCCGTCAGCACCAGCGCCCCGCGCCGCCGGACACGAATTGCCCGCCCCGGCGGGACCCGAGCCGCCCGACGCGGCGATCCGCCCGGACCGCACGCCCCGTTCAGGCCGCGCGCCCAGGCTGTGGGTAGCACTGATCGCCGCAGGCGCGTTCGGTATCGAGATGGCCGTCAGCGCGCGCTACGGCTACGTCAGGGACGAGCTCTACTTCCTCGCGGCCGGGCACCACCTCGCGTTCGGCTACGTCGACCAGCCGCCGCTCACCCCGCTGCTGGCGCGGCTCACCGCCGCCGCGACCGGCAACACGCTTGCGGGGCTTCGGGTGCTGCCCGCGCTCGCGCTCGCCGGGCTCGTCGTGCTCACCGCCGCGATGAGCCGCCAGCTCGGCGCGGGCCGGACCGGCCAGGTCCTCGCGGCGCTCGCCGCCGCAACCTGCGGGGAGTACCTCGGGGCGATGCACGAGCTGACCACTACGACGCCCGACTTCGTGTTCTGGGCGGTCACGCTGCTCCTGGTCATGCGCTTGCTCGCCAGCCAGGATCCGCGCTGGTGGGTGGCGATCGGCGCCTGCGTCGGCGTCGGCGGCGAGGCCAAGTGGAACATCGGCTTCCTGGCGGCCGCGCTGGCGGCCGGCTTCCTCGCCACCGGTGCCCGCCGCCTGCTGCGCAGCCGCTACCTGCTGCTCGGCTGCGTGCTCGCCGCGGCCCTCGCGGCGCCGGACCTCGTCTGGCAGGCGGCGAACGGCTGGCCGAGCATGGATGTGTTCCGCTCGCTGCAGGGCGCGGCCGGGCACAACCGGGCCACCTACTGGCTCGCGCAGGTCCTCTTCACCGGGCCGGCCCTCACGCCGGTCTGGATCGCGGGCCTGATCTGGTCGCTGCGCAGCGAGGCAGCCCGCCCGTTCCGCCCGGTGGCGGCAGCCTGCGCGATCGTGATCGCGCTGCAGTTCGTCCTCGGCGGCAAGCCGTACTACCCGGGCGCGGTGTTCACCTTCCTGTTCGCCGCCGGCTCGGTGCCGTTCGAGCGCTGGCTGGCGGCGCGCAGGCCACTGGCCGCCAGGATCAGCCCCGCGGCCCGGATGAGCGCGGTAATGCTGGCGGCCGCGGCGATAGGGCTCCCGGTGGCCCTCCCTGTGCTGCCCGCCAGGGCGCTGCGCACGGTGCCGCTCCAGAAGATCAACTACGACCTCGGCGAGACGATCAGCTGGCCGCAGCAGGTGGCGCTGGTCGCGCGCGAATACGACTCGCTGCCCGGCCAGGAGCGCAGGCACACGACGATCCTCACCGGGAATTACGGGGAGGCGGGAGCCATCGACCGTTACGGGCCCGGCTTCGGCCTGCCCCAGGCATACAGCGGCGCCAACAACTTCTGGCTCTGGGGACCGCCGCCCGCCGCCGACTCCGCCGCCATAGCGGTGAACCTGGACCCGGCCCTCCTCCGCCGCGAGTTCACCCACGTCCGCCTGGTCGCCACGTTCCGGAACGGGCTGGGTGTCAGCGACGACGAGCAGGGCGCGCAGATCTTCCTCGTGACCGGGCTGAAGTCCCCATGGGGGAAAGGCTGGCCCGCATTCCGCGACGACTCCTGAGCAGCGCGGCTGCGCTTCCGCCTGCTCTACGGCGGAATAGCGAGGTCGTATGAAAGTCACCATATGAAGCTGCTTTCGATGTAGAGTTTCATACATGTCGTCGGATCAGGCCGTGCTCGACCGGCTTCGGCCGCTAGGGCCGGTCTTCAGAGTGGCCGACGCTGTTGGTGCGGGTGGGTTCTCGCGGTGAGAGCCGATGACCATGGGTCCTGTACGCCGACGTGCGACCCTGGCGTCAGGCGGGGACCGGTTCGTATTGCCGGGGTATGGCCCGCCATTCCGGTCCGCTCTGGTGAAGCGGCTCAGTTGTCGTCTGGTTCGCCGCGCTTGATCCGCCGCCGAGATCATGTACCGCTTTCGCGACCTTCGGCAGATCCGCTATGAGCGACCCGAGGAATCCGAGCAAGTCGCCGGTATTCATGGACTGGCTGATCCGATACCATTTACCGCCGTTCTCTGCCGCCCAGCGGCGGTAGCCGGGAAAATCGACCGAGGCCACGAAGCAGATGACTTCCCTGGCCATGAGCTGCTCGGCTACATAGTCTGCCGTGAGGTCGCCCGATTCAAGCGGGGGCTCGTCGGTAAGGACGACAAGGACCGTTACGGCAGCTGGCCGGTACGGCTTGCCGAGCGCTTCGAGGACCGCCTCAAGCGACGACTCCCCTACATTGCCGCCACCGCTGAACCGTGGCAGGCTGCGCAGCAGCTGCTCGCCCTCCGCGCGCGTGCTCACGAACGGCAGATCGCCCACGATCTTGTCACCGCGAACGGTCAGATCACCAAACGGCACGGCCGTGATCCGCCAGCCGAGCCGCAGCCTGGATAGCTCCCCGACGAATTCGACCAGGCTGTCGGTAAGCCCCTTGATCTTGCCTGACATCGATCCGGTGGTATCAAAGACGAAGCAGATATCCACCAGCCTCCGGACACCGTCGTCCGAGTCCTGGAGGGCTTCGGGCTGGGCCTGCCCAGCATCCTGTGGCTCAGCATCCCGCGGCGGCGGCTGGACGGCTTTGCCGCGTGCCCTTGACCCGGCACTCCATGGCCAGAGGCCACGGGCAGCTGAACGCCCAGGCCGAGACACGCCCGGGTTGTCCTCATCACGCGCGTTCACCGGCAGCCCCTCACCAGAGACCTATCGGGAGCAGCGTCATCCCGCTCCCGTTCGGTATAAATGGTACTTACGCCTCGGTGCTCGCGGCGGAGGGCGGTGCGGCCGAAGGGGCGTGCCGCTGGCTGGCCTCCTGGGCGGCGGCCAGGCTGCGCGACAGCTCGACGCAGCCGACGCCGATGAGCAGGACCGCTATGATCTCGGCCGCGAGCCAGCCGCCGGATCGCAGGTTCTCGTTGAAGACGCTCACCCCGTAAGCGACGCTGATCAGGGCGTCCCCCAGGGTGAGCGGCGGCTGAACCGCGACCAGGGTGCCGGCTTGCAGGGCGTTCTGCAGCAGGAAGAGGGCGCCGATGCCTGCCGCCGCCGTGGCGTACAGCTGCCAGGCGGCGAAGAACGGCGCGATCCCCCTGGCCAGGGTGTCCATCGCGTCCTTCATCAGCGCGGCGGTCAGCGCGTACCCGCAGGCCGCCGCGAGGCCGAGCAGGGCGGCCCGCCCGTTCCCCCGCGCGCGCAGGGCGACGGCGATCACGACTGCCTCGAAGCAGCCGGTCACGATCAGGGTCGGCGCCCAGACGGGGAACGGGGCGTGCGCTGTGCCACCCGACGGCGCGGCGGCGGCCAGGCCTGCCCCCAGGCTGATCGTGACGAGGGCCACGGCCAGCCACGTCAGGCGCGGCAGCCGCCGCCGGGCAAGCCTGCTGGCCAGCAGGAGGGCGAACGGCAGCTCGACGATGAAGATCGGCTGCACTAGGGCGACGGGACCGTTCGCCAGCGCGACGGCCTGGCATACCGCGGCCACGATGATCATGGCGATCCCGGCCAGCCATATCTTGTGCCGGATCAGGTATCCGATCAGCGCCAGGTGCAGCGCCTTCGACGGCGGGGCTGTCGCGGCGGCCCGCCGCTGCAGCACCGAGGCGAGGCCGTTGCTCAGCGCTGTCAGCAGGGCGAACACGACCGGGATCACCGCGGTGCCTCGCCCGGGCTCGCGCGCCTGGACATGCGGTCGTGCGCCACGCCGGGTCTGCGGTCACGGACGGGCACTGTCATCCCGCTCCCGTCCGCCGTCGGTCATCTCCGGACAACGTACAACGGCTTTCCCAGCGAGCCAGGCTGACACGCGCAATGCGGCACGCTGGCCGGGGCGGCGCAGCGGGTTTCTTATGCCAGGTCGAGGTCGGTCTCCGGAAAATCGTCACCGACGAATAGCAGCGGCTCGTTTGCCAATCGTGCGACCGCGTAGGTCAGGCAGTCGCCGAAGTTCAGCCGAGCCTTGTGCCGTCCCTTGCCGAACCGCAGATAGGCGTCAGCCGCCTCCCGCCAGTGCTGGTCACCGAACGGGACCTCCTCGATGCTGAACTCGCCGATCAGACGGATGACAAGGTCGCGCGAGTCCCGGCCAAGCCTCGACGACAGTACCAGTCCGGTCTCGGCGAGGGTCGGGGTACCGATTCCGGCCGAGGGCGGCGCGAACTGGTGGGTCGGGCGCGATGCGCTGCGGGATCGGGACCGATGAGGTAGGCCAGGGCGATCCACGACGTGGCCGGGACCGAGGACCACTGGATACGCGAGCCATGTACCCATCGTCGGACCCGCCAGGTTACCGCCGCGAGTGGCAGAATCGACACCTTAGAGTAGATTACTGCCATGCATCGAGTCCGGCGCCTGTGACGGAGGGTACTGGATTTCTGGGTGATAGTCGGGCGAAAAGTCAGTAGCCTGGTTGTTTGCGACAGGAGATCCTGTAGTGTCGCGCCGCGTCGCTACTGAGCGTGAGATCGCTGGCCGGCTGTCCGTGGTGTGTCAGCCGCAGCTCGTCGGGCGCGGCCCGGAACTCGCGGCGCTGGGGGCTGTGCTGGCCAGCCCGCCTGCGGTAGCGCTTATCCAGGGCGAGGCGGGGATCGGCAAGAGCAGGCTGCTCCAGGAGTTCCTTGCCTCGCCGGCCGGGAAACGGCACCGGGCGCTCGTCGCCCCCTGTCCGCCGTTCCGGCAGCCGCACACCCTCGGCCCGGTGGCAGATGCGCTGCGGCAGGCCATCGACGACGTGGCGGGGCTGCGGCTGAGCGCGCTGGCGGGGGCGCTGCGGCCGTTGTTCCCGGAGTGGGGGGCGGTTCTGCCGGCCGCGCCGGAACCGGCAGAGGACGCCTCCGCGGCCCGGCACCGGGTCTTCCGCGCGCTTGCCGAGCTGCTCGGCCTCCTGCAGGTGGGACAACTGGCGGTCGAGGACGGCCAGTGGGCGGACGAGGCAACCCTCGAGTTCCTTCTCTACCTGGCGTCCGGGCAGCCACAGCAGGTGAGCCTCGTCGTGACCTACCGGCCGGAGGACGTTCCGGCGGGATCGCTGCTGCCGCGGCTGGCGCGGCATGCCGCTGGCGCCTCCGGGCTGCGGCTGGCCCTTGGCCCGCTGGATGTCACCGGGACCGCCGGGCTGATGTCATCGATGCTGGCCGGCCAGCACGTGTCGGCCGAGTTCGCCGCGTTCGTGCACGAGCGCACCGACGGCGTGCCGCTGGCAGTGGAAGAGTCGGTGCGGCTGATGGGTGAGCGAGACGACCTGACCCGCCGTGGCGGTGCGTGGGTACGCCGCCATCTGGCAGACATCGACGTGCCGCCCACCGTCCGCGACGCGGTGCTCGAGCGCGCCGGGCGTTTCGGCCCGGCGGCGCAGGCCGTGCTGCGGGCGGCGGCGATCCTCGCCGAGCCGGCCAGCGATGCCACCCTGGCCGCGGTGAGCGGGCTGCCTCCCGGCCGGGCACGTGCCGGCCTGGCCGTGGCACTCGGCTGCGGGCTGCTGGCGGAGGACAGACGCGGGCTGCTGTCGTTCCGGCACATGCTGGCAGCACGGGCGGTGGCTGAGGCGGTCCCCGTCCGGGAGCGGCTGGCGATGCACCTGCGCGCCGGCCAGGCGCTCGAGGGCGCGACGGCGCCGCCGCTGGCCCGGCTGGCCCGGCACTTCCGCGAGGCTGGTGACACGGGAAAGTGGTGCGGCTACGCAGAGCAGGCCGCTGATAGCGCGCTGGCCTCGGGTGATGAGGCGACCGCGGCGGCACTCCTTCATGACCTGGTGGTCAGCGCGGGGCTGCCCGCGGGGGAGGTCGCCCGGCTGATAAGGAAGACTCCATTCGGGTCGTTCACCTGGGACGCCCAGGATCTCGTCCGCGCCCTCAGGTCTGCCCTGGACGCTGGCCGGCTCGCACCGGGCGAAGAGGCGGACCTCCGGTTCCAGCTCGGCCGCGTGCTCATGGTGCTGGATGAGTTCGACGCGGGCCGCGCCGAGCTGGAGCGGGCGATTCCGCACCTGGCCCACGACCCCGTCGCGTCCGCCCGGGCCATGATCATCCTCGGCTGGCCACGCGGCACTACCTGGACGGTGTCGGCGCACCGGCGCTGGCTGCGACGCGCGGGGGAGGTAACAGCGCCGTCGATCGCCGCGGCCGACCGGATGCGCCTGTCCGTTGACCGGGCGACCGGGCTGCTCCTGCTCGGCGAGGAGGCCGGCTGGGCGGAAGCGGCACAGATTCCCGGCGACGCGCCCACCCCGCAGGAGCGGCACGAGATAACGCGCGGATACGTGAACACCGGCGAGATGGCGATGATGTGGGGCCGGTACGCCGACGCCAGCCGGCGGCTGGAGCGCGCCTTTGACCTGGCCGAGCGGCACCAGTACCCGCGCTACCGCGACGGGATCCTGGCCAACAAGGCGCACCTCGACTGGTTCACCGGCGCCTGGGACGGGCTGGCCGAGAAGGTGGCCGCCCTGGCAGGTGACGAAGATACCCGGACAGTGAGCCGGCTCGAGACGGTGCTTCTCACCGGGTTGCTGCACGCCGCCATGGGCGCGGGCGCGCAAGCCGATGAATGTCTCCAGCTCGTCCTTGACGGCACGCTGCGGCGCGGGGTAGTCGATGGCTCGATGGAGCCGGCCGCCGGGCTCGCCAGGCTGCGGCTCGCCGACGGCCGCGTTGAAGAGGCGCTCAAGGTGACCGACCAGCCGATCGGCATCGTGGCCGGCAAGGGAATCTGGGTGTGGGCCACCGACGTGGCTCCCGCCCGGGTGAGCGCGCTGACGCTCGCCGGAAGGACGGAAGACGCCGCTGAGCTTGTGGCGGCATTCGCCCGCGGGCTGCGCGGGAGGGACGCGCCCGCGCCGAAGGCTGCCCTGGTCCTGTGCCGGGCGATCCTGGCGGAGGCGCGCGGCGAGAGCGGCCGCGCCGCGCCGCTGTTCGCCCGCGCTGCGGCCGGCTGGCAGGCGCTGCCCCGGCCCTACGACGCGTTGCTTACCCGTGAGCGGCAGGCCCGCTGCCTGCTCCGTGGAGGCAGGCCGCAGGCCGGGGTTGCCCTGCTGCACCAGGTCTTCCAGGGGCTGTCCGGGCTGGGCGCCCGTGGCGATGCGCTGCGCGTCATGCACACGCTGCGCGCGTATGGCGCGGAGGTGAAGCGGCCATGGTCTGGCCGGCCGGGCTACGGTGACCAGCTGTCGCCGCGCGAGCTCGACGTAGCCAGGCTGCTTGTGGCCGGGCGGACCAACAGGGACATCGCCCAGGAGCTGTTCCTGTCACCCAAGACGGTCGCCCGGCATGTCGAGTCGGCGATGCGCAAGCTCGCCGTCGCTTCCCGCACCGCCCTGGCCGTCCGGATGGTCGAGACGGGCATAGTGTCTGGCGACCGCGACCGGGATTAATTGGGCCATCTGCCCAATAGTCGCCCGGATCGGCCAGGGCCAACACTGGGCGCATGGCGCTACGCAGCGTCTCGAAGGGAACGCCCGATGAACCGTCTCGCCCGGCCCCGCCCCCCGGCCGCGGCCAGCGAGGCGGCAGGCACCGGCGGCCCGCCGGACCGAGACAACCCATTCCCTGAGTCGGCTGTGGCAGCCGGCTCCGGTCCATGCGACCCCGCCCGCGGCCATGACGAAGACGACCCGCCCGGCATGACGAATGACGACGAGTACGAGCCCCTCTAAGCACGTCAGGTAGCCGAACGCGGCGTCGGCCCGGAGCCAGGCAGAAAGGCCACCGCTCATGCGCGCATCGCGAGCCATCCGGTACCAGCTCCGCGCCCCGCTGGTGACTAGCGGGGCGGCGCTGGCGGCGATTGTCATGCTCGCCGTGGGCCCGGCCCAGGCAGGCGGGGCCGCGCGCACAAGCGCGGCCGACGCGGCGGCCACCACCGCGGCGCGCTCGGAGGCCGCCGCGGGGCCGCTCACAACCAACACGAACGCCGCATGTAACGCACCGCAGCGCAGCGGTTTCGCCCGCTGCCTTGCTGTCGTCCGGACAGCGTCGAACCACGCCATCACGGCTGCGGCCAGTCCAGATCTGCCGCCCGCCACGGCACTGGGCCCGGCCGACATCCAGTCCGCCTACAAGCTGCCCGCCAGCGGCGGGGGCCAGACAGTGGCGATCGTGGACGCGCTCGGTGACTCCCGCGCCGAGTCCGACCTCGCCGCGTTCCGCTCCTACTACGGGCTGCCTGCCTGCACGACCGGCAACGGGTGCTTCAGGAAGGTGGACCAGGCCGGCGGCACGAGCTATCCGGGGGACGACCCCGGGTGGGCGCTAGAGACCTCGCTGGACCTGGACGCGGTGTCCTCGGCCTGCCCCGCGTGCAACATCCTGCTGGTGGAGGGCAACGACGCCAGCATCGCCAGCCTGGGCGCCGCGGCGGACGAAGCGGTGGCGCTTGGCGCCAAGTACGTGTCCAACTCCTACGGCGCCGCCGAGGATTCCTCCGAGCTGTCCGCGGACAGCTACTACGACCACCCAGGCGTAGCGGTCACCGCCTCGAGCGGCGACGCCGGAAATGTCGTCAACTGGCCGTCGACTGACCCGAACGTCGTCGCGGTCGGCGGCACCACGCTGACCGCGGACACCGCGGTGGCGCGCGGCTGGGACGAGAAGGCATGGGGCACAAGCGCCGGGGGACAGGGCGGCGGATCCGGCTGCTCGGCCATCCAGCCGCACCCTGACTACCAGAACGGCATAGCCACCGGCTGCGCCATGCGGGCGACCGCCGACATCTCCGCCGACGCCGACCCCGCGTCCGGCCTCGCGACCTACGACACGCTCGGCCAGAACGGATGGCTGCAGGTGGGCGGCACCAGCCTGGCCTCACCGCTGCTTGCGTCCATGTACGCGCTGGCGGGCACTCCGGTAGCGGGAATCTACCCGGTGACCTATCCCTACCATGACCCCAGCCCGGCTCAGGATCTGTTCGACGTCACCTCCGGCTCCAACGGCTCGTGCGGCACTGTGCTGTGCAACGCCGGGCCCGGCTGGGACGGCCCGACCGGCCTTGGCACCCCGGACGGGGTGAAGGGGCTGGCTGGCGGCGCGCAGGGGGAGATCGCCGGGCAGGTTACCGATGCCGTCACCGGCAGGGCTCTCGTCGGCGTCGCCGTGATGGCCAGCCCGGGGAACTATGCGACAAGAACCGACTCGAGCGGCGACTACGCCCTCAACGTAGGGGTCGGCAGCTACACGATTACCGCGGCCAGCTACGCGTACAAGACGACCACCCAGGCCGGGGTGCAGGCCAGCGCGAACCAGACCACGACCGTGAACCTCGCCCTGGACGAGCTGACGCACGGCACCATCTCGGGCACGGTCACCGACGGGTCGGGGCACGGCTGGCCGCTGTACGCGCGGATCACCATCGACGGCTACCCGGGCGGGCCGGTTTACACCGACCCGGTCACCGGCCGTTACAGCGTCCTGCTGGCCGGCCCGGCCAGCTACACCGTCCATGTCACCGCGGCCTACCCCGCGGTGACGCAGTCATCCGGCGCCGGTTACCAGGAGCTATCGGCGCAGCTGGATGTCGGCGGCGGCGACCTGAACCGTAACTTCGCCCTGACGGCCGACGCGTCGGCGTGCACCGCGCCCGGCTACGCGCGCGACGGGCTCGCCGAGGAGTTCACCGGCTGGGCCGGCGCCACCGCGCGCGACGGGTGGGCCATCGGCGGCCGGGGGTGGCGGTTCGACAACCCGGGCAACCGCCCCCCGCCAAGCCTGACCGCGGGCGACGACGCCTTCGCGATCGCCGACTCCAGCGGCAGCCGCGGCCGTATGGAGACCACGCTGACCTCCCCGCCGGTCAACCTGACCGGCCAGGCGTCGCCGCGGCTGACATTCGCCACGGCCTACTACGCCGTCGCGCGCGGCCAGAGCGCGAGCGTTGATCTCAGCGCCGACGGCGGGAAGACCTGGGCCACCATCTGGCATCAGGCCAGCTCGGACGTGATCGGCCAGGTCGACATCCCGATACCGCGGGCGGCCGGCCGCGCGGCCGTGCGCGTTCGCTTCGACTTCAGCGGCTCCGGCGGCTGGTGGTGGGCCGTCGATGACATCCTCGTCGGCACTCACGACTGCGTGCCCGTGCCGGGCGGCATGCTGGTCGGCCTGGTGACCGACCAGGCCACCGGGCAGCCGGTCAACGGCGCGCTGGTGACGAGCGCCGGCGCGGGCGCGTCCGGCATCTCGGCCGGGACCGGCGACCCGGGCGTGCCGGGCGGCTTCTACTGGCTGTTCACCCCGAAGGCCGGCAGCCAGTCGTTCACCGCCGCCGCGCCCGGCTATAGCTCTTCGGCGGCGACAGTGAACATCGGGGCCGGGCAGGTTACCCGCCACGACTGGGCGCTCACAGAAGGAGAGGCACCGTGAGCATTTCCGGATCCGTCCCGGCCACCAGGCGCTACCGACGGCTGCTTCGCCGCCGGCTGCGCTGGCTGACGGCCGCGGTCCCGGCGCTTGCGCTGGCTGCCACCGCCCTGATCACGCCCGCGGCCACCGCGGCCCGGCAGGTACCCGCCCGTGCCGCGACCGGCGCGACCGCCGCAGCCGTCCCGGCCACCGCCAGGCTGGCCACCCGCCGCCCCGCGCCCGCCGCCGGGCCCCTTGCGGTGGCGCTGCCCGGCCTGCACGCCGCTTCCTACACCGTCACCCTGATCACCGGTGACCGGCTGCGGCTGACCGCCGCCGCCACGGGCCGTTACACCGTCACCGCGACCCCGGCAGGCCAATCCAGCCCGTCGATCCACTTCAATGCCCTGGGCAGCGCCACCAGGACCAGGAGCCTGTACGCCCTGCCCGACGACGCGGCCTCGCTGGTCTCGGCGGGCCAGCTGGACAGGGGCCTGTTCGACCTCACCTGGCTGGCCGGCCACGGCGACACCGGCTCCGGCGCCCGGCTTCCCGTCGTCCTCCAGCTCAGCGGGCACCCGGCCGCGTCCGCGCTGGCCCGCGAGGCCGCCGCGCTGCCCGGCGCGAGCGTCACCGGGATCTCGGCCGCGAGCCGGACCGCTCAGATAAGCGTCGACAGCCGCCAGGCGACCGCGTTCTGGGCCGCGCTCACCGGCCGGACCCCGGCCGCCTCGGCGGCCGGGGCCGCGCTCGCCTCCCAGGCCGGAGCGGCCGGCCCGCGGCTGGCCGCCGGCATCACCAGGGTATGGCTGGCCGGCCACGAGACCGCTCCCGCCAGCCAGGCCCGCGCCCTCGACGGCCAGCCGCAGTACACGGTCACCGAGACCATCCAGGGGTCGAGCGATCCGGCCAGGTGGTGCGGCAAGCAGGTCTCCCTCTGCCTTACCGGCTCGTTCTACCTTCTCGGCGTGGCCGGCGGCGGCGCGGACAACGTCTACCAGGCCATCGCAAAGTCCTGCGCCACCGCCAGCCCCTGCACCGCCTTCCACGTGACGTACAGCGTTCCGGCCGGCGTGTACATGGCAAGCGGCAGCGCCGCGTTTTTTGTCGCCGAGCGAATGCAGTTCATCAACCTGGTGGATCCGCAGTTCACCGTCGCGGGCGACACCGGCATCACCCTTGACGTGAACAAGGCGCAGCAGGTCACTATCGATACGCCGCAGCCGAGCGAGAGCTTTGCCGCCACTTTTGAAAACTACCGGACGGCTCCCGACGGCAACTTCAGCGCCGACGGCTCCATTGTCTTCTACGGGTACCAGAACTTCTGGGCCATACCCACCGGCCAGCCGGTCACCATCGGCACGTACCACTACTCAAGCGCGTGGATGCTCGGCGCGCCGCCGGTCACCATGACCGTCGTCGCGCCCGAGCATCTCAGCCTGGAGCCGACCTACCCGTTGTACTCGAACGTCTTTCCCGGCGGGCCCTTCGCCCGCTTCTCCGGCCGGCGGACGATGCCGCTGGCCTATGCGGGCTTCGGCAGCGCGGCGGACTTCAACGGGCTCGACGTGCACGGCAAGCTCGTGGTGATCCGCCTTGATCCCGCCGTCTACGGCTGCCTGGTCGAGCAGTCGCAGCTCGACAACGCGTTCCAGGCCGGCGCGGCGGGGGTGCTCATCGACCCGCGGCTGGATCCGAGCCTGGGCGGGGGAGCCTGCATGCTGCCCGTGCAGCCTAAGTGGTTCTCCCCCGGCGGCGGCCCCGCGGTCACGAACATCCCGTTCGCGTCGGTCCCCGAGACCGAGGCCGCCGCGCTCGAGAGCCTGCTGACCCGGGGCAGCGTGCAGATCACGGTGGCCGACAGCGGTCCGAGCCCCTACCTGTATGACCTCAAGTTCTACGCCGAGGGCCAGATCCCCGGCTCGCTGCACTACACTGTCGGCAATCAGCAGCTGGCAGACGTCTCCGAGCAATTCCACGCCGCGACGCCAGGGCTAGCCGACCTGCAGGACAGCATTGTCGGGCTCAATGAGTACGTCGTCGCGGGTAACTATTACTCCTTCCAGGCACCGGCCAGCCTGCACGACTACGTCGGGCCGGTATCCCCGGATGTGGTGCACTGGCGATGGTCAGATAACGCGGACTCCACTCTTATGGCGTACGACGTCTTCGATCAGGGCGGCGGGGCCACGACCGAGGACTGGTTCGACGAGCCGGAGGCGCCCGCCACGGTAACAGCACCGGCCGACGTCTACCAGGCGCAGCCGGGCAAGTGGCTCGGGGACGGAATCAACACCACGCTGTGCTCGTTCTGCCGGCAGGGCAATACCTTCTATCCGTTTTTCTACAGAGTGCTAGCCGCCGATCCGCGCCTGATTTACAACGGTGTCATCTACGCTTTCGACCCCAGCGACATTCACCTCTACCAGAGCAGCGGCCAGGAGATACCGCAGACCCTGCTCGATGGGTACTACGTGACCTACCAGCTGCCAGCGCAGGAGGCGACCTACCGGCTCGCTACCGCGTACAACGACACGTACACGGACTGGCAGTTCACCTCTGCCGGGTCAGCCGCTGACGAGACACCGTACGGGTACCGGTGCCTGGGCACGGCTTTCGGCGTCTCGACGGCGCCGTGCCGCGCCGACCCCCTGATCCTCCTGCGCTACGACGCGTTCACCGGCCTGACCAACACGGTGACCGCGGCAGGCACCCGCAACCTGCAGGTCACCGCCTACTACCAGGCACCGGCCTCACCCCGGGCGATCACCAGCCTGAAGCTGTGGACAAGCACCGACGGCGGTGCCACCTGGCAGCACGCCACGATCACCGGCCACGGCGGCACCTATATCGCCACCTACCGCGTGCCGCCGCTCGCGGCCACCAGCGGCACCGTCAGCATCAAGGTCGAGGCCAGCGACGCCGCAGGCGATACCGTCAGCCAGGTCATCTACAACGCATACAACCTCAGCGCCGCCCGCTAGGCCCGCACCGGGGGGAACGGATCCCCTCCCCATTCCCCCCGGTGCGCGAGGGCCTATACATATACCGAACGGGAGCGCGATGACACCGACCACGCCCATGGCGGTCACCCCGGGCTGGTAGGAAGGCGGCAGGGGCGTCACCCCGCTCCCGTTAGGCTAAATGATCTTTTTTGTCAACCTCGGCCAGACTGCCACGGGTCGATCGGCGAGCGTGGCGGAGTGCGGTCTCGGTCTTCTCGTCGGACGGGTAGAACAGCTCCACGGCCAGCTCCGCCAGGGTGATGTCTCGCGGTGTGCCAAAGGTGGTGAGGGTTGTGAAGAACGACATGTCCGCACCGCCCACGTCCAGCCGCCAGGGGACGAGCAGCATCGGCTCATCGGTCGCGGTCGCGTGGCGCCCGTCGGCTAGCGCTGCGACGTTCGGGTACCGCGACACCTCCTCGGCGAGGCGGGACAGCTCCGGGTCGGCGGTAAGCACGGTCAGGCGGTGGAGCTGGCCGAGCAGGTAGGCCGCCCACTCGGGGAAGTTGCGCGTCCCGCGGGCCAGTCCGTCGGGGTGCAGGCAGGCACGGAAGACGTTCATCGGCGGCCCAGCCAGCTCGGCGGGAAGAGGAGCGGCCAGGCAGCGAGCAGCGTCATTGACCAGCACTGCGTCCCAGATCCGGTCGACGACGACGCCAGGGTACGGGTCGTGGCTGTCGAGCAGCCGCTGGAGGGCGTCGCGAACATGAGTCATCGCCGGATCATGAAGGGGTGTCTGCTGGTAGCGCGGCGCATACCCGGCAGCCAGCAAGAACGTGTTGCGCTCCCGCAGGGGAACTTCCAGCCGGTCGGCCAGCGCCAGGAGCAGCCCGGGGCTTGGCCTGGACCGGCCTGTCTCCACGAAGCTGAGGTGGCGGGGCGACACGTTCGCGTCGAGCGCCAGGTCCATCTGGCTGAGGCCTCGGCGGACCCGCCACTCCTTCAGCAGCGGCCCGACCGCCCGGCCGATGGTCGTGGTCGTCATGGCCCCACGGTATGAGCCCGCGCCGCGCCTGCACCACTACCTATCAGGTAATCGACCCGGGGACGGAGCAGGGCGCACACTCAACCTGGTCAGCACGCAACCCATCAGTACCAGAGGAGGACGTCATGCCTGACTTCGACGATCTCGCCACCCGCTACATCGACTCATGGAACCAGACGGACGCCGCGGCCCGGCGGGCGGAGATCGGCAAGCTGTGGACCGAGAACGCCCTGTACACCGACCCGCTGGTGAGCGTTCAGGGCCACGACGAGATCGACGCCGCCATCGCGGGAGTCCAGTCGCGGTTCCCGGGTTTCGAGTTCCGCCTCGCCAGTCCCGCGGATGGTCACCACGACCAGTTCCGGTTCAGCTGGGAACTCGGACCGCGCGACGCTGACGCTCCCATCGCCGGCTCCGACGTCGCGGTCGTCGGCCCAGACGGGAAGATCCAGACGGTACTCGGCTTCCTGGACAGGATCCCTGCGGCCTGATCCCGAGGACCAGTCGCCCAAACCGCCGTCACCCGGGTGTCTTGCCCACGCGTCAGCACCCTACACCTGGCCCTGCTCGATGATCCCCGTAACGACGGTCCCGCGACCGGTCAGGTCGAAGGCTCCCTCGACCCGGAACCGGAAGGGAAGAGCTCCTGCCGTCTCGCTCATCACAGGCCCAGTATTGCCGCGACGGGCACATCGACCTGATGATGACTGGTTGGATGGCGGCGTGCGGATCGCGACCTGGAACGTGAACTCGGTGCTGGCCCGGCTGCCACGGCTGGTGGAGTGGCTGGAGCAGGCCGCCCCTGACGTGGTGTGCCTGCAGGAGACGAAGGTGGGCGCCGACGCATTCCCGGCCGACGCCGTCGCGCCGCTCGGCTACGCCGTGGCCCACCACGGCGAGGGGCGCTGGAACGGCGTCGCCGTGCTGTCCCGGCTGGGGCTCGACGACGTCGCGGTCGGCCTGCCCGGCGACCCCGGCTTCCCCGATGAGCAGACGCTTGAGGCCCGCACCCTCGCAGCCACCTGCGGACCGGTGCGGCTGCGTTCGGTGTACGTGCCCAACGGGCGCGCCCCCGACGACCCGCACTACGCCTACAAGCTGCGCTGGCTGGCCGCCCTGCAGGCCGCCGTCGCCGCCGACGCTGCTGGCGACCGGCCGTTCGCGGTCATGGGTGACTTCAACGTCGCCCCGGCGGACGCCGATGTGTGGGACCCTGCGGCGTTCACCGACTCGACCCACGTCACGCCGGCCGAGCGCGCGGCGCTGGCCGCCCTGCGGGAAACGGGGCTCACCGACGTGATCCCGCGCATCGCCAAGGGCCCGCACCCGTACACGTACTGGGACTACCGGGCGGGATCGTTCCACAAGGGCATGGGCATGCGCATCGACCTGGTCTACGCCAACGCCGCCCTGGCAGGCGCGGTGTCGGACGCCTGGGTTGACCGCGAGGCCCGCAAAGGCAAAGGGCCGAGCGACCACGCGCCGGTCATCGTCGACCTGGACCTGTAACCTCGAAGGGATGAGTCGTGATCGAGCCTTATCAGGCCCTGGGCCTGGTCCCCACCATGCGCGGCATCAGCCGCCGCGAGGAGATCGGGACGAACCTCGAGCATCTCTCGCACCTGATCAAGGCCGCATCGTGGCTGTCCAGCCTGGACGTGCCGGTGCGGCTCATCGCCATCCCCGAAGGCGCGCTGCAAGGTTTCAACGACGAAGTCCTCGACCTCGATCACGAGGAGTTCGCGCGGGAATGCGCGATAGACATCCCGGGCCCGGAGACAGATTATCTCGGCGGGCTCGCCCGGCAGTGGAACGTTTTCCTGATGGCGCAGGCGAAAGCCCGTCACCCTGAATTCCCCGGGCGCTTCTTCAACATTGGCTTCATCCTCAGCCCGGACGGCGAGGTAATTCTCCGGCATCATAAGGTGGTGCCGCTGCTGCCGGTCGAGCACTCGGTGACCCCGCACAATGTCTGGGACAAGTGGATCGAGCTGTACGGCCGCAACCTTGATGCCTTCTACCCGGTCGCCGACACGGAGATCGGCCGGCTGGGGTTCCTGATGGCCAACGAGGGCTCGTACCCCGAGAACGCGCGTGGCCTGGCGATGAACGGCGCGGAGGTTGTCTACCGGGGTCCGTACCCGCACCCGCACGTCGGTAACGGCCTGTTCGAGATCCAGAACCGTGCGCGCGCCCTCGACAACAACTTTTACCTGATCGCGTGCAATGTCGGCACGTACTACCTGCACTCCGATTCTGACATAGCGATCGATACCTTCGGCGGCGGATCGGCCGTGATCGACTATCGCGGACAGATTATCGGCCGACACGACTACAGCGGCGGGTCCTCCTGGGTCGCCGGGGCTGTCGACATCGAAGCGCTCCGCCGGTTCCGCGCGAACGCGCAATGGGACAACTGGATCAAGGACCTCGCAACCGAGCAGTACCAGCTTATCTATGAAGAGCCGGTTTACCCGAAGAATATCTATCTCGACCGCGCACCGTGCGGGCACGATGAATACCGCCGTGAGATCACGGCCAGGCAAATCGAACTCATGTACGAGCGAAATATCTGGGTGCGGCCGGACAAGAATGACGCCAGCTGACACAGCCCTAGGAGCCATTCTCCTGGGTCGTTAGGCCGCGGGGAGGCAGCGGACGGCCTGGACATCGCCGGCCAGGGTGCTGGCGCCCGCCGCGCGCGGGATGAGCACGGTGCTTCCGCGCCTGACCGGGATTGACGGCCCGGCTTCGGTAGTGAGCATGCCGCTACCGCTGGTCACGGCCAGCACGCTGTATCCAGGTGACAGGCGGCCGCTGACGCGGCTGTCGAGATCGTCTGCGAGCCCGACCGGCGAGGTGTCCGGATACCGGGTTGCCTGCGCTGCCGCGATCTGGGAGCTTGAACAGTATGCCGACGTGCCTGGTGCATCTGGTGGTTGACGCCGCTGACCCCGCTGGCCTGGCACGGTTCTGGGCGGGTGCGCTTGGGTGGGAAGTGGCCGTCGAGGAACCGGACGAGGTGGCCGTGTCGCCAGAAGGCTTCGTCTACCCGGACCCGGCGGCGCAGCCGCTGGTCTTCGTGCCGGTGCCCGAGCCGAAGACCGGGAAGAACCGCGTGCACCTGGACCTGGCCAGCGACTCGGCGGAGCACCAGGCGGCCCTGGTCCGCCGCCTGCGCGACCTGGGGGCCACGCCGGCCGATATCGGCCAGGGCGAGGTGCCGTGGGTCGTGCTGGCCGATCCCGAGGGCAACGAGCTGTGCGTGCTGGAGCCGCGGCCCCGCTACCGTGACACGGGGCCGGTCGCCGCTGTCGTCATCGACTGCCAGGATCCTGAGGCGCTGGCGCGGTTCTGGGGCGCTGCCGCAGGCTGGACGCTCACCGGCTCGGACGGGAGCATGTCCTCACTGCGATCACCTGGCGGCGAAGGGCCATACCTCGAACTGCTGCGCGCTGGCGGCGCGAAGGCCGGCAAGAACCGGATCCACTGTGATGTCGCACCCCACCGCGACGGCGACCACCTTGCCGAGGCGGCTCGCCTCCGGCAGTCCGGCGCCACGCCCGCCGACGTCGGCCAGGGCGACGTGCGGTGGGTGGTACTGGCCGATCCTGAAGGCAACGAGTTCTGCGTCCTCTCTCCGCGGTGACCGCCCGGCACGGCTGAGGTCAGTCGCTAAGCGCGGGGGCAACCGCGCTGCTAGCCGGTGCGCAGGTGGTCAAGCGCCGCCTGGATCCGCTTCTCGGATACGGGAACGGGGGTGCCGAGCGTCTGGGCGAAGAGGCTGACCCGTAGCTCCTCGATCATCCAGCGCACCGCCCGGCCATCCTCGCCGCCGCGATCGCCGCGGCCGGATGCCGCGGGCTCAGTCATAGCTCGCTGGTAGGCGTCTGTCACCCGGTGCACGGCCGCCATCCGGTCGGCGTCCCGCCAGGGAGCCTCCGGCGCCTTCTCCAGCCGCCTGGTGATGGCCCGCAGGTAGCGGGACAGGTCGGGCAGGCGCCGCGAGCCGGTCTCGGCGGCGAACCCCGGATAGATCAGCGCGGAGAGCTGGCGGCGCATGTCCGCCAGCGCCGGTGCCAGTGCCGGGCTGGTGGCGCGCCCGAGCGCTACCTCGACCTCGTGCGCCTCCGCGAGAGCCCGCGCGACGGCACCGACCACGCCGACCGCGACGACGCCCAGCCTTGACCGGGCTGCCTCAAGGAGCTGCGCGAACCCCTCAGTGTCCCAGGCAGGGCCGCCCGCTTCCGCGATCACCTGGTCGGCGGCGCACGCCGCGCAGTCCTCGAGCAGCGCGTCGGCGCTCGGGTACGGGTGCCGGCTCATCGCCAGCTTGGCGTTGACCGGCAGTCGGCTGGCGACGGAGCGGACGCCGGACGGAACCTGTATCAGGAGCAGGCGGCGGGTACCCCGCCACATGGCCTCGCATGCCTCGGCCTCGGTCTCGAACAGCCGGACGTCGACAGCGTCACCTGCGTCCGCGAGCGCCGGGTAAGCGCGGACCTGCCCGTGGGTGAATACCCGGGGCAGCGAGCCGATATCCCAGGCCCGGAGCCCGGAGCGCGTGATTCCGCGGGCCGCGTCGTTGAGCGCCGCCTGCAGGCGGGGCCGCAGCCGCTGCCGCAGCGCGCCCAGGTCCTTGCCGGCCGCGAGTGCGCGGCCGGAGTCGGTCACGCGGAACGTGATTCTAAGGTGGGCGGGCAGCCGGGACGGGTCCCACGCCTCGCGCGGGATCTTCACGCCGCCAAGACGGCCCAGCTCTGCCGCCAGCGCGTCGAGCAGGTCGCCGCGCGGCGGGCCAAGCCTGGCCAGCACCGCGCGTGCCGTGTCGGGGGCGGGCACGAAGGCCGTGCGCAGCGGCTTGGGCAGGGACCGGATCAGCTCCGTCACAAGCTCCTCGCGCAGGCCGGGCACCTGCCAGCCGAGCTCATCGGCGTTCACCTGGTTGAGCGTGGCGAGGGGGATATCGACGGTCACCCCGTCACCCGGCTCGCCTGGAGTGAACTCATACGACAGCGGAAGCCCGCCCCACCTGCTGGGATAGTCGGCAGCCCTGATCTCGTCGGCGGCCGGGCCGACGAGATCGGCGGGGGAGAAGGTCAGCAGGCCAGGGTCGGCTGCCCGCGCCTTCTTCCACCAGCTGTCGAAATGCCGGGCGGATGTCACGCTCGGCGGTATCCGCCGGTCATAGAACTCGAACAGGGCAGTGTCGTCGATGACGATGCCGCGCCGCCTCGCCCTGCGCTCCAGGTCCCCGGCTTCTTCGAGCAGGCGCTGGTTGTGCTGGAAAAACCGGTGGTGGGTCTGCCAGTCGCCCTCCACAAGCGCATGCTGGATGAACAGGTCCCGTGCCGCCGCCGGGTCGACCGAGGCGTAGTTGACCTGCCGCGCCGCCACGACAGGCAGCCCGTACAGGGTTACCTTCTCGGCCGCCATCACCGCGCCGCGCCGCCCGTCCCAGCGCGGTTCGCTGTAGGTGCGCTTGACCAGGTGCGCGGCCAGCGGCTCCGCCCATTCGGGGTCGATGCGCGCGGTGGTCCTTGCCCACAGCCGGGATGTCTCGACCAGCTCGGCCGCGACGACCCACTGCGGCGGCTTCTTCGCCAGCACGGAGTCATGGAAAATGGCGAATCGCGCACCGCGCGCCCCGGCGAACTCAGTCAGTGCGCGCGTCTTCCCGCGCGTCTTCTGGTCGGTGTCCTTCATCCCGATGTGGGAGAGCAGGCCGGCTAGCAGTGAGATATGCACCTTGTCCGAGACATCCGCCGGGAACCGGTCCCCGGCCTCCGCTGCCGGGGCCTCCGCTGCCGGCGGGGTGCCGCTGTCCCTCCCGACGACGATGCCCAGATCCCTGGCCGCCTGCCGGAGCTGAGCGTGCACGTCCTGCCACTCCCGCACCCGAAGGTAGTGCAGGTACTCGCGACGGCACATCCGGCGGAACGCGGATCCCGACAGCTCACGCTGCCGCTCACGCAGGTAGTCCCACAGGTTGACGAAAGCGAGGAAGTCAGACCCCGGCTCGGCGAAGCGCGCGTGCATGGCGTCCGCCGCCTCGCGAGCGTCCGCGGGGCGTTCCCTCGGATCCTGGATGGACAGCGCCGCGGTGATGATCAGCACCTCGCGGGTACATCCGTTGCGCCCGGCTTCCAGGATCATCCGGCCGAGGCGCGGGTCCACCGGCAGCCTGGCAAGCTTCCGCCCCACGTCAGTCAGCCGTGACCCGCCGCGGGCCTGCGAGAACGCGCCGAGTTCCTCGAGCAGGCGGACGCCGTCCGCGATATTCCGGGATTCCGGCGGGTCGATGAACGGGAAGTCCGCCACCTCGCCCAGGTCGAGCGCCGCCATCTGCAGGATGACCGACGCCAGGTGAGTGCGCAGGATTTCCGGATCGGTGAATTCCGGCCGCGAGGCGAAGTCCTCCTCGCTGTAGAGCCGGATGCACACACCGTCAGACGTGCGCCCGCACCGGCCCTTACGCTGCTCCGCCGAAGCCTGCGAGATCGGCTCGATCGGCAGCCGCTGCACCTTGGTCCGGTGGCTGTACCGGGAGATCCGGGCGGTGCCCGGGTCGATCACGTACTTGATGCCGGGGACGGTCAGTGAGGTCTCCGCGACGTTGGTGGCCAAGACCACGCGCCGGCCGCGATGTGCCTGTCTCTGCTTGCCTGTTTCGCCTCCGGCAAACACCCGGTATTGCTCAGCCGCCGACAGCCGGGCGTAGAGCGGCAGCACCTCCAGGCCGTCGGCGCCGGCCAGGGCGTCGGCCGTGTCCCTGATCTCCCGTTCGCCGCTCAGGAAGGCAAGGATGTCGCCGGGGCCTTCCGCGCGCAGCTCCGCCACGGCGTCGCAGATGGCCTGCACCTGGTCTCTCGGCTCGTCACCTGGACTGTCCAGGTCAGCAAGGGGCCGGTAGCGCACCTCGACCGGGTACGTGCGCCCCGAAACCTCGATCACCGGCGCATCCCAGAACTGTTTGCTGAAGCGGTCCGGGTCGATGGTGGCCGAGGTGATGATGACCTTGAGGTCGGGCCGGCTGGGCAGCAGCTGCTTCAGGTAGCCGAGGATGAAATCGATGTTGAGGCTGCGCTCGTGCGCCTCGTCGATGATGAGGGTGTCGTAGCGCAGCAGCCGCCGGTCGCGCTGCATCTCGGCCAGCAGGATGCCGTCGGTCATCACCTTGACCATCGTGTCGTCGCTGGACTTATCGGCAAAGCGCACCTTGTAGCCGACCGTCGCGCCAAGCTCGGTGCCGAGTTCGTGAGTGATCCGCTCCGCCACGGTCCGCGCCGCGATCCGCCGTGGCTGGGTGTGGCCGATCTGGCCACCCGCGCCACGGCCCAGCTCAAGGCAGATCTTCGGCAGCTGCGTAGTCTTGCCTGAACCAGTCTCACCCGCGATGATCACTACCTGGCTATCGCGGATGACCTCGGCGATCTCGTCCTTAAGCTGGCTGACCGGAAGCTCGGGCGGGTAGCAGATTCCAGGCACGAGCGAGGATGTCAAGGTGGCAGTCTCCACAGTGTTGCCCCGATTGGGGGCGCGGCAGTACAAGACAAGGATGGTCGGGAAGGCCCTGGTGACATAACGCTTTTACAGCGCCCCTGCTTCCGCTGCGCAGGCGCCCGGCAGCATGGATCATCGAGGAGAACCGGCAGGGCTCCATGCATATACCGAACGGGAGCGCGATGGCTCTCCCCCCACCGCCACGACGCTCCCCGTCAGGAACCTGATCAGTCCTTCAGGGTCTTGCGAGGCATCCGGCCGACTGTCGGACGTCGGTTGCACATGCGTCCACGCTCATGCTCGGTCCCCATCGCAGTGGTCATCTCGAGGGAGATCGGCTCCTACTGCCTGACCCCTGCCTCATTTGCTGGGCTGCGGCGTCTTACACGAGATCTTCGGATTCACGCCAAGGTAATTAAGCGGACCCGCGATAATCGTCACGGCGATCGTGGCCGTTATATTGCAGTTTATGTGAGTCGTAGCATAATAATGACGCTGGCCAGCGGCGGCGGCCCCGATGATGAGCCACAGAGCCAGCAGTGCCGATCCGATATGCATTTTTACCTCCGTCTGCCCCACCTGCGCCGGGCTCAAGGCGACTCCTCTAGGATCGTACCTCCCGCAAAGGACAGGCCGGACTGGCCGGGTAAAGATCCCTATAACGTTTACTCCTGTGATCAGGACCGAGCGCCAGGTCGGCGGGCCGTGGCGCGGTACTGGCCGGTCATTGGGATTCTCCTGTCTTCTTCGGACAGCGCGTGCTGTCAGGGAACATGGGGGCCAGCGGTCAGGTGGCGCAGCGCCTGCTGTCCTGGATGATGGACATGCGGCCCTTCTTCATCAGCCCGACCCGCTGAGCGCAGCGGGCAACCGCGCCGGAGCTCCCAGCGCCACCAGGGCGGTCTCAACGTTTTCCTGGGCGCTGAGGGTAGAGATCAGGTTGAAGGTCTGGAAGATGAACCCGATCGAGGTGGCCCGCACCCTGGTGACCTGTGCTTCCCGCATGCCTGTCAGGTTCCTGCCGCCGAAGTCGACGGTGCCGGATGTGGGCCGGTCCAGGCCGCCCAGGAGCTGCAGTGCTGGTCCGCGCATTGATCACCGAGACGGTGCGTGAGTCAACCGCTACTCCGAGCGGGTAGTTGCCGACCGGTATCGTCGCCGTGACTCTTGCGGAAGTCGAGCCGGAATCGTTCGTCGTCGCCGCGCTCGCGAGACCAGTGAGTGACAGCGAGGTCATCCCGAGCACCGTGAAGGCGACCGTCGCGGCAGCCACCCTGGCCAGGGTAATTGAGGTTTTCATGCGGATCTCGCTGGCACTTCGCCCAGTCGCCCGATCTTGTTGGCGGAGCCCTCGGCAAACCAGAGATAGCCGCTATGGGGTTCTGCGGTGATGGCAAAGAGATTGCCAAAGGAACTGCTGCTTGTGACCGGGACCGGGAACTCCGTCACAGTGTGCTTGCCGCCCGGGCTGATGCGCCCGATCTTGTTGCTGGCGAGCTCGGTGAACCAGAGGCCGCCATCGGGCCCTACCGTGATGTCGTGCGGCTGGCTGCTGGCGGTCGGGACCGGGTACTCAGTGACGGTGCCGGTGGTGGTGATGATGCGACCGACCTTGTTGCCGTTGCGCTCGGTAAACCACAGGCCGCCGGGTCCCCTGGTGATGCCGTCGGGCCCACTGGACGCCGTAGGGACCGGGTATTCGGTAATGGTGCCCGCTGGCGTGATGCGCCCGATCTTGTTGCCGGCGTTCTCGGTGAACCAGAGGCCGCCGGGTCCTGCCGTGATGTCGTTGGGCCGGCTGCTGGCCGTCGGGATCGAGTATTCGGTGACGGTGCCCGCTGGGGTGATGCGCCCGATCTTGTTGGCATTGATCTCGGTGAACCAGAGGTTGCCGTCGGGTCCTGCCGTGATGTCATGGGGAATGCTGCTCGCCGTGGGGACGGGGTACTCGGTGATGGTGCCTGCCGTGGTGATGCGCCCGATCTTGTTGCCAAGCCCCTCGGTGAACCAGAGGCTGCCATCGGGTCCCGCGGTGATGTCAAGGGCCCCGCCGCCCGCTGTCGGGACCGGGAATTCGGTGATGGTGACGGAGAGTGCCTGCGCGCCCTGGGCGAGGCCAGCGGCCACCGCTGCTGCTAGCTCAGGCCGAGCTGGCGCTGGTGCGCCCGCCCATAGCCTCAGAGCGAGTTCATGTGTTCGTCCTTCAGCGCGGGTAGTAGCGGAAGCGCGTGACGCGCTGGTCGGCGGGATCCGTGGCTGGCTGGTCGTAAGTTGTCGCGGGGCTTAACCAGGCGGGATGCTGCCGCGCCGAAGAGCAGGACGAGGATGCCGTACAGGCCCAGGGGAGCGGAGGCGGCCGGGCCGAAGGCGGCGGTGGCGATGCCGGCGGCGATGGCGAAGTCCCGCATCGCCACGGGCAGCAGCAGGGATACGGCCCGGTGGCGGGGCAGGCCGATACTGACCAGTGCCCCGGCCAGGGTGCTGCCGGCGAGGAAAATCACTAGGGCGAGCCCGGCCCGCAGGTAACGGGCGTCCAGGTGGGCCTGCCCGGCGACCAGCCAGATCAGGACCAGCACTGCCAGGGTGGCGATCGTCGTGGCGGCCTGCTCGACGACGGCCGCCTGCCAGCGGGCCGCGACCCGGCCGAGCACCGCACCCGTCACGAGGGGGACAGCGACGATCCAGGTCAGGGAGCCGATCAGGCCGACGGTGGAGAAGGCCGCCCCGCCGGCCAGCAGCTGAAGCTGGACACCGGCGGCCAGCACGGAAACCATGGTGCTGCCGGCCAGCACGGCCGCGGCGACCGCGGCCTGGCCGCCGGCCAGCGCGGCCAGCGCCACCGCGGCGACCTCGCTCGGGGCGACCCCGGCGGCCAGTACGCCCAGGCGCAGGGGACCGGCGGGGGCTATGCGGCTCGCGGCGTAGGCGAGGATCGGCAGCACGAAAGCCCCGACGGCCAGGGCGGCCAGCACCCGCCCGGCTGCGGCACGCGCCTGCCGCACGGCGCCGGCCGGCAGCCCGAGCCCGACCGCGCCGACAAGCACGACCAGTGCCACGCTGATGCCGTGATGGGATACGGTCGCGCGCGATGGCGAAGGCCAGCCCATCCCCAGGGCCGCGGCGGCCAGCACCACGATGACAAGCCACCGATCCAGCCACCCTGCCAGCCCGGACAGCCAGCGAACCGGGGCGCTCACGTCTATGCCGGGTCGTGTGGATCCGTCGCGGAGTCCAGGCCGTGCTTGATGGCGTATCTGACTAGCTCGACCCGGTTGTGCAGGTGCAGCTTGCTCAGCGTGTTCTGCACGTGGTTCTGGATGGTGCGGTGGGAGAGCACGAGCCGCTCGGCGATCTGCTTGTACGACAGCCCGGTCGCGACCATGCGCAAGATCTCGGTTTCGCGATCGGTGAGCCGCGGTGTGTCTTCCCCGTCCGCTGCGGTGCTTGACGCGAGCCGGCGGAATTCGCCGAGCACCAGCCCGGCAAGACCCGGCGTGAAGACGGCGTCACCCGCCGCCGTGCGCCGCACCGCGTCGAGGAACTCCGCCCTCGCGGCCGACTTGACGATGTACCCGGCCGCACCCGCCTTGACCGCGTCGAGCACGTCCTGCTGCTCGCCGCTGGCCGAGAGGATGAGCACCCGGGCGCCTGGGCACGCGGCGAGCACGCCGCGGGTTACCTCGACGCCGGAGACATCGGGCAGCTGCAGGTCGATCACCGCCACGTCCGGCCGCACTGCCCCGATCACGCGCAGCGCCTGCGCGCCGTCACCGGCGACCGCGACCACGTCGAATCCTGCCTCCGCGAGGTCTCGCGCCACCGCGTCCCGCCACATCGGATGGTCGTCGACGACCATGACCCGCACCCGCGGCTCGCTCACACCCGCACCCTAAGCCATCTGGGCCAGAAACTTAACTATGCGGGCTCACGCCAACGGGCGTGGCACGCGCAGCTGCACCTCGGTCCCCGCGCCGGGGGCGGAGGTGATGCGCGCGGAGCCGCCGATATCGCGGATCCGGCCGTGGATGGCGTGGCTGATGCCGAGCCGCCCGTCCGCCGCCGCCTGGGCCAGCCTGCCTGGCGGTATCCCGGGGCCGTCATCCCGGATCGTCACGGTAACCGCGCTGCCCTCATCTTCCACGAGCACCCAGGCCCGCGTCCCGTCGCCGCAATGCCGCCGTACGTTGTCGAGCGCCGAACGGACCGCCGACGCGGTCTCCCGCGCTGCGTCCCCGGTCAGCCGGACGGGCTCCGCAGGGGTTATCACGGACACCGCGGCCGATGTCTCGCAGGTGAGCAATGCCCGGAGGTCGAGCTCGCCGAAGGGCAGGGCCTGCACGCCGTCGGAGGCGACCAGGGTCCGCAGCGCGGCTTCCTGTTCCCCGGCCAGGCGGCCGAGCTCCGCGGCCTCGCCCCCGGCCTCCGTGCCCCTGCGCTGCACGAGCGCGAGTACCTGGAGGACGGAATCGTGGATGTCGCGGGCGATCCGCTCGCGCTCCCGGCTCGCGGCCTCGATCTCGGTGGCGCGCTGCAGCGCGCGCTCGGCCGTCGTCGCGAGCCTCGAGACGTATCCGACGACCAAGCCGGCCAGCAGCAGCGACCCAGGTCGCGGTCACAGGGATGGGAGCGTGCTGCGCGGCGCGCTGGATAACGACGGTGGAGAGCAGCGCGACGGCGGTCACCACCAGATCGGCCGCGAGCAGAGTCCGGGTGCGCCTCGCCGGCACGGCATATGCGTACGTGGTGACCAGCGTCCATGCGGCCATGCCGGCCAGCACGCCCCACCCCCAGAGCAGGTGCGAATAGACGCCGCGGTCCACCACGAGAAGAGTGGCGGCGTACGCGAGCGAGGCGAAACGGAACGCCGCGATCGCCCGCAATAGCGGTGCCTGCAGGCCCACCCGCACATGATCCCACGGACAGGATACTCAGCGGCGACTTGAGTACCCGGCCTCATCCGGCTGGGCATGCGAGCGGTTCCCGGCGGCTGCGGACGTGGGCACGCTGGCGGTATGGGACCACATCCCGACGACTGCCCGGCCTGCGGCACCCGGGCAGGCCAGGAAACGCCGGAGCACTGTAGCCGCTGCGGCCTCGGGCTGGCCGGACCGCAGGCAGCGGAGCTGCGCTCGATCAACGCTGAGCTGGGGCGGCTGGACGGCGCGCGCGACCGGCTGTCGGCTCGCCGCGCACTACTGATCACCGGCATCCGGCCGCATCAGCGTCGGCCAGCGCCATCGCCCGCCGCCATGACGCCCGCGCCCGCGACCGCGCCCGGCCGGGCCGCACCGCCTGCGGTCTACTCGGCCAAGAGGGCGCGGCCGGAGCTGTCCCGCCGGGCGGCGGCGAACCTGCTGCTCGCGGCGGGAGCCCTGCTTGTCGGCATCGCGGCAGTGGTCTTCACCGTTGTGAACTGGTCCGGCATCGGGACCGGCGGGCGTGCCGCGATCCTGCTCGCGGTGTCCGCCCTCGCCGCGTCCGCACCCTGGCCGCTCGCCCGCCGTGGCCTGACAGCCACCGCCGAGTCAGCCGCCGCGATCGGGCTGGCGCTGACCGCGCTGGACGCGTACATGGCATACCGGCTCGTCCTTCCTGGCGCACCGCGCGCCGCCACAGCCGGATACGCGTCGGCGGCCTGCGCGCTGCTAGCCGCGGGATGGGCGGTCTACGGCAGGGTGCTGGCCTCCACCGGGCTGGCCTCCACCGGCCTGGCCTCCACCGGGCTGGCCTCCACGGGCGCGCCGCCAAGAGGGCCACGGCTGGCCGCGATCGGGCTCGCTCAGCTGCCGCTGCCGCTCCTGGCCGCTGCGGTCGCGCCGACCCGGCTCGCGGTGGCGCTGGCCCTGGTCGCCACCGCCGGCGCCGACCTGATCATCGTCGGCTGGGCTGACCACAACCAGGCTTATCCCGAACGGGCTATCGCAGCGGTGAGCGCCGCCGCGACATGGCTCGCCGGCGTGGCGCTGACGCTAAGCATGGTGCTACCCGTCCCGGCTCCGCCCGTGTCGCTGCGGCTGTCCGCCGTACTCGCTATAGCCGCCATCATCGGCTTCCTCGGAGCCGCGCTCCGGTCCCTGCCCACCGGAGGCAATGAATCCGGGGATCGACGACCCCAGGGGGTCCACAATCCCCGGATCGACA
>WNFD01000886.1_pt1 | contig 29824 bp, 24 predicted proteins | sample 5400491 | NCBI WGS metagenome assembly WNFD01 (sample SAMN13153343, study PRJNA577476) | soil metagenome | isolation source: 120 cm saprolite under Douglas fir tree site 2 hole 2 replicate 2 | place: USA:California | collected 2015-04-18
CTCAACGCGACCCGCAACATCCTTGATTTTCCCTTCCACTTGATCTTTATTCATGACGTTTCCCTCCGGAGGCTGTTTTGGATTTTCAAGGGATGTGCTTGTAGCACTTCCCGACGACATCAAATCAGCAGCGCAAGCTGCGGACTGCAAGCGTCAGAGCACCGGGCTACGACCTTGAATGAGGCGGATCAAAACCGCAACCACAGCCAAGACGAGCAGAATGTGGATGAATCCACCCAGTGTGTACGAGCTGACCATGCCCAACAGCCAGAGAATCAACAACAAAACCGCTATAGTCCAGAGCATTGGCTCTCCTTTCTTGTCACAGCAAACCCAGGGTGAAGTGTAGAGTGACCCGTTTCGGAGAGGTATCCAGTGAACGCCCTACTCGGTGTGCAATCTCGCTTTATGCAGTTGGGGAGTAACTGTGACCGCGCCAACCGGGGGCAGTTTCCCAACGGAGAGCGGTATCGTTTAGTAGATTTGGACGATTCCGTTCCTTACGGCATAAAGCGTAAGGTCAGCGACCGAGTGCAGATCGAGCTTGCGCATGAGGTTGGTGCGGTGAGTCTCCGCGGTCTTAACGCTGAGGCTGAGAGCGGTAGCGATCTCCTTAGTAGTCTTGCCCTCCGCGACCAGTTGAATTACCTCCCGTTCCCGCGGGGTCAGCACATTTTGGCTGGAAGAGTCACTTTCTTCATGAGGGCGCAGGTAGCCATCCAGCATCATCTGAGCGACTTTGGGAGTGAAAAACGTTCGCCGGTGTTGCAATGCCTCCACGGCGGCGAGCAAATCACGGCCGGCATCGGACTTCAGCAAAAAGCCCTTCGCTCCGGCCGCCAGCACTTCCCGCACTACCTGTTCCGAATCATGTATGGTGAGGATCAGAATGCGAGCTTCCGGCGCCATTGCGAGGATTTGTCGCGCCGCATCCAGCCCATTCAGGTTCGGCATGCCGATGTCCAGCAAGAGGACGTCAGGCTTGAACTTGCTGGCACCTTCGACCGCTTCACGACCGTCTTTGGCCTCGGCACAAACCTCCCATCCGGGATGGGATTCCAATAGGGAGCGAATGCCCTGTCTCGCGACCTCGTGATCATCCGCAATAAGGATTCGAAGAGCGCCCAAAGCTCCACCCCTTCAGAACAGACCACGAAGCTTGCCGGACGATTTTTCGCCAGAAACAACTTCGTATTTAAGATAGTTGCGCTCTGCGGCAGCAGCGGTTGCAAAGAGATCGCGAGAACCCTAACTTATTCATCAAATTGAAATCTTGGGGCCGAAAAACCATAAATCAGGTGTTTGCGGTAGTCCTAATATCGCTTTCTTACTTCGGACGCGGCTTCCACTGGGCGCGAGATGGCATCTAAAAGTGCGGAGGAATTCCCATGCGTTCAGCCGCTTCCTGGCCGTCTGGCTCGATTCTGTCGGTCGGTCTTGTAGTCATTGTTCTCATGTCGATGGGGTGGGCCCAGGCTCCCGCGCCTGCGGTGCCCTCGGCTGACCCAGGCACTGCCCCTGCCGGCCAGCAAGCGCCTCCCAATGACGCCGGCGCGCAAAGCCCTTCCGGGGCAGAAGCACCGATCACGGCGGAACCGAGCGGCAATGATCAAGGGGGTATGTTCGTCTTCAAAAAGCAGGTGGAAGAGGTTGTGTTGCACGCCACCGTCTACGACGAGCAGCGAAATATGGTTCCGGGCCTGGATAAGAGCGCCTTCGTTGTCTATGACGAGGGCGCACCTCAGCCCATCACCTCTTTCCGCCGGGAAGACGTTCCGGTAGCCATGGGGATCGTGGTGGACAATTCGGGGTCCATGCGCGATAAGCGGGAAAAGGTGAACCAGGCGGTCTTGAATCTGATCCGCGCCAGCAATCCGCGCGACGAGATTTTTGTGGTGAATTTCAGCCAGAACTACTACCTCGATCAGGACTTCACCGGCGATGTAAAGCTGTTGCAGGCCGCGTTGCACCAAGTGTCATCGAAGGGAAGTACTGCTTTGTACGACGCGATTGTCGCCTCCGCAGTTCATCTCAAGAACAACCCACGGCTGGAAAAGAAAGTGCTGCTGGTGATCACTGATGGGCAAGACAATATGAGCCAGGAAACTCTGCAGGAGGCCGCACGAAAATTGCAACAGGCGAATGGCCCAACAATCTATGCGGTTGGCCTGTTAGGGGGCGGACTGCAGAGTTCGGGCCGCGAAGCGTTGCTGCGCCTAGCCTCAGGAACAGGGGGAGTGGCTTTCTTTCCCGACACACTGGATCAGGTGGATAACATCACGCGAACTGTCGCGCACGATATCCGCAGCCAGTACATGTTCGCCTACAAGCCGAAAAACCAGAACGCCAAACCGGGATACCAGTCGGTTCGAGTCGAGGCGCATGCCCCGGGATATGGCAAGCTTACGGTCCGCACCCGGAGCGGATATTTTCCCCCCGAAGGGGGCCACTAGACGACGCACCGCGACCTACGCCATTGGTACTTCCGTGGTATTTCGCAGCTGCGGCGGCATCTGGATCTGGATAATGTTGTTCTTTATTGCGTAAACAACCAGATCGCGGATGGAATGCAGGCTTAGCTTCCGCATAATGTTGCTGCGATGTGTTTCCACGGTCTTGGTGCTCAGGTTCAGCAGTGTAGCCACTTCTTTGGAGCTCTTCCCTTCAGCCAGAAGTTGAGTGACTTCGCGCTCCCGGACCGTCAGGGTCGGTAAATTAGGAGGCTCATTCCGCGATATGGCATGGCCTTTGTCGAGGAAGCCAGCCAACACCAGATCATTGACGCGGGGCGTAAAGAACATTCTCTTGCTTTGCAAGGCTTCAACCGCTGACACGAGATCGCGAGCCGCATCGGACTTGAGCACAAAGCCCCGCGCTCCCGCGTCCAAAGCCTCACGGATGACCTGATCGGAATCCGTGATGGTCAGAACGATAACTTTGAAGTGGGGGTCATGCTGCAGCAGTTGGCGCGTGGTGTCCAAACCGTTGAGGTACGGCATGCCAATGTCAACGATCACCACATCCGGCTTCAACTGTTTGGCCATTTCAACCGCTTCGCGGCCATCCGATGCCTCGCCGCACACCTCCCATCCTTCATGCTTCTGGAGAAGCGCGCACAAACCGCGGCGTACAATTTCGTGATCGTCGGCTAACAAGATACGGAGTTTCATGGCAGATTCTTCCTCCACAGCTCAGAGACATGACCAACCCGGAACCACGGTCCAAACTTCAACACGCAGCGCCCGGACTTCTTGCGAGCGCGGTAAATACTCGATGCTGGCTTACCGCCTCTACAGCCTCCAAAAGATCCCGCGCGGCATTCGACTTCACCACGTAGCCCCTGGCTCCCGCATCCAGAGCCTCACGCATCATCTGGGGAGAGTCATGCTGGGTAACGAATAGAACCTCGAGGCCGTTGGTTTTCGGCTTTTGCTGAATCAACCGGCACGCTTCGAGTCCATTCATTCGAGGCATAGTGACGTCGAGCACCACGACATCCGGCTGTAAGGTGTCGACTTTTTCCAAAGCCTCAACCCCATCTGACGCTTCGCCCACGACTTCCCATCCAGAACGCCCTTCTAAAAGTGTCCGGAGACCTTGCCTTACGATCGGATGATCATCCACAAGCAAGATCCGGACTGACATCACTCTCTGCCCCCCTGAGGAAGCTGCGTGCGTAGGCGCGCAGCGGCTGGTTTTCCACTGTGTTAACTCCTTGCCGCAGGGGTCTCCCTCACCAGGCGGAAGGGCGATTCCAAAGCAACCAGGATGAAACTAACATGGCGGTGCCATCCGACCGAATACAGGGAATCCTGTATCTTTGGCCGCGGCCCAATCCTTACCCCGTAATAGTACCTTTAATTGCCCATCGAACTGATGGGCGGAAAAGCAGGAAAGTAAGTTCCCTCGTGCAACAGTGCGTCTACTGCTTCGACAATCGAGCCCACATCTGATTTCGCACAGGCTCCGCGAATCCCCGCGCGGCGGGCCTCCTCGGCAAGCTGTTTCGACAAATGAATCGTGACCATCAGGATCGGAATTTCAGGAAGGATCTCCGATATTTGCCGGGCAACGTCAAGTCCATTCAAATCAGGCATCTGGAAGTCTAACAAGATCATGTCCGGCGGATTTTTTTTAACTCTCTGAATCGCCTCCTCCCCGGTGCGAGCCTCGTCGCATACTTGCCATGTACCCTGCTGCTCAAGCAGAGCCCGAAGGTATTGGCGCACCGCCGGGTTATCGTCTGCCACCAGGATTCGGACCAAGCGCCACTTCCCTTCCATTCCGATTCAGCATCAGACATGTCCCTTCACCATAGAGGGCCGCTGTGGTGCTCACAATACCGTGAACTCCTTAGCAACCAATGTGATATCCCTGCCGGATTACCAGATACCTTTGTCTGTTCCGGTGAATTTGAATTCGAGAGCGGCAGCGGCAGCCAAGGGAGGGAGCAAGCTGAGGCGCAGCGTGCTCTGGAGTTCCCCGTTAAGTAACAGTCTCGTCCACTCGGACGCGTATAGCTTCGCAGCCTGGGGAAAAATCGGGATTCGCAGGAACTTTCGACGGTAGCTAACTAGTTCGTTGCCAAATCGCGCGGCATTGGTTACCAGAGAAGGCAGTGGCAAATCATCTCCACGATACGATTTAATATAACCAGACACCGTGACTAAATATGTGGCCAAACCATCCCACAGGCCCGCTGAGCGAGCCAAAGGTTTGAGATAGGCATAATCGATTGCGCCTGATTCCACGAGCCGGGTGGTATCCACCACATCGCAGAGCCGCAGATAAAAGTGACGGTACATTCTCTGCAGGGTGCTGATAATCAGGCGCTCTTCCGGCGCGGGGACTGGAAAGGTGTACCCGACCAATTGCGCGATGCGGTCTCGCGAGCTCAGAGATTCCGTGATCGCGACTTGTTCTCCGGTCTGGCCCAACCGTCCCACATGCACTTCTACGAGTTCAGGCAGACCGGGAACAACGAAGTTCCATTTGTTGGCCAGTCGATCGCCCCAGCTCCGTTCTTCCAAGTGCGCCTTGAAGCGGTCACGCATAATGGCGACGACATCGGCGCTCTCCGCACTCGAATACAGATCCAAATCGCTTCCCAAGTCCGGCCAGTGATCGAGAGACTTGATGACAATGACCTTGCCGACTTCTTTCAATGCTTCGCAAATGGGAGATAAAAAGGACAACGCATGATCAATCCGTTTCCGCTCTTTCTCCATTGCCCGATCGACTGCCTCTGCCCACTGGTTCCCCTGCGCCACCATTACCCGATGTAAGTCAGGGAAGGCCCGCATAATCACGTGGTGAGAGGCTGCGAGACCCCAGAGCTCTCCAAAGTCTGGGGGCCCAAAGCTGGCGACGGTGGCGGTGACTTCGTTCGTGCAATCGCGCCGCGGGCGCGCGCTGGCGTTCGAGTGCGAGCTGTTATCTCCGTCAAGTCCCAAAAGAAGTTGGGAAAGGAGCGTTAGACACCTCGTAGAGTTTTTTGCGCCATCCATGATTTTTTGACCCGCTCGTGTGCCGCTCGAGTGGCAATGTAACGTCCGGCTTTCCTTCGATGTGTAAATCCGCTCTCTGGTTGTTAGGGAGAGAACCTTAGCCCGCTCCATGCGGGACAGGCGGGGCCGAGCTTGCGTTTCCTGCGCCACAATTAGCCGAGGGTTGCCGTTCGATGGCAGTCCCTTCTTCGTAGTCATTCCAGGTTTCGATCAACAGAAACGGAAGTGGATTGGAGCTGTCGTAGTACTGCCGGTAAACGCTCATCGTCTCGTCGAGCGTTTTCCCACACCCGCGCTGAATGTGGCGATTGAGACCCCATTTGGCAGCTGAGTCGTCGAACCCTGGCCAAGCCCCTCCAACGGCAATCTTGTCGGGGTGCTTGTTCTTCATCGTGCTGTAGAAATTCTTGAGGTACTTCTCACCCCAATTGCTGCCGTCGCGCGCCCATCCGCCGGGGCCCGGTTGAACCCACGCATACGACCCCGCAAAATCACTGGCAAACTGCGATGCTGGCTCGTCCTTGTAGATCAGGAGAGGTGGCCGCTCCCAGCTGCTGCAGTGCTGGCGTATCCGATTCCAATCAATGTGTCCACTCTTGGGGAAGATGAAGATCATGGGCCGGCCGTCATAAGTGAGGTAAGCGTCGCGGTACTTGGCGGAAGCACCAAAATACGCCGTGTAGGCTTTATCGAAGGCCGCAATGGCGCTGTCCGTGGCTTCCGAGTCTTGGTCTTGCGCCTCGTTGTAAAGAAGGGCAACCTGGAAATGGCCCTCACTGGCCGCTTCCTGCAGCAGACCGAAATTGTGATCAGAGTATGGACGGCTCTCGCCGTACCAGTCGACGACAAAGGCAGCGATCCCCATGCGGCGGGCCTGCTGAATTTGCTTACGAAGAAGGACGGAGTCCTGGCTGGAATAGCCCACATCCATGTGGGTATGGTCTCCAAACCAAGGCATATACACCGCGAGAAGTTTAGGAGTCAGCGCCGGCGTCAACTCATTCTGCTTCAACGTACGGTGGACGCCGCTGGTTGTGCACCCGCCCGCCATCACAAAAAAAGCCAGACAAAAAGTAAGTAACGCCCTCGACAAGTGACAGCTCCATTCTCTCGGCCTTCCTACGCACTGATTAGGATGCTGTGGGAAACGCTACGGTTGGCGCACCGGCGTCGGCGCGAGGATCGACCGCCCCCACCGCCCGGCCTAAGACTGTGGTACCGCTTGCAATTGCCGAATCACCCAACGATCGGCGCCGGGGGTCATAAGCACCACGTAGTGCATGACGACGTGCTCTTCATGGATGATTCTTTTTCCATCAGAAATCCGCAGTTCGTACTCCGCCGTGTCATGCAGTTCCATGACATCGCCCTCTGGAGCGTAGAACACCGCTTCCAGGCGGTGATTCTGATTCACATATTGCCGGCTGAGGCCGGAGTGCTGCTGGCTAACAACCGTATCGCTCAGCAACTTCTTAGCTTCTCCCGCGAAAGGCCCTTCCAGGGGATCGAGGGTACTAAGCTCAAGAGCCTGGGCCATGCTGGTCCATGCAAAGCGATAATCCCGCAGGATTCCACGCTCCGTTAGACTCTCCACTGCTCGCGGGCTTGATTTACTGGCATCGAGCTGTACCTGGACGGCCGAATCCGCCCCATACGAACCGAGCGCAGCACCACCACAGATCGAAGCGAATATCGCAACGTGGCACATGTAACGAAGATAAACTGCGGATTTGATCCTGCCGCTCATGGTTTCGCTCCAATGCGGAGTTCGTTCCCCATTACCACGCCAGAGGCGACCGATATAACGGTTGCGCCTTGTGCCGCGATTTGAGCCCGGGCCACACCCGCCTTGACAGGGGCGTCGACCGTGCTCTTTCCGTTCGCCTCGGTGGCTGAGAAAGTGACAATCGTCCCATCCGGGACGACATTTCCCGCGCAATCGTGAACGGGTTCGGTCTGAACCAGAATCCCAACCGGTATGCGCTGGCCCGTAATGCGCAGGTTGCAAGGTTCCGAAGCAACCTGTTGTAGGGCACGCCGCGCGGTCAGATCATCAACGGAAGCGGCCACTTGCACCACACCGGCAGACTTGCCCGAGGCGGTGCGAAACCAGGCCACGCCATTTTGGGTACGAACCGGCCGCGAGAATAGCGACTTATCCCCCGCCGTTAGCTGAAAGGTGACCGTCGCCGGCGTTAGAACCAGATTGCGAAATTGATCAAAAGGAAACGCGACCCCGCTTAATGCGTCGCTTCGCCCGACCGGAACTCGCGACGGATGCACCAGAAAACTGAGGCTTGCCGGCTTCGCGGCAATGACGTAAAAGGTGCCGCTGCGGCAAATGTCGGAGCACACGAGAGCCAAATAGTCCCCGGCATTCCGCAAGTCTTGACCTTGCAAATGGATTTCTTCGCCCAGATTCACGTCGTTCTTGCGTGAGACTCCGGGACCCAACAGATAAAACGTCGCCTTGCCACTCCCCGAGGTCGAAATCGTCGCGTCATCCCCGGCGGTGACCGGAGCGGGTACGCGAAGGTCCTGCGCCAGCCCCACCATCGAAATCCCTGGCAGGCAAAGTGCCGCGCAGATTATAAGAAGCCGGCGCATGTTAGGACCTGCCCAGACTGTAGTGGTCAACCACCACGTGAAAGGTCTGCACTTTGGAAGCGACCGCGCGGGGAATCTCGACCGCAAACGGCTCCGAGGATTGCGGCAAGAGTGCACGATCCACATAGCCATCCGCCACCCACACGACCTTAGCGTTGTTGTCATAGAAGCTGACGATCACATGCGAAATGTTGACAGTCTGCCCGCTCTGGTTGAGCAGGTCTCCATGCAGGACACTTTTCCCTTGCACATCGGCTTCGATTTTTTGATTCATCACTCCGATGACCGGGTCGGCCGAGGCAGGAACCAAGGTTGCCTTCTCGTCCATGCGCACGCTCTTCACATTCTTCAAACTGATGTTGGGAAAGTCGATGCGATACGGCGTCACCTGCTTCGGAAGAAGAACGTGGTCTATTTTGTCAAAGCTGGTTTCATCATCGATCGCACTGCCCGCTCCATCTAACAGTGTGGCATTCACGTTTACGAAAGCCGGAACCGTGTCTTCGTTCACAACTTCTCCCATTACGACGGCGCCGTCGGCGGAATCCACTGCATTCATGGAGATGATCCGGACATGCGGCGCATCGACGTTCTTCGATCCCCACTCATCGGCGGCGCCGCCGGTCACAAGGTCCCAGCGCAAATAGGTAACGGGAATCACCTGTGCAGGCACGTTGGGAATCTGAACCTTCGGCCACAGGGCCTTCCAGATATCGCCCTCGTGTACCAGATGGAGGTCGCGCACGTCTTCAAGGGGACCGACCGGGGTCGCCCAGTGTAGACGTACACGCATCTGAGCGTCGTTATCGGTGATATGCAGTGGCCGTGAATCAAAGCCTTCCAGGGCCGAGAACGAGCGCAGGCTTCCGTTGGAACCAGTCCAGTCTTGGATGAACGATTGCTTGTCGGTGGCGCTGGTCTTCGAGACCGCGGCGAATGCCCGATCCCAATTTCGCCGCTGCACATCCAGCAAAAGATTCTTGATCGCTTGCTCCGGAGTGCTGGCTTTCGGGGTATACACTGCGGAACCGGCCGCTATGCCAACGGTGCCGCGCGCTTGTCCCGCCCCCAACAATGCGAGCACCATAAGTGCGGCGGTTACTACTACGAGAATGATTGGCAGAGTAAATTTCATTGGATGCCTCAGGCTACGTAGTGCTGTTCTGGATGCCGGGTATGGACCGAGATTCCCGCGAGGGCCGGGACCCGGCGCCGCTCGGGCAGCAGAAGTTCAAGGAAGATCGCCAGGAAGCTTATTCCAATCGGCAATACTCCCCACATCAGCCCCTGCCACGAAGCCGGGACCGCGTCGGACTCAATCTTATGGGCGGGTGGCACGTCATCCTTCGACCATGCGGTGATATCACCACTACCGAAGGTCTCGATCTTTCGCCATCCCACGAAGGTCAGCAGCGGCTCGTAATACGTGTCGTGGACAAATATGTATTTCAGGCCGTAGCGGTTCGCATGTTCCAGCATGGCGCGCAGCGAGGCCATGCCGGCAGAGCCATAGAACTTGGCGTTGGTGAGCTGCGCTGAACCGTAGTGAGTCATCTCGGGCAGTAGGCGAGCGGAGTTATAGTCTCCGTCTACGCTGCCCGCGCTGGTGTAGGTCGAAACTTTGGAGAGGTCGCTGCCAAACCCCAGGGTCATATAGCGGTATGCATCGTGGCCGTCACGATTCAGGAAAGTAATCACGGGCTGCACATCAGTGGAGGTCCTTGGCCGGAACGGATTAACCGTGAGCCATGCCAGAGCGGCGCCTACTGTAGCCACGGCTGCAAGTGAGAGTGCCACAGCGGCCCCGGCCCGGTAGCGATCGAGAAGTTCGGCGGCGAGAATACCCACGATCGGCATTGCTAACAGCGTCGCCCAGAAGGTGAAGCGCTCGAAGGTTAAAATCTCAAACGCGCGACCCAGCAGCCATCTGGGCACGGGCGTAGTTCCACCGAGCCCGAAAATCAGCGTGAGCCAGAAGGCGATTAACAGCGGCCGCAACCGGCTGGAAGCGGCGCCTCGAATCAGAATGAAGGGCAGAGCCAGAATCAAGGCGCCGTATGGAATCACGAAATAGTTCACGGCAGTGATGGAATTGAGCAGAAAATTGGCGCGACTATCGTGCGGAATTGGGATTTGGTGAATGGGATGTTGAATGATGGCTAGCCAATAAGGCGCCAGCACCACGCCAACACCCGCGCCCACTGCAATCCCGAAGACTACAGCGCGCGATAACACCCCACCCACCGAACCCGATACCCGTTCATCACGGGCATCCAGGTAAGCAGTCCAAAGCACCGGACCGGCGAATAGAACCAAACCAAAGATGAGGGTTACGTGATGGGCGGCGGCGGCACACAAGCTGATCGCGATTCCTTTGACCAGAGAACGCCCCCGCGCCTCCGTCATCCACTCGTAAAAGTAGGGCAACGCGTTCAAATAGAGGGCCGCCGACGAAACCGTTGCCAGTTGCCCTGCCTGGTACACCAGGAAAGTCAGGGATCCCAGAAAGACACTGGCCAGTGCGGCATAGCTGGCTGCGCGATCTTCTACCCAAATTCTGGCAAAGCGGAACACCCCGACCGGCAGCAGCAGGACTGCAATCAACTGCACCAGCATGTAGCCCATTTTCAAGCCGACCACGGTGGAAAGCAGGGCTATCCACTGATGAGTCAGAGGCGGGTAGGTAGTCTGCGAAAACCCGCCAAACCACTTTTCGTTCCAGGGATTGAACCAATGATGTGCGTAATGCGACGCGAAAAACATGTGAAAGTTCGCATCAAAAGAGCCTGCGGGCAACTGCATCAAGAGCAAGGGTCCGTGGATCGCCAACGCCACCAGCACGATAGCGCCAACGGGGATAGGACGAGAGTAGCTTTGGGTAGTGCTCACAATTGTGCGCTCCAGGAGTCCCCAGCCCGCACTTGGATTCGCAAACCCTCTAAGGGGTTTACTTGATTCGTCGTCGTTTACCTCTGTCTTTGCCGCTCTAATGTTGATTTGCCGAAGCAGCCTTACCACCAAGAGTGGCATCTGATGTGCACCGCAAGAATACGTGTGCGGGAGGTAAACCTAAAGCCTTGTACATAGCGTGGTGACTCCGTGAAAAGCCGATTTCCGCTCGCGAGCTTTTGCATACTCGCTCTTTCAACTTGCTGCCTGGGACAGACTTATGATGTCAGCGGTCAAGGCAGCGCGCCAAAAAACCAGAGTGCGGAGACTCCCCAAAGCTCCCCCTCAAACAGTTCAGACTTAGGCTGGGGATCGAGCATCGATGTTGCTCGCCAGGCGCGTGCCGCTGATGACGCGCTGAAAAGAAAAGACTACGCGGCCGCCGTCTCCTTCGCCGAGCGCGCTGCCAAATCAGCTCCTCAAAATCCAGAGCTCTGGTTCCTTCTTGGCTATTGTGACCGGCTGGGAGAGCACTATCAGGCGTCTATCGATGCCTACGATCGCGGTCTTAAGATTCAGCCCAACTCCGTTCGGGGTATGGCTGGATTGGCGCAAACCTACGCCAAGATGGGCCGCACCGCCGAAGCCGAGCAACTGCTCAAGCGAGTCGTGGACGCGAATCCGAGGGATGGGAACAGTCTTCAGCTTGCCGGCGAACTGCTGCTCAATTCGGATCCGGCCCGCGCTCTCGAATTGCTCCAAAGAGCCGAGGCCGTACAACCCACCGCTCACACCGACCTGCTGATCGCTCACGCCTACGAACATCTCGGGCAGACTGACGAATCAGTCCGCTATTTGAATCGCGCTAAAAACCGCGCCCCGCGAGATCCCGAAGTTTTACGGGCGGTCGCTGGCCAATATCGGGATCAAGGTCAGTACGATCAGGCGATCGCGGCCCTGCAGGCAATCCCGTCGAAGACTATCGATGTGCAAGCCGACTTGGCGTATACCTACCAGCTTGCGGGGAAGCAGCAGGAGGCTGCCAACCTGTATTCGCGTCTGGCCAAGAGCGCGAAAGGAAATCTTGGCCTCAATCTCAGTGCTGCCCAGGCTTTGTTCGCTCTAGGCCAGACCGATGCCGCACAAAACTTTCTTGAAGAAGCCCGGCGGATAGACAGCACCAATTACCGGCTGCACGCTATTTCAGGTTCGATCGCCGCATCCGAGGATCGCATTGCCGACGCGACCGCCGAATACAATCTTGCCCTCAGCCATTTGCCGGCGCAGGTTGCGGAAGGTCCCCTGTACCCGATTGAACTGCGGCTCAATCTTTATGAACTGGACTTGCGCCAGGATGACCAAGCCGCGGCCAAACAGCAACTTGAATCCGCGCTCGCCCTGATAAACCAGGTAAATGTTCCAGCCTCATCGCGACCGGAAATGTTACGGCTGCGTGCAGCCATTGAGGCTGGTTCGGGCAATACAGATGCGGCTAACAAAGATTTGCAGGAAGCTCTATCCCTGGCCCCCTCGAATGTTAATTCGCTCTTGAACTACGGCAGCCTGCAATGGAAGATGGGCCAAAAAGATGCTGCCCAAAACACCTTTGCGAAGGTGCTGGAACTGGACCCGCGCAATCGAACCGCACTCTCATCCCTGGGCTATCTAGCCCGCGATAAGGGCGACACAAAGCTAGCCGAAACTTACTTCACTCGCGCCGTCAATGCGCACCCCAAAGATTACTCGCCGTATCTCGCATTAGGCGATCTGTACACGGCCGAAAGAAATTTCAGATCGGCGGAGGCAAATTACGAGAATGCTTATCAGCGCATGCCCACTAACCCGTTGATCGTGTCCGGCGCCACCAACGCCGCCCTCGAGTCGCACAATCCCGATCTGGCGAAGCGGTGGCTGGGTCGCGCCAAGGGAAAAATGAACGACAGTCCGCAAGTCAGCCGCGAGCGCGAACGATTCCTCACGCTGAAGGGTGACTATGCGGAAGCGGCAAAGCTCGGATTCTCAGTGCTTGAAAAGCTCCCGCATGACCGTGAGGGAGTGGACTATCTCGCCTATGACCTTTTCTACCTCGGCCGCTACGAAGAAGCACTCGCACTGGTAACCAAGTACGAGGCCATTATTTCGAATGATAAAGATCTAGCTTTGGTCGCCGGATACGTTCACGCCCACTACGGACAATCCCGCGAAGCGGTGGCCGATTATACCCGCGCCCTTGAGCGAGATCCCAAAATGTCTTTGGGATACGAGAATCGCGGATATATGTGGAACGATCTGCGTGAGCCCGCCAAAGCAGTTAAAGATTTTCAGACAGCACTTCAGTTGCAGCCCGACTATGGCGAGGCGCATCTCGGATTGGGCTATGCCTATCTGCAATTGCATCGGCCTAAACCTGCTCTCACCCAATTGGATGCGGCCCAGAAAATATTGGGCAAATCGCATAGCTGGCACCTGGCCAGAGCCGAGGCGTTTCGACAAGAGCAGGATTTCGTCCATGCCGAGCCGGAGTACCGGATAGCTCTGCAGGAAACGCCCAACGATCTCGGCACCCAGTTGGCGTATGCGGACACGCTGTTTCGCCTGCGGCGATTCCAGCAATCGATTGCTGCCCTCGACGCCGCTCAAAAACTGTCTCCTACCGAGCCCCGAGTCTATGCCTTGAGAGCGCAGGTGCACGCCAAGGAAGGAGCGCGCGAGGAAACGATGCGCGATATTCAACTGGCGGAACAGTACGGCAAAGACCAGGTCGACATTCTGATGTCCACGGGAGGAGCCCTTCTCGCTCTTGGCGATCGAGATGCCGCAATGCAGCGGTTCTCCCGCGCTTTGGATATTCCGAACGGAGATCGCATCGGAGTCCGGTTGGCGGTGGCTCAAGTCTTTATGAGACAGGGGCATTACGATGAGGCGCGCCGTCAGATCGCGCTGGGCTTCGCAGAGGCTCGCGTGGATTCATCCCCCGTAGTGCCCGATGATATTGCCCAGGCAGCCAACATCTTTCTGGCGATGCATGACTTCGAGCTGGCCGAGACCTACTTCGATAAAGCCCGGCTGGTGGGAGCTAATCCGCGAACGGTGGACATCGGCTTGGCGAATACTTATCTCGCCGAAGGCGAAACCCATAAAGCTGAGGAAGCTCTCTCCAGCCTGGGGTCGGTTGACGACTACCGCGACGACTACGACTACATGATGGCTGCGGCGAACGTCTACCGGCAGCGTCAGGATACAGTTCACGCCCTCACCGCCTTTGCCCAGGCCAGCAGCGTGGCCGGTGAGGAAGATCACGGAGCCGCCCAGACCGCGCAGTATGAGGCGGCTAGTCAAGAGGGACGGCAGATCACGCAGAACCTAAGTGTGTCGCCCGAAGTCTCCTTTGCGCCATCACTGGAAGACATTAATGTCTATACCCTCGATGCCAGGATCTTGCACGTCACGGACCCGTTGCTCCTGCCGCCACCGCGGCATTCTTACCAGAGCCTGGCGGCGTCTCACTATCGGGTTCATCTCGGCAATCTTCCTGCGATCACTGGCTTCGTCGGCGAAAACATGACCGCCGGGCGTTTTCTCTTTCCCAGCGTCAACGTCGTTCAAGACCGCAATACGTATGACACTATTTTCAACGGCGGGATTACCCCGGTTCTTCATTTCTGGTCGAATAGCATCGCTTTCAACGGGGGACTTCAGTTTACGATCCGCCGCGATACGATCTCGCCGGTCAATATGAGCCAGAATCTTTTCCGCGAGTTCCTCTACATCTCGACCAGTTCCTTCTATAACTGGGTCGCAATTAACGCCAGCGCCATCCACGAAGCTGGGCCGTTCACCGAGCAGACCCTGCATTCGCGAGACCTTGCCGCCCGCGTGGAATTCACGGTTGGCCGCCCCTGGGGCCGCACTTCCCTGATTACCGGCTACACTGTGCGCGATCTTCTGTTCCGTCCGCTGGTGCAGGAGTATTTCAACACTTCCAGCTATATCGGGCTCCAGCGCAAGTTTGGCAGCCGTTTGACGGTTGCGGTTCTAGCCGAGGACCTGCGATCCTGGCGGGTGCAGAACACACAATACGCCATTGCACAGGCGCTGCTGCCCGGAGCCAGATTCGAATTCCGCGCCAACCCCCGCTGGAATGTCCAAGGCTCGTTTTTGCTGTCGCGAGGAATGGGGTTCCACCAGTATGACAATGCACAGAGTGAGTTCCTGGTTTCCTACACCCGCGCCATGCGCGGCAGTGTGCGGGATGATGCGGGCGGGGTGCCGGTCTCTCATCCACTCCGCTTCTCTTTCGGAGTGCAGCAACAGACTTTCTACGACTTCGGGGGATCGGGCAAAAGGACAACCTTTCTCCCCGTGGTGCACCTCTCTTTATTTTAGAATTTGATGCGTTCCATGACGGACACAATTAAGAGCGCCGAGGTTGACTCATCTGTCGCTGAATCATCGCTCGATGAGAAGCCCACCCCGCCATCCTTGCCTGCCAAGGCGCTGAAATCCAAGCTGCTGGGCGGAAGTCTTACGTTGCTGGCCGGCTCCGGATTGGTCGGAGTGACCAACCTCGTCTACAACGTGGCAACAGCCCGGCTCCTTGGCCCCAGCGGATTCGCTCACGCGACCGCGGTGTACACCATCCTGATGCTGATATCGGGTATAACTCTGTCGTTCCAGGTTGTGTGCGCCAAATATGTGGCGAAGAGCGCACTGCCGGAAGAGCGGACCCTCGTGTTCGCACTGTTGCACCAGCGTTCCTGGATGGCCGGAATCGCCATCGGCCTGCTGTTATTTGTCGTACGGCGTCCTCTGACCGCATATCTGAATCTGCCCGATCCTGTTCTGATCTCGCTGTTGGCGATGGGCATGGCTTTCTATGTTCCGCTCGGAGTACGCCGCGGATATATTCAGGGAATTCATGCCTTCGGCCCTCTCGCCGTCAATTTCATGCTGGAAGGGCTGGTTCGGCTGGCCGGAGTGTTTCTGCTTATTGGCCTCGGCTTGGGAGTTGAAGGAGCCGTACTCGCGAGCGTAATTGCAGTAATTGTCGCCTATTTTGCCGCCCAGCCAAGTCCTGGATTGGCCTCGTTCAGTTTGCATGGTATCGCCATTTCGTTCCGGGAAGGATTGCAGGCGATTGTTTTCTTTTCCGGCCAGACCATCATCAACAACTTCGACATTGTTCTTGTGAAGCATTTTTTCCCTCCGGCAGAGGCGGGATTCTACGCCGCGATCGCGCTCGTAGGACGTCTGGTGAACATGTGCGCATGGTCCGTGGTGAATACCATGTTCCCCGTGTCCGCGGGCGCGAGAAATGAAGAGGGCGAGGGAGCTCCGGTACTATTTACATCGCTGTTGCTGGTCTTTCTCATTCTCAGTGTTCTGATCTTCGGCTTATGGCTTGTCCCCAGCTTTCTGTGGAGGACGCTTTTCGGAGCGCATTTTGATCTCGGCAACTACGGAGCGCTGGCGCCGCTGCTGATCCTCTACGCGATTACCACGGGAATCTATTCGCTCAGCTCCGTGATCATCACCTACGAAATGTCTCGCAAGATTGCGAACACCAGCTGGCTTCAACTGGCGTTCAGCGGCGCCCTGGCGCTGGGGATTTATCTTCTCCACAAGACGCTTCATCAGGTGATCCTTGTCCAGTTGGTATTGATGGTGGTCTTGCTCTGCCTCTTGACCGTACCATTACTGCGGAACCACTTCACGTCTCCCACTCCTCTCGTCTACGGCCGTCTCCGGCTGCGCCGCTCATTGGCGGAGGAAGAGGTGATGGCTGAATTTCTGAGAAGTGAATTTCACCACCCTGAGTTCGACGAATACCGCCATGAATTCGACTCTGTGGTCAGGCATCCGGATCTCAATAACTCCAGAGAGAACGCGGTTCGCCAGGCTCTGCTGTTTCTGCGGCGAGGCGCAATGTGGCGGGAACTTCCCGCGGATACCCAGTGGTTTGAGGTTGAATTGACGCCCGAAGACCTTGCCCGCATCCGTTTTTTTCCGCGCGCTCAGTGGCGCCGGGTAGCCCAGGGCAGTTTTTATCTGAGCGACGTGGTCGAACGAATCCGGTTGCGGCTCGACTCTTCCCACGACGACTTCTATGGCAAGTTGCGCAGTCTGAGTTCGTCCGTGCAGGAGAACCTGATCAATCCCACGGTTCTTCTTATCGGAGTCGACAATACCGGGCCTTTGACAATTCTGGACGGCAATCACCGCATGGCGGCGGCCATGCTCGGCCCATCTCCCGTGGTGCTCAACCGTCTCAGATTCATTTGCGGACTATCGCCTGAAATGACTCGCTGCTGCTGGTATGCCACTAACGTCAACACGCTGTTGCGGTACTTCAAGAATTTGGTGCGCTACTTCTCCTACGATCCAGAGTCCGATATCGACCGTTTCCAGGAAACTGGCCTCTAGCGTCGGAAGAGCGCGCTTCGACGCCGCCTCAATCCATTATCGATAGGGGCTTCAGCCAGTGGTGGCAGTTTGCGTCTACCCTTCCGGCGTTTTGAATGCAGCCTGAAGGGAAGCGCTTATCTCTGCGGCGAGCTGTTAGCCGGCGAGGTGTTTGCCGGCGGAGTAGCCGGCTCCTCCACCACCGAGTTGTCGCGCCGCCGCAACAGAATCGGTTCGTGCTGCCGGCGGAGCGCCGCTCGCTCCTGCGAGACCTTCGCATCCACTTTCGCTTGGCTATCCGCAGCAACTTGGGACAAGCTCATGCCTTCCGCGGAGCGCCGTGTGGCTAACCCGACCCTGGTATTAGCGCCTCCCAGCGCCTGCGCTCGGTCGTAAAAAAACTGCGCGGTTTCCCGATCACCCTCAATTTCCGACAGGTAGCCGATATTATTGAGCGCGAATACGTTGTTCGGATCCAGTGAATAGGCATTTCGAAAGGCTTGTGCCGCAGCCGGAAGATCGTTGCGATTCACATCTGACACCCCGCGGATGTTCAACTCAGCCACTTTTTCCTCTGGAGTCTTTTGGGCCTCCAACCGGCTGCGCAGGTTCCTGGCATTTTGCGCTGCCATCTCAGAGACTGGCTTTCCTCTCCATGAACGATTCAGGGTCACCACGGCGGATGCATCCGACTGCAGGGCTGCGGCGGAATCGTAGTATTTGAGCGCGGTTTCGGATTCTCCTTCCATTTCCTTGGCGACGCCCATGTTGTTCAGGGTGAATATATTTTGAGGATTATCCTTCAACACCTTTTGCAGCAAAATATCCGCTTCGGGAGCGCGGCCTTGCGAGAGCAAACGCACCGCTTCCACATTGTCATGGTTGACTTGCAGCGGCATGTCCGGGATGGCCAGCGCCTCTTTCATGGTACGGCCTTCGACCTTCGACGAGCTGGCACGGTAAACCACGGCGTCCGTAGCCTGCTCTCCAGCAAGTTGGTAGAAACGTTGCGCTCGGTCCACCTGACCTTGCAACTCGGCGATGTACCCCAGATTATTCAGCGTAAACGGGTCGTCAGGATCCAGTAGGTAGGCTTTGTAAAACAGGGTCTCGGCCTTCTCGTAGCGATGCTTGTGGAGTTCCACCACGCCTTCCTGATTCAACCGTTGCACGGCGGTTAAATGACTGCGCTTGGGGAGCGTAATCTTGAAGTCTTTCGCATGGGCAGCCGGCTCCCATCCAAGAGTTGCACTCATCACGCCGACGACTATCCACTGTTTCCAGGACATTCCTCAAGAACCTCGCGTTGCGATGTCAGGCTTTAAAGCGTAGTTATGATGCTCAAAAACCGCGATTGTTTGCCGTCTCATTTGGCCCTTCTATGGAGAAAGATGACCACCTTACGCCCGCGGGCGGCATCCAAATGATGCGTCGAAAACTGTGCTAGTGGGGTTCTGCCATGCGTCGGTTGTGGATAGTCTTAGGGGTCGTTGCAGCCAGCTCTTTTCTCGCAGCTGGGGCTGTGGGACAAATGACACCCTCTCACAGTGTCGTGTCAGGTTCCGCCCCGGTAACACCAGACTCGGAATCTTCCACCGCGGCAGCGTCAGAGTCTTCCCCGTACACACCATCCATTGAGATAGTGCGGCCGGCGCCGGAGTCATCGGAGGTTGTAATCGATCCAGCCAGCCTGCTTCCCGACCTGCCCAAGTTGCCTGCCGCAAAAGCCAGCCTGATTGGCGGTACCATCGGCAGGCTGGACCGGGTGCGCGATCAGATCACCGTTCATATCTTCGGCGGCGGGAAAATGAAGATTTCATTCGATCCCAGGAGCCGCGTCTACCACGATGGCGCCGAAGCTTCCCTGGCGGATCTGCGCCAGGGGGATCGTGTCTATGTCGAGACCATTCTCGATGGCAGCACGGTTTTTGCCCGCACGATTCGGGTGAAGACTTCCACGTTCGCCGGCGAGAGCCAGGGGATTATTACTAGCTACCGTGCCGACAGGGGTGAACTGCAGATACGCGATGCTCTTTCGCCGAACGCCGTAAAAATACGTGTTACTTCGCAAACCCGAATTGTCGAGGGCGACCACTCTGCTTCTGCCAGCAAACTCGCCCCCGGCACGCTGGTGGCGATCAAGTTCGGCCCACGCCAGGACGGCGATGAGGTCGCCCGGGAAGTTTCCGTGCTCGCCACTCCTGGAGCGAGCTTTACTTTTGCCGGCCAAGTGGTAGCCATCGATCTTCGTCTTGGTCTCCTGGTTCTGAACTCATCCACCGATCACAAGACTTATGAGATTTATCTTGATCCATCCGTAGCGGGGGTCGATGACAATCTCCGCCCCACCGCCAATGTCACGGTGCTCACGCGCTTTCAGGGCAACCGTTACGTGGCCCGCAGCGTGACGGTGAATTCACGCAACACCCAGTAAAAAACGGACGAGGATGCGTCCCGCGTGCCCCGCTCTCGTGTGCTAAAAGCCTCTAGTGTTCCCATGGGAACATTTCAAAATGCGGAAAATTAGCGGCGTACGTTGTTGATTCCTAGCGGAGGCCTTTGGGCGGATCAATGAATTCAAAGGGTTAGGCGGGGAGGAAATGTCCACTTTCGAGGGCATCGAATGCCTACTAAAGTAGACTTGACCTGTACTTTCAAAGGTACCACGACTATCTAACCTGAAATACGCTGCCAAATCTATGGCAGCAGAGTGGCATTACAGACTCCGCCCGTTGCCTGCGCCGGGACGTTACTTGGAGGCGTAGCCCAAGGCGCGCTGATGTCGAAGAATTCCGCCATATCCATTTGTGCGGCATCGCGCTTGGTGAGTGACGGCACGCTGAATCGCGTCTCAATTAGCTTAAGAACCGCCGTGTAATCGGCCGGGGTGTGCGATACGAAGTTTTTCTTCGTGAACGGAGAAACCACGATTAAAGGAACGCGGTATCCCGTCTTATCGAAATTGCAATCCACAGCGCCATGGGGAGTCGTGCAAATGTCGTTCGGCTGGAGATCCACCGGCGAGATGTCATCGGGGTTCACCGCCGTCATCGGGGGCACATGGTCATAGAGCCCTCCCGCCTCGTCGTAGGTGAGGATAAATACAGAGTCCTTCCACGATGGCGAGTTCATCAGTCCGTTGATTAGAGTTTCGACGTAGGCGGCGCCCGTCTGCACGTTAGTGCCGGTGCTGGGATGCTCGTCCCGGTTGGACAAGTATCCCGTCTCGATGAAGGAGACTGCGGGGAGCGTGCCTGCCTTCGCGTCGGTGAGGAACTGATCCGCGGTGACAACATTGGCGGGAAGCGAGCTGTTGTAGGCCTGGAACTGCGTCAAGTAAGTGCAAGCCCCGCTGTTTGAGGATGAAGCATTCGCATGCCTCTGCAAACCCGCCAGACTGCTGTCCCCGGTAGGGACGGAGGTACAAGTGTTGTCCGTCGCATAAACTTTCCAGGTAACTCCAGCAGTATTGAGCTCGTCGAAAATGGTGGGTACATTGAGCGGCGCGTTGTCCTGCAAGTTTGTGCCGGGTGGGTATGCGTAGCCATGCGAAGTCGCCGCGAAAAGATACATGCGGTTGACCTGGGTACGGTCCATCACAGGAGAAAACCAGCGATCCGACGTAGCAAAATTAGACGCCATGAAATAGTAATAGTTAAGATCGCTTGCATCGTAATAGCCCATGGCGCGCTCACCGGTCGTATCGGTGTACGGCGGGTTTGCCCCACCTTCGTTTGAATGGATGGCAAATTCAGCGGCGTTGTAGGCGAATCCATCCATGGTCGCCGTGCTCGAACTCGGGTTCTGAAGATTCCAGTCCAAATGGCTCTCATTCCATGAGGGGGTTAGATTTTCGGTACATTCGGTAGCAATGTGAAAGGCTGGAATCGGAGTTCCATCAACACCCGGATTAGAGGCGCCAACAGGCGTTCCGTCTAATGCTTGAGATGGATAACCATTAGCCTGCCAATAGGCCGGCAATTGCCCGAAATAAGAGTCAAAGGAACGATTCTCCTGCGCCATGAAAACGATGTGGTTGATGAACTGAAGGTTCGCGCTAGGAGAAGTGCCGTTGACTAGTCCCTGACACCCGCACAACACCAGCGATAAAAGGAGCATGCCTGCGGCCGCAACCGTGCCAAGCGTCTTTGTTGAACTCATCTTGATTCCCCGCGTGGGTGAAGTGGAACTTCTCTAAGGCATCTTTTAGGATGATCTTTCGGCGTCAGATGTTGGTTCCAATCGAGCCGGCGGAGGGCTCATTTCCTTCCGAAACTCATTGAAACGACGGGTGTTCTTCTTTAGCAAAGAGCTTTTACGCGGTAACCGACTGACCCATTTTCAGGACCAATGTCCTACTCCAGCGGCGACAACCCTGACCTTATGGCACGCCAGTTGTAACACCGAAGTTCCTAGACGAATGTCATCTTCCTCTCAACTTCGTTCGGCCTTAGGCTGAATTAGTTCCCAGAAATATCAGGTCAGCAACAGGAAATCTACAGGCAGGCGTGCCTTCCTCGTTCTGGCCACAATAACTTGCAAGATCCTCGGTACTACTCCGCTCCTGAGGACCAGATGCGTGGTGTGTACGTTGCTGTTGCAGTGTGGCTTCTAGCTGCGTCGACTCTGGGTTCGGCCGGCGTTTCCTACGTCGTACCGACCACAACCCTTTCCGCTCAATCCTCCAACAACACGAGTGCGCTAAACAATTTCTCCAATCAGTCGAATGGCAACAGGGGCGCCGGAAACGTGAGTAAGGTGGATGTCCACTCGCTGCTCTATTCCGGAGCGACGACGAAGGTCTACGCTCACCTGCTGCTGTGGTTCGGAGGGTCGAACCACATGAATATCGGCTACAGCTCCACCGATCCCGCGCAGATTAAGCGGCAAATTGACGATATGGTCAGCCGCGGCATTGATGGCGTGATTATTGACTGGTACGGGCCCAACAACGCGATAGACCAAGGCACCAAGTTGGTCATGGCTGAAGCTGAGAATCACCCTGGTTTCACCTTTGCGATTATGGTGGATCAAGGAGCTATTGAATGGGACTCCTGCTCAGGGTGCACGCCGCAACAGGCCTTGATCAATCAGCTGCAGTATGTCGAGCACACGTATTTTTCTTCACCGGCGTACATGACCCGGCAGGGGAAGCCGGTCGTCACGAACTTCAACGTCGATCTTTCCTATTCGGTTGACTGGAATGCAGCGAACGCCGCGTTGAGCACCCATCCGGTGTTTTTGTTCCAGAACAACAATGGCTTTAGCCACGCGCTGAGTGCCGGAAGCTACGCCTGGGTCATACCGACCACAACCGATTACGGGAAAAACTATCTCTCCAGTTTCTACAACGCGGGAATGTCGTTTCCCGAGGTGCAGGTGGTGGGTGCAACCTACAAAGGGTTTAACGACAGTCTGGCCAGTTGGGGATCGAACCGCACTATGGGACAGCAGTGCGGCCAGACATGGCTACAAACGTTTTCCGAAATCAATGGCCTTTATGACTCGGAAAAGCAGCTCACGGATTTGCAACTGGTAACCTGGAACGACTATGAAGAGGCCACTGAGATCGAATCTGGCATCGACAATTGCCTGACGCTCGCTCCTTCCGTCTCTGGAAATGCTTTGCAGTGGAGCATCACCGGAAATGAGAACACCGTCGACCACTATACGGTATACATCAGCTCCGACGGCCAGAACTTAATGCCGCTGACGGACCTCGCGTCAGGACTGCGTTCGCTGAACCTTTGCGGCTTTCCGATTCCGAACGGCAACTACAAATTATTCGTGCAGGCTATTGGCAAGCCTGCCCTGGCGAACCAGATCAGCGGAGCCCTTAACTACAACTCTGGATGCAACGCTACGCCACCACCGAACGTATCCTTCGGGGCGTCTCCTTCTGCCATTAAAATCTCTGCGGGCCAGTCAGGACACTTCACCGTCACCGCGAAACCACAATCAGGAGCCTTCAACTTCGCTATCTCCCTCTCATGTGCCGGGATTCCCAGTAATTTGAGCTGCGCTTTTTCGCCCGCTACCATTACTCCCGGTTCCGGCGTCGCCACTTCCACTCTTACCATTTCCGCCGCTGCCGTTAATGGGATGAACTTGCCCGAGCGGCACAATTCGATCCCAATCTACGCTGGCTGGCTGTTGCCCTTTGGGATCGGCGGCTTTGCCCTCGTCGGCAGCGCGCCACGCAGGCGTAGGGCTCAGATCCTCTCCCTGATCGCGGTCGTGGGCCTGGGAATGGCTTGCACTTCTTGCGGGGGAAACACCGCTAAAACCCAAGCTGCCGCCCAACCTGCCGCTGGCAGCTACGCCGTCACCATTCAGGGGAATGCCACTTCCAGTCAGCTCTCCACTGTCGTTAGCGTTATCGTTGAATAAGGGCTTCTCGCCCGAACCGTTGGACCGAGGCCGATGAATCGCGGAGCGATGAACCCAACCCAGCGAGTTCCGGGTCATGAGCCTCAACATAAGTGACTTCGAGGGAACCCAGCCCGGCAGCCTTCGAAACCTGATTATCTGGCGCAACGCCTCGGTTCGCTGCTCGAGTTCAAAATGCCGCAGATACTTCAGGATGATGGTTGGCATGGTCATGCGAAGAGCCATGGAAAAATTCTGAACTGCCATCGCTCGCTGCTTTTCCTGGTTGGTCAGAAAGTTAATCAGACAGTTGGCTAAATCCTGCGCGTTCCCGGGCTGGTAAAACTCAATCGCCAGTTCTTCACCGTCAGCCATCTGGCGAAAGTCAGGAAGATCCGCGCACACGATTGGAACTCCGTAGGCACAGGCCAAATGGGCAACTCCGCTGCACCCGGTAGAGGAAGAATAGGGCATTACGGCAACCGAGGAGCCCTGGAAGAGATCAGGCAGCCCATCCTCATGCACGTAGCCGGTGAATTCAATGGCGGAATTCCCCGCATGCTTTTTCTTCAGCGATTCCACATAGCCTGTCGCCTGAGGATGATCTCCTCCGCCCACGACCAGCTTGGTGTTGGGCAGTGCGGCACCCACGATTTGGAAGGCCTCAATCATCAGCTCAAGACGCTTATAGGTGCCCCATTTGCCGAATGCCAGGATTCGGTGTTCTGGATTGCCACGCCGGGCAAAGGCCGGGTATTCGGGTCGGCGCGTCAGAACGCCATGGGACCGTACGTGAACATTCTCGTGGCCGTACTTTTCGTGAAGGATCTTGCGATAGCCAGGCATCAGTACTGAGACTGAATTCGAGAGCAGGAGCATTCTGGTGGCAACCGCACCGGCCGCGCGGTAGGTGCGCGGATATCGAACTCCTGCATCCTTCAGGTCGACCGTATCCATCAAGTGATGCAAAGTAACGTGCGTATAGCGACCGCTCAATCGCGCCAACAGCGGCGTAAGGAGTCCCAGGAAGGCGTTGACCGGGTTCCGGCCAAACGTGCTGAAGAGCAAATTGAACCAGACCACATCCGGTTTCAGTTTGCCAATTGTCTGGAGAAGGCGAAGTGAATTCGCGGGATTATCGAACGACCAGCAACGCTGCACCGAGAAGCCATCCAGTTCGGGCAGGGCAGGGGACATCTTATCCGCAAGAATGGTGAAGCTGAGAAAAGGATTGCGACGCAATTCCTCGGCAATATGGAGGCCATACTCGCTCAATCCCCCCTGACTGGGTGGAAAGGTGGTTACCAGGCAAATTTTCATTATTCCTCGGCCTCGCTATCGCTATAGCTTCGATGACGATGTTGGGAGGGATGTTGCTGCGGAATTCAGCGGACGTCATTGCAAGGCAGGTAATCCGGAGAAACTCGCTTCCGGCTCGGGCAATTTTTGCAACAATGCCTCTCTGATCCTGACGGCGGCCGCTTCGACGGGAAGAGGCGCGATCACGGTTACGCCGCCCGCGAGGCGGCTGAGGATCAGGTAGGCTTCGCGGTTCCTGCGAAGAAACTCCAGAGGATATTCCGGTTTCCTGGCGTACGCCGCATCGGGATTAGCGTCGATGAAATATGCCACGTCAGGCTTGGGCGCAAAAGCCAGAACGAATCGAATTAAAAGCCGCGCCAGCCACCGGTTCAGCGGAAGGTTGGCGAGTTCATCGTAAATGTAGCGGTCGAAGATCACGATATCGGTGTCAGTCTTCTTTTTTAGAGCCACGACCTTTCGGCAAAGATTTACCGCATCGGCGAAGTACAAACAGAAGCGCGACGCAGTGACTGGCAACGAGATTACGTTTTTATCGCGACGGTGTAGCGGTTTCTGTGGAGATCCTACCCCTTGGTCGCCCTTGAATGCCTTGTAGCTCGTGAACTCACGAAAGCCAGGCGCTACCACCACGTCGTCCCAGAAAGTGAGGAGTTGCGTGCGATGTCCGGATCTGTTGAGCCAAGCCTTTAGCTTACTGATCTGAGTACTCTTGCCGGCTCCGTCGATTCCGGAAAAACTCACAATTTTCAAAGGACACCCACCTGGTATGAATTCTCGTTGCTGTAAGCGCTACCAAACTAATGTGCTCCTGGGGGTTTACTCGGAGTAGCCGAAGTGAGCGCGACCACCGATCCCACAGCCACTCCCGCTCCGATAATCGCTCCCATTCTCAGGATGATGGTGCGAGTGCGCCGCTGCTTTGCGGGCGCGATTGCCACGCCTGCGGGTTGCGACGCGGCAATACCGCTGGCATCGGGCGCCTCTGACGCTGCCGTGCCCACCGGTTTCTGCGCCGGGGGTTGGGACTGAGGGGACGACTGAGTTTGCGCGGGCTGAGGGCTTGAAGCTCCGCTCCCGTTTTGCTGTTGGGTGGACGCCGCCGACTTCGCAACGACTGCCCCGGGACTGTCCGGAAGCTCGCTGAGTTCCGACGTTTCTTCGACCTTCGCCATCAAAGACGGCCTCGAGTTCGTAGGTAAACTCTCATGCCCTGGCAAAGTGGACTGTTGCGCCGCAGCCGGCAAGATTGCCCCTGGGTATCCCGAGATAAACAGGCAGCTTCCAGCCACATGTACGAGCATCTTGTTCCATCGTCCCACGGCCCCTCCTGATGCGCAGACCTAAGTCGCCTAGCTGGCAATTTTCAAATCGGCAAGCCCAAAGCCGGACGAATACCAAGGCAAGCTCTGTGGATCGTCGAGCGGGGCAACCGCCTGGAAACTCCGAGCCGCCTCATCGGCAGTTTCGAATACCTCGAACAAGCGATCAACGCGCATCAGTTCCATGATCGTCGCCGATGCCGGGGACACCGCCGCCAACTTCAGATCTCCGTCCCGTTTCATTGCCTCCTGCATGCAATAAAGCAATGTCTCGATACCGGCGCTGTCCATGTGTTGAATCTGAGAGCAGTCTAAAACGATACGCGGACGATGGACTTCCAGCAGAGGCTGCAATTCACTCACGAATTTTTGACCCTCTGCATGGTTTAGCGTTTCCGGTAGCTCCATTACGATCACGGGACCTCTGCTGTACATATACTCACCCCTGAATAAGATTGGCTCCGAACTGCCAGGCTTTCGACGTTCGAGGCTCTACTGTTTGTTCTTGTCGATCTAGCTCGGTAATTACTTGCTGCGCTTCATAAAAATCTAAATTGTTGTTTCTGGACTCTTCCCGAACTGAGCTAATGGTCCGCATGATGCTGCGATCCGAGATCTCAAGAGTCACGTTGCGTGCCAGGCTCAAAAGCTTGTTTCCGTTGGCCACGGCGTGGCAGACATCAAGCCAGATGCCGACGTGAGTGTTAGCCAGGATGGAGCTGTCTTCAATCACCGTACCGTAATCCACATAGCAGCCTCTCTCGATATTGCTGCAGCGCGTGATTAGGGTATCCTCCAACACCTTCGATCCCCGTCCGATATACGCTGGGGCCACAACTCGCGCTCGTCGATGGATTTCAGCTCCCTCATCCACCCAGATGCCAGGCTTCAATTCCACTCCCGAAGGACGCATCGCGCAGCGGCCGCGGAGAGCGTCTGAAACAAGGCGACGCAGGTCTCGCGGATGGGTGAGGCGATTCACGTAATCTCGGATGAAATACGAGGCAGCAGTTCCCTCTGCTTGCGCCAGCAAGCCTTCGAGATCGGTGTGGTACGCTTTAGCACAATCGACGACCCATAAGTTCAGACGCCCCTCGGAGTCGAGTGCGCGCGTTGCCGCTTGCCGCGCTTCCCGGTGGAAATAGAAGAGATCGAGCAGATCGGTTTCCGTGTACACGCTTGCACAAACAATAAATGCGTGTTCGACGCCGTCGCGCGAGAAATCCCCTAGTTTCTGAGTGACCGCGGAACTCACATCCGCGACCACCTGAATCTTCAGGTTTTCAAACGAGATCGAGCGGGGTTGAACCATATGGGCCATTTCCACGGGTACCAACACGGAAATTACCTCCACTCCGGCACGCACGAATCTCTCGACGGTGCGCTCCGTCATGGAGCGTCCCAGTACGTCGATGCAGGCCAGCGGTTCCGCCAGCGGCCGTTCCCGTTCACTTCCTAGCGGCGCACTCGAGCGAACTCCCTCGAATTCCGCCCCAATCACTACAATGGCTCCAAGCCCCACTGACTGTGTCCTCTCTCGTTTCTGATTCGGGATCTCTGTCCCTGTTACAGTCTTTACCTGCTTACCGCGCGGCATACGAGGGTGAGAATTGAGACCCATCGTTCCTTTCCGAAGATGACGATTCGCTGACTTGATTCGCAGACGCCCGGCGCAGGATTCTCCGCTTCGGAAAGAGCAGATCGCGCATCTTCATCTTCGCTTTGTGCAATTGTGATTTCGAATTGCCTACCGAGCAGTCCAGCATCTTGGCAATCTCGTGATGCTGATAACCTTCAACCTCGTGAAGCGCGAAAATCTTTCGGCAGCCTTCCGGGAGTTCCTGCATGGCACGGCGCAAGGCAATTCGGTCAATCGCACCAAACAGACTTGGATCCGCCTTCCCTACGTCGCGACGCAAAGATGGCGAGTCTGACGATACGGGTTCGTCAAGAGACAGTATCGGGGGCGCTTTGCGGCGGCGCAGCTTCATCAGCACGGTGTTCACCGCGACCCTGTACAGCCAGGTGGAGAACGCGGAGTCGCCCCGGAAGGAACCTACACTGCGAAATACCTGCAAGAAAGCCTCCTGGGTCAGATCTTCGGCGTCGGCTATGTCTTTCGTCATCAGAAGACATACGGAATACACACGCTTCTTATGGCTCTGGAAGAGCGTGGCAAAGGCCTGCTCGTCGCCACTTTGTGCGCGCTGAACCAGGCTACGTTCGTGGTCTCGGTTAGGTTCTTCCCTGACCGGAATTACATTGCTGGGTGTTGTCGCGGAAATCACGCAAGTCGCCACTGTAGTCTCCTTCCAACTAGGGTGCTTGTCTGTTTGCTCTCCACGATTCCGGGAGCATTCATCATCCGAAATGAGAGTAGCGATTGTGCGACTTTCGTCCCATCAGGGTGCTCCTGTAATTGAATGCCAGACTTGCTGTACCTCGGCTCCGGCAGGGGGACCCAAAACGTATGGTTGGGAACGTGGTGTTGCAAAAGCGGCCGGATCATTCGCAGCCCAGGCGTATGCCAGTGCTTGCGAATGATCCGGCCGCTTCCTGCGGGGGAAGGCATGATTACGCTGAAAGGCGAGCTGTTAGTAAAGGCGGAAGCCCACCTCCACACTAATTTGCACGTTCACCGGCCGGCCATCTTTGAGAGCGGGCTGGAAGCGCCATTGCTTCACTGCTTCTACGGCTTTTGTATCCAGTCCAAATCCCAGGCCACGAACGACACGAATGTCGCGCGGATGCCCTTGGTCGTCGACGATTAACCAAAGTATGCACGTTCCCTGGGTTTTCGCGTTACGCGCCTCCTCCGTATATTCGGGATCTGGTGCCGAAAGCGCTTGTGGAGCGGAGATTCCTCCACCCACTTTGAACACGCCTCCGCCGATGCCTCCACCGCTGCCGGCGCCTACACCGGGTCCGTGGCCTACACCCACGCCGCCCCCCGATCCAGAGCCAATGCCGCCACCTGAACCCGTTCCATTGGAGGGAGGAGCGGAAGGAAGCGCTGCTGCCGATGGATTGCCCAGATTCGGCATATGATTTGAAGCGAGATGGACTTGCGGAGGAATAACCACCGTCGGCTCAACCGCGAGCTTTGGATGCTGGTTGCGTACGATAATCTGCGGTGGAGTGATTTGCTGCATCGCGGGTTTTGGCAGTCTTCCCTTGATAGCTGGCAATTTGTCGTGGTCGCCACCACCGCCGCCGCCGCTGGCGACTTTCTTCGCTACCGGCAACGCATAGGAATCCGGCGAGGGAGCGATTAGCGTGACAGTCTCGTGCTCCTGAACTTTCTGCACAACTTGATGGCCGAGAGTTGCACTGGCCAGGATTAAAGCCAGCAATACGATATGCACTGCTGCCGATCCTGCAAGACCATTGGATCGGTAGTTATTAAAC
>WNFD01004388.1_pt1 | contig 29787 bp, 27 predicted proteins | sample 5400491 | NCBI WGS metagenome assembly WNFD01 (sample SAMN13153343, study PRJNA577476) | soil metagenome | isolation source: 120 cm saprolite under Douglas fir tree site 2 hole 2 replicate 2 | place: USA:California | collected 2015-04-18
AACTCCATTGGAATTCAAAACCATTCTCTACACCGAAGCGCAGGGCGTTGTCACCATTACCCTGAACCGCCCCGACAAGCGCAACGCCATCAGCTATGAACTGATCGACGATCTGCTGGCCGGAATGGCCCGGGCTTCCGAATCGCCGGCCCATGTGGTGATCGTGACCGGCGCGGGCCAGGCTTTCTGCTCGGGCATGGACCTCGAAAACCTCAAACAGCTCGCCGGCCGCACGCACGAACAGAACCTGCAGGATTCGGAAACCATGGCGCGGCTGTTTCGATCGATCCATGAATTCCCCAAACCGACCATCGCCGCCGTCAACGGCCCCGCCATCGCCGGAGGAACGGGGCTGGCCACGTTGTGCGACTTTACCCTCGCGATTCCTGAAGCGAAGTTTGGGTACACCGAAGTTCGCATCGGCTTCATGCCCGCTCTGGTCTCGACCTATCTGATCGCCAACGTGGGCGAAAAGCGCGCCCGCGATCTCCTGCTCACGGGACGCATCTTCTCCGCCCAGGAAGCTCTGGGCCTTGGACTGGTCAACGAAATCGTCGAAGGGGGCAGGCTCATGGCGCGGGCCCAGGAACTGGCCGCCCAGCTGATGGAAATGAGCCCGGCGTCGCTGCGGGCCACCAAGGGCCTGATCACCGGCTACGCCCGCGCCCGGCTCGACATACAGTTGCACGAGGCGGTCAGGGCCAATGCGGCCATCCGGCAGACCGAGGATTTCAGGGAAGGCATTGCGGCGTTTCTGGAGAAACGGAAGCCGAAGTGGAAGAGCTGAAAACAAAAGCCGGGCCGCGAATTTACGCGAATGAACGCGAATTAAAATCAAAAACAAAACAGAAAACCGGAACACATAAAAGGCAGAGGCCATTTAGGGGACGATGCTGAATCCGACACAGAATGAAACAACCATCCGCGTCCGCTACGCGGATACCGACCAGATGGGCGTGGTCTATCACTCGAACTTCGTGGTGTGGTTCGAAGTGGGGCGGGTGGAGCTGCTGCGGCAGTTCGGCTTCCGCTACCGCGATATGGAGCAGCACGACAACTGCCACATTCCGGTCGTCGACCTGCGCGTGCGCTACAAGATGCCCGCCTATTATGATGATGAGGTGATCGTGCGCACCCGATTGAAGAACTATCGCAAGTCGCTGCTGGTCTTCCATTATGAAGTCGTGCGCCAGGAAGACGGAGTCCTGCTGGCGGAAGGCGAGACCACCCACTTCATTGTCGACCAGAACTTCAGGCGCTGCACCCTGCCGCCGAAATATGTCGCGGCATTCACCGGCACGCCCGCAGGCTGAAAGATTTTCATGACACAGATTCTCATCAACGGCAACGATCTTACTCTCGAACAACTGGCGCAGATTGTCGGTCAGCAGGCCGGCGTCGCTCTGGCCGAACCCGCGCGTGTGAAAGTGAATGCCGCGCGCGCCGTGGTCGACAAGCTGGTGAAGGAAAACCGGCCGGCCTACGCGGTGACCACCGGCGTCGGTCAACTGAGCGATGTGCGCATTGACGCCACTCAGAACCGCGAGCTTCAGGTAAACCTGGTGCGCTCGCACGCCGTGGGCGTCGGAGAGCCTCTTTCCGAACGGGAAACACGGGCCATGATGCTGCTGCGCGCCAATTCCCTGGCCAAGGGGCTTTCAGGGGTGCGCGGAGCGATCATCGACATGCTTTGCGAAATGCTCAATCAAGGCGTCCATCCGGTGATTCCGTCGCAGGGCAGCGTGGGCGCCAGCGGAGACCTTGCTCCTCTTGCCCATCTGGCGCTCACGCTGATCGGCGAAGGCGAGGCTGTTTTCCAGGGCCGGCGCATGAGCGGAGCCGACGCCCTTCAGCAGGCCGGCTTGCAGCCGCTGGTGCTGGAGGCCAAGGAGACCATCTCCCTGATCAACGGCACGCAGGCCATGCTGGCCGTGGGAACACTGTCACTGCTCGTCTGCGAGACTCTGGCGGAAACCGCCGACGTTCTGGGAGCGATGTGCGTGGATGCCCTGCGTGGCACCGACGTGGCTTTCGATGAGCGTATCCACAGCGCCCGTCCTCATGCGGGGCAGATGAAGGTGGCGGCCAGACTGCGCCGCCTGATAGCGGGCAGCGAGATCCGCGAGTCCCATAAGGATTGCGGTCGGGTGCAGGACGCATACTCCATGCGCTGCATTCCCCAGGTCCACGGGGCGGTGCGCGACACCCTGGAGTTCTGCCGCCGGACGTTTACCATCGAGATGAACTCCGCGGTGGATAACCCTCTGGTATTCGTCAAAGACGGCGCGGAAGGCGACATCATTTCAGGCGGAAATTTTCACGGCGAGCCTCTCGCCTTCGCTCTCGACTATCTGGCAATCGTGCTGAGCGCCCTGGCGGGCATCTCGGAACGGCGCATCGAGCGTCTGGTGAACCCCGCGCTCAGCGAAGGACTGCCGCCGTTTCTCGCGGCCCAGGCGGGCATGAACTCCGGCTTCATGATGCCCCAGGTCACGGCTGCCGCCCTGGCCAGCGAGAATAAAGTGCTCGCCCATCCCGCCTCAGTGGATTCCATTACCACTTCGGGCAATAAAGAAGATTACGTCTCCATGGGCATGGGCGCGGCCATCAAGCTGAAGAAAGTGGTCGCCAATACCACCTACGTCCTTGCCATTGAAGCCTGCGCCGCGGCCCAGGCGATCGATCTGCGCGCTCCGCTGAAGACCAGTCCGGCGCTGCAACAGGCCCTCGCGGCGATTCGCAGGGTCTCGGCTAAAGTCGAACATGACCGCGTGCTGGCGGGAGACTTTGAGCGTGTCGCTGAAATGATACGCTCCGGTGAACTGGCGAAGGCGATTTAGCCGCGAATTGGCGGATTTAGTAATTGGGCAATTTGGTAATTGGGTGATTGAAGAGCTGCGCAGTACTCAATTACCAAATTACACAATTACCCAATCCGCACCAGCCGCGAATGACGCGAATTCGCACGGTGGCCTTTTATCCTGACATCTCAACGTAACCCGATACCTTGTAGGGATCCTTCACTGCGTGCTCACATGCGTTCGCACTTCGTTCAGGATGACAAGGGTCCAAACAGTTACGTTGCGTACTGGGCCACACCGTTCCCGAAAGACCAGTTTTCCTTTGGCACCTCGACCAGATTGATCAATACATCTTCTTTGCGCAGGCCGACTTCCTGATGCAGCAGTTCGGCGACTCTCGCATAGAGGGCCTTCTTGAGTTCCAGCGAGCGCCCCTGATTCAGGGTGATCTGAATGAATACGACTTCATCCGAGCGCCGGATGTTCAGATAGTCCGGGTCGTAGGCCAGGTATCCTTTGGGATGTTCGGTGACCAACTGGAAGCGGTCCTGCGGCGGCACTGAGATCGTCTCGACCATGGCCTGGTGGACGACATTGGAAATCTTCTCGATGGCGGACTTTGAACGGCCTTCCAGCAAGGAAATTCGTACGAGCGGCATTCGGATTCCTCCTGATATCTGAATGGATTCCTGGCAACAGTATCGGGATTCACGACTTTTTGTCATGTCCGAAAGAGCAAAAGCATCTACCGCAAAGGGCGCGAAGGACGCAAAGGAAGTTCAGGAAATCACAGCTGCCGGGAGCATAACAAGTTAGAATCATTGCCGCATTGGTCCGCGAAGGGGATTTGATGATCTTTCGACTTCTGCTCATGCTGTCAATCGCCTGCTCTGTGGGCCTTGCCCAGGAGTGCACGCGAATACTACCGGTCAATGTCACAGACCGCGCCACCGGCCGATCGGTGGATACATTCACGGCGGACCAGTTGCACGCACGGGTTGGCAGCCTTCCTCTCCCGATTTCTTCGCTGGACAAATTTGCGGCGGGCAGGGTCCTGGTGCTCATCGATGTCAGCGGGAGCATGGAACATGTTTCGATGCTGGTCAAACATCTGGGCCCGGCGCTGGTGCGCGAAAATCCCTCGGGTGCTCAGATGGCCTTTGGGTTCTTCAACAGCCGGATCGTCATCAGCCCGCAATTCACGGCCGACCCGCGCGAACTGGACCGAATCATTGAGCAGGCTAACGCCACTCCGAGTAAAGGCAGGACGCTGCTGCTGGATGCGATCCATCAGGGACTCAAACTCTTCGGTGAGCCCCGCCTGGGCGATTCGATGGTGATCGTGACGGATGGGGACGACAACGACAGCGTCATCCGAAGACGGCAGATTGAAGATGAAGTCAAAGCCGCCGGAGTGCGAATGTTTTCTGTCCTGATGAAGCGGCCATTCTCGAGTGGAAGCGCCGAGATTCAGGAAGGCGAAGAGCGGCTCGACCGCATGGCGAAAAATACCGGCGGGGCGGTCTATACCATTCCCATGGGAGGGACCGAATGGCGCGATCCGGAATTCAAGCAGCACCTCAATGATGCGCTTCTCATCTTATGGCGTGAAAGCGTGTTGCGGGGATACTCCGTCACGCTCAAAACTCCGTCCGTGATTAAAAAAGGACAATGGAAGCTGGAAATAACCCATGACGACCGACCCGAGATTCATTACCCGCAATATCTCGGTCCGTGCAATGTCCCTTAGACGGGCGCGGCGGTTCCCGCCAGCCCGAGTTCTCCGGCAACGCCTTTCATGGCTTCAATGCAAAATGCGATGTGCTCTTCCAGATCGATACCCAGTTCGGCGGCCCCGTTGGTGATATCGTCGCGGCTCACGCTGCGGGCGAAGGCCTTGTCTTTCATTTTCTTCTTCACCGATTTGGCTTCGACTTCCGCCAGCGATTTGCCGGGCTTGACCAGGGCCGAGGCCGTGATGAACCCGGCGAGTTCGTCGCAGGCAAACAGCGCCTTTTCCATGGGCGTCTCCCGCTTCACCCCGCTGTACTCGGCGTGCGACATAATGGCGCGGCGAACGTCTTCGGGGTATCCTCGCTCCTCCAGAATCTTATTGCCCACAAACGGATGCTCCGCGGGCGTGGGATACTTCTCGTAATCGAAATCATGCAGCAGGCCGGTGATGCCCCACTTTTCCTCATCTTCACCGAATTTGCGGGCGTAGGCGCGCATGCAGGCTTCCACGGCCCGCATATGCTTACGCAGGCTGTCGGATTGCGTGTATTCGGTCATTAAACTCCATGCGGATTCCCGATTCATTATGGTTTCATCCTTGTTTTCGCCTACTTTCGCCTTATTTTCGCCATGTTTTCCTAGTCTATACCTGATATTATCCGATTTTCTTCTTGACAAACCTAAAGTAATACTGGAAACTGAGGCTGATCTGGAATCAATTTTACAGCAAGAGAAGTAAGGAAGCAGCCCGCTCTGGCCGCCTCCAAAAATCTAATGGCTACCATGCTGGCCCCGGTTGACTCCCGGGAAGTAGTACGCTGTGATCAGTGTCACCTGGTTCAATTCCGAACCACTAACAATCTCTGCAGACGGTGCAAGACATCGCTCGATGAGGACATCCCCGAGCCCGTGGTGGAACTGCCACCGCCGGTCGCGGAGCCCGTTCATACCCGCCATTCCCATCTGCAGGTGGCGGCGGCGATTCGTATGCTGCGCCAGAAGTCGGGACTCAGCCAGCGCCAGCTCGCCATGCGCATGCAAGTGCCGCGCACCTATGTATCCAAGATCGAAAATGAAAAGGCCATGCCGACTCTTTCGTCGCTGCAGCGCCTCGCCACGGCCCTCGAAGTCCAGGTAGGCGACCTGCTCAAAGGCACCAGCCGCAGCCTCGAAGACGAGATCGCCGATCTGATGCAGGACGATTTTATGTCTCAGGTCATTCCCTTCCTCGACAAACTCGACGCCATGCAGCGTTCGAACCTGCTGGCGCAGGTACGTGACCTGAGCGTGCGCCCCCGACGCAGCGCCTGAGCGAGGTTATCCTCCTGAAGAAGCCGGGGCGCATGTCGCCCCGGCTCATTTTTTTGGGAGGAAGCAAAGACCTTTGCACCACGGAGTCACGGAGGCGCAGAGAAAAACAAAAAAAATTGTATTTGTTTTTCTCGGCGTCTCCGTGACTCCGTGGTGAAGCTTTTTTTAAGACCTAAAGATATTCTTCAGAATGAAGATCGCGTTGGCGGGGCGTTCGGCGAGGCGGCGCATCAGATAGGGATACCATTCGGTGCCGAAGGGAATATAGACGCGGCATCCCCAGCCGTCTTTGATCAGTTTCTGCTGCAGGTCGCGGCGCACGCCATAGAGCATCTGGAATTCAAAGGATGCGGGCGCGATCTTCTCACTCTGCGCGAATTCGATGGTCGCCCGGATCATGTTTTCGTCGTGCGTGGCGATGCCGTGATATACACCGCTTTTGAGCAGTACCTTCATCAGCCGCACGTAATTGGAATCGACATCGGCTTTGTCTTTGAAGGCGATATCCGGCGGCTCCTTATACGCGCCCTTGCACAGACGAACACGGATGCGATCAGCCAGCAGCCGCTCAACATCCTTTTCGCTGCGCCGCAGGTACGACTGGATGACCGCGCCCACGTGGCCTGCCATTTCCGGCTCGCGATGCAGGCGGTGCACAAAGTCGAGGGTCTTCTGCGTATAGGCGGAGCCTTCCATGTCCACCCGGACAAAGCTGTCTGTCTTTGCCGCATGCCGCACCAGCGTGGAAGCGGTCTCGAAAGCCAGGGCTTCATCCACGTCGAGACCCATGTGCGTGAGTTTGAGGCTCACATTGGCGTTGAGCTTCTGGGCGGCGATGCGGTCGAGCATCTGGTGATAAAGCTCGGCGCTGTGCTTCGCCTCTTCGGCGTTGGTCACGTTCTCGCCCAGATTATCGATGCTGACGCTTAAACCGAGCTCGTTGACGGCCCGCGTCGCGCGAAGCGCGTCCTCCACAGTGGTTCCGGCGACAAAACGGCTGGAAAGCCGTTGTCCAATGGAAGACTTTTCAGAAAAAGCGCGCAAAGACCTGCTTTGCGAGAGAGCGATAAAAGAAGCTCTTAACACGATTCTCCGGAGACAGTTTTTGGCTGAACGGTCATTGTAGAAGATTTTAAATTTAAAATTTTAAATTTGAAATTGAAATTCAAAACCATGATTCTTCCTCTTCTTCCGTAAATCCTGAAACCAGCGAGAACGCAGAGATCAAGGTCGATTTTAAATTTCAAATTTAAAATTCAAAATAATTCAAAATTTAAAATCTTCTCGTTACCTTCCCTGCTCTTCCAGAAATTTCTCCACTTCCAGGGCGGCGGCGCAGCCGGAGCCGGCGGCGGTGATGGCCTGGCGGTAGCGGCGGTCCTGCACGTCGCCGCAGGCGTAGACGCCGGGGATGCGGGTCATCACGAAATCGTGGGTCCTGATATAGCCGTCGGAATCGGTATCGAGCTGGCCCGCGAACATTTTGGCGTTGGGCTCGTGGCCGATGCCGAGGAACATGGCGCTGGTGGGGAAATCCCAGACCTTGCCGGTCTTCAGATTGCGCAGCTTCAGTCCGGTAACTTCGTTTTTGCCGACGTCATAGACGTCTTCCACCGCGGTGTCGGTCATGAATTCGATCTTTTCGTGATGGCGGGCGCGGTCGAGCATGATCTTTGAGGCCCGGAAGGTATCGCGCCGGTGAATCAGAGTGACCCTGGTGGCGAAGCGGCTGAGGAACAGGGCCTCTTCCATGGCCGAGTCGCCGCCGCCGATCACGGTAATGGGCAGGCCTTTGAAAAAGAACCCGTCGCAGGTGGCGCAGGAAGAAACGCCGCGCCCGATCAGGGCCTTTTCGTTCGGCAGTCCCAGCCAGCGCGCCGAGGCTCCGCTGGCGATAATCAGCGTCCGGGTTTCGATCGTCTGTTTTCCCAGAGTGAGTTTGAAAGGACGATGTTCCAGGTCGGTGGAATCGAGATGGCCCGACATGAATTCCGCCCCGAACCGGATCGCCTGCTTGCGCATATTCTCAATGAGTTCCGGCCCCTGGATGCCTTCCGGGAAACCGGGGAAGTTTTCGACCAGCGTGGTCAGCGACAACTGTCCGCCAGGCTCGTGGCCTTCCACGACCAGCGGTTTGAGATTGGCGCGGGCGGCATAGATGGCGGCGGTCAGGCCGGCGCAGCCGGTCCCCAGAATCACTGTCTCGCGAACGGAGTTTTCCATAGTCTCCCTGTCTTTTGGTCCACCTGGGTTAGATTCGCCAGGTTTGAATTGGGTTCAGGGTCGCTTGCGCGATTTGCCTGGGGGATGCGGGGCCGCCGCCGGCTTGTCGCCGGTCACCAGCCATGTAATATCGGAGCGGAATGCGGTGCGCAGAGCCATGGCCGCGCGATAGCGGGCCATGATATCCGCCGCCTGTTTGAAGATTGGTTCATAAACCGCCTGATCGCCGCCTTCACAGCGGGTCAGGACCACCGACGGCTTGCCCAGACGTTCCACGCGGATTCGGACCGGCGGGGTATCCGATGCGAGCAGGGCCACGGGCGAAGCGGCGCCCGCTGAAACCGAGTCTTCGAACGAAACCTCATGCAGTTCCTTCGGATCGCGCATCCTCAGCACCAGCAGTTCAACGATGCTCTTTTCGTCGGCGCTCATGGAGTACTGCACCGTCAGCAGAGGCGAAGCCGAAACAAACTCGCGGCGCAGCCGGACGAACTTTGAAACGCCGGTCTCTTTGACCGTCGTGCGTCCCCGGGACATCTCGAAATCATCGGCGAAGACCGGCTTGGCCGCCACCTTGTCCAGTCCGAAGCTGAGCACCGCCTGCTCTTCCGCGGAAGGCGCGCACACATTCAGATAATTGACTCGCACCTGGGTCTGCGGCTTGGTCTCCTGTTGGGCGAAAACGGCGACCGCCGTCAAAAACATTGCCAAAGATATTGAAAGAAGCGCAGATTTTCGCATCGCAGGGATTGTAGCAAACTCGCGGGAACGGCCCAAAAAGCAAAGTCAAGACCTTTGCACCACGGAGGCACGGAGCCGCGGAGAAAACCAAAAGATTAAATGGGTTTGTGTCGGACCGCCGGGGTTTCGCTCAGTCCAGGACCAGGGTTTCGATATTTCGATTTCGCCTCTCCATCAGAAAGTCGAGTGCACGGAACTGCAATTTACCCAATGTGGAGTGGCATTTCCGTGGCCTCGGTTCTCCGATAAGCGTATATAGAGTTCGAAATATCGAAACCCTGGTTTTGACAAAGTGAATCAGCGGTCCGACACGAGCCCATTTAATCTTTTGGTTTTCTCCGTGGCTCCGTGACTCTGTGGTGCAAAGGTCTTGTCTTTTGGTTGCGGCTTCTTCCGCTTCCGCTGCGTTTCAGGTCTTTGTTTTTGCTTTTAAAAATCTTCGGAAGTCGCGACGCAGACCAGTTCCTTGGCGGTGATGTGGGTTTCGGTGGGATAGCCGAATGAGTTGTTGATGTAGGTGACGCCGTCAAATTCACGGCGTCCGTTCACGTGGTAATGACCGTAGATGTGCATCCTCGACCCGAGCTGACGCAGCTGGGTATCGATGGCTTCGGACCCGAGCACCGGACGCAGAAAGGCGCGACTCGATTCCGGGCGGGGCAGCAGTTCCTCCCGGGGAACGAAATGGGAAAAGGAAATGACCGGCTCGTCGTAAGTCCTGATAGCAGGATGGTTGAGCGACCTGAAATACTCCGCGACTTCCGGCGCTTCCATCGCTCCCGGCCATGAGCAGGCGTGAAAATCGACCCAGGCGCTGCGGAGATGACTCGACGGAGCACCGAAGGAGAAATCGTACCAGGCAAACAGCGGCACAAGAGCCAGTCCGCCGGTCAGCAGCGGCTGCGTGTGCACGCCGCAGTCCGCGGCCACAGCGAGGACATCGTTGAACCTCGCGATTGAATCGGTATTCTCACGCTTCTGCAGCCACAGTTCATGATTGCCCGGCACATAGACAACTTCGCGGAAGCATCGGCGCAGGCGTTCAAGGGTCCTGCGCACCGAAGAAATATGATGAGAGATATCTCCGGGACAGAGAAGGACATCACCGGTGTAATCGCTTTGCGATATCTGCGAGACCCAGCGATCGTTTTCCTCATAATCGACGTGCAGATCGGAGACGGTAAAAACCCTCATAGCACCTGATCGTGGCCGCTGATGCGGCGTTTGCGACAATCCTTACAAGCGGGCCGGGATAAGGCACTCGCAGCATAGATGTGCGGGACATGAAAGAAGATGCCCCAAAAAAGTTTCAGTAGCGAGGCGCAACCGAAAACCTTACCACGGATCCCGCAAGGCGGAACTGATAACAGCGCTGATTCACGTGAACGAAGAGCGGGAAAATGACAAATCAGCCGATTACAATTTTACCCGACCAGGGGTCTTCCGCCTGCGGAATGGCAGTATGGTCAGGGAGAGGCGCAACGCCGGCTGGTTCCTGGCCGGCCACCTCCGTTGCCGCGGGCGACGACGGGATGACCACCGCGTCTTCTTCTTTTCGCAATGCGGGAGCGACGCTGCGAGCATCGACGGGCAGCAGACCGGCATTTTGGGCGGCCCATTTGGCGGCCAGTCCGTTCAGCGGGCTTCTGGTGTTGTATTCCTGATAAGCGATCATGCGCCCAATGCGCACGATCAGGTCGTCCAGTCCTTCCGAGGCCGCCCAGAAGTCGCCGATGCAGACGGTTGAATCGTCAAAGTTGGGGTGAAAGACCGGCGTCAGCATGCGGCACTGCGGCGCGCGCCGGGGATAGCCCAGCGTGAGATTGACTTCGAGCACATGTATATTGCGTTCGAGGATTTCGCCCGTGGGTGAAACGTAGAGTCCCTTCAGATTGTAGGTAAAGCGGTACATTTCGGGCGGAAGCCCGGCGGTGCCGCTGATCTGAATCAGAGGCCAGTCTTTGAGCACCTGCTGCAGCAACTGGTAATCCTGCGCGAGCCGTCGAATGCGGGGTGGAACCATAAAAAATCGATCTCCGATGGGTTATTCCAAAATTCCTGTGCTCTTCCATTTTGCAATTCGGTTGACGTGAAACTGAATATAAATACTGCCGAAAAAAAATATCATCACACCGTTGAGACTCAGTCCAATATTCTCGTTGAAGTTGTAGTAGGCTTCCATGGCGGATTTTACCTTGAAAGCGCCGATGGTGTTGGCGATCAGGCCGGCCAGGCCCAGAAGAAGGCCTATCATCCCGGCCGTTCCGGAATCGTTCATCCCGGCCCACGCCAGGGCGATGAATGCGGCAACCAGTGCGGCGGGATACGTGGCTGTAATAATCAGAGTGCTGTTGTCGCCGTCGAGTTTGCGCGCCCAGTTCGCCTGAATCAGAGACCATATCCAGTTGAAAAGACTTCTTGAAACCACATCGATGACCAGCAGCAGCACCCAATGCAGGTTGGGAGGCAGGGGCACCGATTCCACGCCAGGGTTCGGCACAACGGGCATGCCGTAGACGGGCGCAACCTGAGTGCCGTAGACGGGCGCCGCGGGCATGCCGTACACAGGCGCCACCGGCACCTGCACGGTGCCAATGACCTGTGAAATCGGCGCCCAGTCAGCCATGCCTTCACTCTGCGTTAAATCGGTAAGGGCAATATTGCCGGATTGAACGTATTTCTGCAGGTCGGCAAGAGAGTAAGGGCCATAAGTCTCTTCGCCGCGCTTCAACATGTATTTCATCGGTGCCGAAGCTCCTACGAACTGAATTGCACGCCCGCGCTGTCGCGATCACCGTGCTTATTTCAAAGTTCCCGTTCTCTTCCATTTTGCAATTCTGTTGATGTGGAACTGCAGATAGACCATGTTGAAGAAGAAGGTCATCACGCCGCTCAATTTCAGGCCGATATTCTCATTGGAGTTATAGTAAGTCTCCATGGCGCTTTTGATGTGAAATATACTGACGAGATAAAAGATAACACCCGCCAAACCCAGCAAACTTCCGATCACCGTTGCGATCTCCTGGGATACGATCCCCATTCTCCACACCCAATCAGCCATCAAACCAGCGATTGCACTGGCGGGATACATGGCCGCATAGACCAGAGTATTGTTATTGCCATCCAGTTTACGGGCCCAGTTGGCGAGAACCAGCATCCAAATGACACTGAATTCGATGTCCAGCCTCAAAATGCCGAGGACAACGTTGATAACAAGCACCAGCGCCCAGTGCAGATTGGCAGGCAGAGGCACCGACTTCACCCAGGGGTCGATCACCGCCGGCATGCCGTAAGCAGGGACCATGGGCACCTGCACAGTGCCTATCACCTGTGAAATGGGTGCCCAGTCGACCATGCCCTCGCTCAGGGTCAGGTCGGTCGGGGTGATCCGGCCGGATTGGACGTATTTCTGAAGATCGCCCAGAGAATAGGGTCCGTAAGTGTCTTCGCCGCGTTTCACCGTGTATTGCATCGTGACGAAGCTCCTACGAACTGAATTGCACGCCCGCGCTGTCGCGATCGACAACGCAGATCTCAATGACCGCCCAGATCCATGCCATGGGAATGCCGAATCCGATGGTCAAAACGCTCAGACACAGCTGACCGACGGCCCTGCCGGTGTATCCGGCGTAAAAGTTATGGGCCCCGAACGAGCCGAGAAAAAGACCCAGCATGGTGAAGGTCATTTTGTTTTTCGTCTCGGGGCCAGGCGCGTAAGGCATCGCCGAATTCACCCCAGGAAGGGACGGTTGAGTGACGGCCGAGGGCGCGAGATACACAGGTCTTGAAACGCCCGCCAACTGCACCCCACTCAATTGGACGCCGGCGACTTCGGGCACCGAGACGGCAACTTTGGGCTCTTCTCCCGGAGCTTTGGAGCAGCCGAATACCGTGCACCCGCCATTTTCCTCATAGCAATCGGCATGATGTGGTGTACCGCAACCCTCGCACTCAATCGCCTGGCCGTTCACATCGTCGAACGGCGCGCGGCAGTAAGGACATACCGCGGAACTCATGACCGATGTCGCTCCTTATATCGGAAGGAGTAGCGCCCGATCTGGATCAGATCGCCATCCATGAGGACGCGCGTGGATGCCGGCTGTCCGGAAACATAGACAGGGCCGCCCGCGCGCAACTGCATGCGCGATCCGTGGAACTCAAGGATGGCGTGCTGCGGCAGAATACCGGGGTCCTTGAACAGGTAGATATCGCACTGCTGAAGACTGCCGATCGAAGTCTGCGTCTTGTACAGAATGAACTGCTTGCCGGCCAGCGGGCCGGAGGTAACGTAGAGCCAGCGGTCCTTGAGAGCGCTCTCCACCAGGCCCATGGCGATGCCCGTCGCCATGCCGAACAAGGCAAAGCCGACGGCGCGGCTGGGGCCGCCTTTATTGGTCATCATGGCAATGGGATCGAAGAGAATGCCGCCCAGACCCGCGCCGATGATGCCGCCCAGAATTCCGAATTTCGCCTTCTTCGACGACTGGCCGACAATACCGTAGACCACGCCGCCCGCTACTCCAAACACGATCCAGGCCACGCCTCGGGCAATCCAGGCCGCGGGGTTTTTAAAGGATTGAACGCCCATTCCGGCGACGATAGCGAGCGCGATGTTGTAGATAAAGTTTGCAATCAGATCAAAAATGAAACCCAGTCCTATGCCCAGCGGCAGCGACATCAATCCGCGCAACAGGGCCTTTCTGAGGGAGCGCTCGACCAGGCTCTCGGCGATGCCGAATCCTACGCACATCAGCATGATCATCAGGGGCAGCAGCAGGTAGTTGCCCCAGCGGTGGCCCTGGCCATCGACAAACCAGGGCTCGCAGAGCGCCCATCCGGCCAGAGCGCCCAGGAGTCCGGCGGCGCCCAGGTAGAACCAGCCCTGGAGCAGAATGCTTCCTTTATCTTCAGCAACCGCCGGTCCCTGATCGGCGGCATCGGCGATGCTTCCGTAACTTTTGCCGCCTGGCTGAGCGGGTTGCATCGCCCCGGGGAGGATGGGTTCGGGCAAAGTCACGGTCGCGAGATCTTCGGCGGTAATTCTGAGTGGTTCGTTATTTTCCGGACTGGCCATTTTCCCCCTCCTTTCCGCCGTTGGCGGGCGGCGGCACGGCAGTGCCGGCTGCGCCGCGAGAGTCTCCCGGCACCATCCGTCCCCGGGCGTCGCGCACCGCCTGTTCGAGAAGTTCGTATGGGACGGGCCCGGCGACCTCTCCGGTTATCCGGTCCAGGACATAGACCTCCTGTTTCGGTCGCACCAGATTGATTGCCAGGAACGCACCCAGAACAAAAATCAGGACGTGAGAAAGGATTGAAAAAGTCCAGTCGAGCCAGCGAGGCACTTCTTTTTCCCAGCCAAAGCAGCCCTCTTCATCGCTGTGGGGATCGTAGACCCACGCGACCTGCTGCGGGGACGAGAAGAAATTCTTATGGATGAACGTATCGTGGTCGGAAAGAAATACTCCGAATCCCGGATGCGAATGGTACCAGCCCACGATGCGATCATCCGGATATTCGCTGTCTTTCACCTTATAGATGTGTTCCCAGGTGTCCTGGGTGAAGGTGACGTGAGAGCCGGCCTGGGCCGCGTTGGCACCCGCGATGCACGCGTCGATTTCGAGTCTGCCCTCGTTCTCGCGCCCGATCAGAACGCCGCACACTTCGGTCTTGCTCTGCCCGCGCGCATGCTGGCGGATGCGGCGCGCCACTTCGCCGCCGATCATCACCCTGGGGCCTTCCGCCTTCGATTTCGACCTGGACGCCATTCTCTTCCCGCCTTTCCGGGGCCTTTATTTTTTCAACACCGCGCATCAAACTACACAGCGGTCGCGAGCGCTTCCTCTTCGTCACCGGCCATGAGGTAAGAAATCTCACGGTCGCCGGAGCGCGCGGTAAAAATATCGAACAGCGGCAGCCCGAGGGAGTCGAGCGCCCTCGGGGCAAGCGCCGGCTCGCCCTGAAAGCTATGCATGGTCACCACCACCCGCATCTGGCCGTCATGCGGGCAGGTTCCCTCTTCATAACGAATGCTGCCCACCGGAGCAAACCGTTCCTCTTCCGCGCCGCAGCCGGGGCAAACGAGCTTATGCACGATGTCGCGGCTGAATTCCAGAATCACTTCATTCTTTTCCAGATCGCGCTTCGCCTGCTCCAGGAGTCCGCCGAGCGTCATCTCCCGCGAGCGTCGGGGCAGAGACACAATATTCTCCAGCGTGTAGTGGCTCATGCAATCCGGATTTTCGGTGTATTCGACCACATACGAAGTGTGGTTGACGCCTTCAAAAACATAGCCGCGGCTCGCCAGCGAGGGCAGGCCATGCATCAGCTTCACCGTTTCCTGCACCTGAATGCCGGCGATGATGGAAGAAATGGTGGGCGTGGTCGGCACTTTGCCCGCGGGCTCGGCTTCGCGGACCAGCAGGTTGCACGACATGCGGCGCTCAAGCAGGGCCCAGTCGGTTTCGCCCAGCGTGCATTCGTAGCAGGGCGCGGAGCCGGGCAAGAAAACTCGGGCCACGCCGTTGATGCCCTCAATGGCGCCGTCAATCCACGGACGGTTCACCTTCCAGGCACAGCGGTTGATCCAGAGACGCGCCTCGCGGTTATCGAGACCGGCAAGAATGTAGTCGCTCCGGAGAAACAGCCCCAGCCCGCATTCGTGCATAATGTTGGCCACCAGACCATGCGCCTTCGCTCCCGGCGACAGAGCCTCAAACGCGCGGGCCGCGGCCAGGGCCTTGTAAGTTCCCACGTCCTCGGCGCGGTAGAGCACGGCGCGGGAGAGGTTCGATTCTTCGATGCGGTCGAGATCGACCACCACGACCTGGCGGAAGCCCAGCAGCGCGAGGTTTTTGAGGATTTCATTTCCCAGAGCGCCGGCGCCCACCACCAGCACGCGGGCGGCGCGGATCTTTTCTTCGTTCCACCACGGAATCAGCCGCAGGCGGCTGAAGCGGTCCTCCTGCAAATCGGGAACGCCGACCGTGATCTGCGAGCCCGCTGTCATCGGCGGCCCGCGGTGATTTCGGGTTGCAGGCGTAGAATGTCGCCATCGGCCACCTGGGCCTGGGACAGGGTTTGCGTATCCTGAATCTGCCGCCCGGAGTTCTTGTGATGAAACTTGTAGCTCAGGGGCGCGCCATCGGGTCCGTTGGTGGGCAGCCGAAGTTTCTGAATCAGCACAGCGATGATCTTGTTGCAGGGAGCATCGTCGGGCAGTTCGACCGGCACGCGTTTATTTTCCGTTGAGTCGTACACAGTGACGTTGATATTGGCCATTTTTTCTAGTTTTCCTGGTTCCTGGAACCCGCGGCCCTGGCCGGCGCGGGCTGCCGATGCAGGGCATTCTGCCGCTCGCGCGCGCCGGAGAATTCCGCGAAACGCTGTTTACCGCCGTCGGAAAAACTCCATCCGGCATCCTGCAGCAGCGCCTCGGCGCCCACCGCGAAATTCAGGTTCTGGGCATCGGAACCAACCGCCTGGGAAACCACGATGCCGATCAGATTGCCTCGGTCGTCGAAGACCGGACCGCCGCTGTTGCCGGGGCTGACGGGCGCGGAAATCTGCAGAAGACCGACTTCCGGTTCACGCCGCGAGACCATTCCGTTGCTCAGCGTGAACTTGAGGCCTTTAGGATGTCCGATGACAAAAACCGGTTCGCCTTCTATGGCCGCGGTAATGGGCTGAACAAACTCGGCGTGCCCGGTCTGCCGCGGTATCCAGAGCAGGGCGAGATCGAGGCTCTTGTGGCGGGCGATCACATCCGCTCCGGCCCATACGCCCGAGGCCATGGCCACCAGGGCGCGCGAGTTTTTGCCGTCGCGCCAGTTTTCGCCGTCCACCACGTGATGCGCGGTGGCGAAAAGATATCCATCGGAGTTGGCGCGCAGAAGGATACCCGCGCCCAGGCTGAACGCCGGCGATTCCTGATTGCTGAACCATGTGCGGCGCGCCGGAGTAATCACGGCCACCAGCGGCTTCAGGAGCGTGGAGACATCGGAGCCCGACATGGGCATCGCCATGGGCATGCCGGGGAACGTCGTGCGGTCATCCAGATCGGAGAGCGCCGAACTGACGATCGCCGGGATAGGAACAAAGGCCACGGTCAGCACCGCGGCGGCCGAAGTGATAAACCCGCTGACGATCAGCAGAGACGAAAGAAAAGCGGTCCAGCCGTGCTTGATGCGGGGCGGCTGATTGCGGGTCGCAACCCGCAAAATGATGGCAACGAATCCCAGCAGCGGCATCACCAGAACCAGGGGCGCAAGCGCCACCCTGACCCACCACGGTATGACCGGGGGCAGCATCGGCTCCGGACGAGGTGGCTCGTCCGGGCGAGGTTTGACTTCTCCGAGTTCCTGCGTGCTGATGACGATTTTGTCCATGCCAGTGATAGTCCCGTTTTGCACCTGGGGCGGGACCAAACGGAAGTGTTAAGGATTTTGCTTTATATTTCGACGAAATGCAAATACTCTCCGGTACCTGGAAGTACCGCAGCTATCGGGTTCCCAGGATCGACACCACACTAATATATGTAGTGAGTCGGGCGGGCCAAACGTTACAGAAAAAACGAGGGAGTCGGGCGGTTGGCAGCCTTCTGCAGGCGGCAAAAGACCAAAAGCAAAACCTGAAACACGGAGGGAACGGAGGAAAAAATCTGAGGAAACGGAGGAAATCTACTATGATGTCGTCGGCACCCGGCCGGCAGCATGCCGGCCAACCTGCAGCAACCAGCTTGCCGTATCCAAAGGCCGGCGGGCCTTAAATACAAAATCACCAGATCTCCCGTTTATTTTCTCTCGCATGTCCGGGCATCCGGCGCGTTCTTATCTCATGGCACATAGAGCAGTACCTTCCGCCGACACCGATCCGGAAGGACTTCGTCTTCAGCGCAGCATGGTCGGCTGCCTGTTGGGGACGGCTGTCGGCGACGCGCTGGGACTGTCCGTCGAGGCCCTTTCCCGCAGGCGGCAGCACAGGCTTTACCCGAAAATAGAAGGCCACCGGTTCGTGTTCGGCCACGGAATGATTTCCGACGATACCGAACACTCCTGCATGGCCGCACAGGCATTGATTGTCTCGGCCGGCGATCCCGCGATCTTTGCGCGAAGCTTTGCGTGGAAACTTCGCTGGTGGCTGCTGTCCTTCCCGCCCGCCATAGGGTTCGCTACACTTCGGGCGCTGATAAAACTGTGGCTGGGCTTCGCACCGAAGAGAAGCGGTGTATTTTCGGCGGGCAATGGCCCGGCCATGCGCAGCGCAATTTTGGGAGTGGCTTATGGCTACGATCTGAATCGACTCAGAAAGCTGGTCAGAGCTTCCACCCGCATTACACATACCGACCCGAAAGCCGAGTGGGCGGCCCTGGCGATTGCGTGGGCGGCTCATGCCGCTTCGTCCGCGCATTGCGTTGAGGCGAGCGATTTTCTTTCGGGTTTGCGGGCGGCCCTGGGCGAGGATGCGGCGGCCGCGGACGAGTTGCTCAATCTGCTGGAGCGCGCGGCGGCGAGCGCGTTTCGTGGCGAGACATCCGAGTCTTTCGTAAACTCCCTGGGTCTTGAGGCCGGTGTGAGCGGCTATTGCTATCACACCGTTCCGGTCGTGATACAGGCCTGGCTGCGCAGGCCCGAGGACTTCTCAGCGGTGCTCGAAGTCATCCGCTGCGGCGGAGACACAGACACCGTCGCGGCGATTCTGGGTGGACTCGTCGGAGCACGCACGGGGAGAGACGGTATTCCCCGGCCATGGATGGACGGGCTTTGGGAATGGCCGCGCAGCGCGAACTGGATTTCAAAAGTGGGTGAAAGACTTGCGGAAGTGCGCATCACCGGGACCGCGCAGGCTTCGGTACCGCTGGCTGCGTGGGCTCTTCCTCTGCGGGGCATCGTGTTTACGGGAGTTGTACTGGTGCACGCATTGCGCAGACTGCTGCCGCCGTATTGAGGGCCCGGAGTTCCAGCGCTCAGTGGCCGGCTGCAATCGATGGTGCAGAGAGAACCGGCCCTTTTACCTCTTCCCCGCCTCACGCCTCTGGTATAGTCTGGCTTCGAACTGAGATCCCGGGACACGCACCGTCGAGATGCTCGAAACAAAAGGGAGACGCTATGCCGAAACCTCACTTCGCTTCTGTCGGGTCACTTTTTATTTTCTTTCTGGTTTTAGCGGGTGCGGGCAGGCATGGGAAACTATCCTGGCAGTTCGATACGAAAGGCTGAATTTTCGCCACTCCCACAGTTGTGGGTGAATCTGTCGTCATCGGCTCCTGTTCCGGCACCTTCTACGTTTTGGATCGCCACACGGGAGATGTGCGCTGGACTTACGACGTTCACCAGGACAGCACAAAGCAGACAAGCTTCCACGGCGACCCCCTTATTCTCGGCAACCGGGTATTGATCGGAACGGATTTATCCTGCGATCCAACGGGCGTTGGATACCTGTATTCTTTTGACATCGAGAACCGCACGGTTCAGTGGAAAGATCGGCACTCCGGCATTCCGACGCCGGTCATCGAATGGAAGAACCTGATCTTTTTCGGCAGCGTGAACGATCGCTGGTATGCGGCCGATGCCGGTACCGGTAAGACCGCGTGGGAATACCAGGCTGCGGGAGCCAATGCCGAATGCGGCATTCTGCGGGCTCCCGTTGTCATCGAAGACAAACTGTATGTACTGGCGTCAGACGGTTCAATCCACATATTGAACACACAAACGGGAAAACTCTTATTGAAAATCCATCCGCCATCGCGCCCGCGAACCGCTCTGGCGATATATCACGATCAGGTCCTGTTCGGCGGCGAAAACAACACCATTTATGCTTTGAAGCCGGGCGGACAACCTGAAGCGATTGCGCGGCTGGAAGGCATGCCGGCGGGCCGCCTGGAGCTAAAGGGCGATGTTCTGCTTGCATCGGTGGATATTCGATCCGGGAAACTGCTCTGGACACACACAACGGAACATCCCTGGTCTTCAGATAAACCAAGGCTATGGAAGGACCAGATACTGGCGGGCGATTGCGAAGGTCACCTGTCGTCCTTTGCATCGGATGACGGTCGGGAACTCTGGTCGGAAGAATTCAAAGGTTGCATCCGAAGTATTGGCACCTCACCGGATGTACTTTACATCGGCGTTCTGCAAGGACCGCTCTACGCGTTTACACCGGACAAATGACCGAACGGTATCGGGACCAATGTCCGTCGTTTTTTTACCGAGCATCCTGCCTGACCGCTGTTCCGGTGACACTTTCAGCCGTGGTCTTTTGAGGATCGGGATGCGCAGGAGCGGGCGAGGAGCGTTGCGGTTCCGCACGGTTGTGAATCAGGTTGCGTCCTGAGGTCCATACAAGCTGCAGGCCCAACGCGATTGCAATCAGGGCCACTGCCATCCTCAGCCTGGAAGCGGGAACGCGCTTCGCCAGAAGGCAGCCAAAGAGGGCGCCGGGAATTCCGCCCGCGAGAAGATGGAGAAGTATGACTCGATCGATCGAACCCCATCCCACATGAAACGCGCTGCCAACAACCGCAAGAACGATCCCGAACGAAATATCGGTCCCGACTACCTCCGGAACGGCCAGTTCCGAGAAGTTCAGCAGAAGAATGGTGCCCATCGCTCCCGCTCCGGCGGAAGAAAATCCGGTTTCCATGCCGATCGGGAGCGCCAGAAAAGCCAGCCACCCTCCGTTTTTTTGTGCAAACCCCGGCCTGCGCAGGCGCGGCACGAAGCCGACCGCGGAGGAAAGTGTCAGCATGCTGCCCACAATCAGCAGCACGACCGGGCCGCCGGAGAATTGGTCCATCACGCGCAGCGCCCACGTTCCCAGCAGAAGACCGGGCACGGCCCCCGCAAGCAAAAGACCGAGGTATCTGGCATGAACATGCCCGCGCACAATGTAGACCGGAGCAATGACCAGCCGAAGCACAGCGGCAAAGACCATGGCGGTTCCCACGGCCGCGGTGGGCGGCAGACCGAGCAGCACCAGGACCGGCATTGTAAAACTGCCGCCTCCGATACCGGTCAGCCCCACGGTCGCGGCAATCAAAAATCCGACAATCCCTTCCATCATTCCGCTCGATTCGAAAACGTTGTGAAGGCTTTCAGCCTGGGTCTATCCGCGCGGTCGCATGGTTTTTCATGCTGTCGAGCACGTCATCGGGAACATGAACATTTCCGTTTCGCCCCGACCCAAGACGGATACCCGGTTTATTCTCACCGTGAAAATCGGACCCGCCTGTCACAAGAAGCCCGGTCTCAGAGGCCATTTGCAAAAACGCGGCTGTCTCTTCCGGTGTGTGATCGCTGTGATAAGCCTCGATGGCGCACAATCCGCCTCGAATGAGTTCGTCCACGAAAAATCGAAGCGCGGAAGGCCGACATCGAAGCCGGCCGGGGTGGGCCAGCGATGCGATTCCGCCCCGCCGACGGACCTGATCGACAGCTTCCAGCGTGGACGGAAGTTTGCGCTCTATTCCGGCCAGGACCGCATCAGACAGATAAAGATCGAAGGCGCTTTGCAGGTCCGGTACACGGCCTTTTTTGACAAGGACCCTGGCGAAATGCGAGCGGGCCGCAAGTTCCGGACCGAGACCGGGAAAATCCTTCCAGGAAATGTCGATGTTCGAGGCCCGCAGCTTCTCCATCAACTCCAGATTGCGGCTGCGCCTGGTAGCGGAGATCGGAACCAGCCAGCTTCGAAACTCTTCGTCCGGAATTCCCCGCAGGAAATACCCCAGGACATGCATCGATGGTCCCCGAGCGCCGCCGCCATCGTCATTCCTGAACTGAGTGCTCAATTCGATGCCGCATACAAGTTCCACTCCGCATCCGGCCGCATGAGGCAGGGCCGCATCGAATCCCGCCAGGGTGTCGTGGTCCGTAATGGCGAGGGCCCTGAGCCCCGTCTGGCCCGCCGCGTTCAGCAGTTCGGCCGGGTCGGCGGTGCCGTCGGAAAGGTTCGTATGGGTATGAAGATCTATCATGAGGATCGAATCGCCCGGAGAATTCCGGCAACAACTTTGTCCACACTTTCCTTCGTGCTTTCCAGATCGGTCCTGCATTCGATCTCGGGCGACAGCGGCGGTTCATAGGGGTCGTCAACTCCTGTAAATCCCCGGAACTCGCCCGCTCTGGCCTTCTTGTAGAGCCCTTTGGGATCGCGTTGTTCGCAGACGTCCAACGGAGCATTCGCGAAAACTTCAATGAAGTGCCCGCTGGCCGCCCGGATTTCATCGCGAACGGCCCGATAAGGAGAAATGGCCGAGACCAGAACCACCACCCCGTTGCGCGCAAGCAACCGGGCCACAAATCCGATGCGCCGGATATTCTCGTCGCGCTCGACCTTACTGAACCCCAGTTCGCGGCTCAGGTGCTCGCGGACAACGTCTCCATCCAGGGTTTCCACGCGGGTACCGCGCGCCAGAAGTTCGGTATGAACCGTTTGACAGATGGTGGTTTTCCCCGCGCCGCTGAGTCCCGTTATCCAGACGATCAGTCCCCGGCCTGAGCCATTGAGAGCGGTTGAATTTGAAGCGGAATCCGCCCCGCCCTCATGGTGCGATTCGAAGTCGAGGATGATTCCGGCGGCCAGGGTCGCATTGCTGATCGGATGGACGACGATAAAGCTGCCCGTCGTCTTGTTCTCGGCGTAGCGGTCGCAGAAGACGGGTTTGTGGGTCTCAATTTCCACTTCGCCAATCTCATTCAGCCCCAGCGACTCCGCGGGCACTTCGTCCAGCGTATGAATATCGGTTTTATGGAGCAGATCGACCACGCTCATACACGCGGTTTGCGTGGTATGCCTGATCAGATACGGCTCGCCCTTTTTCATGGAGTCGGCCGACATCCAGATCAGTTTGGCCCGAAACCGTCTGACCTTCGCCGGCGGATGCGACGCATCGCACAGCATATCGCCCCGGCCAAGGTCGGTATGCTCCTTCAGCGAGATCACCACCGACATGGGCGCATGAGCTTCCCACAACGTTCGCTTGTAATTGGCAATGGTCGCAGCGGTTACGCGCCCGCCCGAGGGCAGCACCAGCGCCTCGCTTCCCGGACGAATTCTGCCCGAAGCGATCTGGCCGGCATATCCCCGGAAGTCGGTGGTGCGAATGACAGTCTGGACGGAAAACCGAAAGTGCCCGGAGTCCGGATCGTCATAGGGCCGGACCGACTCCAGCGCGCCGAGCAGAGAATGGCCTTCATACCATGGCATCCTCGCGCCGCGGGCAATCACATTGTCGCCCTCCAGCGCGCTCATGGGGATGAATTGAATCTCCTGAAACTGCAAAGGACCGGCGAACTGAAGGAAATCGCGCTTCAGTTGCTCGCAGATCGCCGGATCGAAACCGACCAGGTCCATCTTATTCAGAGCGACAATCAGAGTCCTGATGCCGAGCAGCGAAGCGATATAAGCGTGGCGGCGGGTCTGGGGCAGAACGCCTTTGCGGGCATCCATCAGCAGCACAACGGCCTGGGCGGTGGAAGCGCCGGTCACCATGTTGCGCGTGTACTGTTCGTGTCCGGGAGTATCGGCGATGATGAATTTCCGCCGGGGCGTCGAAAAATAACGATACGCGACGTCGATGGTAATGCCCTGTTCGCGTTCGGCTTTGAGACCGTCGGTCACCAGCGACGGATCGAACCTGTGTCCGTTGGCCGACGAGGACTTCATCATCGACGCCAGTTCGTCTTCGTACACTCCGCCTGAATCGTGCAGCAGTCGCCCGATGAGCGTCGACTTACCGTCGTCCACGCTCCCGGCCGTCAGAAAGCGCAGCAGATCGCGGGTATCCTGATGGGGCAGGGGTAAAGGGGAGATCAAAAGTAGCCCTCCCTTTTTTTCAGCTCCATCGACCCTTCCTGGTCATGGTCGATCAGACGGTTCTCGCGCTCCGACCGCCGCACGAGTTTCAGCTCCTCGATGATCGCGGGGATGGAGTCCGCCTCGGAGCGCACCGCTCCGCTGCAGTGAGTGCAGCCCAGGGAGCGCATTCGGGAAGATACAACCTGGGGGCGCTCATCCGGCGAGCAGCCGCCGGGATTCTCGGGAACGATCAGCTTGTCTCCGCGCACCAGCACTTCGCGTTCTTTCGCGAAATACAAGGGGACGACAGGAATCTCTTCGAGCCGGATATATTCCCAGACATCGAGTTCCGTCCAGTTGGAGAGCGGAAAGACCCGCACGCTCTGCCCCTTGTCGATTCTGCCGTTGTAGAGGTTCCACAGTTCAGGTCTCTGGTTTTTCGGGTCCCACTGGCCGAACGCGTCGCGGAAAGAGAAGATGCGCTCCTTGGCTCTCGATTTTTCCTCGTCGCGGCGCGCGCCGCCGATGGCCGCGTCGATTCCATGCTGCCGGAGTGCGTCGAGAAGGGCTTTGGTTTTGAGCAGCGCGCAGCATTTGGTGGTTCCCAGACGAAAGGGATTAGCACCCGCCTCTATCGCCTCGGTGTTGGTGTGCACAATCAGTTTCACGCCCAGTTCGCGACAGATGCGGTCGCGAAACTCGATCATTTCCCGAAATTTGTACGTGGTGTCGATGTGCAGCAGCGGAAAGGGTATCGCGGCCGGATAAAAGGCCTTCTGCGCCAGACGCAGCATCACCGAGGAATCCTTACCGATCGAATACAGCATCGCCGGCCGGGAAAACTCCGCGACGACTTCACGCAGAATCTGGATGCTCTCGGCTTCAAGAGCATCAAGGTGAGAAAGACGGGAACTGTTCATGACAACTCTCTGTTGCGTCCGCGAAAATCGGAGTGGCGGTTTTGAAATTCAATGGAGGTTGTTGGTTATATCTTTCTGCCCGGAACGGCTGTCTCAGCGTGGGTCACAAAGAATATTTTCGACAGACCAGAACTTCGTCGCTTCCCTGACCTGCGATAAAGTTCGCCGGGCGCGGATGTGTGCCATCCGGCAATCCAAAGGACTCGTCTTCAAGCCAGAAGGAAATTCCCGCGGGCGCTTCCAATCTGAATTCAAGATCGGCGCCGTTGGCGTCCATACCCAGCAGTGACACTCCGAAGCTGCCGGAATTCCGGCCGGCGACAATCTCCCGCGTTCCGATCTTCACCGAAACGAGTCGGACTTTCGCGTCGAAGGTCATCCGGAGTACGTTCGCATTTCTCATGGAGCGCACATTCATCCGGATTCTGCGGAATGCTCCGTCCTTTTCATCCGCTTTTATGTTCGCAACCGGAGGCTCCGGCCTGAGATCGGAGGCCGGGGCCGAGAGCACGGACCGCTGCACTCCCGCAAGGTAGTCGGGCATCGGCTGAAGCCGGGGCGGCTGATTCGCAAAGAATTGCGAAGTCCAGTCATCCACGGAACGGTCCCAGGTGATCCATGCGGCTCTGTGTTCGTCCGCATTCAGACTATAGAAGATGGTGTCGTGCCGCGGATGCTCCGGGCCGGGGTGCGAAAGCACGGCGCCTGTACCGAGACTGAAAAGACCGCAAATCAAAAGAAGGACCATGGCCGGGCGCGAACCGCCCGGCGGAACTGCCATCGTCAGAAATGAAGCGCAAAGAACGCAAAACACGCCGATCAGAAGACCCACGATGGCCACGGTGGTCCAGTGCATCGTAAAAAACACATAAACAAGGTAAGCCATCGGAGCAAACAGCATGACGGCCACGGCCGTCCCCGCCAGACCCGCGACTCCGTAGGCCTGAGGCGTAACCCGTTTTACCAGCATCGCGGCCAGCACTCCCAGGGTCATGAGAAGCAATGGCTGAAAAAGCAGATAGCTGCCGCCGGGCAGCGCGAGGGCGAGCGCCCAGCTCAGAGCGCATATAACGATCAGCCCCGAAAGAGTGAGCTCCGGAACGCGGAAACGCCTGGCAAAGGCGGCGAGCATCGCCACTCCGGCGCATGCGCCCAGCAGAGCAAAGCCGGTCAGCAGCCAGGCGTTTGCGACTGAATCGCTCACAATCATGCGCGCGGAAAATATACGGATATACAGCCATGCCACCGCCGCAAGTACGACCGGAATGACCAGCAGCAAGGCCACCGACGGAAGCAGCCCCAGCAGCACCCGCGACATACGGACCTCTGAACGGCGGACACCCGTTACGATCGCGCCGATGAGCAATGCGCTGACAATCAACTCTCCCGGCAGCACCCAGCCTTCACCATAGACGAAGAAGCTGCTGCCCAGCAGGTTGAAGAAGACATCATCACCGCCGCGCTTCAGGCGGGTCAGGTCCTGCTGTCCGAAATGCCGGCTCAGACTCAGCGCATAGGAACCATGGTGCTGAAGAGACCCGGCACTCAGGTTCTCGACCGTATCCAGGCGGGAATGATACGCCTCAAGATTCTCGCCTAAAGCAAAATTCAGTCCTGGAGTCCCGTGCCCGCTGAAAACGGTAAAGTCCGTATCGTTCGGAAGCATCTTATATAAGGAGTAGAACAACGAAGAGCCGATGGGGTGTGGCGCGGCCCTGGAAACGGCCGCGATCAGGGAGGCGTTTCCGGCACTGGTTTCGAAGAGCAGCGAAGGACCGCGATCGCCGCGCGCCTCGAAGTTCAGGACAATCCCCGCATCCTTAAACCAGGGATGCGAAGAAGCGAACGCATCCGCGCCCAGCAGGCCATCCTCTTCGCCATCGGTAAAAAGCACGATGAGATCGTTTTTCAGAGCGGGGCCCGATCGCAACGCGCGGACCGCCTCAAGAATCGCGGCCACAGCCGCGCCGTCGTCCGCGGCTCCTGGGCCGGTGCTGACCGAATCATAGTGGGCCACCAGCATGACCGCTCTGGAATTCGCGGTACCGGGCAGCCGCCCGACGATGTCGCGGGTATTGCCGATGGTAATCCGCCGTCTTCCATTGGAGACACCCACCGCCTCGAAAACCTGCGGATTCAACCCCAGGCCCGCGAGCTGCGCGACCAGGTACTCTCTGACGGCGGCGTTCGCGGCCGATCCGATCGGGTGCGGCGCGCGGCTGATGGCCCGCAAGTGGACCAGTGCTCTCTCAGAGGAGAACTCGGTCGGCGATGCCGTAGCCGGAACCGGGTCGGGCGGTTTGAGTTCCATCACTGCCAGGGCCGTTAACAGGACCAGTGCAGCCCATGCCAGAACCGGGAGAACCAATGTCGCGCGTCCGGCATTTCTGGGTGGTGCATCAACGGATTGGGCAATCATTGGCCTTTGCACCTCGGGTCAGGTTTTCCGAGGCAAGGCGCCCGGACAACCGTCGTCTTGCCTCACTAGGATGTGATCGGGTGAGGGGGAGATGCCTTCCTTATCTTTTTTACGGGCCAGGAAAGCAGCGCCGAATTCCGCGAAGCTGTAGCCTATAGAGGCGTAGCTTGCTACGTCTAAAGACTGCGGGCTTAAACAACGCGAGAGGACCACGATGGGATCGACCAGCGCTCGAATCCCGCTTCCTGGAATTAGCCCGACGGCTGTTTAAATCGTCCGGCTTTTAGACGTAGCAAGATACGTCTCTACGGGGTGTCCCACCAAGTTGCCTGTCCCCGCAATAAGCTTGACATCTAAAATATTCAGACCTAGAATATTTTTGTTTTTGCAGACTGCGGATGCGCCGGCGGAACCGTCGATCGGGAGGCACCCAATGAGAATCGTATGCCTTGGCGGGGGACCGGCCGGTCTCTATCTCTCGATCCTTCTCAAGAAGGCAAAACCGGAGTGGGATGTGACGGTCGTCGAACGCAACCGTCCCACAGACACTTTCGGCTGGGGAATTGTATTCTCCGACAAGACCATGGACGGATTCAGGGCTGTGGACGACGAGACCCACGCCGAAATTACGCGGGCCTTTCGCCACTGGGACGACATTGACGTCTTCTTCAGGGGCCGCAAGATTACTTCCGGCGGCCACGGATTTTGCGGCATCGCCCGCATCCGGCTGTTGCAGATCCTCCAGCGGCGCGCAGCCGGTCTGGGCGTGAAACTTGTCTTCGAGACGGAAGTCTCCGATCCGGATGACTATGCTTCCCGCTACGATCTGGTCATCGCCTCCGACGGCGCATCTTCCGTTACGCGCAGGAAGTATGAGCCTGTTTTTAAACCCAACATTCAGGTTCGCCGGAACCGTTTTGTGTGGCTGGGCAGCCGCAGAAAGCTCGATGCGTTCACCTTCGACTTCAAAGAGACCGAGTGGGGCTGGTTCAACCTGCACGCGTACCGCTTTGACGACGAGTGGTCCACCTTTATCGTTGAGACGCCGGAAAAGAACTGGCTGGCCGCCGGCATGGACAAGATGGAGCAGGAAGAATCGATTGCGCTCTGCGAAAAACTCTTCGCCGAACGGCTGGACGGCAATCGGCTCGTCTCCAACGCCAAACACCTGTGCGGTTCCGCCATCTGGCTCAGGTTCAACCGGGTGCTGTGCGAAAAATGGTTTCACAGGAACATCGTGCTGATCGGCGATGCCGCGCACACCGCGCATTTCAGCATCGGCTCCGGCACCAAACTGGCGATGGAAGACGCCATTGCTCTGGCGCGCGTGCTCACCACCCATGACGGCGACGTGCATGGCGCTTTGCGGCGCTATCAGGAAGAACGGGAGATCGAGGCGCTGAAATTACAGAGCGCGGCGCGCAATCGCATGGAATGGTTTGAAGAGGTTGAGCGTTACGTCCATCAGGAACCGGAGCAGTTCGCGTACGGACTGCTGACGGGCAGCCAGCGCGTGGGTCACGCCGGCCTGAAGCTTCGCGATTCCGGATACATCGAAGGCGTGGAGAAATGGTTCGCCGGACGCAGCGGCATGGACCGTTCCCTTCCTCCCATGTTCACGCCGCTTTCGGTGCGCGGCGTAACGCTTAAGAATCGCGTGATCTGCTCCCCCATGGCCACTTATATGGCGCAAGACGGGCTGCCCGGCGACTTTCATCTGGTGCATCTCTCCGCGCGCGCGATGGGCGGCGCAGCCATGGTAGTCACGGAGATGACCTGTGTCTCGCCGGACGCGCGCATTACCCCGGGCTGCCCTGGCATGTGGAATGACGAACAGCAGAGTGCCTGGAGGCGCATCGTCGATTTTGTACACACCCACACGGATGCGAAGATCGCTTTTCAACTAGGGCACTCCGGATGCAAAGGCTCGACGCGCGCGGGATGGGATGCCATCGACCAGCCTCTGCATTCCGGCAACTGGCCGCTGATTTCGGCTTCACCAGTGCCTTATATTGAGGGAGTTTCTCAGACTCCGCGCGAGGCCACGCGCGCCGACATGTGCCGTATCCAAGCCGATTTTGTCTCCGCCACGGCGCGGGCGGCGGCGGCCGGCTTCGACTGGCTGGAATTTCATTGCGCCCACGGCTATCTGATGTCGGGTTTCATTTCTCCGCTGACCAACCAGCGCACCGATGAATACGGCGGCTCGCTTGAGGACCGCTGCCGCTATCCTCTCGAAGTCTTTGCGGCCATGCGGGCCGCATGGCCCGAGGAGCGGCCCATGAGCGTCCGCATCTCCGCCCATGACTGGGCGCCGGGCGGCCTCACTCCGGAAGACGCGGCCGATGTCGCCCGCTTTTTCAAGGACGCGGGAGCGGATGTGATCGACTGCTCTTCGGGACAGGTAACCAAAGCGGAGAAGCCGGTGTACGGACGCATGTTTCAGGTGCCGTTTGCGGACAAGATACGCAACGAAGTTGGCATCCCGACCATTGCCGTCGGGAACATCTTCGAAGGCGACCATGTAAACACCATCATCGCCGCCGGACGGGCCGACCTGTGCGCGATTGCCCGGCCTCATCTTGCCGACCCCGCATGGACTCTGCATGAGGCGGCCCGCCAGGGATTCACTGAAATCACCTGGCCCAAACAGTATCTAAGCGGAAAAGAACAACTGGAAAGGAACCTGGCTCGCGCCCAGTTGATGTTGCAGGTGTAACCGACGCATGGAAAAGAATTCACAAGCGCTGGCAGGCAAACACGCGGTGGTCACCGGCGGCGCACGAGGTATCGGCGCGGCGGTGACCCGCGCGCTTGCCGCTCATGGCGCGAACGTCACTATGCT
>WNFD01004254.1_pt1 | contig 29760 bp, 28 predicted proteins | sample 5400491 | NCBI WGS metagenome assembly WNFD01 (sample SAMN13153343, study PRJNA577476) | soil metagenome | isolation source: 120 cm saprolite under Douglas fir tree site 2 hole 2 replicate 2 | place: USA:California | collected 2015-04-18
TGGGCAAACGGGATGTCACTGCCGACACCGATCTGCGGCTCGCCCGCTATTTTGGCCTGTCGGAAGGGTTCTTTCTTGGTTTGCAGATGGACTATGATCTAATGCAACGGAGACGCGAAATCGACCGCGACCTCAAAACCATCCGCCCGCGCGCGGCGTAACCAAAAGTACCGCGCCGTACAGCGGTGATACAGGAAACCATGGCCAAGCCCGGTTGGATCAGCGCCAAGCCGCTTTCCGTCCTGCTCAGCGACGTTTTTTCCGACGCCTACGCCAAACAGGGATTCGCCGCGCGCGAACTGGTCACGCGCTGGGCGGAAATCGCCGGCCCCGAAGTCGCCGCCCATTCCGAGCCCCTGAAAATCCAGTGGCCGCGGCCGGTGGAGGGGCAGCAGCAGGAACCGGCCACGCTGGTGTTGCGGGTGGAGGGCCCGATGGCGCTTGAGATTCAGCACGCTTCCGACGCCATCCTGCAGCGGGTCAACCGCTTCTTCGGCTGGAGCGCGGTCGGGCGGCTGGCGCTGCGGCAGGCGCCGCTGTCGCGCCGGAATCCGCCGAAGAGTTCCCGCGCGCCCGACGCCGCATCGGTGGCGGAAATCGCGGAAACCCTGTCAGCGGTCGAGGACGAGGAATTGCGGGCCGCGCTGGCGCGGCTCGGCGCCTCGATCAAGCGAAATTGAGGCCGCCACCGCGTCCGGGTCTGGCGGCCTGCCATTGCCACAATCGTGGTTTCAAGCTAGCGAACTGTCCTCGTTAGGTTCTTTGGGCGTGAACGCGCCAATCCGGGAGCAAACCCTTGATCATCACGCGCCGCGCCTTCACCGCCGCCCTGTCGCTGACCGGGCTTGCCGCCCTCGCCGGGTTCTCGCCGCTGCGTCTGATCGCCGGGGCGATGGCGCAAAGCGCGTCCGACGTGGCGAAACCCGTTTCGCTGCCGGACATGGCGCTCGGTCCTGCCAACGCCACGGTGACGATCACCGAATATGCCTCGATGACCTGCCCGCACTGCGCGGCCTTCACCGAGACCGTGTTTCCGAAAATCAAATCGGAATTTATCGACAGCGGCAAGATCCGCTTCGTGTTCCGCGAATTCCCGCTCGACATCAAGGCGGCGGCGGGTTCGATGCTGGCGCGTTGCATCGCCAAGGACGATTCCGGGAAATATTTCGCGGTCGTCGACCTGCTGTTCAAGCAGCAGAACGACTGGGTGACGAAGAACACCACGGAAACGCTGACCCGGATCGGCAAGCAGGCCGGCCTCAGCCAGCAGGCGGTCGAGGCTTGCCTCAAGGACCAGGCGCTGCTCGACAAGATCGCCGCCGATCAGAAGTTCGCCAGCGAAGTGCTGAAGGTCAATTCCACGCCGACCTTCTTCATCAACGGCGAGATGGTCAAGGGCGAGACCTCGTTCGAGGAATTCGATAAGAAGATCAAGTCGCTCCTGAAGAGCTGATTCGGCACCCTGGCGGGCCGGATTCGTATAATCCCGTAAGCCCTTAATCCCGTAAGCCCCGCAAAAGCCTTGGGAAAAGCCGACCGCGACGGTTGCCCTGCGGCCCCGGCCTCGCCATTGTCGCGGCCATCCGAGCCGCAAACCGCGACTCGCCCGCCACACCGACATTGCCTTCTATGGTATTGTCCCGGCAGAGAGATTCGCGCCCTGCCAACAGAGAATCGTGTCCATGAAACTCACGCGTCTTCGCCTCCATGGTTTCAAGTCCTTTGTCGAGCCCACTGACTTCGTGATCGAAACCGGACTGACCGGCGTTGTCGGGCCGAACGGCTGTGGCAAATCGAATCTGGTCGAGGCGTTGCGCTGGGCGATGGGCGAGACTTCGCACAAATCGCTGCGTGCCGCCGACATGGACGCGGTAATCTTTGCCGGTTCCGGCAACCGTCCGTCGCGCAATCACGCCGAAGTGGTGATGACGATCGATAATTCCGATCGTACCGCGCCGGCGGCCGTGAACGACCGGGAGACACTGGAAATCTCGCGCCGGATCGAGCGCGAGGCGGGCTCGGTCTATCGTATCAACGGCCGCGACGTGCGCGCCCGCGACGTGCAGATCCTGTTCGCCGATGCCGCCACCGGTGCGCGCTCGCCGGCATTGGTGCACCAGGGCAAGATTGGCGAGATCATCCAGGCCAAACCGGAACAGCGTCGCCGCGTCCTGGAGGACGCCGCAGGCGTCGCCGGGCTTCATGCCCGCCGCCACGAGGCCGAATTGCGCCTCAAGGCCGCCGAAACCAACCTCACCCGCGTCGAGGACGTGATCGGGCAACTGGCCGGACAGGTCGATGGCCTGAAGAAACAGGCGCGGCAGGCGATCCGCTACCGCGAAGTCGCCGCCAAGGTGCGCAAGGCCGAGGCGATGCTGTTCCATCTGCGCTGGCTGGAGGCCAATACCGACGTGGCGGATGCCGCCCGCATCCACGACCTCAGCGTTCGCGACATGGCCGAACGAACCCGTGAACAGGCCGAGGCGGCCCGTATCCAGGCGGTGCGCGCCTCCGAACTGCCGGCGCTGCGCGAAGCCGAGGCCCGCGCTGCCGCCGGGCTGCAGCGGCTTACCAATGCGCGCGAAACGCTCGACCGCGAAGAAGAGCGTGCCAAGGAGCGCGTCGCCGAACTGGATCGCCGGCTGACGCAGTTTTCGGCCGATATCGCCCGCGAGCAGCAGCAGACCTCCGACGCGGAGGTGGCGCTGGCGCGGCTCGATGCCGAAGACACCGAATTGAAAGAAGAGATCAAATCCCGCGTCGAAAAGCGCAGCGGCGTCGATGAACGCGTCTCCGAGGCTGAAGCGACGCTCGCCGGCGCCGAGCGCCTGTTCGCCGAGCTGACCACTGTTCTCGCCGACCTCACCGCCAAGCGCAATCAGCTTGAGGCGGGGGTGCACACCCATCGCGACCGGCTGGCGCGGCTCGATCAGGATATCGCCAATGTCGAGACCGAAGAGCAGAGGCTGGCGCAGGAGACCAGCGGTCTAGGCGACCTCGCCGCACTCACGGATTCCATGGAGACCGCGCAACAGAGTTTGGCGCAATCCGAACTGGCCACGCAGACCAGCGAATTCAACCATGTCGCCGCGCGCCAGAAGCTGGAAGCCGCGCGTGCGCCGCTTAACGAGGCCGACAAGCGCGTGCAGCGGCTCGAGACCGAAGCCCGCACCATCTCGAAACTCGTCAATGGCGAAACCAAGAACCTCTGGCCGCCGATCATCGACGGCGTCACCGTCGCCAAGGGCTATGAGAAAGCGCTTGGCGCCGCATTGGGCGACGATCTCGATGCGCCGGTCGACCCGACGGCCCCGATGCGCTGGACCAATACCGGCGTCACCGAGGGTGACCCCGCCTTGCCCGAGGGAGTAGAGGCACTCGCCGCGCATGTGGAGGCGCCGTCCGAACTGGCGCGTCGCCTTGCCCAGATCGGCGTCGTCGCCAAAGAGCGCGGCGCGGGACTGGTATCGCAACTGAAGACCGGCCAGCGGCTGGTGTCGCCCGAAGGCGACGTCTGGCGCTGGGACGGGTTCGTCGCCGCCGCCCATGCGCCAACCGGCGCGGCGCGGCGTCTGGCCGAGCGCGCGCGGCTGGTCGACATCGAACACGAGCTTGAGCAGGCCCGCATCGACGCATCGGCCAAGCGTCAGGCGCTGGAAGCCGCTGACGCCGAACTGAAAGCCGCATCCGCGGCGGAGACCTCCGCGCGCGATGCCTGGCGCGCCGCGCGGCGCGAAGCCGACGCCGCGCGCGAACGTCATGCCAACACCGAGCGCGAGATCAATCGCCACGCCGCGCGCAAGTCGGCGCTGACGGAAGCTCACAGCCGCCTCAACGCCGACCGCGCCGAGGCGCAAGCCGCGCATGAGAGCGCCACCGCGGCGCTGGACGAATTGCCGCCGAGCCTCGACACCGAGACCAGGCTCGCCGCTGTTCGTACCGACATCGACGGCCACCGCCGCCTCGCGGCGCAGGTTCGGGCCGAAGCGCAGGCCTTGGCGCGCGAGGCCGAGCTGGCGGATCGCCGGCTGCAGGCGATTTTGGCCGAGCGCAGCGAATGGCAAAACCGCAAGCAGAGCGCGACTTCGCAGATCGCCACCGTCGAAGCCCGAATCACCGAGGTCACAGCCGAACGGGCCGAGCTCGACAATGCGCCTGAATTGTTCGCGCAAAAGCGCCGCGCGCTGATCGGCGAGATCGAATCCTCCGAAACCGCCCGCCGTGTTGCCGCCGATGCGCTGGCGAGCGCCGAGAGCTTGATGGCCGAAACCGACCGCGCCGCCAAGATCTCGCTCGAGGCTTTGTCGAGCGCGCGCGAAACCACCGCCCGCGCCGAAGAGCGCATGGATGGCGCCAAGCGCCGCCTCGCCGACGTGGAGCGCGAAATCCACGACATGCTGGAAGTCGAGCCGCAAGGCGTCGCCGCGATGGCCGAGATCGAGCCCGGCATGGAGTTGCCGCCGCTCGCGGAGATCGAAGAAGGCCTCGACAAGCTGCGCCGCGATCGCGAGCGGCTGGGTGCCGTCAATCTGCGCGCCGAGGAAGAGCTGCGCGAGGTCGAAGTCCAGCACACCTCGCTCACGACGGAGCGTGACGATCTGGTGGAAGCCATCAAGCGGCTGCGCCAGGGTATCCAGAGCCTCAACCGCGAGGCGCGCGAGCGGCTCCTGACTTCCTTCGAAGTCGTCAACGGCCATTTCAAGCGGCTGTTCGTGGAGTTGTTCGGCGGCGGCGAGGCGGCGCTGCACCTGATCGAGAGCGACGACCCGCTCGAGGCCGGGCTTGAAATCATCGCCAAGCCGCCCGGCAAGAAGCCGCAGACGCTGTCGCTGCTGTCAGGCGGCGAGCAGGCCCTGACCGCGCTGGCGCTGATCTTCGCGGTGTTCCTCACCAACCCGTCGCCGATCTGCGTGCTGGACGAGGTTGACGCGCCGCTCGACGATCACAACGTGGAGCGGTTCTGCAACCTGCTGCACGAGATGACCGCTTCAACCGAGACGCGCTTCATCATCATCACGCACAATCCGATCACGATGGCGCGGATGAACCGGCTGTTCGGCGTCACCATGGCCGAACGCGGCGTATCGCAACTGGTCTCGGTCGACCTCGAAGATGCGGTGAAAATTCTCGATCAGCACGTGGCGTGAGGCGTCACCACATCTATTGACGTCATCATCCGCGAAAGCGGATGATCCAGTACGCCGCGCCGTTGACGTGCATCACAGCCGTCACGGAATACTGGATGCCCCGCTTTCGCGGGGCATGACAACAGACAGATGACCTCTCCCGACCTTCCAGCCGAACTGAAAGCCGCCCTCGACGCCAGGCTGCAAGGCCTGTCGCGCAACGACGCGGCCGGGCGCGCCGAGCTGATTTCGCAGACCTACCGCGATGGCGGCGGCTCCGGAACGATCCGGACCGAAATCGATGCGTTGGCTTATGCGCTGGTACGGATGCCCGCGACCTATGCCGCGGTGACCGCAAGTCTGAACGCGCTCCGCGAAATCGCGCCTCGTTTCGCGCCGGCAAGCCTGCTCGATGTCGGCGCCGGTCCGGGTACCGCGACATGGGCGGCGGCCGAGGCATTCCCGTCGCTGAAAAGCTTTACGCTGCTGGATGCCAACCACGCCCTGCGCGCACTGGCGCTGGATATTGCCCGCGGCAGCGTGCGCCTGCGCGATATGACATACCAACGCGGCGACGCCTGCGCCACGCTGGCTGATGCAGAAGCCGCCGACCTGGTCGTGGCAAGCTATATGATCGCCGAGGTCAGCGACGCGGAACAAAGCGCGCTCACCGGGCTGATGTGGACAAAAACCCGCGACACGCTGCTGATCGTCGAACCCGGCACACCGGCAGGATATGCAAGGATCCTCACCGCGCGGCGACAACTGATCGCGTCGGGCGCGCATGTCGCTGCCCCCTGCCCGCACGACGGCGAGTGCCCGCTGACTGCGCCGGACTGGTGTCACTTCACACAACGCCTGCCGCGATCGCGCGCGCATAAACAAATCAAATCCGCGGAACTTCCGTATGAGGATGAAAAATTCATCTATGTCGCGCTGACGCGGGCGCCGATCGCGCGGCATCGCGCCCGCGTGCTGGCGCAACCCGTCATCACCAAGATCGCGGTCACCGCAAAACTCTGCACGCCTCACGGCGTTGTGAGCGCCATCGCGCCCCGCCGCGACAAGATCGCCTATGCGCGCTTTCGAAAATACAATTGGGGCGACACCGTTTTCGACATCGGCAACACATCCGCGGAATAATTTTCGGGCTCCAGCGTTTGTCCTGGTGACGCATCCGCGTCCTCATCATGTTTCATAGGAGTAGAGCTGCAATGTCCAGGACGGCAGGACCTCTCTCAACCCTGACACGATGCGGACACACGTCTGACCGGATGAGTTTCGGCGTGAGGATATACGGACGGTTGAACTTACCCTGCTCCCATAGCGACGAATTCGGACGGCACCCTGACCGGGGCCCCCTGACGCGCGCCGATCTTTCGTCTAGGCTGCGGGCATTCGTCGTCTCATCGGGAGTTCTTTGCCATGTCGACCGGCTGGATCGTTATCGGCGTTATCGTCATTCTCGTGCTTTTCGCGTTTGCGGCCTATAACCGCCTCGTCGCGCTCAGTCAGCGTGTCGGTCAGTCCTTTGCCGACATCGACGTGCAACTCAAGCAGCGCCACGATTTGATCCCGAACCTGCTCGAGACCGTGAAGGGTTATGCCGCGCACGAGCGCGGCACGCTCGATGACGTGGTGAAGGCCCGCAATGCCGCGATGTCGGCGCAGGGACCGGGACAGGTCGCCGCCGCTGAAAACCAGTTGAGCGGCGCGCTCGGCAAGCTGATCGCGCTGTCCGAGGCCTATCCGGATCTCAAGGCCAACGCCAATTTCCAGCAGCTGGCGAGCGAGTTGTCCGATCTCGAGAACAAGATCGCCGCCAGCCGCCGTTTCTTCAACAACGCGGTTCAGGAATACAATACCGGCATCCAGCAGATGCCCGCCGCGCTGTTCGCCGGCATGTTCGGCTTCACCCGCAAGGACTTCTTCGACCTCGGCGCCACTCGCAGCGAAGTCGAGGCGGTGCCGACGGTGAAGTTCTGAGCTGATGATTGCCCCTGCCCGTCATTCCGGGGCGTCGCAACGCGACGAACCCGGAATCTCATCCGACCCACGAATCTCCGAATTCCGGGTTCACGCCGTTGGCGTGCCCCGGAATGACTGTGCTTAGCGGAAGCGCCTCATGGCCGCCTATGGTCTTTATACGCACATCGCATCGAACAAGTTTCGTTCGATGCTGCTGCTCGCCGGGCTGTTCGTGCTGATCTACGTGCTGGTTTACGCCGGTGCGCTGATCGCGGAGGTGGTGATCAATAGCGACGCGTCGGTCGACTACTACCTGGCGGCGGCATCGCGCGACCTGGTGAAGGCTTTTCCTTATGCGACCGGAGCAGCGGCGCTTTGGATCGTGATCGCATATTTCTTCCATCAGTCGATGATCGACGCCGTTACCGGCGGTGAGGACGTCACCCGGCAGCAGCAGCCCCGGCTCTACAATCTCCTGGAAAATCTCTGCATCTCGCGCGGCCTCCCGATGCCGAAGCTCAAGGTGATGGACAGCGAGGCATTGAACGCGTTCGCGACCGGGCTCAATCAGCGGCAATATGCCGTCACCGTCACCTCGGGCCTGTTGAAGGCGCTCAACGATCAGGAGATCGAGGCGGTGCTGGGCCACGAGCTCACCCACATCCGCAACGGCGACGTGCAACTGATGGTGATCGCAGTCATCATCGCATCGCCGGCGTGGTCGGCTTCTTCGGCGAGCTGTTTTTCCGGATGTTCACCAACCTGCAGTGGAATTCCGGCGGCGGCGGATCGTCCTGGTCGTCCTCGTCTTCCTCTTCGTCCTCATCCTCTTCCTCGGACCGCGACAGCAAGGGCTCCGGCGGTGCGATCTTTGTCGTCATTCTCGCGGTGGTGCTGATCATGCTGGCCTGGCTGTTGTCGCAGGTGGTGAAGCTGGCGCTGTCGCGGTCGCGCGAACTGCTGGCCGACGCCGGATCGGTCGAGCTGACGAAGAATCCCGATGCCATGATCTCGGCGCTACGCAAGATCGAGAATCGGGGCGAGCTTCCCGGAGCGACCTCGGCCGTGATGGAATTATGCGTCGATAACCCGCGCGAGGGTTTTGCCGATCTGTTTGCGACCCATCCGTCGGTGGATTCCCGGGTCCAGGCGCTGGTGAAATTCGCCGGTGGACACGATCCCGGACGGCTGGCGCTGCCGTCTGACAGGGCTGAAGAGCCGGACGAAGGACCCCAGCAACCGGCACCCGCGGACACCGCCCCGCCGCCGCTGCAACGCGGCCCATGGAGCGATGCCGACCCGTCGCCAGGCCCCTGGGGCAGACGTGTCTGAGCATCTGCCCCGACCCGACCTCCATGCGTTAACGACATCGGAAGGATAAGCCCTAACGGCAGCCTAATAAATTGAATTCTCCCTTGTTTCTGCCATGTTCACGCCCAAAGCAGGGCTTGGGGGCGTTCGGATCGCTCCAGTGGGGTTCAAAGGGCATGATCCGGGGTCGATCCCAGGCTTTCCCAAATGGACGGGCTCCGTTGGTTCTACGATGATGCCTCAATCAGGAATTGCGGGTAAGGGAAGATCATGGCGAAGCCGGTAGTAATTGTGGTAGGCGCGGATAAGGGCGGGGTCGGCAAGACCACCGTCTCGCGCACCTTGCTTGATTATTTTAGTGCCAACAACGTGCCCACCCGCGCCTTCGACACCGAATCCCCGCGCGGCACGCTGAAGCGCTTTCATCCCGAGTTCACCGAGATCGTCGACATGACGACGACTTCGGACCAGATGAAGATCTTCGATACGCTGAATTCGTCAGGCCCCTCCGTCACCGTGATCGACGTCCGCGCCGGTCTGTTGTCGCCTTCGCTGGCCGCGTTGCGCGACATCGGCTTCCTCGACGCCGCGAAGTCGGGACAGATCACCTTTGCCGTGTTCCACATCCTCGGCTCGTCGATCGCCTCGCTGGACGAAATCGCGGAGACCGCGAATTTCATGCAGGGCGCGAAATATTTCCTGGTGAAGAACTTTATCAACAACACCAGCTTCTTCGAATGGGATCAGGCGACCTACAATTCCTATTTCCACCGCATCAAGGACGCCACCGAGCTCACCATCCCCAAACTCAACGAAATGGCCTATGAGCAGGTCGAAGTCGCCTCGGTGCCGTTCCTCAAATTCGTCGCCAACAAGGGACTCAATGACGAGGCCGCGAACTATTCGTTCGTGCTGCGCGGCTATGTCCGCCACTGGCTGGCCAATGTGTGGAGCGAGTTCGACCGCATCAAGCTGACCGATCTCGTCAGTTCCGGCAAAGCGGCCCCGCGTATCTCGGGCGAAAAATAATTGCGCGCGGGATCGCCATTTGGCTGGATTGGGCGGCTAAACTGGTGTGGTGCTTGAGAAGCTCTCTTCATCCCCTGCCGCAACATCATCCAGAGAACTTCTGAACCAAAACCACACCAGAACCATGGATTTCTAGTGTCCCTTTGAATCTGAAGCTCGCCAAGGGTCTGCAGCGGGGCCGGCGAATTTCGGATTCAGGACACTGGTGGATATAGGCCGATGCGCCAGACGTTTGTCTACATCATCTGCTCGCCCCGCCCGTTGGTCGGCAAGACGCTGGTCTCGCGGCTGTTGACCGAATTCCTGCTGTTGAAAAACGGCGAGGTCGTCGCATTCGACATCAATCTGAAAGAACCGTCGCTGCTCGATTATCTGCCCGATATCACCGAGACCGCCGATATCGACGATACCTACGGGAAAATGGCGCTGATGGACCGCCTGATCGTCAATGACGGGATCGCCAAGGTGATCGATCTCGGTTTTCACGCGTTCGACGAGTTCTTCAAGATGTCCGAGGAAATCGGATTCATCAAGGAAGCGGCGCGGCGCGGCGTCGCGCCGGTCATCCTGTTCGTCGCGGATACCGACCGCGCCTCGGTGCGCGGCCAGGCCATGCTGCAGGAACAGATCCCCGCCACCGCCATGGTGACCATCGGGAACGATTATGTGCTGCGCGGCGAACTGCCGCCGGGCTTCGGCGCCCACGGCCGGATACTTCACATCGCCGCGCTGCAGGCGTTTCTGAAGAACTATGTCGACCGGCTGACGTTCTCATTCACCGCCTATCTGCGCAGCGAAAAAGATTCATCGAGCGAACTGCATGAATGGATTCGCGAGAACTACATCACCTTTCGCGATCTCGAACTGGACCTCATCGAGCAGAAGAAGTGAAACTCAACACGTCATTGGGCGTTCGCCGGGACGACGCAGGGGTTCAAGAACCTCAATGCCCCTCGAATGCTATCAGCGTTCGCACCGGCACGTCCATCGCCCGCAATTTCGCGGCACCCCCGAGGTCCGGCAGGTCGATGATGAAGCAGGCGGCGACCACGTTGGCGCCGATCTGGCGCATCAGCTTGACCGCACCCTCCGCGGTGCCGCCGGTGGCGATCAGGTCGTCGACCAGGATCACGCGCTCGCCGGGAAGAATAGCGTCGGCATGCATCTCCATTTCGTCGAGGCCATATTCCAGCGAGTAGGCGATGCGCACGGTGGTATGCGGCAGCTTGCCTCTTTTGCGGATCGGCACGAAGCCGGCGGAGACCTGATGCGCCACCGCGCCACCGAGAATGAAGCCGCGCGCCTCGATGCCCGCCACCTTGTCGATCTTGTTGCCCGCCCACGGTTGCACCAGTTCGTCGACCGCGCGGCGGAACGCGCGCGCGTCACCGAGCAGCGTCGTGATATCGCGAAACAGGATCCCAGGCTTCGGGTAATCCGGAATGGTGCGGACGGCGGCCTTCAAATCATATTCAAAAGTCATGGCTGTCTCTTTTCTATTTCTTCGTCATTGCGAGCCAACGGGTCGCGCGAATGCGCGCCCGATGACAGGCTCCGCGAAGTAATCCATGAGCGGCAGGCAAGGCTGGATTGCTTCGTCGCAAGTGCTCCTCGCAATGACGTATCCTCTTCAATCGACGCCCACGCCAAGCCGGAACGCGTTCTCCACGATCCGCAGACCCACTTCGCCGCCAAGCGACATCAGCGATTCCGGGTGGAACTGCACGCCGCCGACCGGCAAGGTCTTGTGCTCGATCGCCATCGCGACGCCGTCCTCGGTGCTCGCGGTCACATTGAGCACATCGGGCATGCTGTCGCGCTCGACATAGAGCGAATGGTAACGGCCGATCACAATCTCATTGGGCAGGTTCTGCATCAACCGCCCGCCCCGCACCTGGATTCGCGACGGCCGCCCATGCGCCGGCTGGCCGAGCTGGCCGAGCTGCCCGCCGAAATATTCGCCGATCGCCTGCAAGCCGAGGCAGACGCCGAAGATCGGCAGCTTCTTGTCCAGCGCCGCACCGATCGTCCTGGAGATTGCAAAATCTTCCGGCCGGCCCGGACCCGGCGACAGCACCAGCAAATCCCAACCGTTCTGCTTCAGCATTTCCTGGGCGTGAACGTGCCTGACCACGGTGACGGTAGCGCCGACCTGACGGAAATAATCCGCCAGCATATGAACAAAACTGTCGTCATGATCGATCAGCAGCACCCGCTTGCCCGAGCCGGTGGCATCCGGCGCAAACGCCGACAGCGGCTTCGGTGGATCGCCGCGCAGCGCCTGGAACAGCGCCGCGGCCTTGACCTGGCATTCGCGGTCCTCGGCGGCCGGATCTGAATCGAACAGGCAGGTCGCGCCGACCCGCACTTCGGCAAGACCGTCCTTCATCCGGATGGTGCGGATGGTCAGCCCGGTATTGATGCTGCCGTCGAAATTCACGGCGCCGATCGCGCCGGCATACCAGCGCCGCGACGAACGCTCGTTGTCCTCGACGAACTGCATCGCCCACAATTTCGGCGCGCCGGTCACCGTCACCGCCCAGGCGTGGGTGAGGAATGCATCGAGCGAATCGAAGCCCGGCCGCAAAATGCCTTCGACATGGTCGACGGTGTGAAACAGTTTCGAGTAGGTCTCGATCTGCCGCCGCGCCAGGACCTTGATGGTGCCGGGCACGCAGACCCGCGCCTTGTCGTTGCGGTCGACGTCGGTGCACATGTTGAGTTCGAATTCGTCTTTCTCGGAATTCAGCAATTGCCGGATCTGCTCGGCATCGCCGATCGCATCGACGCCGCGCGCGATGGTACCTGAGATCGGGCAAGTCTCGACCCGCCGGCCGTCAGAGCGCACGAACATCTCCGGCGACGCCGCCACCAGGAACTCGCCGTCTCCCAGATTCATCAGGGCGCCGTAGGGCGACGGATTGATCCGGCACAGCCGCTGGAACACTTCCGCCGGCGAGCGCTCGCAGGGTTCGGCGAACAACTGGCCCGGCACCGCCTCGAACAGATCGCCGCGCGCGAACGCCGCACGCGCGGTTTCGACCGTGGCCTGATATTCGCCGGGCCCGTGATCGGAAAATCCCTGCCGCGGCGTTTTGGCGTAGCCGCTCTCCGGCGTCTCACGTGGCAGCCCCTCTGACGACTTCCCCTTCCAGGAAAAGTCGTAGCTCAAGACCACGCCACGCCCGGTGGCGCGGTCATAGGCCAGGAGGCGATCCGGCACGTAGAGCACGATATCGCGCTGGTCATTCTCGCGCGCGCGCTTCTGCACGAGATCCTCGATCTGGAATACCAGATCGTAGGCAAACGCCCCGAACAGGCCGAGCAACGGATCGTCATTGGCACCGAGCGCCGTCACCAGATCCCGCACCAGCGACATCACGCTGGCACGGCGGGTGCGTTGGTCTTCATCGACCGGCGCCGCGCCGCGCACGATATGACCGGCGAGCCGCGTTGCGTTTCTCTCGGTGATGACGACGCAAGGCTCGCGCAGCGTATCGCCGAGGAACGCGATCAGCACCTCGCCGCGCGCGTTCAGCGCTTCCAGTGAAAAGTTGGGTCCGGTGGTTTCCAGCCGCAACGGCGGATCGGAAAAGCCGAGATCGAAACTCTCATAACGGCCCGGTACCGTGGTGCCCGACGACAGCACCACGCCGCGGCGACGATCGAGCAGATCGATCAAGTCGTCGAGCCGGCTGGCGCCGCCGGTAAATTGCTCCACCGAGCGCGATACTTCCAGCCCGCCATGGGTGCGATATTGGCTGCGGGCCGGTAGTGAGAACGCTGTCCTATTCATGTGATCCTCTTACGAAACTTGCCGAGGGAACGCCACACAGGACAAACGAATAGGCCGTCGCACTGCGATGACGGCCTCTAACGACTGGAGAAAATAAAATCGCACCGGCCACCTTTAGAAGGTGGGCCACCAGAGACGGGTTTTGCGGACGGCGGTGCTCATGGGCCACGTAAACACCATGGCGGAGCTGCTACGTCAAGGGATGATCGCCGCGGACACCTCCCCGGGTTGTCGGTTTCGGCCACATCTTTTGATGCTCAAACGAGCAAAATATGGATAGATTCAGCCCAAGATCACCAAAAAAAGCGGGAGGCGCGCAATGGCTGTGCAGGCTTTGGGATATGCCGGGTTCGGATCGGCCGCGCTCGACGACTGGCGGCAGTTCGGAACCGGACTGGTCGGCCTGCAGGCGGTGGAGCGCAGCCCGTCATTGCTGGCGTTCCGGATGGACGACCGCAAGCAGCGTATCGTCATCGACCGCTCGATGCCGGACGGCGCGCGTTTCTTCGGCTGGGAGGTTGCCGACGCGGCAGCGCTGGACGCGCTCGCGTCGCGGCTGGAAAAGGCCGGGGTTGACGTTACGGCCGAACCGCAGGCGCTCGCCGACAACAGGCGTGTTCGCAGCCTGATTTCGTTTTGCGATCCGGCCGGCAATCGTCTGGAGGTATTTTACGGCGCGGAAATCGACGACACGCCGTTCGGTCCGGGCCGTTCGATTTCCGGTTTCCGCACCGGCCCGCTCGGCCTTGGCCACGCCGTGCTGACGGTCGAAAACATCGACGCGGTGATGCCGTTCTACGTCGACCTGCTCGGCTTTGGGCTTTCCGACTACATGCAAAAGCCGTTTCGCGCCTACTTCTTTCACATCAACGCGCGGCATCACAGCCTCGCTCTGATCGAGACCGGCCGCAACGGCATGCATCATCTGATGGTGGAGCTGTTTTCGCTCGACGATGTCGGCCAGTCCTACGATGTCGCTCTGAGCCAGCAGGAGCGCGTCGGCGTCACGCTCGGCCGTCACACCAACGACCTCATGACGTCGTTTTACGCCAAGACGCCGTCGTCATTCATGGTCGAGTGCGGCTGGGGCGGCCGCGAGATCGATCCCGCGACATGGCAGCCGTTCGAATTACAGGACGGTCCGAGCCTGTGGGGACATGAGCGCGTCTGGCTGCCGCCATCCGACCGCGAAGTCGCGCGCGAGATGCGGATGCGCGCCGCGGCCTCCGGCCTGCGTGCGCCGGTGCAGGTGATGGACGGCAATTACCAGCTGATGCCGGGGACGTGTCCGTGGTGGGATGGGGTGAGCAAGACTGGGTAGCGCGTTGCGCAGGGGCTAGACCGTCATTGCGAGCCAACGGGTCGGCGCAAAGCGCTGCCCGATGACAGGCTCCGCGAAGCAATCCAGACTGCTTCCACCGTAAGCAGATGGATTGCTTCGTCGCGGAGCCTGTCATCGGGCGCGCATTCGCGCGACCCGTTGGCTCGCATGACGAGAAACGTTTCACCCCAGATGCTTCTTGAAGAACTCCGTGGCGCGGCCCCAGGCCAGCTCCGCTGCCGCGCGGTCGTGCACGGACTGCCGCTGCTCGTTGACGAAAGCGTGCTCGGCGTCATAGCGAAACAGCTCGAGCGATTTGCCGGCGGCCTTCATCGCCTGCTCGAAGCCATCGACCAATTGCGGCGTGCACCAGTCGTCCTTGTTGGCGAAATGCGCTTGAAGGGGAATCTTGATGTCGGCCGGTTTCGCGGCGGCCTCCGGCGGAATGCCGTAGAACACCACGCCCGCGGTCAGTTCGGGAATCTTGGCGGCGCCGATGATGGTCACTGCACCGCCAAGACAGAAACCGGTCAGGCCGACCTTGGCGCCGTTCCTGGATAGGTATTGTGTGGCGCCGCGCACGGTCTGGGTGGTGGCGTCGATGAAATCCAGCGAATTCATCTCTTTGCCGGCGGCATCCGTGTCGTGATACGGCACCACCTTGCCGTTGTAGAGATCAGGCGCCAGCGCGTCGAACCCGGCCACCGCGAAGCGGTCGCACAGGCCCTTGATCTGCTCGGAAAGTCCCCACCACTCCTGGATCACGACCACGCCCGGCGCGTTGCCGCGCGCGGCGTTGGCGAGATAGCCGCTGGCGTCCTTGCCGTCCGGACGCTTGAACGAGATGCTGGTACCCATGGGTTCCTCCGATGATTTCTTGAGGGGCCGATTGGCGGCCATTTTGTCTGCTGTGCGTTCAGGAAGCAATCGCCCACCGCCGTCATTGCGAGGAGCAAAGCGACGAAGCAATCCAGCCTGCCGCCTCGTGGATCTTCGCGGAGCCTGTCATCGGGCGCGCATTCGCGCGACCCGTTGGCTCGCAATGACGTTTCAACCCAACAAAAAAGCCCCCGCGGGGGCTTTTTCCAATTCACATCATCGGCGCGCGCGCTCAGTGCGCGTCGGCCCATACCTTCTTCTTGGTGAAATACATCAGTCCCGTGAATATGATCAGGAAAATGAACACCTGCATCCCCAGCCGCTTGCGCTCCTCCATATGCGGCTCCGCGGTCCACATCAGGAACGTGGTGACATCCTTGGAGTATTGCGCGACCGTCGCCGGCGAGCCATCGTCAAACGTGACCTGGCCGTCGCTCAGCGGGTTCGGCATCTTGATGGCGTGGCCCGGGAAATATTTGTTGTAATACGCGCCCTCGGGAATGCTGACACCCGCGGGCGGCTTTTCTTCATAGCCCTGCAGGATCGCATCGACGTAGTTCGGGCCCTGCTCCTGAAACTGCGTGAAAAAGTCGAACACGAATTTCGGGAAGCCGCGCTCGTAGGAGCGCGCCTTGGTGATCAGCGACAGGTCGGGAGGCAATCCACCGCCATTGGCTGCCCGCGCGGCCTGTTCGTTGGGGAATGGCGAGGGGAAATAATCCGCGGGCCGGCCGGGCCGCTCGAACATGTCGCCCTGATCGTTCGGGCCGTCCTTGATCTTGTAGTCGGATGCGAAGGCGGCCGCCTGCGCGACCGAATATCCCGGGCCACCGGCGTCAGCGAGATTACGGAACGCGATGTACGACAGGCCGTGACAGGCCGAGCAGACTTCCTTGTAGACTTTCAGTCCACGCTGCAACGACCCGCGATCGAACTTGCCGACCGGACCGGAGAACGACCATTTCTGCGATGGCGGCACTTCTTCATGATCCGCGGCCCGGGCGTTTTGCGCGCTGCCGGCGAACAGCGCACCCGCGACCGCGAGCGCGACCGCCGTGGATACCATCGGCGTCGATCTGCCGCCGGTTTTCGCCAGCACGTCGGCGGCGATCGAGTTGGGAGCCGGCCTCGGCTTTTCAATCCGGCTCAGAAGCGGCAACAGGATCAGGAAATAGGCGAAGTAGGAGAAGGTCAGGACGCGCCCGGCGATGACATAAATGCCTTCGGGCGGCTTGCCACCAAGCCAGCCCAGCAGCAGGCAGACGACGACGAAGATCCAGAAGAACTGCTTTGCCAGCGGACGATACTTGGACGATTTCGTTTTCGCGGTATCGAGCCATGGCAGGAATGCCAGCACCAGGATCGCCGAGAACATCGCGGTCACGCCGGCGAGCTTGTTCGGGATGCTGCGCAGGATCGCGTAGAACGGCAGGTAGTACCACTCCGGCACGATATGCGCAGGCGTGACGCCGGGGTTGGCGGGGATGTAGTTGTCGGCATCGCCGAGATAGTTCGGCATGTAGAAGATGAACCACGCGAAGAACAGCATGAAGCAGGAGACGCCGAACGCATCCTTGATGGTCGCGTAGGGCGTGAACGGCACGGTGTCCTTTTCCGTCTTCGCTTCGACGCCGGCCGGATTGTTCTGGCCCGCGACATGCAGCGCCCACACGTGGAGCACCACGACGCCTGCGATCACGAACGGCAGCAGGTAATGCAGCGAGAAGAAGCGGTTCAGCGTCGGATTACCGACGGAATAGCCGCCCCACAGCAGGGTCACGATGCTCTCGCCGAAATAGGGAACGGCGGAGAACAAATTGGTGATGACGGTGGCGCCCCAGAAGCTCATCTGGCCCCACGGCAGCACGTAGCCCATGAAGCCCGTTGCCATCATCAGGAGGTAGATGATGACGCCGAGAATCCAGAGGATTTCGCGCGGCTCCTTGTATGACCCGTAATACAGACCGCGGAACATGTGGATGTAAACGGCGAGGAAGAACATCGACGCGCCGCTGGCGTGGATATTGCGCAGCAGCCAGCCGTAGTTCACGTCGCGCACGATGCTTTCGACCGACTTGAAGGCCATGGTGGCCTCCGGCGTGTAATGCATCGCCAGGATCACGCCGGTGAGGATCTGCACCCCGAGCATCAACGACAGGATGGCACCGAAGGTCCACCAATAGTTCAGGTTGCGCGGCGTCGGATAGGCCACGAATGAGGAATGCATAAGTCCCAAGATCGGGAGACGCCGCTCAATCCACTTCAAGGCGGAATTGGTCGGCTGGTAGTCGGATGGTCCGCTCATGATGCGATCCTGAGGAAGTAAAACGAAGCGACAGGCCTAAAGTCTCGGATATCGGATCCGAGGCTCAGCCAATCTGGATTTTGCTGTCGGAAACGAATTGATAGGGCGGCACCGGCAGATTGGCCGGCGCGGGCCCTTGGCGAATGCGACCCGAGGAGTCGTATTGCGAGCCGTGGCAGGGACAGAAGAAGCCGTCGTAATTGCCTTCATGAGCGATCGGGATGCAGCCGAGGTGGGTGCAGATGCCGATCACGACCAGCCACTGGTCGTGGCCTTCCTTGACCCGGGCCTGGTCGGCCTGCGGATCGGGAAGGCTCGAGACGGGCACGCTGCGGGCCTCGTCGATCTGCTTCTTGGTACGGTGGCTGATGTAGATCGGCTTGCCCCGCCAGAACACCTTGATGTCCTGTCCTTCGGCGATCGGCGCCAGATCGACTTCGATCGGCGCGCCTGCCGCAATGGTCGAGGCGTCCGGATTCATTTGGGAAACGAACGGCCAGAGTGCGGCTACTCCGCCCACCGCAGCGGCGGCTCCCGTTGCGACAAAGAGGAAATCACGGCGTGTCGAATCCACCGAAGACGCTGTCGTCACGATTCCAAACCCTTTCTTAGCTGCAGCCGGTGGAACCGCCCCAGGCAACATACAGAGGAACCGGAGGAGGCTGCCGGCGCCCGCGAGCCCCCGCGGCGGCAGAAAGACCACTTCTCCCAGCCAATCGGGCGGAACAAGCAGTCCAGAATCGTTCTATTGGCACCCTTGCCGGAAGAGCGCAAGCCCGCTATCGGCTCGCAAGCGTGCAATGCACTAAATCCGCGCCGAGTGATGTTTTATTCAGACATTTCATGGGGGCCCAAGGGCTATCACCGAATGCAGATTGCGCTTTTCCAGCCCGACATCCCGCAGAACACCGGCACGATTCTTCGTCTCTGCGCGTGTCTGAATGTGGCTGCCCATATCATCGAGCCTGCGGGTTTTCCGGTGTCCGACCGGCACTTCCGCCGGGCCGGCATGGACTATCTCGACCAGGTAACCATCACGCGACACGACTCGTGGCCAAAATTCGAACAGTGGCGTAACGACAAGGGTTACCGGCTGATCCTGTTCACAACCAAGGGTGTCAGTCCCTATCTTGACTACCGCTACGGCGCGACCGACATCCTTGTGTTCGGGCGCGAGTCCGCAGGGGTCCCGGACGAGGTCGTCGCCAAAGCCGACGCGCGGCTGGTGATCCCGATCGAGCCGGGCTTGCGCTCGCTCAATGTCGCCATGGCTGTGGCGATGGCATTGGGTGAGGCGCTGCGGCAAACCAGTTCCGCAATTTGAGGAGACGGCAGGTTGAGTTACGCGGTCAAGGAAATCTTCCTGACCTTGCAGGGCGAAGGCGCACACGCCGGCCGCGCGGCGGTGTTTTGCCGGTTCTCCGGCTGCAATCTCTGGAGCGGCCGCGAGCAGGACCGCGCCGCGGCGACGTGCCGGTTTTGCGACACCGATTTTGTCGGAACCGACGGCACGCTGGGCGGCCGCTATGCCTCAGCCGCGGAGCTCGCCGATACCATCGCCGCGCAGTGGACCGGAACGGGCGTAAACCGTTACGCGGTATTGACCGGCGGCGAGCCATTGCTGCAGGTGGATAAGGCCCTCATCGATGCGCTGCATGCCCGAGGGTTCGAAATCGGCGTCGAGACCAATGGCACGATCGATCCACCCGACGGCATGGACTGGATTTGCGTCAGCCCCAAAGCCGGCGCCGACCTCGTGATACGGCGAGGACATGAACTCAAGCTGGTTTATCCGCAGGCGGATGCAGCGCCCGAGGCCTTTGTCGATCTTGCCTTCGAGCGCTTCTCGCTGCAGCCGATGGACGGACCCGATGTGATCGAGAACACCGCGCGCGCGGTCGACTATTGTCTGCGCCATCCGCAATGGCGGCTCAGCCTGCAGACCCACAAGGCGCTCGGTATCAGATAGAAATTGGATTCTTAAGATGTGGGAATTGACGAAATCGTTCCGCTTCGAGGCTGCGCACGCGCTGCCGGGAACGACGCTGGGTGCGGCAAGCGAGGAAATCCACGGCCACTCGTTCCGCGCCGAGGTGACCGTGCGCGGCATGCCCGATCCCACGACAGGCATGGTGCTGGACCTCGGCCTGCTCGAACGGAGCATGGCCGAGGTGCGGAAAATGCTCGACCACAAATTGCTCAACAACGTCGACGCGCTTGGACCGCCGACGCTGGAGAACCTTTCGCGCTTTATCTGGGAGCGGGTTGAATGGACGGGGCAGATCACGCGGGTGAGCGTGCACCGTGACAGCTGCAACGAGAGTTGCACCTATTTCGGCCCGCAGGGTTAGAATTCGATGTGTCGTCATTGCGAGGAGCGTTAGCGACGAAGCAATCCATTCTTTCTTTGCGCGGCGCGATGGATTGCTTCGCGGAGCCTGTCATCGGGCGCGCAGTCGCGCGATCCGCTGGCTCGCAATGACGGAGGATAAACGTTAGGAATTCCGCATGGACATCTCCGTTATCGAAGATCGCAAGACCCGCGCGCGAAGTTGGTTCGAAGCCTTGCGCGACGACATCTGCCTGGCCTTCGAGAAACTGGAAGACGATGCGCCGGCATCGCTCTATCCCGGGCCCTCGGGGCGCTTTGTGCGCACGCCCTGGGACCGCACCGACCATACCGGCGTGCCCGGCGGCGGCGGCGTGATGTCGGTGATGCGCGGACGGCTGTTCGAAAAGGTCGGCGTCCATTGCTCGACGGTGCACGGCGAATTCGCGCCCGAGTTTCGCGCGCAAATTCCCGGCGCCGCCGACGATCCCGCCTTCTGGGCGTCGGGCATTTCGGTGATCGCGCATATGCGCAATCCGAACGTGCCGGCGGTGCACATGAACACCCGCTTCGTCGTCACCACCAAAGCGTGGTTCGGCGGCGGCGCGGATCTGACGCCGGTGCTCGACCGACGTCGAACCCAGCAAGACGCCGACACGATTGCCTTTCATGCGGCGATGAAGGCCGCATGTGACGGCCACAACGGCGTCGCCGACTACGACAAATACAAGAAATGGTGCGACGAATATTTCTATCTGCCGCATCGCAAGGAGGCGCGCGGCATCGGCGGCATGTTCTACGACTGGCATGACAGCGGCGACTGGGATGCCGACCTCGCCTTCACCCAGGAAGTCGGCCGTGCATTCCTGAAAATCTATCCCGAGCTGGTCAGGCGTAATTTCGATGCGCCGTGGACCGCCGAAGACCGCGAAGAGCAGCTGATCCGGCGCGGACGTTACGTTGAATTCAATCTGCTCTACGACCGCGGCACCATCTTCGGACTGAAAACCGGCGGCAATGTGGATTCCATCCTGTCGTCGATGCCGCCTGAAGTGAAGTGGCCGTAAGCCATGATGCAGCTGCCCCGCGCGATGCTGATCGATATGGACGAGACCATCCTGTCGGCCTATGGCCGCCCCGAGATCGCCTGGAACAACGTCACGGCGGAATTTGCGGGCGAATTTGCGCCGCTGTCGCCGCAACAGGTCGCCGCGGCGATCGTGGATTCCGGCCGCAGGTTCTGGGCGACGGCGGAAGCAGGATGGCGATTGAAACTTGCCGAAGCAAGGCACGAGGTCGTCAGGGATGGATTTGCCATGCTGGCAACCGCTGGCCAGACCGCCCTGCCCCAGGATCTTGCGATACGGCTTGCCGACCGCTTCACCGCCTATCGCGAAGAGCAGATGTTCGTCTTCCCGGGCGCGCATGATGCCATCGATGCCCTGAAAGCGCTCGGCGTGAAGCTGGCGCTGGTGACCAACGGCGCAGCCGGAATCCAGCGCGCCAAGATCGAGCGCTTTGCACTGACGCACCGGTTCGATCATATCCAGATCGAGGGCGAGCATGGCTTCGGCAAACCGGACGAGCGCGCCTACCAGCATGCCATGCAGGCGCTCGGCGTAACGGCACCCGAGACCTGGATGATCGGTGACAATCTGGAATGGGAAATCGAAGTGCCGCAGCGCCTTGGTATCTATGCCATCTGGATCGATGCACACGGCGAAGGCCTGCCCGCGGAATCCACCGTCAAGCCCGATCGCATCATCCGCTCGCTGACGGAGCTGCTACCTGTCTAGCGCGCTAGAGCGGGATGAGATTAGGTTGGGGCCATGACGAGGGCGCATTTTTCTTCTCGCGCCCGGACGCAGCGCAGCAGGAGTGCTGCGAGCCGGGGTTCACTCTACTTTGCATGGGGTTGTTTTCGCGATTTTTTGTCCAGGCCCTGCCGTGCACCGCCGAAGGGACGGTATGCCGGGATCCAGTTCCAACACATCATGCTCTAGCGGCTGCGGGCGGGCGTTCGAAATCCGGCTGTTGCTTTTTTGTCATTGCCGCCAGCAATCGGGCCACCGCCGGGCAGAATGTTTCGGCCCGACACAGACCGGACACAGAAGCCGGCGATCATCCGGGGGCGATAGTGGCGATGACGGTCTGTCACGACAGATCGATAGCCTAGCCATCGCGTCAATCAACTTGGGGAAAGAAATCATGGACTTGAAGCCAGGCGATGTCGTCATTCTGAAATCCGGGGGTCATTCGATGACCGTGGCGGAAGTCAAGGACGACGCCATCGCATGCGTCTGGATGGGCGGAGAAGGCGATCTGTTTCGCGAAACGCTTTCATTAGCCGTGCTCGAACAGATCGAAGTCGAGGATTCGGAAGAGGAAGACGAAGAAGAGGACGAGGAAGAGGTCGCGTGACTTCGCTTGCGATGCCGCCGAAGCTTGGACCCGGCGGCATCGCTTTTCCGGTAATTTCGTTCAATGAAGCGATCGTGCCGCTTCGACAATCATGACCGTCCCGCCCGCGATCACGGCGACATCGAGGATCGCGGCGTGAACATGCACCGGCATGCGCTCGACAAAGGCGCGGGCGAGAAACGCCCCGGGCAGCGCGATCGCGCCGATCAGAACGGCAAAGGCCAGCACTTGCGCGGTGACCACGCCTGCCAGGCCGAATACTGAAATCTTGATGATGCTGGTGGCGACCGAGATCACGGCATCGGTGGCGATCACGGCGGCGCCCTCGAGGCCGGCCGCCATCAAGAGCGACAGCAGAATGACGCCCGAGCCCGAGGTGCCACCAACCACCACGCCGTAGCCCACCGAGCTCGCGGCCAGCCCGGTGTCACTGATTTTGATATCGCGGCGTTTGAGCAAACGGCGCATCGGCACGCTCGATATCAGCATGGCGCCGATCACCAGCGCAGCGCCGGCGTTTGTCAGCCGGGTATAGCCGTAAGCGCCGAGCGCTGTCGTCAATGCGGCCGCCGCGATCACGATTCCCGCGCGGCGACGGTCGGCATAGCGGAGATAGGCGGCGAAACGGCTGGTGTTGGTAAAGATCGAGGAGATGGCGATGATCGGCACCACCGGTTCGGCGCCGATCAGGGGCACCAGAACCAGCGGCATCAGCGCGCCGGTGCCGTAGCCCGCCAACCCGCCGACAACAGACGCAAACAGCGCGACGCACGCCACCAGCAGGAGTTGGCTCGCGGAAATATCGGCGAAGCCGGAAATGGTGCTCACGGCCGATGGTCGCGGGTGAAACGCGTGACCGTCTGGTCGGCGATCGCTTTGAGCGCAGGCTCATCCAGAGGGAAATCCGCCGCCAGCCACGCGTCTTCGGCCAGCGCGAGCACCTGCCCGAGCGCGGGACCTTCGGCAATTCCGCGGGCGATGAAATCGGCTGCCTTCAGCGGAAATTTCGGCGCACTCCAGCGCTGCGGCAAGGTGGCGAGTTCGCGCCAATGCGCCGAATTGCTGCCCGCTCCTGCCCGCGCCCACGCCAACATCAGCCGGTCGCGGTAACGCGCCTCGCCGAGCCGGTAGAGCCGTCGCCGTGCGATCGCCTCGTCCATGCCGGCGAGCCGCCACCAGCGATGGCCCATGGAATCGAGCGCCTTGGTTTCGGCATTGGTCAGCCGCAAGCGCGTCGCAAGCCGCCTGGCGTCCTCGGTGACGGCGACCGCAAGCGCACCGAGGCGGCGAACCGCGCTCGGTTCAAGTCCAAGCAGGCGCTCCGCCGATATCATGGCTGTAAACGGTCCTGTATAGGCGACACCGCCGAAAATCGGCAGCAGTAACCCGCCATCCGCCATCGCCGCGACCGCGCCGGGCGCGCCTTCCGCGACCATCAGTTTCAGCATTTCCATGCGCACGCGCTCGGCGGAGAGGGTCGTAAGGCCCGCTCGCGCCGCGATGCAGGCGAGGTATCCGGCGCGATCGGGCTCACCGGCGCCATAGGCGGCATGAATGCGGAAAAACCTGAGGATGCGCAGATAGTCTTCGGCGATGCGCTGGTTCGGATCGCCGATGAAGCGCACCCGTTTAGCGAAGACATCATCCAACCCGCCGACATGGTCATGCACCACACCATCGGCGTCAACGGACAGGCCGTTGACGGTGAAGTCGCGCCGCTCCGCGTCGCGAACCCAGTCGCGCCCGAACGCGACCTTCGCCTTGCGGCCGAACGTCTCGGTGTCCTCGCGCAAGGTGGTGACCTCAAACGGCTGCGCATCGACGACCAGCGTCACGGTGCCATGTTCGATGCCGGTCGGCACGCTCTTGATGCCGGCCGCCTTGGCGCGGCGGATCACTTCATCGGGCACGGCGGTGGTCGCGATATCGATATCGCCGATCGGAATCTTCAAGAGCGCGTTGCGAACCGCGCCGCCGACCACCCGCGCCTCCTCGCCGTTACCGTTCAGCAATTCAAGCACGCGGGCAGCCGGACCCGATTTGAACCAGGGCGCGTCGTCGATCACGCGCGCGTTGGTCATTTTTCAACTCCGGGAACGAACTTGCCGTTCTCGATATGCGCGGGGATGTACGTCGAATTCGGCGGCGCGCCGGAAAAATGCGCGAGCAAAACAAAGCTGAGCACCACAAGCAGCAATGAACCGAGCACCAGTTTGGCAATGATATGCACCGGCCATGATGACTGAATCAACAATCCGGAGCGTGTCGCGATCAAAAACAGCGCATACACCGCGAACGGGATCAGGAAAATTCCGATCTCGGTGAAGGCCGGACGGATCATGGCAGGCAGATCCGCTCATACAGCACGCGCAGAATTCCCGCGGTCGCGCCCCAGATATAACGCTCCTCGAACGGCATGGCGTAGTACGAACGCTCGATGCCGCGGAATTCCTTGTTGTGCACCTGATGGTTCACAGGGTCCATCAGGAACGCCAGCGGAACCTCGAACGCATCGTCGACTTCGGCTTCGTTGATGCGCAGCTTGAAGCCCGGTTTCACCCGCGCAACCGTCGGCAGGATGCGGTATCCGAACCCGGTAGCGTAAAGATCGAGGTAGCCGATCGGATCGATGAATTCCCTGGAAAGGCCGATCTCCTCCTCGGCCTCACGTATCGCCGCCTCGAGCGGCGAGGCGTCGGTCGCGTCGATCTTGCCGCCGGGGAAGGAGATCTGGCCGGCGTGATCGTTGAGATGCGCCGCGCGCTGGGTCAACAGCACGGTCGGTTGCGCATGCTCCACCACCGGGATCAACACCGCGGCCGGGCGGATCGGCTGTTCGCGGGCGATGATCTGCAGCATCCGATCGGTACCTTGGTCGCCGCTTGGGGGAACCACGCTGGCGTCGGTCAGCCCTGCGGGAATCTCGAAGCGCAGCCGCGCACGGGCCCGATCGAAAAACTCCACTGAGCCGATCGCGGCAGGGTCGGTCTTCAGCATCGGCTCGTTCAAAGCGCGCCCCTCACCTGCTCCGCATCGGCCATCGCAAAGAATTCGCCGGCCGACGCGATCCCGAACATTGGACGACCATCGACCACTCGCTCCTCGCCCATGTCAACCAGATCATAATAAAGCGCCCGCGTGACCTTGGCCCACAGGTCGGCGCGGACGTGAAGATAGGGCGCGAGGCCGCCGTCGGCCGCGGCCTCGAATCGCAGCCGGTGCCCGGAATCGCATGGCACCCAGTCGTCGACGTTGGTGCGGAAGCGCAGCAGCCGGCCTCGATCATCCGTTTCCTTGAGCATCTCAACCGCCAGAAACGGCGCATCGTCGACGCGGATGCCGACCTTCTCCACCGGAGTCACGAGAAAGTGCTTGCCGTCCTCGCGCTTGAGTATTGTGGAAAACAGCCGGACCAAAGCGGGTCGTCCGATCGGCGTACCCAAGTAGAACCACGTACCATCGCTGGCGATTCGCATGTCGAGATCGCCGCAGAACGGCGGATTCCATAAATGCACGGGCGGCAGCGCTCTTGCGGGACCGGCGTTTGCAGCGTCCCTGACGGCAGCAGTCAGTCCTTCGAGGCCCTGATGGGTGGTCTGCCCTTGCTTCGCCATTGTTTACCCTAAGGTTGATTGCCTCGATCTGGCACGATTGGTGCACGTCTTCCGGTGTGTGTAGGCGAGTTCCCTCGGGTGAAACCCTGAGGTCAAGTCGCCACATCGTGATACAGTTCATACCCCTAAATACCGATAATGTGGGGATAGTTTAACTCAACGAATACATGGCCTTCGCATAAGTTTATGCAGGGGGTGCATGACATGACGTCGCAATCGGCGGCGTTTGGACAAGGAGTGACCAATGGCTGGCGCAGACAGTGTCGAAAAACTTGAGGACGTGATCGTCCGCTCGGCCGAACAGGTCGCCGGCCAAATCCGCACCGCGAAGGATGCGATCTCCACAGTTATCTTTGGTCAGGACCGGGTGATTGAAAATACCCTGGTGACGATCCTGTCCGGCGGTCACGCGCTTCTGATCGGCGTGCCCGGCCTCGCCAAGACCAAACTGGTGGAAACCTTGGGCATTACGCTCGGGCTCGACGCCAAGCGCATCCAGTTCACGCCAGACCTGATGCCCTCGGATATTCTGGGCGCGGAGGTATTGGACGAGAGCACTTCCGGGAAGCGGTCGTTCCGCTTCATCTCCGGACCGGTGTTCGCTCAGCTTCTGATGGCCGACGAAATCAACCGCGCCAGCCCGCGCACGCAGTCCGCGCTGCTGCAGGCGATGCAGGAGCAGCACATCACGGTTGCGGGCGCGCGCCACGATTTGCCGAAGCCGTTCCATGTGCTCGCGACCCAAAACCCGCTGGAGCAGGAAGGCACCTACCCGCTGCCGGAGGCCCAGCTCGATCGCTTTCTGATGGAGATCGACGTCGACTATCCCGATCGCGACGCCGAGCGGCGCATCCTGTTCGAAACCACGGGCGCGGACGAGACGCTCGCCAAGGCCGCCATGAACGCGGATATCCTTATCACCGCGCAACGCCTGGTGCGGCGACTGCCGGTCGGCGACTCCGTCGTGGAAGCGATCCTCTCGCTGGTGCGCTCCGCGCGTCCGGGTCCGGAAGGCGGCGACGCCGGCAAGCTGATCGCCTGGGGGCCGGGTCCCCGCGCCAGCCAGTCACTGATGCTCGCAGTTCGCGCGCGCGCATTGCTCGACGGCCGTCTGGCGCCCTCGATCGACGACGTGCTCGATCTGGCCGAGCCGGTTCTCAAGCACCGCATGGCGCTGACGTTTTCCGCCCGCGCCGAAGGCCGCACCATTCCTGACGTGATCCGGCAATTGAAGACGCGGATTGGTTGATGGCCGCGGAGACCAGGCACACGACCCAGGAGATCACAGCGATCCGACGTGCCGACGGCGAAAGCCGAACGCTCGCCGCATCGCTGCCGCGTCTTGTGCTTGAAGCTCGCCGCATCGCCGCCAACGTCATTCACGGCCTGCACGGACGGCGGCGCGCCGGCGCCGGGGAAAGCTTCTGGCAATATCGCCGCTTCGTTTCGGGCGAGCCATCCCAGAACGTCGACTGGCGGCGCTCGGCGCGCGACGATCATCTCTATGTCCGCGAGCAGGAATGGGAGGCCGCGCACACCGTGTGGCTGTGGCCGGACCGCTCGCCGTCGATGGCGTTCGCATCCAGACAGGCGCGCGACAGCAAGCTGGAGCGCGGGTTGATCGTGACCTTCGCGCTGGCCGAACTGCTGGTCGCGGGCGGCGAACGGGTCGGCGTTCCCGGCCTGATGACCCCGACCGCAAGCCGCAGCGTGATCGACAAGATGGCGCAAGCGATGCTGCACGACGATGCAGCCCGCCTGAGCCTGCCGCCGTCGTTTGTGCCGTCGGCGCTGGCCGAAATCGTCGTGCTGTCGGATTTCTGGTCGCCGATCGGCGAAATCCGGACCATGCTCGCCGGATTATCGGCATCCGGCGCGCACGGCACCCTGGTGCAGATCGTGGACCCGGCAGAAGAAAGCTTCCCCTATTCCGGCCGGATCGAGTTCGTCGAGCCGGAAGGCGGCGGCGTTATCACCGCGGGCCGCGCGGAAAAATGGGCGGACGACTACGTCGCGCGGGTCGCACGTCACCGTGACGAGATTCGCAGCGAGACCAACAAGCTGGACTGGCTGTTCTCGACCCACACCACCAGCCGCTCGGCCGCCGAACTGCTGCTGTTCCTGCACGGCGGCATGATGGTGAGCAAGGGAAGCGCGCGCTCCGCGACCGTCAAGGCGGGGCGAAGCGCATGATCGCAGGGCTGCCTCTCACTTTCGCCGAACCATTTCTGCTGCTGGGTCTGTTGAGCCTGCCCGCGCTGTGGTGGCTGTTGCGGGTGATGCCGCCGCGGCCGCGGCGCATTGAGTTTCCGCCGACGCGGCTGTTGCTGGACATCGCGCCGAAGGAAGAAACCCCGTCGCATACGCCATGGTGGCTGACGGCGTTGCGGCTCGCGGCCGCGACGCTCGTGATCCTGGCGGCCGCGGGGCCGATCTGGAATCCGCAAACCGGCCTTGCCGGCAATAGCGCGCCGCTTGTCATCCTGCTCGACGACGGCTGGAGCGCGGCCTCGAGCTGGGACATCAGGATCAAGGCCGCGGACGAATTGATTGCGAATGCCGACAGCAACCGGCGCGGCGTTGCGCTGGTTCCGCTGTCCGAGCCCGCGCGTGACATCACACTGATGCCGGGAGGCACCGCGCGCGTGGCGCTGCGCCAGCTTGTGCCCAAGCCCTACTCGATCGAGAGGGTCGAAACCCTGCCCGCGATCGAGCGTTTCCTCAAAGCCACCGGCGACAGCGAGATCGCCTGGCTGTCGGATGGCGTCGATACCGGACGAGGGCCGGAGTTTCTGGAAGGCTTAAGCAAGACAATCGGGGATCGTGCATTGACGGTTTTTGAAGGCGGCACCCCATCCCCGCTCGCATTGGTCGCAGCCGAGAATGCCGCGGCGAAGATGACGGTGAAGGTGCTGCGCGCCAATGGCGGCGTTGCCGCGGGCATCGTGCGCGCGATCGATCCAAAAGGCTCGCCGATCGGCGAAGCCCGCTATGCTTTTTCGCCGCAGGATCGCGAGACCGAAGCGGCGTTCGATCTTCCGGTGGAGCTGCGCAACGACATCGCGCGCCTTGAAATATCGGGCGAACGATCTGCGGGCGCGGTGCAACTGCTCGACAAGCGATGGCGCCGGCGCGCCATCGGCATCGTCAGCGGATCGACCAACGATACCGCGCAGCCGCTGCTGGCATCGACATTCTACCTCACCCGGGCGCTGGCGCCGTTCGCCGACGTGCGGCTGGGCGATCGCGGCGCGCCGCAACAGGCGATCACGCAGTTTCTCGACCAGAAGCTGCCGATGATCGTGCTCGCGGATGTCGGCACGCTGTCGCCCGAAATTCGCGAGCGCATCAGCGCCTGGATCGAGCAAGGCGGGGTGCTGGTGCGCTTTGCCGGTCCGCGCCTGGCGCAGGCGGATGACGATCTGGTGCCTGTAAAACTGCGCCGCGGCGGACGCAGCCTCGGCGGCAGTCTGACCTGGGAAAAGCCGCAGCACCTCGCCTCGTTCGCGGCCGATGGACCGTTCGCCGGTCTGCCGGTGCCAAAGGACATCACCGTCAGCCGGCAGGTGCTCGCCGAACCGGATGCGGTGCTGGCGACCAAGAGCTGGGCCTCGCTGGAGGATGGCACCCCGCTGGTGACGGGTGAACATCGCGGCAAGGG
>WNFD01000910.1_pt1 | contig 29729 bp, 22 predicted proteins | sample 5400491 | NCBI WGS metagenome assembly WNFD01 (sample SAMN13153343, study PRJNA577476) | soil metagenome | isolation source: 120 cm saprolite under Douglas fir tree site 2 hole 2 replicate 2 | place: USA:California | collected 2015-04-18
CGACACCTACATCTACGGGTACGATTGGTCACCCGACGGCAAGCGCTTCGTCCTCAGTTCCGCTCCCGGCAACGGCGACAACAACTGGTGGATCGCCGAGCTCTCCACGCTCGACGCCGCCACCGGCCGGATGAAATCCATCTATAAGCCCAAGCTGCAAATCGCCAACCCTGTCTGGTCGCCCGACGGCAAACGAATCGCCTTCATCGAAGGCATCATGAGCGACGAAGGCCTGACCGGCGGCGACATTTTCACCATTAGCAGCGACGCCGGCGAGGCGAAAAATCTCACGAAAGATATGAAAGCCTCCGCTGCGTGGCTGGGCTGGCAGCCGAACGGGAAAATCCTCTTTAGCGAGTTTGTCGGCGGCAACAGCGCCATTGCCACGCTGGATCCCGCCACCGGCAAGATCGAGCAGCGTTGGTCGGCCGAAGGGGCGCTCAGCTCGGCCGGCATCTTCGGTTTCCTGCTTTCTCCCGCAAAAGACGGCAAGACCATCGCGGGCATCTTCCGGTCGTACAGCCACGCACCGGAAGTCGTGCTGATCACCGGCGAATCTCCTACCCCCACGCCGGTGACCACCCGCAACGCGAGCCTCAAGCCGGCGTGGGGCGAAACAAAAAGCATCACCTGGAAAAACGACGGCTACGAAGTGCAAGGCTGGCTCCTGTATCCTCGCGATTTTGATCCCGGCAAGAAATATCCCCTCGTCGTCTATGTCCATGGCGGGCCGTCCCACATCTCGTTGTCACACTGGCCCGGCAGCCACGATTTTGCGTCGGGCCTGGCGGGGATGGGCTACTTTGTCCTCTCTCCCAATCCGCGCGGCAGCTTCGGCCAAGGCGAAGCGTTCACCCGCGCCAACGTGAAGGACTTCGGCTACGGCGACTTCAAGGACATCATAGCCGGCGTCGACGAAGCCATCCGCGTCGCGCCCCCATCGACCCCAACCGCCTGGGCATCGCCGGCTGGAGCCACGGCGGCTTCATGACCATGTGGGCAGTCACCCAGACCAATCGCTTCAAGGCCGCTATGGCCGGCGCGGGCCTCTCCAACTGGCAGTCCTATTACGGCGAAAACCTAATTGACCAGTGGATGATCCCGTTTTTCGGCAAGTCCGTTTACGACGATCCCGAGGTCTACGCTAAAAGCTCGCCCATCAACTTCATCAAGAAGGTCAAGACGCCTACCTTGATCCTGGTGGGCGACAGTGACGGCGAAGTTCCCACCCCGCAATCCTACGAATTCTGGCACGCCCTCAGGACGCTCGGTGTGGAAACCCAATTTGTCGTCTACGAACGCGAAGGCCACCTCTTCGCCAATCCCAAGCACCAGCGCGACGTCATCGCCCGCACCCTCGCGTGGTTCGACGCACACCTGCGCCAGTAGCGATGTCGCGTATCAGATCGAGACGGATTTCACGCCAGGAATTTAGGTTGAGGAGCATGCTAGACAGATGGGCGCGGTGCTTTGCGCCCTACCCGGTCAGGACAGGAACCACCCACGGGAGTCGCGAACTAACTAACCACCGAGCAATCACAGCCCAATAATGAAAAAGGGGGCTGGTGCAAGCCCCCTTTTTCCTTAGAACTGACCCCCCAAAACCGGAAACCCAGTCGAGGTTGGGATCCGGCCACCCCGGGAAGCCAATCTTTTTTAACATCGTTGCCGTAGAAGCGAGCAAACCGTGTGCCAGCGTGTAAGCAGAAATTCACAACCAAGCACTTACATGAAACTACGGGAGTTAGCCCATTTCGGTGTCCGACCGTTGCAAAGCCGCCGATTGCCGCCTACAAAATCCCACAGGCAAATCCAGGTATACATCCATTCTTTGGGAGAGACACGGCTGTTACACGGATGTGACACGGGATCTCTGTCCCCGGAAAGCGGCTGGACGAAAGCGCGAAATGAGCATTTCGACCAGACAAACAACGCCACGCCAGCGATCAGGCACCGATGGATTCGCGCAGCGCGTCTACCAGCGCCTGACTGTAACGTTGGACGTCCGCATCGCGCTCCGCTTCGACCATGACGCGGGCCAGCGGTTCCGTCCCCGAGTAACGCAACACCACCCGGCCATTGTCCCCGAGCGCCGATTGCGCCTCCGCAAGGGCGCGAGACACCTGCGGCAGTGACTCCAACGGCGGCTTCGACTTCACCTTCACATTCACGATAGTCTGCGGGTAGTCCTTGAGCCCGGTGATCAGCGATTCCAGCCTTCCGTTTATCGAAACCAGGGACGCAATCTTCACCGCGGTCAGCAAACCGTCCCCGGCGGGCGAGTCGTCCAGAAAAATCACATGGCCGGACTGTTCGCCACCCAATACATTGTTGCTGCGAAGCATCTCTTCCAGCACGTAACGGTCGCCGACGGCCGCGCGAGCCAGTTCGATGCCCTCCCGCGCGAGCACCCGCTCCAGTCCGAGGTTCGACATTGAGGTTGCCACCACGCGGTTACCCTTCAGCTTTCCAGCCGACTTTAACTGGCGTGCAGCCGCCAACAAAACCCCATCTCCGTTGACCACCCTGCCCGACTGGCATACAAACATTGCCCGGTCCGCATCGCCATCGAATGCGATTCCCAGCCCCGCCCGCTCCGCCACCACGCACTTTTGCAATCCCTCCAAGTGCAGCGAACCGCAATCCGCGTTGATGTTGCGCCCGTTCGGCTCGGCGCCCATGGCGATCACGTGCGCGCCGAGAGACTCGAAAAGTTCGGGGCCGAGTTTGTACGCCGCGCCGTTGGCGCAGTCCAAGACTAGGCGCAGGCTGGAAAGCTTGGCACCCGGAATCACCTTGCTGCGCAGGAAATCGAGATAGCGAGCGTCCAGCGTTTCGTCCGCGGCTAGGCCTGGCGGATTCTTAGGTGCCAGTTCGCGCCGGTGTTTGAAGATGTCCTCCTCCAGCGTTTCCTCGACCGCATCCGGGAATTTCATCCCCGCGCTGGAGAAAAGCTTCACGCCGTTGTCCTGAAAAGGATTGTGGGAAGCGGAAATGACCACGCCGGCCTGGAACCCTCTTTGCCGCACCAGGCATGCGACACCGGGCGTGGTGATAATCCCGGCGAAGTCGATCGAAACTCCCGCATTGGCAAGCCCAGCTGCCAGCAGCGCCGCGATGTGCGGGCCCGACTCGCGGGTATCCATCCCAATCAGCACGTGCGCCGCGGGACTAGTTTGTTTCAAATAGGTCCCCAGCGAGCGCCCGGTGGCATACAGCGTGGCGTCGTCCAGGGGCGGCGTGCCGGGCACGCCCCGAATACCGTCAGTTCCGAAGAGCTCTTTGGGCATCGGCAGAGGCGGTCTTGAAGGAAAACCGCGAGAGGGCCGACCGCTGGTGGTGGTTGGCCTGAATTGAGTCTAGCACGAGCCTCTCTGCGAATTGGCACGCGTGCACGCGAAGTTACCGCAAGGCGCACGCATTCGGCGACCCTAGGGGCGCAGCATGCCTGCCTGCCGAAGGCAGGCTGCGCCACAGCTTGGCAAGATTAAAACACCTACGTCACGGGCTCTCTCACTTCAGTCCGTACTTCTTGCGCTTTTCCAGCAGTGTCTTGCGGCTGATGCCAAGAATCGTCGCGGCTTGCGTGATTTTGTAGCGTGTGCCTTCCAGCGTCGCCGCGATAACTTCCTTCTCCACATCCTCCAGCGACCGCAGGCCCGCGATCATTCCGGAGCTTCCCGCCGCGGCGGCTCGAATGTTTTCCGCAAAATGCTCGGGCTCGAGCACTTCCACGCGATTAAAAACAACCGCGCGCTCCAACGCGTTGCGCAACTCTCGAACATTGCCCGCCCAGGTATACGCCGCCAGCATCCTCCGGGAAGCTTCGCTTAGCTGCACGCCGGTGCGCGCGTGCACCAAAGACAGTGCAGCCAAAAAATGATCCGCCAGCGGCAGAATATCAGCCCTGCGCTCCCTTAGCGGCGGCATCGCTATGGTCAGCACGTTCATGCGAAAGAACAGGTCTTCGCGGAAACGGCCGGCGGTCACGGCCGCGGGAAGATCCACGTTGGTCAGGGCAACAAGCCGGGCTTCGATGCGCAGTGTCTCGGTTCCGCCCAGCCGCTCGAACGCGCGCTCCTGCAAAACGCGCAGCAGCTTGCTCTGCGCCGCCGCAGAAAGCGCCGCCACCTCGTCGAGCACGATGGTTCCGTTGCCGCCAAGCTCAAAGCGTCCGAGCTTGCGCTCCAGCGCGCCGGTAAACGCTCCGCGCTCGTGCCCAAACAATTCGCTTTCAACCAGCTGCGCAGGAAGGCTGGCGCAATCAATCTTAAGAAATGGCGCGTCGCGCCGCGGCCCCAGCTCGTGAATCACGCGCGCCAGATAATCCTTGCCCGCGCCACTTTCACCGGTAATCAGGAGCGTGGTGGGTGCGGCGGCAACTTTCTGCGCCAACTCAAAAACATATTGCGACGCCGGATCCGCGGAGATCCACGGCAGCCGCTCCGCTGTCATTTTGAAACCGCTTCGCCGGGAACATGCGAACCGCCCATCGCCACGTTTCGCGTCTCGCGCGGAGTGCCGCGGTCGGACGCTCCTTCCGGCTCGTCCGGAATTTCCAGCTTTGCCGCCGAGCGCCACAGCCGTTCGAGGTCGTAGTAGCGTCGCGCCTGCTCGCTAAACACATGCACGATGAAGCTTCCAAAATCGAGCAACGCCCATTCCGACGAGCTGCGCCCTTCACGGTGCTCCGGCGAGCGCGCCAGCACCTTGTAAAGCTGCTCCTCGACCTCCGTGCAAATCGCCTGCACCTGCGGCGTGCTGAACCCCGTGCAAATCACGAAGTAGGAAGTAAACGCACCCACTCCGCTCAGATCAAGCACGGAAATGGCCGCTGCTTTCTTGTTCTGCGCCGCCTCCACTGCGAGGCGCACGCCTTCTGGCAATGAGTTGTAGTTCACCGGTAGAGACCCTGTTTCAAAATGTATTCCTCGACGCGCGCCGCGACAAGTCCATGAATCGATTGTCCGCGATGCGCCCGCCGCCGAATGTCCGTCGCGGAAACGTCGCTGGCCACATTCTCCAACAGGTACACGCTGGTGCGATGCAAGTGCGCCACCACGCTGGACTCGTGCACCGCCTCGGCATCTCTTCTCTTCCCGTCGCGGCCCATCAGCTCCGGCGGTATCACCAGCCTCAGCGCCTCCGCGCGAATGCCCGGCCGGTTAGCCACGATGAAATCGCAAAGCTCCAGCAGCATCTCGTATTCCTTCCACATCGGAATGTCCAGAAACGCGTCCGCGCCGACAATGAAATAGATGCGATCGCCGTGCCCGTGGTACGCGTGGCGGAAATAGCGCACCGTATCCACCGAATAATGCAGTTGCGCGCCGCTGAAATCCTCTCCCGCCTCCGCTACCGACGGAACAAAGTGTGGATGCTCCGTGCACGCCAGCGCCACCATCGCAAAACGGTGAGGAAATGGGGCCAGATGTTGTTTTAGCTTGTGTGGCGGCCTGCTGGCAGGTACGAAATGAATTTCGTCGAAATTAAATCGCCGGTCCGCGGCTCGCGCCACGGCAAGATGCCCGGAGTGAATCGGATCGAACGAGCCTCCAAACAAAGCGATGCGGCGAGGATGGTGTTTTGCGGCGATGCGCTGCGCTTGCGCGGTGGTCAATCCGCCTCCAAAGAGCTTATGACCTGCATCTTCTCACAAATTCTCCAGGCGCGCGGTGCTCGTATCGCCCGCATTTTCGTGTGAGTCACGCTGCATCTCGGCCGCAGGCTCCCGCAGCGCTTTCGGAATCTTATCGAGCGCATCCGCAATCGATCTCACCAGTTCCCTCACGCCCTCGCCCGTAGCCGCCGATATCGCGTGAAACTCCAGCCCTCGCTCCCTGCAAAATTCGCGCAGCGCCTCCAACCGCGTGCGGTCTGTTGTGGCATCCAGCTTCGTCGCCACCACGATCACCGGTTTTTCCGCCAACGAATCGCTGAACGCCTGCAGTTCTCCCGAAATCACTTCAAACGAATGAATCGGATCCGCGTCCGAAGCGTCGCTGGTATCGATTAGGTGCACCAGCAACCGCGTGCGTTCGACGTGCCGCAAGAATCGAATGCCCAAACCAGCGCCCTCATGCGCGCCTTCAATCAATCCCGGCAGATCGGCGACCACATACGTTCGCCCAATCTCTCTCCCCTCGCTGCCTCCGCCGCCGTCCGCATTCACAACTCCCAAATTCGGCTCCAGCGTCGTGAACGGATAGTTCGCAATCTTCGGCCGCGCCGCCGAAATCACCGAAATCAGCGTCGACTTCCCCGCGTTCGGAAAGCCCACCAATCCCACATCCGCCAGCAGCCGCAACTCCAGCCGCAAGTGCCGCTCTTCGCCGGGAAAGCCATCCTCATGTTCCCGCGGAGCCTGGTGCCACGGCTTCGCAAAATTTTGGTTTCCGCGCCCGCCGCGCCCGCCTTGCGCCACCAGCACTCGCTGCCCCGGCGCCGCCAAATCCGCAATCGTCTCGCCGCTCGCGTCGAACACCAGCGTCCCCACCGGCACCCGCAAAATCATGTCTGCACCCGAATGCCCCGTGCAATTCGAGCCTTCTCCATGACGCCCGCGATCCGCTTTGAATTCGCGATTGTAGCGGTAGCGCAGCAGCGTGTTGTCGTTCGGATTCGCTTCCAGGTAAATGCTGCCGCCGTGTCCGCCGTCGCCGCCGGACGGTCCCCCGCGCGGCACAAATTTCTCCCGCCGGAACGCCACGCAGCCGTTCCCGCCGTTCCCGGCTTTCACAAGGATTTTTGCTTCGTCAACAAACACAGTCCCTACTTCCTCTGAAAAAACGATAACATAGCCATTCAGTCTTGGTGCAAATCAAGAAATTCTCGGAGGTCCTTGATCGTGTCTCGTATTCGTGTGTGGCTGCGTCGCGCCGCAATCCTGCTTGTGCTCCTGGCCATTCTCCTTGGCGTCGGCGCCTACTTCCTTTATTTCCACCGCGACGCGCTGCCCGCTGCTCCGCCACACGCTCGCGTGGCGCCCACGATCAACCCGCTCAAGGGCCTCGCCGCTTGCTGGGTCGAAACCGGCAGCACCTTCACCAGTTTTCCCTTCGCCATGACCGCCGGAAGCATTCTCGTCAAGCATCCCGCTGGCGATCTCCTCATCGACGCCGGCAATTCCACGCGTTTCGACGACGAGATCGCCGGTTACCCGTTTCTTCTGCGCCTCAAGCTCAAAAATCTGGCCGGTCAGCTAAATCCGGAAGTGCCGCTCCCCGAACTTATGCGCCTCGTCGGCGGTGACCCCGGCAAAATTCGATGGGTCATTCTCTCCCACGTGCATCTCGATCACGCTGGAGGTTTGATGGATCTCCCTCGCGTTCCGGTGCTTCTCACCCGCGAAGAATTGCAATTCGCCTTCGATTCCGCCGTGCAAGCCAAAGGCTTCGTGATTCCCGCGCATACGCAAAGATTTCCGCCCGCCGACGCTCCCACCCTCAAATTCGATCCTCGTCCCTACGAGACATTTGACGAAAGCACCGACCTGTACGGTGACGGCTCAGTCGTTGTCGTGCCCTTGCGGGGCCACACTCCCGGCAGCGTCGGCATCTTCGTGAACCTCGACCTGCGTCACCGCCTGTTCTACGTTGGCGATGCCGTCGATGAAGAGCGCGGCTTCCAGGACCGCGTCGGAAAATCCCTGCTCCTCCGTGACAGCGACAATGATCCCACTCGCGCCAACCAAATCGTCGCCAAGCTCAACCAACTTCACGCGATGGTGCCCGAACTCGCCATCATCCCCGCCCACGGCCGCAGCGCCTACCTCAAGTTTTTCCCCGGCGGCCCGCTAACCTGCGTCTCCTCCGACGTCCCCCGCTAAAAACTAAAGCCAAAAATAAAAAGCGGCTCAGCATTGCCGAGCCGCGCAAAGTGGCACACCATTTTTGCATGCTCTGAGGTTACGCCGAAGAGTCTGTGCGCATTTTCCCGATCTAGTTGACCGCCGCCTTCGCCTGCTCAGTCGGCGTCACGTTGATGAACCGCCCATGCCGGCCCCGGTCCACAAACGTCACGTATCCCGTCACCATCGCGTAAAGCGTATCGTCCTTGCCCTGCCCGACATTCACGCCCGCCTGATGCCTCGTCCCGCGCTGTCGCACCAAAATCGTTCCCGCATTGACCAGTTGCCCGCCAAAGCGCTTCACGCCCAGCCTCTGTCCATGCGAATCCCGCCCGTTCGTCGAAGACCCGCCGCCCTTCTTATGTGCCATAACTCATTCCTCTTCTCTTCTAATTCTTCTACTTCAATCTGCCTGGCAACCCTTGCTTTTCGTAAAGGCGCCGCTCCAGCCGCGCCGCAGGCGCCAAAAACCTCGCGGTGTCATCCTGAGGCTACCCGACGAGGGTAGCCGAAGGACCTCAGCGTCCACGGATGCAGACGCGAAATGTGCGAGCGCCAACTTAACAAGGCTTCACGCACTGTCTTGCTTTCCCTTATAGCTTAATATCGCTAACCTGCACGGCCGTAAAATTTTGCCGGTGCCCGCGCGAAATCTTGTACTGATTGCCCTTCTTGAACTTCAGCACCGTCAATTTCTTCGCCCGCCCCTGGCTCACAATCTTGCCAGTTACAGTCACTTTCAACGCATCCGATCCCAGCATGACTTTCTTGTCGTCGGTATGCACCGCAAGCACGGAGCCGAACGTCACCTTCTCGCCCACTTCTCCGCTAACCCGCTCAATCCGTATAGTGTCGCCGGGCGCGACGCGATACTGCTTCCCCCCGGTCTGAATAACGGCGTACATCTCTCCTCCAAGCGCTAAAGACAAACGTCAAGTATAGTGGCTTTACATCCAACCCGTCAACGCTGTCCCGCGACGGTCAACCGCAAGATGGCCCGATACAAAGTCGGCGCTACACGTTGAGCGGCAGTTCCTCCAGCCCGCGCAGGACGAGACTCTTCCGCCAGCGCAACGATTCCGGCGGCTGCGCAAGGCGCAGATTCGGGAGGCGCCGGAACAACGTGGTCAACGCCAAACGCCCTTCCAGGCGCGCCAGCGGCGCCCCCAGGCAGAAATGCGCGCCCAGTCCAAAGGCCAGGTGCCGATTAGGATCACGCCCAAGGTCCAGCACCTCGGCACTGGGGAATTGGGATTCGTCGTGATTGGCGGACCCGAGCACGGGTACCACCAACTCGCCGCGCGGAATCGTCACCGCTCCAATGGTAACCTCCTCGCGCGTACAGCGCACCGAGGCAAGATCCAAAGGGCTGGTGTAACGCAGTAATTCCTCGATGGCCGACTCGGCCAGTGCGGGATCCTGCCGAAACCGGTCGCCTTGCTTTGGGTGCTGGAGCAACGCCAGCGTGCCGCTGGCAATCAGGTTGGTGGTGGTCTCGAAACCGGCCACCAGGAGCAGGAACATCATGGACAGCAACTCATCTTCGTTCAGCTTATCGCCGGCCTCTTCGGCCTGGACCAGCGCCGTCACCAGGTCCTCCTGGGGGTGTGCGCGGCGCTCGGTGAACACCCGACGCAGGTAACGGAACAGCGACCACACGTTGGGGACGGCGCGCAGCATGCGCGTCTGAGAGGAGGCTTCCACCATGCTCTTCGACCAGGCGTAGAACCGCAGCCGGTCGCGCGCAGGAATGCCCAGCAACTCGGCAATAATTATGACGGGCAGCGGCAGAGCGTATGTGTGGACGAGCTCGATCCGCCCGTTCGACGCGGCGGCATCGAGCAGATCGTCGCACACGTTTTGGATCCGCTCGTGCAATCCTTCCATCCGGCGCGGCGTGAACGCCTTGTTAACCAGGGTGCGCAAGCGGGTGTGATCAGGGTCATCCTTGTTCAGCATGCCCTGGGTAAGCGGCCGGGCGAACCGGCGAAGCACCCACGGCATCCGGGGAGACCAATCGTTGGCGAACCGTTCGTCCTTAAGCACGGTGAGCACGTCGTCGTAACGCGTTACCAGCCATGCCATACCGCCGACAGGCACAGGCGTGCGGAACACAGGCGCTTCGGCGCGGAAGCGCGCGTAGAAGGAATAAGGGTTAGCCTTGAATCGCGGACTCGCAAGGTCAGGTGCTTTGATCGGTTCCATGCGTTCTCCGCAGACCACAATGGGTAGCCAGGTTGAACAGGAGCCCACCCGAGCGGCCCGATCATACACCGCCTAATCCGGGAGTCAGATCAGCTGTGAAGAAGATTCAGCAGGAATCGCCAACCGTGGTGCGACGTTTCGCACAAGACTGCCGGCGTACCAGCGCCAAGTCGAGGCCCGCGCCGAAACCGAATCCTATTGGCTCAGTTTTCTGTATAGCCTAGGCGCCGGAATGCGCTGGGATAGTAGCCGCCTAAATCCCTACTTCTTCACCGTCGGATACTGAATTCCTAGCTGCTGCAGGTATGTTTTGTAACGGGTCGGGTCATAGTAAGTCTTCTGCAACTCAGGCAGGAATTTCTCCATTTTGTCACGATTAAGTTCAGTCGCCGGTTTGTCACTTGGTCCCACCAGCGGCGTGTATTTGATGTCTTTCGTCTGCACCTCGCGAAAGTACGCCCAGGCCTGCTCAAGGAGCGCAGGAGTCGTGATGAAATCAAGGGCTGTCATCGCCTGCACCTTCGCGCCTGCAGTAGAGCCCTTATGAGCGATGGGAGTGGCCATAGCGACCGCATTTGGCCAGCTATGCCCCGGCAGGTTTGGAATGTTTGCCGGGTAGCGTAGATACACCGTTGGCAGATTCCACGAAATGTCGCCAATATCGTCGGATGGGCCGCCCATGTTCTCGCGGGGTGGGCGCGGCTCCTCCACCTTGGTCTTCAGACCAATTTCCTTCGCACCAATTTCCTTCTGTAACGCATGGGCCAGCGTCTGGTCCGCATCGTTCCATTCCGGCATACCAACCGCTTCAATATTTTTGGTCTCCACTTCAGCAACGACTTTGTTGAAATGTGCAGGCCAGGCCGAGCCGACCAAGCGCTGTGTGACGCTGGTATCGGTCATCATAGTGGCGGCCTGCGCCATCTTGTTGCCGAGTTCGTATAGCTCTTTAATGTGCGGGTAATCGAGTTCCCGGAAGTAGTACCAGACGCTTGCCTCGGACGGCACTACATTAGGCTGGTCGCCGCCATTCGGAATAACGTAATGCGAGCGTTGTTGCAGGCGCAGATGCTCACGCCGGAAATTCCATCCGGCGTCCATCAACTCGACTGCATCGAGTGCGCTGCGGCCTTCCCACGGCGCGAAAGCCGCATGCGCGGCTTTGCCATGGAAAAAGTACTGCACCGATACTAAGCCGGTGCCCCAGTCGCCGTAGCCACTAGCGAATTCGGCGCCCACGTGACAGCCGAGTACAACGTCGGCGTCGCGGAACAGGCCCTCGCGAATGTAGAACGCTTTGGTACCCAGCAATTCCTCAGCGACGCCTGGAAACAACTTCAGGGTGCCTGGGAGATGGTGTTGCTGCATGACTTTTTTCAGCGCCAGCGCCGCCGTGACGTTTACTGCCTGGCCTGAGTTGTGACCCTCGCCGTGACCCGGAGCGCCGGCAACAATCGGGTCGTGATAAGCCACACCGGGCTTTTGCGAAGCCTGGGGAATGTCATCGATATCCGTGATGAAAGCGATCACTGGCTTGCCTGAGCCCCACATCGCCACCCACGCCGTCGGAATGCCAGCGACCCCGCGCTGTACCGTAAAGCCGTCCTTCTCAAGAATGCCGCTCACGTAGCGTGAGGTGTTGTACTCTTGAAATCCTAGCTCGGCGTAGCTGAAAATTTCGTCCACCATCTGCTGCGTCAACGTCTGCATGGAATCCACTTCGCTGATGGCTTCACGTTTAAGCTGATTCAAATCGGGCTGCTGGGCGAATGAAGTTGGGGTGAGAAGCAGAATGACGGCGGATATCGAGCTCACGCGCCCCATGTAGAGACTCCTCCATGCAAAATTAGCCCTCATTCTGCCCGAAAAGACCACCGCGTCAATAGCGGAGCTTACCGCTCCACCCTCCAGTGACCTGGGTTGCCACACCTAAGCAAGCCAGACCTTGATGGTCCAATATCGCTTTTTTCATTTGTCTTCCCAAAAGGCGGTTCAACATAGGACACCATCTGGTGGATGACGGGCCACCCGGAAATAATCTACTTGCACGTGTAAACGCCGCAAGTCGCTGTCATAGTTTCCAAGTGGCCGACGATACGGGAGTTATCACGCGGTGGCTCGAATCGAGATGTTGAGTGCGGTCACTTCTTGCTGTAGCGCATCCGGGGTGGTGAGCGCTACTTTGGCGAAGGCAGAGGCTTCTGCGTAAAGTCAAAGCAGTCGGTCATGCCGTCGGACTGCGCGACGCGCTGGTTCACCGGTGGCAGGTTGAACTGCGTGGCGCAGAACTTGAGCAGGCTGACGTGGGAGTGCAGAATCTTTGAGATGAAGCCACTCTTCGCAAAGGGGCTCAGCACTAGGCAGCCAACGCGCGAGCCGTAACGGAACTGCGTGCCGTCCGCAGGCCAAGATTGGACGTTGGGCGGGTCCACATGGTCCAGCCAACCGCCCCAGTCGTCCCAGGTGATGAAAATTGCCGTGCTGGGCCAGAGCCCGCCCTGCACGATGGCGTTGACCTGGTTAACGGTCCACTGCATCCCGTGGGTGACGTTGCCGAGCGGATGCTCGCTCTCGGGATGGTCGGCGTACACCCATGAGACGTTGGGGAGTTTTCCGGCGGCGGCATCCGTGGCGAATTGTTGCTGTGGAAATTTCTGCTTTCCAGCGAGGCCTTTGATGTACTGGAAGGCGTAGCCATTGTAATTCGCCCAAGTCAGCTTGGCCTGATCCAAGCTGGCAGGCAGGGAAGGCAGATTAAAGAGCTGCCCGATGGGGCCGCCTCGGTAACCGCTATGGGGGTTGTCGATGACCGGCGAATCGCCGGCAATCAGCATCAGGTGGTTGGGCGTCGAGGGGCCGGCCACGTCGGTGTAGTAGTTGTCGCAGAGGGTGAACTGCCGCGCGTAGGAGAAATACGCTGGGATGTTCGCCTCAACGTATTGCAGGGCGGTCGCCGTCTGCTTCCGCGTTAACCAATGCCCATGGGTGTGGTTCGGGTCCTGCGTCGGCGGGTTGGGCGCATGTGGCAGCTTAGCGCCGTTGGCGCCGGGGAAGGTACCGAAGTAGTTGTCGAAACAGTGGTTCTCCTTGATGAAGAACACGACGTGTTGGATCGGGCCCGGAACCGCGCCACCGCCGCCTCCGCCCCCCGGCCGCGGCTTGGGCGCAGGCTTTGGCCGCGGCCGGGGCTTGGTCTTTGCATGAGGCTTTGCTTTTGGCTTTGCTTTTGGCTTTGCTTTTGGCTTTGCTTTTGGCTTTGCTTTTGGCTTTGCTTTTGGCTTGGATTTCGCTCTTGGTTTTGCTTTCGCCCGGGGACGCGCTTTTTTCTTCATGGGAGGGAATTTCCTCTTTGGATGAATTACCCACCTTGATATTTCAAGATCTCTGCGAATCACCTATACACCGTGCCCTCCCTCGCCCGCAACAATTTTTCGACGGTGCTTGCACCTCGCTGGCCGTTTCTGGGGACCTTCATCCACGTGTTCGGTTATCCAACCATCAAATACTTGCACATTGCCAACTATCCGCATGCCGACGAATCTCCAAGGGCGTCTTCATTCTGCATTGACTTTGCCATCACATCTGTACGTCCACCCGGTAGCGGGCGACTTTTTAGGTGGTAATGTGGAGGCAACCAGAGCTTGAGGAATCGATCCAGGGAGAACATACATGGGTCTTCTTGACTCCATCGTAGGCAAGTCTTTTAGAGATGAAAAAGCCGGCCGGGTAGTCGTTTTTACCGGGGATCGTCCCAATCGAGGCTACGTTGTAAAATCTGAATCCGAGGAACGAAAAATCAGGTCTTTTCTAAAGATGTTTTATGCCGCTCATTTTTCCATTCTTTTACTAGGGATGCTGCTAGCAAATGCGTGGTCGTCGTTTATCATCCATCTACAGGAATTAGGCAGGCCCGCTGCGCATTTACTTAGAACTGAGGGCGTATATCTGGGGATGTATTCTCTTGTCGTGGGACTCCCCTCTTTTTTGCTTTGGAAATCCTATAAGAAGGCACTCTTAAGCTTTGTTTCGGTCCAAAATGACGTATTGGTATCGGGAAAGAGCGCCGGGCGACAACCTTGGATTGTTCTTGCTGCGCTGACCGCGTTGGTCTTGGCTGCCTTGATGATTTTCTACTTAGTTCGGGCCAAATAATTTCATGACTCCCAACATCTTCAGCCTGATCCAGGGAGTCCATGCCCTGAAGGAACGCACCCCCGCAGCCCTGCAGCAGCTGTTCCGCGAGCACGACTCCGAGCTGCTCTAAGGCTTAACTCCGCAGCAGTTCGTTTCCAACATCTGCAACACAATCACCCGCAATGACTTACGAACGCCGGTGCAACTTTTCCTGTCCGCGCGGGTTTCTTGAATGTAGCAGTAAAGGATCTAAGAGGATCCCCAGATGCGATACCTATACTTCTTGTACTTAAAAATGCGATATCTAAGGTTTCTCGGTTTACTCGGCATTTGTCTCGGTATTTGTCTGCTCTCGGCCTCTAGCGCGCACGCCCAGCGCGTCACCTTTGGCATCGGTGTAGGAGGTCCCGTGTATTACGGGCCCGCTCCCGTCTGCGCCTATGGCTATTACGACTATTATCCGTACGCCTGCGCCCCCTACGGCTATTACGGACCTGATTGGTTCGCCGGCGGCGTCTTCATCGGCGCCGGACCTTGGTATCACGGGTACTACGGCTATCATCCGTACGGCTACGGGCGCGGCTACTATGGTCGCGGTTACTACGGTCGGGGATATGGCTACTACGGCCGCGGCGGGTATGGACATGGATTCGATCGCGGCTATCGTGGCGGTGCCTTCCACGGCGGCGATAACTTCCACGGAAGAGAAGGGTTTCACGGAGGCGGCGGGTTCCACGGAGGCGGCGGCTTTCATGGCGGAGGTCACGGCGGCGGACGCCACTAAGACTTGAAAGGGCCGGCGAGGACCGACCCTTCATTTCTTCCTTGACAGCTGCTATCGAATCAGTTATAGTCTCTCCCGTATAAGTTTACGTTCAAGCGGCAGGCAACTGCCGCTTTTTTCTTGTCCACAATCCGCCCTCAGGTAAGTCTTTCAGAATGCGCAGTTCCGAAAGACCTCGAATGCTGCACAATTTTGGTGCAAACAAGTGCTTTAGAATCAACACTTACAAAAGTGTATGAAAACAAGCAACTTTAACTTCCTTTAGAATGAACACTTATGAAAAAAGGGGGGAGGGGGGCCGCACACACAAACCTTCACATCCGTCACTGCGTGGCTTCCGCTCGAGCCAGCAACACCGCCGTGGCCGACTCCATGGAATCGTAGTATCCAACGAAGCGCTTCGGCTCCGGCGCATTGTAAGGGCTCAGATTGTGCGCCCAGCGAAAGCCAATCGGCTGATACCACAGCTCGGCCTCCACGTGGAATGGGCCCTGCGCGTTTCCGGTGCTCACCGAATAGCGCACCAGGCTTCCCGCATCCGTGAAATTCGGATCATCAGCCGCATCGCCCACCACCGCAATATCCGGCTCGGCGGTTTCCTTCTTGAAGCCGCTCGGCAGCAGCCGGTTGTCCTTCAGATATCCCACTGCGGAGAGCAAACCTGTCGTTACGTGACCGGCTGCGTCTTTCAGAATCGGCTCGTAGATTTGCACTTGGTCGCTGCTGGTAATTTCGCGGTAGTGCGGCTCAAATCGCGCTGGATCAGCGTCATTGTCGTTCCCCTCGATGGATCCGTCCGCGTGCAGCGCGCCCGATTCAAACACTTTATTCTCGCGCGCATCGCGAACCGTCACGTGCAGCCAGGCGCGACGCGACGGGTAAGCCGTAGGCATCTTGTGTCCGGTCAAATTCTGCACAAGCACTTGCACGTGAAGTCGGTCCGAGACCAACTCCACCCTAGGAATGCTGACGCGGGCCGACTGCGACTGCAGAAACGTGATGGTCTTCTCCGCCTGCGCCGTCAGTTCCGTAGGCAGCGCCGTCACACTCAAGTCGTTGCGATGCAGGTTCAGCATCCGCAGCATGAAAAAGTTCGCCGCCACAAACGTATGCTGATGCGCCCCCTCCCGCGGAACGCCGAGCACCGCGGTGATGGGCACCTGTCCACGAATTTCCGGCATGTGGCACGACTGGCAACTGCTCCGATTCGGATAATCGCTGTGTAGCCATTCCGGATAAGGCATCTGTTCAGGAAAAGTACCGATCTCTTTCCCACCCGGCCCGAGAGCCCGAGTTTTTAGAGTGTGGCACGTGCCGCAAAGTGCGGAATCGCGGATATGCGCATCTTCCGTCGGACGGAACCCTCCGGAGGAGGTATGCATAATGCGTTGACGTCCGGCGTCGATAGCAAACGGGCCATACTCCGGGTGCTCCCCCTTCGCCGACGGCGGATTGACAACGAATCCCCCGTTGAAACTTTCCGCAGTGCCCAGCTTTTCCTTCGCAATCTGGTGACACACCGAGCAAGACACGCCATCTTCCGCCTTCGCGTTGTCCTTCTTGTCGCGATCAAATGGAAGATGCGAAAAAATTTGGCCCTTGCGGCCTTCGAGCTTGGCCTCGAAGCGCGTAATTGGCATGTGGCAGATCGAGCATTCATCCTCTATGGCCGCTTGCGATTCTGGATGATCGATCGATTCGCGCCGCACGCTCCCCTGCCAATACGGATCGCGCGACGAATTACCCATCATGCTCGAACGCCAATCAAACCCAATGGAGACATCCTCACCGGAAGGCGTCACGATTCCATTGTGACAAGCCAGGCACCGGTCCGACGTCTGAAAACTCGGCTTGGGTGCCGTATGCTGCCCGCCGCCGCTGACCAATCCGGCCGAGCAACCCAGCACTCCCAACAGCGCAATCGCGCAAAGGGCCCTTTTCCTCATCACCAACCTTCGTTCAGCCGCCCGTCGAACCAGTCCCAAAGCAGGTAGAAGACTATTTGTATTTGTCGCCCCGAAGTGTTGTTGACCGGCACGCGGACACCAAGATTGGCGCGGATGTGCTGTCTCCTGCTGATCGTCACTTGCATTTGCGGCACCACGTCCCAATTCACCTTCGCGTTGTCCACCAGGTTCCGCGCGCCCACAAACTCAAACATGGGCGACCACAATCGCCCCAAACCATGATTCGCGGCAAAACTCTGTCCGATGGCGGTGTTAAAAAATATCGACTGCGGTGCAATGTCCGTGTGACGCGGCAAGGCCGCGCCAAATTGTGTCTGAATAAATGTGTTGGTCGGAAAGAGCTGATCAAAAGCGGCGAATGTTTCAAACGTTGTCGTGCCCGTCCCGAAACCTCGCGCTCTGTTTCCGGTCGGCAAAATAGCCCCGCCAAACAAGCTCAGAATCGATCCCGACGGCAAGCTCGAAAACATAGTCCGCTTCACGCCGAGCGTGGTGTCGCCTATACCGCCGTACCAGGTGTGACTCTGGTCTTGATAGTTGACCGGAACGTCGACCTCAATTTGATTTTTCACTCCGAAGCGCTGCTCATGAATAATGTGGGTCGCGCCCCCTGGCGCGCCCTGCGCATTCAGCGCCGTGGAGATCACAACTTCGTCTTCGGGATACGCCTTCTCCGTAACCAACGCCCGAGGCAGATTCAGTTCCCCACGCGGCCAGTGCGGATTCCTGCAGAAGCTGCGCAAGTAAGCAATCACGTCATCGATCTGTTCAGAAGTCAGCGCCTCGCTGAAGGACGGCATAATATCGGAAAATCCGCGTGTCGGCCCGCCGTGAAGGATTACGTCTTTCCAGGTGACGTTGGGTTCGGGAGTGGTCTGGTCGCACGCGGTAAAATCCGGAAACGTCCGCGGCCGCTTGAATCCGGCAATCTCTGTCGGCGTTCCTCTCGCGTCAGCGCCATGGCAAGCCGCGCACGCCGATTTGAAAATCTGCTCGCCGGCTTGCATCCGTGAATTGCCCTGCTTCCCCGTTTGCCCGAACATCACTGCAAGCGGCGCGAAAGACCAGAACGCCACCCACCTGATCACTACCCGCACACGATTATTCATATAGATGGCGATCGATCTCTCCTTTTCCTCCTAGTTGGCTCGTACCCGTACACCTGCATCTCATAGTCCTGCGCCCGCGCAACCGGCCACGGCAAGTGTCCCGAAGTAGAAATGCGCAAACATTATTCATTACTTGGCTCGAGTCGGGCCCAAAGACGGTAACGCGATTATTTGGATGCCGCAAATCGCTCCCGCAAATCCCTCCGATATCCTTAGATTTCCACGTTTTCCGTATTGCTCTTCGCTCGTTCATGTGCTAGTAACATGCACGAATCAAGCTCCTCTGTGGTGGGGAGTGGGTTGCGTGGTGGGTGACCTCGTATTCCTCTTCGATGGTCCCAAGAGTTGGCCGTGGTGTGCAACACGGCAGTTTTGGGGTGTTTCCGTTGGTCCATTCTCAGGAGGCTCTTGATGAGAAACAAATCATTGAGGTTTTTAGCAGCCATTTGCCTGCTTCTGCTTGGCGGCGTGGCTGTACCGCATGCAAAGGCGCAATCAACTACGGATGGCGCTGTCAGTGGCACGGTCTATGACCAGACCGGAGGAGTGTTGGCCAACGCCAAGGTTACTGTCCGCAACAGCGGCACCAACCTAGAGCTAGTCGTTACTACGGATGAGTCTGGGTACTATCGCATTACGAAGTTGCCTCCCGCCTCTTACATTGTCACCATCGAGGCCGCAGGTTTCGCCGCCCTGAAGGCTGAGCAGGTGATTGTCCAGGTCGGCGCCGTCACGGAATTTTCCGTTCACCTTCCCCTGGTGACCACAACAGCAACGGTACTAGTTACTTCAGAAGTGCCGCAAATCAATACTTCCTCAGCGGACTTTGCTCCCATTGTCGATCAGTTGCAGATCAACAATCTTCCGATTAACGGCGGAAGGTGGTCGGATTTCGCATTGCTTACTCCCGGTGTGGTCAACGATTCCAATGGTTTTGGACTGCTCAGCTTCCGGGGCATCAGCACTCTTTTGAACAACAATACCGTCGACGGCGCCGATAACAATCAAGCTTTCTTTTCCGAGGAGCGCGGCCGCACGCGCGCCGGTTACTCCAGCGCCAAAGCCGCGGTACAAGAGTTTCAGGTCAACACGTCAAACTACTCCGCCGAGTACGGCCGCGCCGCCGGCGCCGTGGTCAACACCGTCACCAAGAGCGGCACCAACCAATTCCACGGCGAAGGATATTTCTACGATCGCGACAACGAGTGGGGCGCGACAAACTCCTTCACCAGGCTGACCACGCAAACCTCCCCGGGTGTTTTCACTTCCTCGCCCTTCAAACCCACGGACGTACGCAAGATCTGGGGCTTGGGCATAGGGGGGCCGATCCTCAGAGACAAACTTTTCTTCTACTTTGCGTTCGATCGCTACACTCGCAATTTCCCGGGCACTGCGGTCCCCGCGAGCCCGGCCGCATTCTTCGCCAGTCCGGTGCCTGACCTCACCAACTACGGCGGCTCCTGTAGCACCTTAAACGCCGCTGCTTTTACCACCGGTCCCAACGCCGTGCCGAATGGCGCCAACGTTTTGGCCGCCACACGCGGTGCGTGCACCCTGGTCAGCAATCTCAGCCTTCCCAATTACGCCGGCGGCGTCACCGATTACAACAACGGCCTCAATGGCCTGCTCGGCGAGCTCGGCCCTGTGCCTCGCAAGGGCGAGCAAACTATCTTTTTCCCCAAAATTGATTGGACCATCAACCAGAAAAACCGCTTGTCCTTTGAAGTCAACCGCATGCGCTGGGCTTCTCCCGCTGGCATTCAGACGCAAGCCTCCAACACCTTCGGAATCGCCAGCTTCGGCAATGACTACGTTCGCGACACCTGGGGCGTGGCCAAGCTCTACACCTTCATCACCTCAAGCCTTTCCAACGAAGCCCGTTATCAATACGGCCGCGACTTTGAATTCGAATTCGCACAGCCACCGTCACAATACGAGCTCACCAACTTCGTGAATCCGCCGGGCTATACGAATCCGCTGGGCCTGCCGCCGGACGTCTTCATCACCAACGGGTTTGACATGGGCGTCCCGACGTTCCTACAGCGGCCATCCTTCCCAGACGAGCGCCGCCAGCAGTTTGCCGACTCTGTTTCCTGGACCAAGGGCCGCCACAGTTTAAAATTCGGTGTCGACTTCGCCCGCACGGATGACCTAAGCCAGAATCTCCGCTTCCAATACGGCTCCTTCAGCTACAGCAACATCGGCAACTATCTGTCCGACTTCTACAAGCCCAGCAGTTGTGGCGCCGCGCACAATACCCCTTGCTACTCGAACTTCCAGCAGGCTTTCGGACCACTCGGTTTTGAGTTCAGCACCGATGACATCGCCTTCTTTGCCGAAGACAGTTGGCGCATTCTCCCCCGCTTCACGCTGAATCTTGGCCTTCGCTATGAATACGAGAAGATGCCTGATCCGTTCGCTGCCCTAATCAATCCCGCCGTACCGCAGACCGGCAAGCTCCCCAGCGACAAGAACAATTTCGGCCCCCGCATCGGCTTGGCTTGGGACATCTTCGGCAATGGCAGGACGTCCGTGCGCGGAGGCTATGGCATCTATTATGGCCGCATCATCAACTCCGCGATCTACAATGCTTTGACCACCACCGGAATGGCTGGCGGCCAGTTCCAGTTTTTTTTCTTGCCTGCTACTCCCGGGCCTAGGTTCCCGCAAATTTTCTCCTCGGCGCCGCCGCTAGTCGGTCCCAATGTTGTTTATTTCGATTCTCATTTCCAGGCTCCACAAATCCATGAGATGGATTTGACCGTTGAGCGCGAGCTCGGCTGGAATACCGTCGTGTCTGTCAGTTATCTAGGCAGCCTCGGCCGAAGTCTCCCAGACTTCGTGGACACTAACATCGACACGACGGTGACACAGCCAATCACCTACTCTGTTGTTGGCGGCGGTCCGATCACCTCGCCGACCTACACGACGAACGTCTACGTAAAGCGCCTGAAACCAGCGTTCGGTTCCACAACCGACATCTTCAGCGGCATAAGTTCTAAATACAACGCTCTGACCGTCCAGGCCTTGCATCGCTTCAGCCATAACGTGCAGTTTTCTGCGAACTACACCTGGTCGCATTCGTTGGATTTTGGCCAGAACGCCTCTACCTTCAGCGACACCAACGACTTGCTTGTTCCCAACAACATTCGCCCCGAATACGGCAATTCCAATTTCAACGTTCCCAATCGTTTCGTCTTCAACGCCATTGTCAACTCGCCATGGCATGCCAAAGGGTGGCTCGGCTATCTGGCCAATGAGTGGGAGCTTGCGCCGATCTATCAAATTCAGAATGGCCTGCCCTATGCCTTGGTGACAGCCGGAACTCCGCCGACGCCCACTGGTACGCCGGCTGGACTCCGGCCGCTGGGCTCGGGCATCAACGGCTCCAACGGAAGAAAAGGCATCGATATCATCGGACGCAATACGTTCCGCTTACCGCGGACCCAGGTCGTCGATCTTCGCATTTCGAAGAAGTTCACTTTCAAGGAGCAATACAAAGTGGAGCTGCTAGGTGAGGGCTTTAATCTTTTCAATCACGTCAACTTCACTGGTGTCAACAACACCGGCTATATAATTGGGGGAACTACTGCTGCGCCAACACTGACCTTCAACGCACCGTTTTCGACGTTTACCAGTGCCAACAGCAATTTCGCTTATACCGTTCGCCAGATCCAGATTGGGGTTCGCTTGCTGTTTTAGCTAGCTCCGTTCCATTCGAATTAACGCGCGGCTTCGAGCCGCCGCGTCTTTTCAGTATGCCAGTCATGCGTGGGGATGCGACTTGTCGTAAATTTCCATCAATTGGCGGATCGACGCGTGCGTGTATTTTTGCGTGGTCGACAGTGACTGGTGACCCAGCAGCTCCTGAATCGCGCGCAAGTCCGCGCCATCGGTCAACAAATGCGTGGCAAACGCGTGGCGCAGCGAATGCGGGTGCAAGTCCCAATTGATGTTCACCAGCTTGACGTATTTTTTTACGATCCGGCCCACCGAGCGCTGCGTCAGCCGGCTCCCCGCGTAATTCAGGAACACCGCATTGCCGCGTAGCGCTGCACGCCGCATCCCTCCGCTGCGGGAGGTTTGCAGCAAAAGCTGTTCCCGCAGAGGCCAATATTTTTCCAGCGCCTCCTGCGCCTTCGTCCCGTACGGCACAATGCGTTCCTTGTTCCCTTTACCGCGCACGCGCAGCATCCGCTCTTTCTGTTCCATATCTTCCAGGTTCAAGCCGGTCAGCTCGCTCACACGCAGTCCCGCCGCGTACAGCAGCTCCAGCAGCGCGCGGTCGCGGCGCAGCAACAGTCCTTCGCCTCCCGCGCCCTTTCCCAGCGCCGGACCACCTTTCTTCGCGGGCAGATGTCCGCCCGCCGCGGCCGGCCCTGCGCCTGCCAGCTCATTCAAGAATCCATTCATCTCTTCCGCGGAAAGCACCGAGGGAATCCGCTTGGGCAGTTTCGGCGTCGGCACCAGCCGCGCCGGACTTTCCTTGATCATCCCCTCGCGCACGCAATACTTGAAAAACGAACGCAGCGCCGCCAGCTTCCGCGCAATCGAGCTTTTCTCCAGCCCTCGCTCGTGCAGGTGCCCCACAAATTCGCGGATGATCAGATGTGTGATCTTCGGCAGCGCCGGGGGCAGCTCGCCCGGAAGCGAAAGGTACGCGACGAACTGCTCCAGGTCCTTCCCGTAATTCAGAATCGTGTGCGGCGAGGAATTCCTCACCGACTGCAGGTACTGCAGAAATTTTCCAATAGCTTGTTTCATTTCCGCGGAGCCGCTCCCGGGGCACACCAAAGTATAGTCGCGCAGAATGGCGCGAACTCCAATCACAAATACCAATCGCAAATGAATGCCGCTAGTTGTTAATGGAAACTTAAGGCTTCGCGCCCACCGGCGTCGCGGCTTCTTCCGGCTGGGGCGGCATCGGGTCTGCTACCACGGACTCCCAATCGCAGCCTTCTTTCAAGCAACTGCGCACCGTGCCGATCTTGGTCTTCTTCTCCACAATGAACGGCGCGCCGCACTTCGGGCACGGCTCGGCCAGCGGCATATGCGGCGTCGTGAAATCGCAGTCGGGATAGCGCGAGCAGCCGTAGAAAACGTATGTACGTCCTCGACCGCCCTTGCCGGCGCCGCCGCGCCGCACAAATTCGCCCTCATTGCACTTCGGGCATTTGATGCCCATGGTGATCGGCCGCGTGTACTTGCACTTCGGATACCCGGAGCAGCCGATGAACTGGCCGAAGCGTCCGCTCTTCTTTATCAGGTGGTTGCCGCACAACGCACACTTTTCCTCGAGCGGTTCATCGGGATCGTGTGCGATGCGCGTGCCCGCGACCAGGCGCCGTGTGGTTTTGCAATCCGGATACCCGGTGCACGCCAAAAATGCGCCAAAGCGGCCGCGCTTGATGGCCATTTCCTTGCCGCAGTTGTCGCAATATTCAGTTTTCCCTTCGCCGTTGGCATCGTCGCTGAGTTCCGGCGCCATATCCTGGATGAAATCGCAATCCGGATAGCGCGAGCAGCCCAGGAAAAATCCGTGCCGGCTGATGCGCTCCAGCAGCTCGCCCTCGCCGCACTTCTCGCACTTCTTGCCCGTCGGGATTCCGGCCTTGTACGACACCATCTCGTCGCCGGCTTTCGCCAGGTCCACGACAAACTTTTCCCAGAACTCCCGCACCGCGTCGCGCCACGGCAGCTTGCCCTCTTCGATTTCGTCCAACTCCTCTTCCAGCCGCGCCGTGAACGTGACATCGAACACGTCATCGAAACTCTTCACCAGCAGCACGCTCACGCGCTCGCCCAGCATCGTGGGCGTGAACCTGCCCTGGTCTTTGCGCACGTATTCGCGCTCGACAATCGTGGAAATAATTGAAGCGTACGTGGAAGGCCGCCCGATGCCTTTCTCTTCCAGTTCTTTCACCAGCGTCGCTTCCGTGTAGCGTGGCGGCGGCTCGGTGAAATGCTGGTCCGGCCGGATTTGATCGAGCCGCAGCGTTTGCCCTTCCGTCACGCGCGGCAGCGCTTTGCCTTCGCCCTCATCATCCTTTTCATCGTCCTCGCGGTCGGCCGCAGCCACCGGCAACTGGTACACGCGCAGGTAACCGTCAAACTTTTGCACCGAACCCGTGGCGCGGAAAGTGTAATCGCCCGCGGAAATGTCAATCGTGGTCTGGTCGAAAATTGCGGGCAGCATCTGCGAGGCCACAAAACGCTGCCAGATCAACTGGTACAGTTTGAACTGGTCGTCGGGGAGATACTTGCGCACGTCTTCCGGCGCACGCGAAACGTCCGTGGGCCGTACCGCCTCGTGCGCCTCCTGCGCGTCTTTCTTCGATTTGTAGTAGTTCGGTTTTTCCGGGAGGTAGTTCGATCCAAAACGTTCCGGAATCAGCTCGCGCACTTGTTGCAACGCATCGTTGGAGACGTGCACGGAATCCGTGCGCATGTAGGTGATCAGCGCGACCGAGCCTTCCTCGCCGAGCTCCACGCCTTCATAAAGCCGCTGCGCCAGCCCCATGGTGCGTTTTGCCGTGTAGCGTAGGCGATTGTAAGCGGCCTGTTGCAGCTTCGACGTCGTGAACGGCGGCGGCGGGTTGCGCCTCTTTTCCCTTTGCGTTACCGAAGCGACCTGCCACTTGGCCTTGCTCACCGCCGCGACGATCTTGTCCGCCGCTTCCTGATTCCCAACCTCGATGTCTTCGCCCTTGTACTTGCTCAGCTTGGCTTCGAAGATGGGCGGCTCGCCGGCGTCCAGCATCGCGTGAATGGTCCAATACTCTTGCGGCACAAACGCGCGTATCAGTTGTTCCCGCTCGACAATTAAACGCAAGGCGACCGTCTGCACGCGCCCCGCCGACAGTCCGCGCCGCACCTTGTCCCACAGCAGCGGCGAAATCTTGTAGCCCACGATGCGGTCCAGCACGCGTCGCGCCTGCTGCGCGTCCACCAGGTTGCTGTCCACTTGCCGCGGCTTCTCAAACGCCGCGCGGATCGCCTTCGGCGTAATCTCGTTGAACGTCACACGGAAAATCTTTTTGGGGTCGATGGGGGGAATGCTGATTTCGTCGCGGTTCTTTTTGGCGGCTTTGGACTTGCCCTTGGCATCCGTCTTGGCTTCGGCCTCTTCTTTTTCTTTCGCTTCGGCGGCCTTGTTGCCGTTGCTGGCCGCTTCTTCTTCGTATTTGGTGGGCTTGGAGAGCACCATCGCCAGGTGCGCCGATATCGCCTCGCCCTCGCGGTCCGGGTCGCCCGCCAGATATACTGCCGTGGCGGTGCTGGCGGATTTCCTTAGATCATTAATAACCTTGCCCTTGCCCGAAATAATCTGCAGCGTAGGTTCAAAGATCTTGGGGTCATCCAGGGTTATCGGTTTTCTGTTGGATTTCTCGGGGGCTGCTTTGCCCTTCTTGCCCTTTTTCTTTTTCTTCAACTCATCGGGCAAACGAATCCCTATCGTCTTCTTGGGCAGGTCCATCACGTGCCCAATGGACGCTTTGACCGTGTAATCGCGTCCCAAATACTTATTGATTGTTTTCGCCTTGGCCGGCGATTCCACTATGACCAGCGAACGCGCCATCTTGTCTTTGTAACCCCGGATTCCTTCGCAGGAAGGCCCATGCGGCGAGTGTGTGTCCTTCTCGCTACCTTAATGAAGATGCGCAAACGCGCCCTACGGATTCATTTCGCTGTTAGCGCGTTCACTAAGACCCTGCTTTTCAATGATTTCCAGCAGCAGCATGCCAGGCTGGGAACCTAGAGCAGCACTCTGCTGAACTGCTTGCCCGGCGTCTGCCGGATGATCCCTTTCATCTCCAGGTCAAACAGCGTAGCCAGAACCTCTGAAGAGTTCAACCCCGATCGCTCCACGATATCGTCGATGTGTTTTGGCTCGTCCGTGCTGAGGAGGTCGTAAATCTTCTTTTCCGAGGAATTGAGCGACGCCGCGGCCAGCAGATTTCTCTGTTCGGCCTCGGGTTGCTCCGCCTGCACCAGGGCTGCGCGCACCGGCGTAGGCAGCTCCTCAATCACATCGGCGCCATTGGTCACCAGCTTGGCGCCCTGCTTGATCAACTGGTTCGGCGCGAAACTCACCGGCTGTGTGACGTTGCCCGGCACGCCAAACACTTCCCGCCCAAACTCCATTGCCAGCCGCGCGGTGATCAGCGAGCCGCTGTACTGCGCCCCCTCGACCACCACCACGCCCAGCGGCATACCCGCCACAATGCGGTTGCGCACCGGGAAATTCTCCGGCGCCGCGTGCGTGCCCAGGGAGAATTCGCTGATTATCGCGCCGCGCTCCAAAACCTTGTCGTAGAGCTTCCTGTTTTCTTTGGGGTAGCACACATTGATGCCGGTGCCGAGAACGCCGATGGCCCGCCCGTTCACCGCCAGCGCCCCCTGATGCCCGATGGCGTCGATCCCGCGCGCCATGCCGCTCACCACCACCAAGCCGCGCGCCGCCAGCTCGCGTCCCAGCCGCTCCGCCATCTGCGTTCCATAAAGCGTTGGCCGCCGCGTGCCCACTATGCTGATGCTCGGCAGATTCAGCACCTCCGCGTCCCCGCGCACGTATAGCATCACCGGGGGATCGTAGATTTGCAGCAGCGTCTGCGGATATTCCGGATCGGTCCAGTTCAACAGCCGGCAACGATCGATGCGCCGGGTTAACGCGAGTTCCTTTTCAGCGCGCTTGAAGGACTGCTTCTTGAACACTGCCTGCGCGACAGGGCCCGGTAAATTGCAAGCTTTCAAGCGCGGCAGCGGCGCGCGAAACACTTCTTCCGGCGAGCCAAACTCCCGCAGCAGCCGCGCGGAGAGCCGCGAAGCCAGCCCAGGGGTCAGCGCCAGCGCGAGCCAGGAGAGGGAAGCGTCTAGCTCCACCGCGCAGCAAGCGTAGCCGCAGAGTAACCCAACTGTTAACTACATGATACGGAATATATGAAAGCCGAAGCGGCGACAACTCTAAATTGACGTTCCCGCGCGTCCGCCCCCCGGCTGCGCCGCGTCTTCCAGCAAAATCGCTTCGAGCGTCGCCACAAACAAATCGGCATCCTCTTTTGAGAAAATCAACGGCGGCCGCAGTTTTATGACGTTGTGATGCGGCCCGTCCGTTCCCGCCAGAATCCCGCAATCGCGCAGCCGGTTCACTAGGTAATCCGCTTCTTCCGTGGCCGGTTCACGGGTTTCGCGATCGCGCACCAGATCAATCCCCAGGAAAAGCCCGGAGCCGCGCACGTCGCCGATCAATCGGTGACATTCCTGCAATTTTTTCAATTCCGTCATCCAATACTTTCCAACCCGCAGCGCGCGGTCCTGCAGCGCCTCGTCTCGGACCACATCGAGCACCGCCAATCCTGCCGCGCACGCCACCGGATTCCCTCCGAACGTGCTGAAAAATTCCATCCCGTTCGCAAAGGATGCGGCAATCTCCTTGGTGGTCACCACCGCCGCGAGCGGGAATGCATTTCCGATCGGCTTGCCAAACACCGCAATGTCCGGAACCACGCCTTGCGTCACGAAACCCCAGAAATGCGTCCCTAGTCGTCCAAATCCCACTTGTACCTCGTCGGCGATGCACACCGCGCCCGCGGCGCGCACATGGCGATATACTTCGGCCAGATAATTCGGCGGAAAAACGATTTGCCCCGCGACGCTGGGCAATGTTTCTGCGATAAATGCTGCGACCTCGCGACCTTCGGCGCGCTCCAGAATTTCGCCGACATGCGCGGCGTACTTCGCTCCTGCCTGTGCATCGCCCCGCCGGTATAGGCCGCGATAATCGTCCGCAACGGGCGCCACGTGCACCCACGGCTTTCGCCCGCGTCCGCCCGGACCATTGAATTTGTACGGGCTGATATCGATCAGCGTGTTGGTATGGCCGTGGTAGGCGTGCTCCAGAACGATGATGTCTTCGCGGCCGGTATGCGCGCGCGCCATCCGTAACGCCAGCTCGTTCGCCTCGCTTCCCGAATTCACGAAGTAGCACACGCACAGAGGCGGTGGGCAAAGTTCCGTCAGCCGTTCCGCGTAGCGCAGCACGTTGTCGTGCAAATACCGCGTGTTGGCATTGAGCAGCGCAAGCTGTTCCTGCGCCGCGCGCACCACGCGCGGATGGCTGTGCCCCACCAGCGGCACATTGTTGTACACATCCAGGTACGCGCGCCCTGTATCGTCGTAAAGGTATTGCCGCCACCCGCGCACAATCTTCAGCGGCCGCCGGTACGAAACGCTGAGGTTCTTTCCAAGCAGCGACCTGCGCTCCGTCAGTGTTTCGCTTGCGTTTGCTTCTTTCGCTGGAAAACGATCCGCAGGAATGCCCAGCAGCAAGTTCGGATCCGGAGACAAGCTAGTCCAAACACCGCGCTCCGATGCGCGGCCCACACCGGGAAAGTCGGTTCCGTAATCCAGTAGATCGCAAATGACCTGGAAATGCAGGTGCGGCATCCAACCGCCATTTTCCCGCGTCGCTCCTATTTCCGCGAATTTCTCGCCGCGCACAATTTTTTGACCTACTCCAAGCCGGCCCAGGGTTTGCAGCGTGAGATGCCCGTACAACGTGAAAAACTCTTCGGCACCGCCGGGAGTATCGAAGCTGTGCCGCAAAATCACGACCGGCCCGTAGTCAAGCGGCGCCTCGTTATGCGCCATCGCGTGCACCACGGCGTCGAGCGGAGCGCGAACCGCGCTACCAGCTTGCCCGAGCAAATCGATTCCCAGATGAATCGCGCGCCGCTCTTCGACGGGATTTCCGCTCCCAAACAACGCGGACGTATAAAGCGCGCGCGCTTCGTCGTACCGTCCAATTCCCACGGAAGCGCCCGCGCGTTTCATTTCTTCAAAAATCCGCCCGCTTATCGCTGCTGGGTCAGCCGCCGCGGGATCGGCGCCAAGAAACCTGCTTCCGACGCTGAAATCAAACACGATGCTTGGTGCCGTGCGCAGGTCCGTATCGAGCACGGACGCAGCCCCGGGCGCGTTCTCCGCAAGCCATTTCTTCAGCGCGCTGCTTTGCGGAACAGCCTCGAGCCCGCAGGCCGCGCGAAATGTGTAGTGCGCAAAACGCGGATGAATTTTCGCCAGCCGCGCCAGTGCCTCCCATGCGGGCCGCTCGCTGATTCGCACGTAATAGTCATCCGGCTTTACCGTTGCGCGCTGCACCGAGTTCACCACACTGACCGCCAGCCGCGTTCCGATCAGCGCAAACAAAACCTTCAGTTCCGTTTCCGTAAGGGGGAATGCCCGGTGGTACCCGCTAACTACTTCCGCCGCCGCTCGCAGCGGATTCTCCTCTCCCAAAATCGCGTACGCCGCAGCAATCGCCACTTCCGACACGGTCACCGTCTCGTGCATGTCGCCGAAATCGATGACGCTGACCACTTTTCTCGGCAGCGGCAGCGCTTTGCCCACCAGCACGTTGTAATCGTTGGCATCGCCGTACACCACGCTGCGCCAGATGAAGGTGCTGGCGAATCCAACCCGCGCGCGCCAAGTCCCACTTCAGTTCGCGGCGCGCGGCGGGATGCGCAAAATCAGCGAGCGCTGCGTCCATCGCGCCGAGAAAATGCCCAAGGCTTTGCAGAAGTTCCGGCGAGTGTGGCCGCGCTTTCGCCAGCATCGTGCCCGGCACATAGCTGAGCAGCCAAACCAGGCGCTGCGATCCATCCGCCGCGGAAATTGCT
>WNFD01000891.1_pt1 | contig 29708 bp, 26 predicted proteins | sample 5400491 | NCBI WGS metagenome assembly WNFD01 (sample SAMN13153343, study PRJNA577476) | soil metagenome | isolation source: 120 cm saprolite under Douglas fir tree site 2 hole 2 replicate 2 | place: USA:California | collected 2015-04-18
TCAGCTCCTGAATGTCGTACTCGCGTTCGCTGTCGCTTGCGTCGCTGGAGTACTCGTCATCGTCTTCGTCGTAGTCGTCATGCCAGCTCCGGCGTCGGTATCCGTAGCCTTGATCGGCCGGGAACGCGCCGTGCGTCGTCTTGATGTCGGCGAGCGTGAGAACGGCTTCGCACCCTGTCCGCTCGGCCGCAATCCGCAGCAGGGACACGCGGCTGGCGTCGGCGCCCTTCAGCCGGGTCCAGCTCAGCGCACGCGGGGTGTACTCGTGGTCGAGGAGGTAGACGAGCCTGTTCGGCGGGTCGGTCGCGGGTCCGCCGTAATAGCTGGGCACCGGCGTGCTGAAGTGCTCACGGAGGAGGCCCGCCAGTTCGGTGACAGTTCCCTCATCGCCCTCCGGTCGGCTGGTATCCCCGTGCAGCAGCAGGTTGTAAGTGAGCGTGATCCGGTACCCCGACTGCACCTTGAGAACCTCGTGCCGACAGTCAGCGTAGAAGGCGACCAGCGACAGTGCCGTCTTCGACCCCCGGTAGGCCTTCCACTCCTCGTTATGCCCCACCATCAGCTCGCCGCCGGTGTAACTGGACGGCAGCGTCACCACCAGGGTGCCGATCATCGAGTCGTCTTTCTCGGAGTCCTGGTGGGCGAGGAAGAACTGGTTCGGCTCGTAGACCAGGAGGGAATGAAGATCGGCAGTCAGCTCGGCAGCGTTCGGTAGTCCTAGATCTTCTTTCACCGTCGCGAGGATGACCTTCAGCACGCCGTCGTTCCACTCGGCGCGGACCAGGTGTTTCGGGATCTCCCACGTGTCGCGGACGTCCGGGTCGCTCAGCGTCTCCTCGCCGCGGCCGCTGCTGCGGTCAGGTGACGGCGATTACCGTGACGCCGACGGCGTCGTAGGTGCCGCGTGCCCGCGCATCCCGGGTGGCGAGGGCGGCCTCGTGCTCTTTGGCGGCCAGCGCCACCAGCGCATCGTAAACGGCACCGCCTGCGATGCCAAGGCGGCTGAGTGTGTCCGGCAGCTTACGGGCAAGCGGCCTGCTCAGCATGAAAGGCGCAGCGAAGCGCGCATTCAGCAGCCGGGCGGCGTCGGCTGGTGCTAGCCGCGCGTCGCCGGGCAGCCTGGTGAGAACCGAGTACGTCTCGGCGAGGGCGTGACCGCTGAGCGCGACCTCCTGCCCGCCCCACCATCGCACCACGCCCGCATGATCGTGATGGGAGCGGACAAGCAGCGGAACGGCGACGCTGGTGTCGACCGCGACCGTCACTTGCGGCCCGCGTCGATGAGGGCGAAGACCGTGTCGTCATCGACCGGGGTCTCGGCGTCCGCGACGAGCACGCCGTCCTCCTCGACCAGGCGCGCGGTCCGGCCTGCGGGCAGGAGCTGCGCGCCGGCGCCATACGGCGTGATGTCGACCTTCGTGCCGGGCAGCAAGCCCAGCGCATCGCGGATGGGCTTGGGCAGCACAACCCGGCCGGCCTGATCGATGACTGCTTCCATGGGAAAAGGATACCATCGAAATCCCGTAACCGCCCGTCCCGGAACGGCATGCCCGGGGGTGGTGACCGGCGCTGGTAAATCGAACCGGTCCAGGTCGCCGAGGTTGACGAACCCGATACCGTAGGGCCGTGCGAGACCTGTGCTGTGCCAAAATCCCACGCATGGCCTGACGTCCTGGTTTACGCTCGGCGCTCGTGCTCATTCGCCTCGTCTACCTGCTCATGGTCCGGGTGTTCGGTTGGCTGGCGCTCCTGGTCCGAAGTGACGTCGCCAAGGACGCGGAGATCTTGGTGCTGCGGCACGACGTCGCGGTGCTGCGGCGTCAGGTCGCCCGACCGAGGCCGGGGTGGGCTGACCGTGCCGTGCTCGCCGCGCTGGCCAGGCTGCTGCCCGGGCATCTGCGGTCGCACCGGATCGTGACACCCGGAACCTTGTCGATACCGTGCTGCTCCGGCGTGTGTATGTCTTCTTCGTCATAGAGATCCAGACCAGGACCGTGCACGTCCTGGGCGTTACCGCCTATCCGACGGGAGCCTGGAGCGTGCAGCAGGCCCGCAACCTTCTCATGGACCTCGGCGAGCGCGCCAGCAGGTTCAGGTTCCTGATCCGTGACCGGGACGGCAAGTTCACTACGGCATTCGACGACGTCTTCTCCGGAAACGGTACGCGGGTGATCAAGACGCCGGTTCGGGCGCCGCGGGCGAACGCATTCGCGGAGCGGTTCGTGGGCACGCTGCGCCGCGAGCATCTTCGCAGCGTCTTGGCCGAGTACGCCCAGCACTACAACCGACACCGTCCGCACCAAAGCCCGCAGCAGGAACCTCCGCAGTGCCAGCCCGGCAACGCCATCAATATCAGCGTCCGGATCGAGCGCAGACAGGTCCTCAGCGGCCTAATCAGCGAATACCGAAGAGCAGCCTAACGAGTGCGAAACACCAGGTCGGCGCCCATGAGCGAGTTTTGGCACAGCACAGCCAGCCTTGGCCGGGGTCCCGGCCAGCGCCGCGGCCATCCGCGAGCGCCAGGCGACCGCCGCCTGACCGGCGGCAACTCCCGGCCAGGACCCGCGGGTCCTGGCCGGATGCGTGTCCGCGGGTCTCAGGTGGAGAGCTCAGGGGGACCGGCGTCACGGGAACGGCGGCCTCGTGGCCGCAGCAGGACCGTGGCCACCGTCTTGAGCCGATCGGGTACCGGGATCACCGTCTCCTGGCTGATCCGGTGCCGCAGCAGCTCGACCCCGTCCCCGGACAGGTCGGCCCAGGCGGCGGTGCGCCCGCTCATGGCCATGACCACGGCCACGGCGGGACCGCGGACAACTGGCCCCGCGCCTGTCGCCCATCCGGTGTCCGTGGTTTCGAAACGCAGGTCGTGCAGCCTGGAGCCAACGGCGAAACCGGGATTGGGCACGTTCGGCAGGAAGTGGAAGGCCACCGCGAGCCGGTCCTCCTGGATGTCCCTGGCGATCCCGAGCGGGATCCTGACGTCCAGATCGTGCAGGACCAGGTCCGTCAGTATCGGGTCATACCCCGATCGTGGCGGGGTGCTCCTCGATCCGGCGTGCCTGCGGAGCAGTCCGGCGAGGTCGGCTGTGGAACGGCGGGCGTACCAGCGGGCGAGCTGGCGGTTCCCCGGACCGAAGTCGCCGGCCCGGGCGATCACGCACGCGACGATCTTGAGCTTGCCGAACCGGAGGTACGTGGCCAGATGCGCGGCTACCTCGTGTATTGTCCACGCGTCACACAGGCTCTGCTGGGCCAGCTGTTCCTCGGTCAAGCCGGCGAACAGGTCCGCCATGTGGCGACGTTCCGCCACGATCATGTCATAGACGAGCATGACGGCGGGTTATTCGAGCCTGCTCCTGATCCGCTCTCGCCACAGCTCGAACCTGGGCACGTCAGTCTCGTCGGGCGGCAGGCCCTGCAGGGCCTCCTCGGTTACCGCCGCGGCCTCCTCGACGGACATGTCGCCGTGCACCTTGACACCGAGTTCCGTGCCGGGCATTGCCAGCCCGGCGAGCAAGCGCGCCTTGGCCGCGAACGCGGCACCCTGGGCAGCGTGCGACCGGTATCGCCCGGCGAGCCTTGCCATCTCCGACAGCTCGCCGGCATCGGCCCCGCTTGCGTAGACGCTCGCCAGGCCCGCTCCGCTCCACAGGTCGCCCCGGCGGGATTGCGGGAATGCCTCGATGGTGCTGGCGAGCTTCTCGACATCAGATCCGATGACGAACCAGAGCGCACGGCCTATGCCCTGGTCGACGACACGGTGGGCATACGAGGCAGGTTCCCACCCAGGAATCCGGTCTCGGTGCTGATTCCAGACATATTTCTGGGTGTGGAAGCAGGCTTGGTGGAAGCCATAGCCGTCGAGCGCGAGCCAGCGTAGCAGCGGGTCATGCGGCGCTATCGCGCCCCAGCGCACCCTGGGCAGGCGCGCCATGGCGCAGCCGACCCCGATATAGGCCATGTAGATGTGATTGGCGCCCCGGCTGGCCAGCAGGTCGCGAACCCAGTGCCGTCCGGCGGGGCGGTTCCCGTCGCGCACCGCGAGCGCCATCGTGCAGCCCTCATAGGCAAACCCGCGGAAGGCTGGCTCCACCGCCTCTAGCGAAGACTCCGTGTCTGCAATCGACCGGCCGGCCATCCCGTATTCATAGCCTTCGAGGAATTTGATTCCAACCTTTTCAATATTGACCTGACGGGCCTTATCGGGTGCGGTGAAGCCGCGCCGTTCGAAGGTGGCCCCGGACTGATCAGGAAGGAATATACGGCAGCGCAGTCTGCCCGCCCAGTTTGCACTCATGGGATCATCGTGACAGGCGAGATGCAGGCCGTCCAGAAACGGCGGCACAGTGAGCAATATGCGAGTGGCCCGGGAGAATCCCTGCTGGGTTACCGGCGCATCCACGGCGAACTGCTCGTCCTCGGCATCAGGATCGCCGCCTCCACCGTGTGGGAGATCCTGCAGCAGGCCGGGATTGATCCGGCGCCCGAGCGCACCTCCACCACCTGGGCTGACTTCCTCCGCTCCCAGGCAGGGGCACTGCTTGCCTGCGATTATCACGCTGTGTAATGCCATCAGTAGTGCCGCTCTGGAGCGGATGCTGCGGCCGGGATGGCACACTAGGCCGGGCGGAACGGGCGGGTGCGAGGCCGACTAGGACGGCCCGTGGGACTAGGTCCGGACTGACGAGCAAACGTGGAGCAAACATGGCCCCGAAACGGCCTTCACGAGGCCGACCGGAACGGGTATAACACCAGGTCAGAGCGGGTGCGCCGCCAGGGACTGAACCCCGGACCCGCAGATTAAGAGTCTGCTGCTCTGCCAGTTGAGCTAGCGGCGCTGGAACGCAGTGATGGAAGCAGTATCCGGCCGGCCGGACGAATCGCCAGGCGCGCCGGGCGGCCCGGGCCACGCGACTGGCACCGGATGACTCCGCCATTCAGCGCGCTGGAGCCGGGAACGGGACAGGCCCTGCCGTTTCCGTAGATGTTCACAATTGCCCTTGTCGTTTCGGTAACCTCGTGACGCGTGTCCGGAGCCACCACGCTCACCGCGCAGCCCGCATCCCCCGAGCCGGCCCCGCGGCGGGTGAACGGCCGGCTCGGCTGGCTGGACGCGCTGCGGGGCATCGCCGCGGTTCTCGTGGTGTTCGATCATCTGACCGCGCATGTGCTCCAGCACGTCCGGTCTGACGTTTACCAGGTATTCGACCCTGGCCTGTACGGCGTCTGCGTGTTCTTCCTCGTCAGCGGCTATATCGTCCCCGCGTCCCTGGAACGGACGGGAAGCGTCCGGCGTTTCTGGGTGAGCCGGATGTTCCGGCTCTACCCGCTCTTCCTGGTAGCCATCGCGAGCCTGTTCGTGCTGAACTGGGCCGGTCTCGCGGGCTTCAGGGACGCGAACAGGACTCCGGTCACGTCGGTGCTCGCGCACCTGCTCATGCTGAACGATCTGCTCGGCGTGCCGGACGTCATCAACGTGCTCTGGACGCTCTCTTACGAGATGGTGTTCTACCTGCTGCTTACCGCGCTGTTCGTGTTCCGCGTGCACCGGCGCAGCGAAAGGTACGCGCTGGGCTTCGCCGCGGTCGCCCTGCTGCTCGGCGGGCTGCTGCCCATGGCCTGGCTGTCGCAGAGCGCCCTGGGCGGGAGGAGGGTCGCGCTGGCCGCGGATGTCCTGGTCATCGGCGGCCTCGCGCTCGCGCTGAGCGGCCGGCGCGTGCCGGGGATCGTGGGCGCGCTGACCGCCGCGGGCACGGCCATGGTGCTGCTCACGTTCAACGGGGGACAGGCAGGGCCATACGAGGGGTTCACCATCCTCGCGCTGATGTTCACGGGCACTATGCTCTACCGGGCGGAGCGCGGCGAGTTCAGCATGCCGCGGGCGATCGCCATCGCGGTGGCGGTATTCGCCATCGCCATGGCGGCCGGCGCGTGGCATCTTCAGGCGAGACACGGAGTCGCGCTGTTGCGGCGCGAGTGGATCACCTCGCTCGCGCTTGCCGGGGTGACATTCGGGGCGGGGATGGCGCTGCGGCACCGGACGGTACCGCTGGCGCTGGCCTGGCTCGGCCTGGTGAGCTACTCGGTCTACCTGCTGCACCCGCTGCTCGTTGACGTGTACACCCAGCTCCCGTGGACGCGCCATCAGCACGCGCTCGGCCGGCAGCTGCTGCTGTCTGGCGGGTTCCTCGTCGTCCTGCTCGCCTGCTGTGCCCTCACCTATTACCTCGTCGAGGCGCCGATGCAGCGCCTGGGCCGTCGCGTCGCACGGGCGCTCAGCACACGCCCCGGACCCGCTGGTGCGGAGCATCCCGCCGCTAACAGCCCATTAATTATGCCGAACGGGAGCGCCGGGACCCTGCACGCTACCCGCATCTCGTCACCCGCCGAGAAACCTGCCGAAGAGTCCGCTCTCCCGTAGGATCTGCCGGTCAGGCGACCCGCCGGGTGGGGGAGTCCTCGGCACGGATCACGGGCACGACCCCGGTGAGCCCTTCCATGGCGCGCTCTTCCTCGGCGACACGCTCGACCTCGGCATCGACGCGCTCCACGGCCTTATACAACCGCAGCGCTGCCCTGTTCCGGCGTCTGCGCTCCGCTCTCCCGCGCTTGAGCCTGTCAGCGGCACCGATCACCGCTATGACGAGGACCACAAGGAAGCCGACGAGAACGAGCCGGGGGAGCAAGAGGGGACACCTCACAGACAACAGACGTGATGGATGACCCCTTAATTCTATCTCTTGACGAGCGGCGATGAGTCAGTTACGCTATGAATTGTTAAGAAACTTTCCTAATAGTAAACGGGTGCGGCGATGAGCGGAGGGCTACAGCCGAAGGAGGACGCATGGGCGTACGACATTCCAGGCTGGCGACCGCGGTCGCCGTGCTGGCGGCGGCCGCGGGGGTGAGCGGACTTGCCGCGGGCGGCGCCGCCGCCGCGGCCAACCTGCTCGCTAATCCCGGGTTCGAGACGGGGAACCTGTCCGGGTGGTCATGCTCGGCGCTCGGCACCGTGGTGGCGAGCCCGGTGCACGCCGGGTCGCACGCGCTGGCAGGCGCCGCGTCGAGTTCTGACGATGCCCAGTGCACGCAGACGGTGAGCGTTCAGCCGTCCAGCGCCTACACCCTGTCCGGCTGGGTCGAGGGGACCTACGTCTTCATCGGCGACTCGGGAACAGGCTCGAGCGACACGAATAGCTGGACCCCTTCGGCACCCTCATGGACGCAGCTTTCCACCTCGTTCACCACCGGCGCCGCCACCACGAGCGTGACCATCTACGTGCACGGCTGGTATGCCCAGGGCACCTACTTCGCCGACGACCTGTCGCTGACCGGCGCGGCCGGCGGCGGCGGTGGCGGCGGCACCTCGGTCCCGGCCGCGCCGACCGGCCTGGCAGTTACCGGCACGACGTCGAGCAGCGTGTCGCTGTCGTGGACCGCTCCGGCCGGGACCGTGACCGGATATGACGTGTACTCAAGCGGCAGCCAGGTGGGAACTGTGACCGGCAGGACTGACACTCTTACCGGACTCGCCGCGTCCACCAGGTACACCTTCACGGTCGCCGCGTTCAACTCCGCTGGCACCGGCCCGCAGAGTTCCCCGGTAAGCGCCACTACCGCGTCATCAGGCGGCGGGGGAGGGGGCGGCAGCGGGACTTTCGCGGTCGCGCCCTACGTCGACATGACCAACAACCAGGAACCCATGCTCGACAGCGCGGCTACCCAGGCAGGGCTCGCGTCCTTCACCGCCGCCTTCGTCACCGGGTCGGGCTGCACGCCGATCTGGGGCGACACGCTGCCGGTCAGCAACGACCCGACGGTGACAGGAGAGATCACCAAGGCGGAGTCGGAGGGCGCCACGCCGATCGTGTCGTTCGGTGGTGCATCCGGCATCGAGCTCGCGCAGTCCTGCACGAACCTGAGCCAGCTCACCGCCGCGTACCAGTCGGTGATAAGCACTCTGCACGTCACGCACATCGACTTCGACATCGAGGGCGCGCTGATCGCGTTCCCCGCCACCAGCAACCTGCGCTACCAGGCGATCAACGCGCTCGAGGCAGCCAACCCCGGGCTCATCGTCTCGCTCACCATCCCGGTGAACCCGGACGGCCCGGACAGCAACGGCCAGGCGTTCCTGCGGGAAGCCGGGTCAACCGGCACGAGGATCAACGTGGTCAACGCCATGGCCATGGACTACTACGGGAGCTGGGACAGCGGCGGCGCGCAGATGGGCAGCGACGCGGTCAGCGCCGCGCAGAGCACCCTGTCGTTCTGGAAGACCGTGTTCCCGAGCGCGACCTACTCATCGATCGGCGTCACCCCGATGATCGGGCAGAACGACGACCCCGCCGAGATCTTCACCGAAGCCGACGCGCATACCCTGCTCAGCTTCGCGCAGGCCAACCACCTGGGCAGGATCGCCTTCTGGTCGGTGGACAGGGACCAGGCGTGCGGCGGCTCCGCGAGCGGACTGTCGCAGTGCTCGGAGATCAGCCAGCAGCCGCTGGACTTCACCAGGATCTTCGCTCCGTTCACTGGCTAACTCAGGCCGCGCCCGCCGCTCGTCAGCGCACCCTCCCCTCCCGGCGAGCGGCGGGCGCCACCCCGGACTGCTGTGCGGCCGTTCACATGCCTGATCCGGTGGAGCGCTATCACGCTCCCGTTCGGAATAGGGATGAGCATGCACCGTGGTCGGGCATCCTGTTGCCATGCCCCCTGCGCCAAGCCCGTCCCTGCCGCCTCCCCGCGACCCCGCTGGCCGGTACCGTGTCTGCCTGGTCTGCCTTGGCAACATCTGCCGCTCGCCGATGGCCGAGGCCGCGCTCCGTGCGGAGCTCGAGCGGGCAGGGCTTGACGGCGCGGTCGAGGTGGACAGCGCGGGCACGGGGGACTGGCACCTGGGGGAGAGGATGGACGCACGCGCGCTGGCCGAGCTGCTCCGGCGCGGCTATGACGGTTCAGGGCACCGGGCAAGGCAATTCGGGCGGTCCTGGTTCGCCGGCCGTGATCTCGTACTCGCGATGGACCGGCGGAATCTCGCTGACCTGCGGCGGATGGCCCCGGACCGGGAGACCGCGCGCGAGCGGATCCTCATGTTCGCCGCATTCGGCGCGGCCGACCGGGATGGCGAGGTTCCTGACCCTTACGGCCTGGATGCGACGGCGTTCGGCGGCGTACTCGATCTGGTCGAGGAAGCGGCAACGGGGCTGGCAGGCGAGCTGTCAAAGCTGCTGGCCGGACGGGATCCCCGGGTCCCGGATTCATGAGCCCGGCCGGCCCGGATGTGGCCGGGCGGATCAGCAGGCTGCTCGGCGCGGAGGTGCGGGCAGCGCGCAGTACCGGGGCACAGCACGGGTGGCGGCACTTCGTGGTGACGCTCGCCGACGGGCGGACGGTGTTCGCCAAGGTCGCGGAGCGCGGCCTGGGCGGAGTCTTCGCCGCCGAGGCGCGCGGGCTGCGCTGGCTGGCGGCGGCGGGGACGGTTCCGCTGCCCGACGTTCTCGGCTACGACGATGCCACCCTTGTCGTCTCCTGGGTTCCGGTGACGCGGCCCACGCCGGAGGCGGCGCACAGGTTCGGCCGCGATCTGGCGAGCATGCACGCGGCCGGGGCGGAGGCCTTTGGCGCGCCGTGGCCCGGCTTCATCGCCAGCCTGCCGCTCGACAACGGCGCGGGGCCTGGCGGGCCAGAGCCGGAGGCGTGGCCGGAGTGGTACGCGGGGCGTCGGCTGCTGCCGTACCTGCGCAGGGCCGCGGACTCCGGCGCGCTCAGGGCGGCTGACGTCCGGCTCGTGGAGGCCGTCATCGGCCGGATCGGTGCGCTTGCCGGGCCGGCCGAGCCGCCGAGCCGCATCCACGGTGACTGCTGGTCGGGCAACCTGCTGTGGTCGGGCGGCCGTGGCTGGCTGATCGACCCCGCCGCGCATGGCGGCCACAGGGAGAGCGATCTCGCCATGCTCGCGCTGTTTGGCACGCCTTACCTGGATCATGTGGTGGGCGGCTACGACGAGACGGTCCCGCTGGCGGCGGGGTGGCGGTCCAGGGTGCCGCTGCACCAGCTGCATCCGCTGCTCGTCCACGCGTGCCTGTTCGGCGAGACGTACAGGGACGCGGTGCGGGACGCCGCCCGCGCCGCGCTCGCCTCGCCGTGACCGGCCGCAGTCGAAGATCGCCGCGCGGGAATGTCCGGATATTTCGGGTGTGGTGATCAGCGTGAAGATCAGCGTGCTGTAGAAGTGACCGTGGGCGTCACATTCTTAACACGCTGATCTTCACACCCGCAGAATATCTGGAAATGCACCAATCCCATCCCGCGCGATCATGGCAGGAGGGGTCCGGGACGGGACTCGATGATGTCCGGTTCGGCGCCTTTCTCGTTGTCCGGGTCGTCACCGTGGGCGTCCGGGGCGAGCGGCAGGACGATCCGGAAGGTGGCACCCCGGCCGGGCGCGGTGTGCACGGACGCGGCGCCCCCGTGGGCGGCCACGAGCGCCGAGACGATGGCAAGGCCGAGACCGGTGCCGCCCGTCTTTCTCGTCCTCGCCTGATCCGCGCGGTAGAACCGCTCGAACACCCGCCCCGCCTGCTCGGGGGCGAGGCCCGGCCCCTCGTCCGCCACCTCGAGGACAACGCCGGGCACCGGCCAGGTGCGCGCGCCAGGCGGTGCGCCAGGCCGGGGCCGCCGTGGATCGAGCGTGCCGGAGCTGACCCGCACCTCGACAGGGGTCCCCTCCGGCGTGTGGGTGAGCGCGTTGCTCATCAGGTTGCCGATGACCTGGCGCAGCCGCACCTCGTCGCCGATCACGAGGAACGCGCCGCCTGACCCGACCGTGAGCTCGACGCGCCGGCCTGGCGCGATCATCCTGGCGTCCTGCACGGCGTCCCCTGCCAGGGCCAGCACGTCCACCGGGCGCCGTTCGACCGGTCGCTGCTGGTCGAGCCTCGCGAGCAGCAGCAGGTCCTCGACGAGGATCCCCATCCGGGCGGCCTCCTGCTCGACCCGTTGCATGATCCGGTCCAGGTCAGCCCCGGTGAGAGCGCCACTGCCGTTGCCGCTGAGGATGCCCGCCGCGTCCGCGTTGTCGCCGGGCCGATCGCCGAGACCGCCCCGCTGGCGGTAGTACTCGGAATAGCCGCGGATCGCGGTCAGCGGAGTGCGCAGCTCGTGGCTCGCGTCCGCGATGAACTGCCGCATCCGCTCCTCGGACAGCCTGGCCGCGGTCTCAGACTCCTCCTGGGCGAGGAAGGCCGTCTCGATCTGGCTGAGCATGGCGTTGAGCGAGCGGCCGAGCCTGCCGACCTCGGTGCGCGGATCCCGGTCGGGGACGCGGCGCTCGAGGTGACCCGCGGCGATGCCCTCGGCGGTTTTCTCGATATCGGTAAGCGGGCGCAGGCTCGCCCGGACAACGGCGGCTCCCGCCACGGCAAGCACGATCACGATGATCACGCTGACTATCAGGTCGATCCTGTCTAGCCAGGCGATGGTCTGGTCGATGTTACCTAGATCCATACCCACGATCAGGGTTACCGTCTCTGGAGCGCTGGTCTCGCCCGTCAGAGGATTCACCAGCCGGATGCTGAGCTGCTGAGTGATCACCCGCCACTTGTCGGCGCCGCCGGACTGGCCGGGTACCGTGGCCAGCTGCCCCGAGTTTTCCCTGAGCCAGGCCGGACTGGTCGGCACCGCCGGACCCTGGCCGTTCTGCTGCAACGGCCCTCCGGAGACCACCTGCCCGTTCGAGTCGACCATTTCCACCACGTATGGGGGAACCGAGTTGAGACCGCCCAGGCCAAGGCCAGACCGGACCCCGAAACCTCCTCCGCGATCCTTGCCGAGCTGGTTGATTTCCAGTTGGTACTGAACGGTCACCTGGCTGTTTACCTGGCGCAGCAGATAGCTGTGGAAGGCGGCGAGGCTGATGAAGCTGATCACCGCCAGCGCTATGGTGACGAGCGCGAGCACAGCGGTGATCATCTTGATCCGCAGCGGCGTGCGGGCGGAAAGCCGCGCAACCGCGCGCCATGGCCTCGCGACAGCGCGCCACGGCCGCGCGATCACCCGCCCGATGCCGGCACCCGCTCCCCTGGGTGGCATGGCCGTACCCCCTGGCCTATGGTGACGGGAGCCTGAGCACGTACCCGACTCCCCGGAGCGTGTGGATCAGGCGCGGCTCGACCGTGTCGACCTTGCGCCGCAGCACGGACACATACGACTCTACGATCCCGGTGTCCCCGCGGAAGTCGTAGTCCCATACGTGGTCAAGGATCTGCATCTTGGACAGTACCCGGTTGGCGTTGCTCATGAAGTACCTGAGCAGCTTGAACTCGGTCGGCGACAACTGTATCTGCTGGCCCGTCCGCCACACCTCGTGGCTCTCCTCGTCAAGCTCCAGGTCGGCGAACTTGAGCCGCGGCGTCGGCTCCGCGCCGTCCCCCCTCGTGCGGCGGAGCACCGCGCGGATCCTCGCGATCACCTCTTCGAGGCTGAACGGCTTGGTGACGTAGTCGTCTCCGCCGAGCGTCAGCCCGCGGATCTTGTCCTCCGTCGCGTCGCGCGCGGTGAGGAACACCACCGGGATGCGGGCGCCGCCGCCGCGCAGCCGCCGGACGACATCGAACCCGTCCATGTCGGGGAGCATCACGTCGAGCACGATGAGGTCGGGCCTGTGCCGCTGCGCGGCCTGCACAGCCTCAGTCCCCGCCGCCGCCGTCACCACGTCGAAGCCCGCGTAACGCAGGCTGGCGGACAGCAGCTCGAGGATGTTCGGCTCGTCCTCGACGACGAGCAGCCGCGCATCCGGCTGCCGCCGATCGCTTGTCGGCGTGTTCATGCTGCATATCCTCGCCCATCATGCTGAGAGTTACCTGAACGCATCCTGGAGCTGCGCTTCTGATACGCGATCGCGCAGGATGCGCTCCGCGTCGGCATGCTCGTTAAACGCCTGCGGCGCCTCGCGGTTGCTCCCACTACGCGGGATCCGTTCTTACTCCGCCTGATCAGCTCCTCGCTCCGCGGGATCCAGCCCCGCTCGCTCCGCGGGATCAGCCCCGCTCGCCGTTCGCCGTACCCAGCCAGCAGGCGATCGCGGCGGGCCGCGACCCGACGCCGAGCTTGGCGTAGATCCGGTTGACGTGGTTTTTCACCGTCTTTTCGGCGAGAACGAGGTATGTGGCGATCTCGCCGTTCGAGCGTCCTCCGGCGATGAGCGACATGACCTCGGCCTCACGGGAGGACAGGCCAAAAACGGACACGACTTCAGACACGTTGTCGGGGCTCATGTGATCTCCGGCCGATGGCCGTCAGTGAGGTGCGGCTGCTGCGAGTGGTACCCAGTATGGCCCGGATTAATTCAAAAGCCTGAAATGTCCATGATGCGTTGAGGGCCTCAGGGCGCGCGTCAGGCGGTCCCCGTGGTGGAAGAGCCGGTCACAAGGTCCTTCGGCAGTGCCCGGTCCGCCGCGAGATCGTTGAACAGCTGGAGCGCCCGCGTCCGGTCCCACAGCACCGCCGACTGGCCGTCCGGCGTCTGGTAGCTCAGGCTGGCGATGGGAACCGTGGTGGTCTCGGGGTTCCGCAGCGCGAAGGCCACCTGGGCGAGCATGTACAGGTGGGTGCCCGAGTCGACGATCAGCGCGCCCGCGGACCCGAACGCCGCCGGGACCGAGGCGAACGGATTGGCGAGCGTACCGGCGCTCGTCAGCTTGCTCAGCAGCGCCTTCATGAACAGCCGCTGGTCCTGGACCCGCTGCAGGTCGCTGACGGCGAAGTTGCGGGTCCGGACGTAGCCGAGCGCCTGGTTCCCGTTGAGGGTCTGGCAGCCCGCCTTGAGGTCCAGCCCCGCTTTCGGGTCCACCATGGCCGCGGGCAGGCACATGCGGACGCCGCCGATCGCGTCCACCACGTTGACGAAGCCGCCGAAGCCGATGCCCATGTAGTGGTCGATGTGCAGGCCGGTGACGGTCTCGACGGTCTGCGCGAGCAGCTTCGGCCCGCCGATCGCGAACGCCGCGTTGATCTTGCTGGTGCCGTTTCCCGGAATCGGCACCCACGAGTCGCGCGGCAGGCTGACCAGGACGGGCGGCCCCCCGTTCGCGGGAAGGTGCAGCACCATGATCGTGTCCGAACGCTGCCCGCCGACGTCGTGTCCGGCGGCGAGCTGATCCTCCTGCTGCCGGGTCAGCCCCTGGCGGCTGTCCGAGCCGGTGATCAGCCAGTTCTGGCCCGCCGTCGCCGCGGGACGATTCTGGTAGTCCGCGAGCACATTGGCGCGGGTGAGCTTGGAGTCCAGGTAGAAGTACAGGCCGGCGCCCGCGATGAGGGCAAGGACGATGACGGCGGCGATGAGCTTGAATATCGTGCGCGGCCGCTTCCACCACGGACGTCTCGCGTAGCCTGTCCCCGGCGGCCGCCCGCCGCGGCCCGGAGCCGTCGGCGGTGGCTGACCGGGCCAGTTGCCAGCCGCGCCAGACGGCCCAGCCGCGCCGCGGACGGGGAGCGCCACGGTCGGGTCTCCCGGCGGCGTGGCCCCGGTCCTGGCGCCGCCCCTGGACGACGCAGGCGGGTCTTCGTCCTTGTACCAGCCACCCGGCCAGTCACTCATGCCGAACCCTCCCACCAGACAGTGACACACTCACGGCCCGAGGAGCCGGGATCGACCGGGTGATCAGGAGCGATACCCAGGTCCATCAGCGCGGCGGCGACCTCACCGGAGCGTTCGGGCGGCAGGCAGAGCCTGCGCCTTGTGATGTCAGCGAGTTCCCCGAAGCTCGCGTATTCAGATCCGAGGCTACGGCTCCACACCGTGTGCTCGGGCCGCAGGCCGAGCGCGGACAGGATCTCGATGAGGTCCGCCGCCGTGGGTGACTCCGGGCGGCGCAGCCCGTGCAGTCTCAGCCACAGCGGGTTGAGGGCGGCAAGCGGGTGCCTGGTGGTCACCTCGACGACCACCCTGCGGCGGGCGTGCGCGGTGAGCGCCGCCACGAACGGCCCGAGATCCGGCGCGTTGTAAAGCACGTGGTGACAGGTCACCACGTCCGCCGCCGCGGCCTGGCCGGCCACATCAGGCCAGCGGCCGAGCAGCCGCCGCGCGTCGAGCCCGAGCGCGCGTGCCCGCTGCCCGAGCATGCCGAGCATCCCGGCATCGGAGTCAACCGCGGTCAGGGCGGTCGCGCGCGGTGCGAGCGGCAGGCAGGCGGCACCGGCGCCCGCGCCGACGTCGAGGACGTCCCCGCGCGGGTCGAGCGCCTCCCACGCGCGCTCGAATGACGGCCCGGACGGATCGCTGCAGTACCGGTCCGCGCGCCGGCCGAGCACCTGCCGGGGGAGTACCCAGGGTGAATCGGGCACGGCAGCCGTGATACGCGCGGGGATCGCCCAGGCAGCCAGGTCACCCCGCCACCGGTCAAGCAGCCCGCCAGCGCTTGACATGTGTCTTATTCGAACACGGGCCGGAGGGCCGTAACCGCGAAGCCGTTCTGAATAAATCTCATAGAAAAACATATATATACCGAACGCGCCTACGGCGGCCCGTGGCAGCCACCCATCGAGCACGGCCAGGCGCACCGCCGTGGCATCGCTGCCGTTCCGGCTACGGCCGACGCCCGGCCGCTGACGGCGAACGCGCGCCGTCGGCAGCGCATCCGGCGATCGCCGTCGCGGCAATTTCCTGTCCCCGAACTGTTGCCCCGGATGCCTTGTGGGTGCAGATTTGTTAGGAGTGGTGTCACCGTACGCGAGGCTGATCGCGGGTGGCCGTAGATGAGGAGGCCGGTATGCGGACACTTCGGCAGGCCTGTCGGCTGCCCGTTCTCTCAGCGCTTGTCGTCACGGCGGCGTTGTCACTGGGGCCGCAGGGTTTAGTGACCACCACGGCCGCGCACGCGGCGAGCGCGGGCGTACGCCCGCAGCCGTCCGGCGAGCTGGACTGCAACGGCCTGAGCCCGATCCAGCATCCGGTGAAGGCCGCGGTCACCTGCACCGACCCCCGGGGCAACTACGACGGCAGGTTCTACGAGAACGGGCACTACATCGGGCACGACGAGCCGTCCATGCGCTTCATCTCGGCGCGGCCCGGCTCGGGTGACAACACCAGGTTCACCGAGCGCCTGCCGGTCGAGCCGAAGGCGCTGCCGACCGTGCGCAACCCAGGGCACGATGTCACGCACTCGTTCGAGCTCACGGTCGCGCCCTGGTTCTCGACCACCGTCTGCGACCCGCAGTCCACGCCGCTGCTGCCGTGCACGCCGGAATCCGACGCCAACGCGCCGAGCGGCGCGTACCCGGGAGGGGGCGCGGCATTCGTGGAGCTGCAGTTCTACCCGCCCGGCTTCGCCCCCTTCGTCGACAACATCAGCTGCGACAACACGCACTGGTGCTCCGCGCTCACGATCGACAGCCTGGAGTGCTCAGGCAGCGGGAATTCGGTCGGCCCGTGCAACCAGAACTGCGTCGAGCCCGTCAACTTCGGCTTCATCCAGACCGACGGCGTGCCCACCGGGCCGCCCAGCCCGCAGCTCAGCGACCTCACCACCTTCACTCCGAGCGCCCGCACCCTGCTGATGAACCCGGGGGACAAGATCACCGCGCGGCTGTTCGACGCCAGGATCCCCGGGGGTCATGCGCTCGAAGCAAAGGAGACCGACCTCACCACGGGGAAGAGCGGCTACATGATCGCCTCGGCCGCCAACGGCTTCATGAACACCAGCCCGGTCGACTGCACCGGCACGCCGTTCAACTTCCAGCCGGAGTACTCAAGCGCGCGGGCGCAGAACGTCATCCCGTGGGGCCCCGGGCCGTACATGCTCAACAGCGAGTTCGAGATCGGCCACTTCGAGCCGTGCACGGCGGTCAGCGGCGCGGCGACGGTCACGACGGGCAGCTTCACCGACACCTACTACCAGAACTGCTCGGGCCCGTACGAGTCAGCCCCGGACAGCGCGGCGTCCTTCGAGCCAGACGACTCGCCCTGCTATCCGCTCGGTGACACGCACGGCGGCACGGCGGCGCCGAACCTGGTGAACGGCTGCGACGTATTCTTCGGCGCGATCGGCGACCTCGACTACGACGGCACGCCGTACTACGCCGACTGGCCCGACTCGACCAGGCCGGGCCCATTCCCCTCGCCGTTCCTGCAGCAGCAGCCGACCACGGTGGACGGGCACCGCTATTCCCAGATCCAGTTCGTCACCGACAGCAGCTCGACCCAGCTCAATACCGGCTGCGACACGACCACCGGCGCGGGCTGCGTGCTGCCGCCCAAGGGCCCGGGGAACTTCTACCCCTACTTCACCCAGGCGAGGGTCGACGGCAGGTGCGTGTGGGAGTTCGGCAACATGCGCAACGGCAACACCTTCGGCGGCGACGCCCAGTACGGCTCGGTAGGCCCGACCACCCTAGGAGCGTTCGCCGGCCCCGTCCTCCCCAACCCGAACTGCTAACCTCGCGGGTCCGTCGCGCGGTCCCACCAGGCCGCTGCCGCTGAGGGGCGCACGGTCACTGGGTTCGCCGTCACAGCGCTGCTTGAGCATGCCCAGCATATCCTTGCTGACCGTCGTGTCTTCTCACTTGATGACACCCAGTGGCGACGGTTCACCGAGCTGCTTGACCAGCCGGTCCAGGAGAATCCGCGCCTCGCCGAGATGCTTGCCCGTGACCCTGAGTGGGCCGGGTGAGCCGTTCGTTTCCGGATTGGTGCTGTAACCAGCATCAATCCGGAAACGACGCGACTGGACTGGCCTGCCTCGGCTCCGCAGGTCAGGCCATCGCGTTCGATGCCCACAGTGTCGGGCGGGGTTTGCGGCGACCTGTTCCAGGAGTATCTGGTGCCGGGCGACCCGTTTCTATGCCCTCGTTGTCGGGCGGGTTTGTGACGTTCTCCTTCCACCGGTTCTTCTTCCACCAGGCAGATCGGTTTCTATGCCCTCGGTGTCGGGCGGGGGTTGTGACCCGACAACGTTGGTCAGGTCGGTATCGCCAACATGAAGTCAAAGGCGCTCGAGTTTCTATGCCCTCGTTGTCGGGCGGGGTTTTGCGACGGTGTGGAACCACTCGTTCGACGAGGTCTGCTCCCCGTTTCTATGCCCTTGGTGTCGGGCGGGGGTTTGCGACGGCTCTACGGGACGCGGGCGGACTGGCTCATTGAGTTTCTATGCCCTGGTGTCGGGCGGGGTTTGTTACCAGCGTCATCGTGTGGGGACTGCCGTGGTTCCAGCGGTTTCTATGCCCTCGTTGTCGGGCGGGGTTTGTGACGGCTCCTTCAGCACCTCGAGCGGCAAGGTGGTTTGGTTTCTATGCCCTTGGTATCGGGCGGGGTTTGTGAGGGGTGGGGCTGAGGTGGGTGTTTGGTGGTCGTTGCGCCATCCTTCCGGCAGGGTGGCGCTGTTGGCAAGGCTGGCTGCGTAAAATTGTTCCCGGGCTCGCTGACCTGGGCATTCGCGACGCACCGACCGAGGCCGCCAACGCCGGTGACTATGCATTTGTTTCGATTACGGTGGTGGCGCCGAAGGCGTGGGTGGTCTGGGCGCCGGTGCCGGAGAACTCGGCGAACCGGACCAGCGTGCCGAACGCGGCCCGCACCGCTGCCGGCACCCCGGGATCCAGGCGGATCGCGGCGGTTCCGGTGAACCCGGCTCGCTGGTGATCGCGGCCGGAGTCCATCTGCTCGGTGCGCAGGTCGAATCCGGCCAGGCGGGCGGCCCTGGACAGCTGACGCCACGTGTCGTCATCGACGGCCAGGACATCGTCGTCAAGGGAGGCGTTCCAGCGGCGCCGCCACGAGCCGAGGATCAGCCGGGGGTCGGGCAGGATTACGTCGGCGCCGTTCTGCGAGAAATAGGTGGGGGAGCGGAACGCCACCCGCGCGCCGCTGAGCGCGGGCCCGGCGGCTAGCTCGGCGTGCGTGGCTGGCTGGCAGGCCACTTCGGTCACCGCGCAGGTCACAGAGCCGAGCCTGAGCTGCCCGACGGCGGCAAGGACCGTCTGCGGCAGCCCGGCGCGGAGCCATGCGGCCCGCAGCAGCCATCCGATCCCCGGTGGATGAGGGTAAGGGCGCAGCGGCCACACGGCGAACGGCTTCTCCGGCCCGCCGTGATCGGCCGAATACGTCCCTTCGAACAGCGCACAGGCCAGGCCGTGCAGTTGCCGGGTGGACGCCTGGAGCGGTCGCTGCGCCGTCAGCCGCAGCTCGATCACCGCGGGCACAGCCGTGCCTCCACCGTGCGCGGGTCGCTGTCGCAATGGCGTCGATCCGGGGATCGACGACCCCAGAGGGTCCACAATCCCCGGATCGACACCGTCCGGGAGAGATGCGGATCCGGGGTCATGACGGGGAGGGGTCTGCGAAGGGTTCGTAGGCGACGGCGCGGCTAGTGTCGTCACGGTGGTGGCGCATGGGGATCCAGGTGCCTCCGTACAGGTACCGGCCCAGGGCTACCGGGATCACCGCGGGCGTCTTGAGGTACAGCAGGCCGCAGGATGCGGGCATGCGCTTGGCCACGGCGACGATCGCCGCCACGGTGCCCTCGTACTCCTGCGCCGAGGGAGCCAGCTCGCGTCCCGGCGCGTCGGGGATTCCCGCGGGAGCGGGGGGTGCGAGGAAGACCACGGCCGACGCGCCTTCCTTCGATGCCGAGCGAAGGACGGGCCCGACGAAGCCGGATTCATCGACCGGCCCGTTCAGGTTGACCGCGAGCCCCATGCAGGTGCCCGACACGCCGGCGAGCAGGTCCCTAAGGTCACCCGGAGACGTCAGCCGGGCCTCGGCGACCTGAGGCGCCGAGGCCGAGGCCGGGCGCACGAGCATGTCAAGCGTCCGCGGCGCGGTGCCGATCGCGGGCGTCAGCCGGACGGCGGCAAAGTGGCTGTCCGGTCCGCCGTCGCGGGCGTCGCCGTAGAGGTCGATGCGGGCTCCGGCCACGTTGAGCCAGCGGCCGACGTGGAAGCCGACATGGTGGCGCCCCTGGAACAGCAGCCCGATCTGGCCTGCCCGCTGCTCGATCTCGGTGAGGGTACGCAGGCCCGCCCTGAGCCGCTCGCGCAGGACGCGCAGGTCGCGCGCGGTCTCCACATGCACCTGAACCGAGGTCTGAGCCGTGAACATGGTCCGGCCGAAGCGGGCGAAGCTGTCGGACTGATCCCGGTAGCGTTCCGGGTCACCCGCCCTGTCCATCGCCGCCACCTCGATGCCGGCCGCGCTCCTGACCGTCGCGAGCAGCCAGGCGCCGCCGCCGGACAGCGCGGCCCCGAGGACCGCGAACCCGGCCAGGTACGCCCAGCGCAGCGGCCCGCCCCTGGCCAGATGGTCGACGAGGATCGCGACCGCCCCGGAGAACACGGCCGTCCCCGCCGACACGCCCACGGTGCCGAGCCACCGCCGGAGCTTGCGCCTCAGGACCGCCGTCATCGTCAGCGGGCCGGGCGCAGGAAGGTGATCGGGCCTGCCCCGTCAGCGATGCCGTCGACCACGATCTGCTCGTAGGCCGCGCCGAGCCCGCCGGCCTGCGCGGACGGTCCCCGGCCGTGATGGGCGGCAACGCGGCCGTCTTCAGATCCCCACGGCAGGACGCGCGCCGCAGGCGCCCCCGGGAGGGTGTCATCTCCGGGAGCGTGCACCGCGACGAACGCGGTGCCGCCGTCCAGGCGCGCCCTGACCAGGTAGGTCTCACCCCGCCAGCCCCACAGCAGCGAGGTGGGCGGCGCGGACTCGGGCGCCCCCTCGATGTGCAGGCCGTCGAGATCCTGCCACAGGCACGTGACGCCCGCCAGCGGGCCGCCCGCGGCCTCGGCCCAGGTCATCCTGCCCGACGTGGGCTCACTCATCGTTCCTCCGCCAGCATGCGGGTCAGTTCCTGCCGCGCGGCCTGGCCGCCAGGCAGGTCGCCGCGCGCCTCAGCGTCACCGAGGCCCACCGTGACCGAACCGTATCCACGGGCCACCCCGGCGCCCACGCCCGCGATCCCGTCGTCGAGATCCTCGAGCACCAGCCGCAGCACGGCACGGATCTGGGTCACCCTGTCGTCGGCAAGCGCACCGGCCAGCGGCTCGACCCGGACCTCAAAGTTTCCGCTCTCCAGCGCGTCCACGGTGTACAGCAGCCCGTCCCGCGCGCCGCCGGTGAACCGGTCGATCGCGACATGCTGGCGGCGCACCGCCGCGGCGTCGCTGACGACCGCGTCGACGACCCGGATCAGCGCCCGCGCGCCCACGGACGGCGCGCTCACATCGTCTCCGCCGCCGAAGCCGAACACCTCGCACGTCCAGCAGCGCCCGCACCGCTGGTCCGGGCACGGCGGCGGCGTGACGCCGACGCTGCGCAGGATGTACTCGGCGCGGGAGCGCAGCAGGCCCTTGAGCCCGGCGCCGGGTATGACGTACCGGTCGCCGACCCGGAACATGGGCGCGACCTGCTGGCCCTGCGCGCCGGCCTGCTCCGGCGGCTCCCCGCTGCCGACCCGCAGCGGGCCCACGATCCGCAGCGTCACGCGAAGCAGCGGACGCCGTTCGCGCACCGGGATCGCGGGGACAACCTCCGTGGTGGCCACCGCCCGTGCCAGCGCGGTCCCGCTGGCCGTCAGCCAGCGGTGCAGGTCCGCGGGGTCATCCAGCCGCAGGGTGCCATGGCGGACGTGCCCTGTCTCGCAGCGGCCCCGGCCCCGGCTGACCCCGCGGCCGATCAGCGGCCGCCAGGCCGCCAGCAGCTGAAGGAAACGGTCCAGGGGGTCCGCGGGCGGGTCATCCCAGCGCAGGAACACCTCGAACCGGCTGCCAGCGGGCAGCAGCTCCTCCACCCGCAGCGTGTTCGCCTCGGCGGCGGCCCGCTGCCGCGAGATCGCGGTCGACGCCCGCACCCCGGCGGGCACCTCGGCGGCCTCCGCCCCGGCCGCATCGGCCGGCCGGCTGCCGAGGACCCAGATCAGGCTCGCCCGCGCGTCCACCTCCGTGCCGCCGCTGCCCGCCTCGAGCAGGCGCCCGAACAGTTCGTCCGCGGCGTCCTCGCCGTCCGCCTCCCGCACCATCTCGCGCAGCGCCCCGGCCAGCGACGTGCCGGGCAGGTGCGGCCGCCGCCACGGGTCGGTGTCGAGCAGCAGGTGCGCCCGCTCCCGCCCCCACGCTCCGCCAGGATCATGGCCGGCGGGGTCCCGGCCGGGGGTTCCGGGGACGGTTACCGCGCCTGGTTCGGTGAACCGCAGAAAGAAACAGACATAGGTTACCGAACGGGTACGGGATGGCTGCTGCGCGCCGACCGCGACTCTTTCCGTGGCCGAAGCCGTCATGGCGCGCTCAGCTCCCTTGCCACGTAGGCCGCGTCCTGCGGGGCGAAACCGAGGAAGCGGGTGAGCGCCTCGCCGGTGCGCGGATCCCGGCCGAGGAGATCCCTGGCCATTCTTGTCAGGAATTCTGTCGCCGTCCGGTCACCGGCCGCGTGAGCGGTCAGCCTGGCCAGCAGCGGCCGCCAGAGCTCGGGCCGGCGGACTGCCAGGCCGCGCAGCGGCGCGATGTCGTCCAGCAGTCCCCGCTGCCGCCGCGCCTGGGAGTCGCGGTCTTTCCGGCCTGGTCGCAGTCGCGGCGGCGGCGCCAGATCTCCGAACCCCTCGTGGCGCCGCAGGCCTACGCCGCGACGGCCAAGGGCGTAGAGGGCAGCGTCACTGACTTCCCGTTCGGCATCAATGAGATAGGTAGAACCGGGCGCGACCGCCAGCTCGACCGGCTTGGGCAGCCCGCTGGCCACGTGCCAGCCGCCCACGCTGTGCCATCGGGTCCACCGGCGCAGCACGCGGGCCGGGCCGCCGAGGACCGCCGCGAGCTCGGCGGCGTCAGGATCACGGCTGGGCCTGCCGCGGGCGTCGACGAAGACGCCGGGCGAGCGCAGCCGAAGCACGAGCAGCCCGTCCTCGCGGCGCTGCGCGGTCGGCGGCGGGTCACCCTCGGCGATGCGCACGTCGGCGGTGCCGTGCGTGGTCCGCCGCCCGCCTACCCGGACCTGGCCGAGCGCGGCCAGGTCGGCAAGCAGGCCGGGGTCGCTGGCGATGACGGTGCCGCGGAACTCCTGGCCCGCCTCCAGCGTGTCGCGGGTGACGATCTGGCCACGCCTGGCCACGTCGGAAGGGGCGATGGCGACGCTGGTGCGGCGCCGGATCGCGGGGCGGTCGCCGCCCAGGGCTTTCACCTGTTCCAGGGGGGAACCGCAGTCCGGGCAGCGTTCGGGGACCTCGTCGCGGAGCGCGAGCGCGCGGTCGTACTCGACGACGGCGCAGTTCTCGCCGGGCTCGTATGTGTGGCTCAGCACGGAAAGCGGCACGGGCCGCGCGCCGCAGAACAGCGGGCCGAACCGCACGCCGCCCTCGGATCCCTCGAAGAGCCGCAGGAACTGGGTGCGGGACGGCGTGTCGGGGACCGTCACGCCGTGGGTGGCGATCCACGCTGCCGCGAACGCGCCGCGGACGACCATTCCAGGCAGGTGGTCCTGGGTGCCGAGCACGAAGTCGCTGCGTGCCCTGTCGCCGACCTGGGCCGCCTGGCGCAGGGTGAGGATCAGCTCGCTCATCGCTGTGTCTCCCGCTCTCCGGCCAGGCTCAGCAGCGTCGCGACGTCCTCGCGGGAGACCGGTCCGCCGTCGGGCACGATGCCGGCCCAGCCAAGGCCGCGCCGCCGCCAGGCGCCAAGGCCGTGCACGGCCGACGCGGCGCAGCGCAGCACGAGGACGTGCCTGGCCCCGGTGTCGTCGTCAAGCGGGGCCACCCGCCGCACCTCGAACCGTGCCTCCCGCGCCCACGCCTGCTCGCCGAGCACCAGGTGATCCTTGAGCGCTGACCGGCTGGCGGGGTCGATCGCGACGCGGTGGCGCTGGGAGAACGTCCAGCCCTTCTCGCCTGGCCGGGCCGATGACCATGACCACGGTGACGGGCTGCGGTGACTTCCGAAGACCTGCGCCACGACGTCGCTGTGCTCGCCGAGCAGATCCCCGGCCGCTGCGCGCATGAGGCCCTTGAGATGGTCGGGCGGCAGCGGGTCATGCCGGTCGAGGGCGGCATCGATTCCGTCCCTCGCATACGCGGAGCCGACCCGGAACGGGCTGTGGAATGTCACCGTGAAGCCGAGCACGGTCGTCATGCCGGGATCCTCTCTCCCGCGGGCTCTCCCGGCGGCCACCAGCGGGCGAGGTCGAGAATCCGGCGTAGCTCGTCCCGGCTGCCCGGTCCTGAGTCCAGGGCCGTGCGCACCGCGTCCGGCGTGGCTCCCGCGCCGGCGACCGCCTCCCAGAGCGGCGGGTAACCGAGATCGATGACCCGGCGGGCGAGTGCCTGCGCCGGTGACTCGGCCGCGTTGTCGCGCTCTGCTGCCCCCGTGTTCTCTGTCGACAGGCGGTGCAGCGCCACGAGTGTTTCCCTGTGGCTGCGCGGGATGAGCGCGATCTCGTCCAGCCGCCCCGCGCCGCCGTCGAGGTGCTCGAGCGTCCATGGCGCGCGGCCTGCCGGGGAATGGCCGCCATCGGCGGTCAGGTCGAGGAACGCCACGGACGGCGCGCATCCCCTGGTAGCTCTCTTCGCGGCGTCGAGCTGCTCCTTGGCGAGCCGGACGACATCGGAGAACGGGGCACTCTGATGGTGAAAGACCAGCCCGGCCGACAGCGAGGGCAGCCGTTCGCGGACAGGCTCCGGCCAGCCCGCGGCCTTCGCGCCGATCCGGTTCCCGAAGGCGCGCAGCAGCTCGCGCACGAACGGCCATGCGTAACCGGCCGGGACGGAGACCATCAGGTCGTCGCCTCCGGCGAGGTGGGCGAGCACGGGGGGCCGTCCGGACCGCGGGAGGCAGGCCATGATCGCGTCGGCCAGCGCGGCCAGGGTCGAGTCGTCGAGCGCGGGCACGATCTCGGCCTTGGCGGGGGTGCCGTGTGTCCGTGCGCACGCGGCGGCCTCGCTCAGGAACGCCCCGACGCGGTTCCCGTCGGCGTAGACGAGGCCAAGCTGCGTGGCCGCGTCATCACCGTCGCGGGCACCGGCTTGCGCCAGCTGGCGGAAATCATCGGGAAAGCCGGTGACCGTCGTGTGTGCCTGCGCGAGCGCGGCTCTCATCCGGCGCTCGGGCCCCGGTGACCGCCGCGGCCTGTCGCCCTTGGTGCCGCCCGCGGCCTCGGACCGGGCCAGGCAGTCCTCGCACAGGCCGGCGGGGCTGTCCCGGCCGGCGATCTCGATGCCGCCTCGCGTAGCCGGTGCGCTGCGGCAGTCGTCGCAGGGCTTGGCGAGGATCACCTCCGCGGGTGCGGGGGGAGCATCGACAAGGAGATCGCCGTCGCGGCGGGCCCGGTCGATCTCCTGGTATGCCGCGGCGTAGCTGTCGCCCTTGCCGGTGACGGCCTGGACCGGGCATTGCGGCATCGCGCGGCGCAGCTCGGCCGCGATCTCGCGGGCCGCCGCGGCCAGGCAGCCGCCGATGTCGGCCTCGGCCACCGTGTCAGCCACGACCAGGGACACGACCCCGTCGAGATCCCCGGCCTGATCGTTCCAGTTCATGCCGGGCGGGAGGCTCTTGTCCGGCCAGGCGTCACGCCCGGTCGCCTCGCTCAGCAGGACCGACGCGCCGCGGCGGAGCCTGAGATCCGGTGTCCGCGCAAGCCACTCCTGGATCCGGACTGCCGAGACATCCAGGTAGTGACGGACCTCGCCGGATGACGCGGCGGTTTCCTGTCCGGTAACCGTGGCGGTCCCGGTTCGCGATCCCGCCTCCCCGGACTCCTGGGCGCGTCTGGTGACCGCGGCCGGGGCCGGGGCGCGGCGCCTGGCGGCGGCTTCCTGCTGTTGCTGGCGGCTCGGGGCCTGCTTCTTCCTTGCGGGCTTCCTGCTCATGATCTCCTCCGGCCCGCCTGGCCGTTCCCGCGACGTGGCGGGCGATCGGTTCCCGCGGTTCCCGCTCCCCGGCGCTGCGGGCGCTCGTCCGGATCGGACGCGCGCTCGCCGGCTGCCGAGTCGAGGCGCTGGCTCTGCGCGGAGCCGTCCGCGGGCGGCAGCACCACCAGGTCGCGGACCTTCTGGGAGAGGGCGAGGCCCGTCGTGCGGGCGAAGAACTCGAAGCTGCGATCGAAGTCGGCCTCCCCCTTCGCCCCTTTCGTGCCTGGCGGGTACCACACCAGATCGTCGGCGATGAACCCGAACGTCAGCGCGTTGCGCAGCGCGGCCCAGGTCGCCGACACCGGGTGCGGAACCCCGGCGCGGAACGCCTGCACCGCGCCGGGAATGGCAGGGACATCCTGCGCGCGGGCTAGGTAGCGGCCCCCAGCGGTGTGCACCCGCTCGGCCTCGACGTCGATGCTCACCGCGCCGAACCCGAACGGCTTGCCGCCGCCGACGCTGGTCACTACCCCGTCCCAGCCCTCGAGCCCGGCCTCGCCGAGCAGCCGGGGGTCCAGCGCTGCCAGCAGCGACCCGTAGTCGGCCGGGCTCAGGTTGTCGAAGCGCACCCGGCCGGTGAACACCGTCCCGGCGGGCAGCAGGACCACGTGGCGGCTGAGTGTGTCGGACTGATGGCGGTGCCTGCCCCGGGGATCCTCGGCCTTGTCCGGATCGGTGGTGCGCCAGTAGAACTTCCTCCCCCGTATCGGCCGGGGCTGGGCGTCGTCCGCGCACGATCCCCAGGTCGCCGCCGGTGCGGTGTCCTTGCCGGCTCGCCGTTTCCGTTCGGGCACGGCCGTGTGGTCCAGGTAGAACTGCCCGGCGCTCGGGCGCGGTGAGGCCAGCGGCGCGAGGTGCCAGGCGACGGGCTCGACGGACGCTGTCGCCAGCAGGTCGTCGGCGCGCACGTGGCCGCGGTAGGACCGCTGCACCGCGATGTCGTCGTCGCGCCGCCCCGCCGTGTCGGCGGAGCCGAAGATCCGGCACGACCAGCACAGCTTCTCCGGGTCGGTGCACGGCGCTGCCTCGCCGGCCCGCTCCCCTGCCGGGTACGCCCCCGGATACCGCCACAGCTGCGACAGCCGGATCTCCGTGACGGCGTCACCGTCGGTCCGCACCCACACCGGCTGGCCCTTGTGCAGGTAATGGCGTGCCAGCAGGCGCCTGGCGATGGCCTGTCCGCTGGGGGATGCCTGCCCGCCGGGGGAACTGTCGCGGGGCACGGGCCAGAAGACATCCGCGTACTCCGGGGGACGCGAGCCCCAGGCCGGCTCCTCGCGTCCGGGGAGCCTGGCCGGCCGCAGGTCATCCGCGCCATCGACGACTGTGCAGTACGTCGTCCAGGCGTTGCCTGGCGGGTCGTCCGGGATCCTGCAAACAGGCGTATCCGGACCCAGCCGCCCGGTGGCGAAGTACACCGGCTTGCCCGGTGTCCGGGCGTTCGTGTCGGTCACGAGCAGCACCCAGGAATCAGCCAGGCCGGCGCTCATCCCCGCCGTCCGCACGACGTCCTCCGGACCCACGCCCCCCTGCCTGTCCGGGCGGGCCGGCCGGAGCACTGTGCGGTTGCCCGAGTCGACGGCGGCCCCGTCCGGGAAGAGCAGGCGGTCCCCGGTCTGCGCCACGCGATCGCCGTCGCGCGGCAGGAGATCCTTGTCGATCCAGATCACCCGGTCACACAGGCCGACCGCGGCCGGCCGGCCCTCGCTGGTGACGTCGAGGACGACGGCCAGCCGGAGATCATCCGTCACCGCGGTGCTCGCCGGGTGCCGGTGAACCGCGACCCGATCAGAATCGAGAACCCGCAGGCAGCCCCCGGCTAATGCCTCATGGACCGAGCGAACCGCCCCGAGCAGCCCGGATCCGGGCACCATGGGCGTGCCGTCGCCGCGCCGCGGTACGTCGGGAATCTCCTGCCCGTCATCGTCCTTGCGGCCGAATCCGCCGATCAGCAGCGGCGTGCGCGCCGTCAGCGTGACGCGCAGCACCCCCGACAGCTGCCCCTCCCGCATCACGGCATGCCCGGCCGGGCGCCCCCGCTCCGGGCTCCGGGCATGCGGAACGAATGTGTACGGGTTCACGAACTCGGTCATGGGCTCCCCACCCGGCTCGAGCGCCACCCCAACTAGCCGATACGTACCGTACCGGCCGGCTGACCCAGGTGGTAACCGGACACGACATGTTAGCCCAGCCAAGCGGGCGAGTCAGTGAGTGCCTGCTTGCCCTGCGGGTCACTTACTACACGCTGTCGCCATGATCGTGTCCGGTATGGGCGGGATGTGGTCGCGGGACGTGTATAAAGTCACCGCGCTACGCTGGCGCGTGGTGTCATGCGTCGGCAGGGTGTCACCACGGGTGGCTCCGCATGGGGGCGGTACTGTCACGGCGCTCCCGTTCGGCATCAATGGTTTTACCTCGATGCGAGCCTGCGGGACGCCGACGGCACCACCTACGCCGAGCTCGTCATGCCGGAGACCGCCAGGCGCGGCGAGCCCTGGCTAACCTGCCTCGCCCCTGACGACATGTCCGCCCTGCTGGACGGCAGCGGCTTCGGGAGGATCGAGCACGTGCGGCAGCGCGACGCGGTCGACGCCGCCGTGTGGAACCGGTCCGACTCCCTCCGCCCCATCGACCTCTCCGTCATCGCCCGCGCAACCGTCAGTGGCTCTTCTTGATGAAGGCCAGGGCCGCCTCGGCCACGTCCTGCCAGCCGCTGTCGAAGACCAGGGAGTGACCGCGGTCCGGGATCTCCTGGATGTTGGTGACGGCGAGATTGCGCCTTTGCTTCTTGTAGGAAGCTCTGGCGATCGCCGAGGGGGCGATGTGGTCCTTCTCGCCGGTGATGATCAGCATGGGGCCGCGGCGAGGGTTTGTGCTGTCGACCTTCGCCTCGGTGAGCGGATTGAAGTTGGCGGTAGCGGCCTGGAATAGCGGCATCCCGGAGCCGGGGACGGGATAGGCCTCATACAGCCGCCTGGCCTCGTCCTCGCTGACCGCGTTGGCGAAAGAGTAGCGGAACTGCTCGTAGGTCAGCGTGACGGCCCGCCTGTAGTTGGCCGGGCTGCCGATGACCGGGAGGGCCGACCTCAGCGCGGACAGCGGCAGCGGCAGCACCCCTCGAAATGGTGCCGAATCGATCGGCACCGATACCGCGGCAAGTCCCCTGCCGGCTAGCTGCTGCGTGATCAGGCCGCCGAAGGAGTGGCCGATGATGGCCGGCTGGTGCTGCAGGGCCGAGATGACCTCAGCCATGTGATCGGTGACCTGCCCGACGCTCTTGCCGGCGAAGACCCCGGGGTCAGACCGGGCCTCGGCGACCGTTTCCGGATCATCCGGCCAGCCTGGGGCGACGGTAGGGTAACCGTTGTCTTCGAAGAACGACCGCCACGGCTGCCAGCTCAGGGCGAGCATCCACAGCCCGTGAACGAAGACAACCGGCTGCAGGCCGGAGGCGTTCGCCTGGTCGATCTCCTGCGTCTCGCGGGTGGTGAGGCTCACTGGCGTACCGCCATTCGGGATGGAAAGCCTTGCTGGAAGGCAGATCACGACGAGACGGAACGCTACATCATCCGTTCTCTGACTATAGTCAGAGAACGGATCATGGCCTGGTCGCGCAGGTCCGGCGTTTCCGTCAGCCGGCTAGCCGGTAGCTGTAAGCGAAACCACTGGGATTGCAGACATTCAGCTGATTAGCCTCAATCTTTCGCATGCCTGACGTGCTGGCTTGAGGTGTTCGGCTGGGGTTGATTTTCGGGCAGGGCGGTTACCGGCTGCCCGGCTGTCGCGCCGGGTGGGCGGGGTTCCATTGGCCCCAGGGTTGCTCCTTCG
>WNFD01000892.1_pt1 | contig 29707 bp, 28 predicted proteins | sample 5400491 | NCBI WGS metagenome assembly WNFD01 (sample SAMN13153343, study PRJNA577476) | soil metagenome | isolation source: 120 cm saprolite under Douglas fir tree site 2 hole 2 replicate 2 | place: USA:California | collected 2015-04-18
ATGCGCGCCCGATGACAGGCTCCGCGACGAAGCAATCCAGAGTCGTGTGCGCGGCCCTGGATTGCTTCGCGGAGCCTGTCATCCGGCGGCGCTTTGCGCCGACCGGGTGGCTCGCAATGACGGCGCCGGCACGCAGTCAGACCCTCGTGGTGAAGAGCGCGGCAACGCCGCGCGTCTCGAACCATGAGGCCCCGCAAGCGCCACGAGGCCCCGGTTAGACATGACCCACTCGTCTCATCAAGACAAAACAAAACCTCCGGAAGCGTCTCGCTTCCCGAGGTCTTGCCCGAATGAGCCGTCGCGCTCAACTCTGAGCGTGACGCGCCATGAAGTTGTCGTAGCCGACTTCCGCGACCTGGAACCACTGATAGCCGTTGCTCGAAAAAGCACCCAGGGATTCGTAGACCTTCTTGAAGTCCGGATTGGTCGATGCGACCTCGCTGTGCAGTTCCTTTGCCGCCTTGAGGCAGGCTTCCATGATCGGCGGCGAGAATGCATGCAGCTTGGTGCCGTTCGCGAGCAATCGCTTGAGCGCGGTTGGATTAGCCTGATCGTACTTCGCCATCATCCAGTTGTTGGCATAGTGACCGGCCTGCTCCAGCACCGATTGATAGTATTTCGGCAGCGCATTCCATTTGTCGAGATTGACGAAAGACAACAGCATGGGGCCGCCTTCCCACCAGCCGGGATAATAGTAATGCGGCGCAACCTTGTAGAATCCGAGCCGCTCGTCGTCATAGGGACCGACCCATTCGGCCGCATCGATGGTGCCTTTTTCCAGTGCGGGATAGATATCGCCACCGGCGATCTGCTGCGGCACCGCGCCGAGCTTCTGCAAGACGCGTCCGGCAAAGCCGCCGATGCGGAATTTCAGACCCTTGAAGTCGTCGGGTCCGGCGAGCTCCTTGCGAAACCAACCACCCATCTGACATCCAGTGTTGCCGGCAAGCAACGAAACCACATTATACTTCTTGTAGAACTCGTTGAGGACTTCCTTGCCGCCGCCGAGCATGTACCAGGCTTGATTGATGCGCATGTTGGGCCCGAACGGCACCGACGAGCCGAACGTGAAGGTCGGATCCTTGCCGAAATAATAGTAGGATGCGGTGTGACCGATTTCGACGGTTCCGTTCTGGACCGCATCGAGAACCTGCAGTCCCGGTACGATTTCTCCTCCGGCAAACGTCTGGATCTGAAACTTATTGTCGGTGGCTTCGCCAACGACCTTGGCCATCATCTCGGCGCCACCGTAGAGCGTATCGAGCGATTTCGGCCAGCTCGTCGGCATGCGCCATTTGATCTCCGGCATCGATTGCGCAATCGCGGGCGCCGCAACGGTCGCGGCGCCGGCAACGCCAAGTCCAGTGACCTTAATGAAATCTCGTCGCTTCATGAATTTCTTCCCTCTGGATGGTGTTGTGTCGGCCTTCTTCTGAGGCTTGTTTTGAGTCTTGGGTTCCAGTCTGGAACATCCGAGCCCGGATTTCCATGGCGAATTGGAGTGCCGCAACGCAAAAAGCCCGGCCTCGCTGAGGCCGGGCTTCGCAGTCTAAGACTTAAGGTTGAGAACCGATCAACCGCGGGTGCGCGAGCGGATCATGAAGCTGTCGAAGGTATATTCGGCAACCTGCCACCACAGATATTCATCCGAGCGATAGGCCTGCATCGCATCGATCGACTTCTTGAAGTCGGCATTCTTCGCCGAAATCTCCGCCCACAATTCGTTGGTCGCCTTCAGGCTGGCTTCCAGGATTTCGTTGGTGAAGGGACGGAGCTGGGTGCCGCCGGCGACCAGGCGCTTCAGCGCCGAGGGGTTCTGCAGATCGTAGCGCGCCGCCATCCAGCTATTGGCGTTCGCCGTCGCATTGGTGACGATCGCCTGATAGTTTTTCGGCAGCGAATTCCACTTCTCGAGATTGCAGAAGGCATGAATGGTCGGCCCGCCCTCCCAGAAGCCCGGGTAGTAGTAGTATTTCGCGACCTTCTGGAAGCCGAGCTTCTCGTCGTCATACGGCCCGACCCATTCAGCGGCGTCGATGGTGCCCTTTTCCAGCGCCGGATAGATGTCGCCGCCCGCGAGCTGCTGCGGCACAACGCCGACCTTCTGCAGTACTTGGCCGGCAATGCCGCCGATGCGGAATTTCAGCCCAGAGAGATCGGCGACCGTCTTGATCTCCTTGCGAAACCAGCCGCCCATCTGGGTGCCGGTGTTGCCGCAGGGAAATCCGATCACGCCGAACTTCTTGAAGAACTCGTTGCCGAGTTCCATGCCGCCGCCCTGATACCACCAGGAATTCTGCTGGCGCGCGTTGAGGCCGAACGGCACCGACGCATAGATCGCAAATGTCGGATCCTTGCCGACGTAATAGTACGAGACCGTGTGGCACATCTCGACGGTGCCGTTGGAGGTCGCGTCGAGGGCCTGCAGGCCCGGTGCCAGTTCGCCGGCGGCAAAGACCTGGATCTGGAATTTGTTGTCGGTCATTTCGGCGACGTATTTCGCGAACTCCGCGGCGCCGCCATAGATGGTATCAAGCGACTTCGGAAAGCTCGAGGTCATGCGCCATTTGATCTCGGGCGAGGACTGCGCGATCGCCGGCGAGGCCACCGTGGCCGCGGCCGCGGCGCCGGTTGCCGAAACCTTCAAAAAATCACGACGCTTCATCTCAGGCATCTCCTTGTTGGGGAATGTTTCCCTTCGTCACAGGTCGCGCTCTTGCGGCAACGCGATTTTCGCTTGTCACGAATTTTCGCTTTGACCGGGCGCTCTGGCAGGCGGCGCTTTAACACGGATGTCACGTTCACCCAATCGCGACCTAGGCATGATCAGAGGGATAATCCGACCATCCGTAACCGATCCCGCGGACATTTTGCGTCTGCTGGAATCAACAAGACCTTCCGAAAATACACGTTTTTAGCGGGCTTTTTTGATTTGAAGTACGAATCGGAGTGGCGGGCGCGAACGCCGGTGCGCGTCCCGCTCGTCCGATTAAACCAAAGTCGCATATGCCCCGTGGGCTCAGGCAGCGGCGGTCGCGCCCTTGAGCTGATCGCGGACCTTGGCGCCGATGGCGCGGTAGATCGCCGCGTGCGGCCCGTCCGGCTCGCTCGCCACGACGGGATTGCCGGAATCCGAGGTGGCGCGGATCGCCATGTGCAGGGGGATCTCGCCCAGAAACGGCACGCCCAGCCGCTCCGCCTCATGGCGCGCGCCGCCATGGCCGAAAATGTCCGACCGCGTGCCGCAATGCGGGCATTGGAAGTAGCTCATGTTCTCGACGATGCCGAGCACCGGCACGTTGACCTTGGTGAACATCGCAAGGCCCCGCCGCGCATCGATCAGCGACAGGTCCTGCGGCGTCGACACGATGACCGCGCCCTTCAGGGGCACGTTCTGGGCGAGCGTCAACTGCGCGTCGCCGGTGCCGGGCGGCATGTCCACCACGAGCACGTCGAGCGTGCCCCAGGCGACGTCGCGCAGCATCTGGGTGATCGCCGACATCACCATCGGCCCCCGCCAGATCATCGCGGTGTCTTCCTCGACCAGGAAGCCGATCGACATCACGGCGAGCCCAAAGCGCTGGATCGGAATCATCTTCCGTTCGTCATTGAGCTCCGGCTTCTCGCGAATGCCGGTCAATCTCGGCACCGACGGCCCATAGATATCGGCGTCCAGAAGGCCGACCCGCAAACCGAGATCGCGCAAGCCCAGCGCCAGGTTGAGCGCGGTGGTCGATTTGCCGACGCCGCCCTTGCCGGAGGCGACCGCGATCACGGCGGCGACGCCCGGAATGTCCGACTGCCGCGCCATCGGCGAGCCACCTGGATTTGGCGGCGGCCGGTGCGCGGCGACCGGCGCGACGCCGTGCGAATGACTTGGCGAATGACCTGGCGAATGACTTGGTGCTTGACGACGTGTCGCCGGCTGCGGCGCGCCGGCCTTGCGTTCGGCGGTCAGCGCGATCATCGCGCTCGCCACGCCCGGAATGGCCCGGACGACGCTTTCGGCCTGCGCGCGCACGGTCTCCCATGCGCGCGCTTCGGCGGCATCGACATTGATCGAGAAGAACACCTTGCCGTCGCTCACCGCGATCGGCGACAGCACATTCGCATTCGTCAGCGCCACGCCGCGCGGCGACTTGACGCCGGCCAGCGCCTCGAGAACCTGTTGCTGCGTCACGCTCAAAGCGCATCTCCCAGAGCATGGTCCGGAAAAGCATGCCCCAAAATACGCCCTGGGGCTACGACCCGATGGGCAGATACCGGTTTTCCCTCGCGACAAACGCGGAACGCGTTTGCGCGGAGATCATGCTCAAACAATAGAGCCATTTCGATGCGACCCATTAGCGCGTTAAGGCGCAAAAGGCTACCGCGCCCCGACATCATCCCGCCGCTCGGCGGGTGCGGCGGCACCGCCTTCCTTGGCGGCTTCGTAGTTCAATTCGATCATGACGCCGTTCGGGTCATCGACGAAGATCTGCCAGAGATCGCCGCCGGGAACCTGCCGGGAGTCGAATGCCGTCCCCTTGGCTTCCAGCCGCTGCTTCATGCCGGCAAACCCCTGGCTGGCGAAAGCGACGTGATGGACCACCCCGGAATCCGGCTTTTGCGGCTCGTCGGTCCTGGAGATATCGACCAGATGCACCACCGGCTTACCCTCGCTGTACATCCACGCCCCCGGAAAGGCGAAATTCGGCCGGGCGCCCTTCTCCAGGCCCAGGATGTCCTGATAGAACCGGACCGTCTCGTCGAGCTTGCGGGTCCGGATGTTGAAATGATCGAGCACGCCTACGCTCATGCCCATGCGATGCACTCCCTTTTTTGTGAAGTTGTTGACGTCCCGATCCTAGCACAAAACCCGCCCCTGCCGCCAAATCAAGCCGTTGCCCTCCATGGTGCAGGGGTTATGGTGCCCCCTCCTCCCAAAAAGGCCGTCCGGCCGGTTCAATGTCGCCGGCGAAACCGCCAAGGTTCTTCAAAATCGGCCCTCTGAACAGGGTCTCTAAACAAGGTAGCACATATGGCTAAAGTCGCTTTTCTCGGTCTCGGCGTGATGGGTTTTCCCATGGCAGGACACCTGGTGAAAAAAGGTGGCCACGAGGTGACGGTGTACAACCGCACGCCTGCGAAGGCGCAACAATGGGCCGAGAAGTTCGGCGGCAAGACCGCGGCGACGCCGAAGGCCGCCGCCGAGGGCCAGGAACTCGTGATGTGCTGCGTCGGCAACGACCACGATCTGCGCGCCGTCACACTCGGTGCTGACGGCGCGTTCGCCGGCATGAAGAAGGGCGCGACCTTCGTCGATCACACCACGGCGTCCGCCGAAATCGCCCGCGAGCTTGACGCTGCGGCCACCAAGGCCGGCTTCAAGTTCGTCGACGCTCCCGTCTCCGGCGGCCAGGCCGGCGCCGAAAACGGCGTGCTCACGGTGATGTGCGGCGGGGCCGAGGACGCCTATGCCGGTGCCGAACCCGTGATCGCGGCCTATGCGCGGATGTGCAAGCGGCTCGGGCCGGCCGGCTCGGGCCAGCTCACCAAGATGGTCAACCAGATCTGCATTGCAGGGCTGGTTCAGGGCCTCTCGGAAGGCATTCATTTCGCCAAGAAATCGGGCCTCGACGTCGCCGAGGTGATCGACACCATCTCCAAGGGCGCCGCCCAGTCCTGGCAGATGGAGAACCGCTACAAGACCATGAACGACAACAAGTATGATTTCGGCTTCGCGGTGGAGTGGATGCGCAAGGATCTCTCGATCTGCATCGCCGAATCCCGCCGCAATGGCGCGAGCCTGCCGGTCACGGCGCTGGTCGACGCCTTCTATGCCGAAGTGGAGAAAATGGGCGGCAAGCGCTGGGATACGTCGAGCCTTCTGGCACGATTGGAGCGCTGAATCCCGCAAGCAGAACGGAAGAGCTGCCAAAGGTTAATTTAATCTCGGGTTAACGAGATTCTTTAGCTATTTAAGGCAGCTCTTAACGATTTGGGACCACACATAGGCAATGCAAAAAGGCCCGCGCGTCGCGGGCGGGGTTTGTGTTGCGTGATGAGTAAACCCGCCGATAAGCCCGAGGTTGTGCAGCTTCCGGCCGAGCCGCCGGTTGCCCCGCCGGCGAGCAGTCGTCGGGCCGCTGCGCAGCGGGTCCGTGAGGCGCGGGACAGGTTAACGTCAACCAGTGGAACCCGCCCCGCCTTCGACCGCGAGTTGCTGCGGCAATACGCACAAACACGGATCTCGGCATCCTATGTCGTGATGCTTCTTGTGGTTGCTACTGGCGCCTTATTCGGCTTCTGGATGCAGCCGGTCTCGGCGGCGAGCTGGACCGTCGCGGTGCTGTGCATCCATGCCGCGATCGTGCGCGCCTGCTTCCGCTTTCTGGCCGAGCAGCCCTCGCTCGCCGCGACCCGCAAATGGCGCACGCGGTTCGTCCTGCTCGACCTGCTCTACGGCCTGTCGTGGATGGCGATCCTGGTCCATCCGGCGCTGGATGCGGTCTCCGACACGCTGATGATGTTTTTGATGCTGCTGGTGATCGCGGTCTCCAGCATGCTGGCCGCCAATCTGCCGATCGCGGCGCTCGCGGCGACCGTGCCGGTGACCGCGGCGATCTCGCTCAACTACGCGCTGAGCGGCAAGTTCGACAATTACGTGCTGGCGGCGTTCGCGGTTGCCGCCGAAGGCTATTTCGCGCTGCTCGCCCACCGTCTGCACTCGACCACGCTCGCGACATTGGAAGCGCGCGCCGAAAAGGACGCGCTGATCGGCGAGCTCGAGCAGGCCAAATCGATCTCCGACGAGGCGCGTCATCGCGCGGAATCCGCCAATGTCGCGAAGTCGCGATTCCTGGCGCAGATGAGCCACGAGCTGCGCACGCCGCTGAACGCGATCCTCGGATTCTCCGAGGTCATGAAGAGCGAGATCTTCGGCGCCCACGCCGTGCCGGTCTACAAGGAATATTCGGCTGACATCCATAATTCGGGCGTGCATCTGTTGAATCTGATCAACGAGATTCTCGATTTGTCGCGGATCGAAGCCGGCCGCTACGAACTCAACGAGGAAGCGGTCTCGCTGGTCAGCGTGGTCGCCGACTGCCATCACCTGATGAAGTTGCGCGCCTCCAGCCGCGGCATCACCATTCACGAGGTGTTCGAGCAGGGCATGCCGCGTATCTGGGGCGACGAGCGCGCCACCCGCCAGATCGTGCTCAATTTGTTGTCCAACTCGATCAAGTTCACTCCGCAAGGCGGCGAGATCTGGCTCAAGGTCGGCTGGACCGCCTCGGGCGGCCAGTATCTCAGCGTCAAGGACACCGGCTCCGGCATTCCCGAGGATGAAATCCCGATCGTGCTGGCTTCGTTCGGCCAAGGCTCCAATTCGATCAAGTCGGCCGAACAGGGCGCGGGCCTCGGCCTGCCGATCGCCAAGAGCCTGATCGACATGCATGGCGGCACGTTCACCCTGAAATCGAAGCTGCGCATCGGCACGGAGGTGATCGTCACCTTCCCGCCGGAGCGCGTGATGTCGGCCTTGGCGCCCGTGTCCGACGATTCGGCGCCCCCGCTGCAACCGAACATCAGCCACCCCGCCGTGACCGACGAGAAGCATCGCCCGCGCCACAAGCCGATCATGAGCGCAGGCACAGGATGATCAACGAGGCGCTTGCTCCGACATCAAAATATCCCTCACTATCGCAGAATGAGCCAAGAAACGCCGTGCATCGCAGTCTGTATGATCGACCCCAGGACGAACCTCTGTTTCGGATGCGGACGGACGCTTCCCGAAATCGCGCGCTGGCATCGCATGGAAAGCGCCGAGCGGCGCGCGGTGATGGCGCTGTTGCCGCAACGCATGACGGACGCGGGGCTTTCCCAACCGGCAGTTCGCCCCGAGCAGGATTGACCGCCGGCCGCGCTCACACGCGAGGTGACCGATGACCCGCCTGATGCTTGTGCGATTGCTGTTTGCGGCCACCGCCGCCGCGGCTGTCACTTACAAAGATCCCGAGGCGATTGCGCGCGCCAGCGACAAAGTCGCGGCCTTGTTGCATGAGCGCCCCGCTTCGCCGCCGCGCGCGGTGCAGATCCCGCGCGGGCAAGGCGGCGAGTTCGCTCTGCGCGCCCAGATCAACGGCGTCGCCGCTCCGATGGTCATCGATACCGGCGCGACCTCGGTCGTCCTGACCTATGAGACGGCCAAAGCGGCAGGGCTGCCGCTGGAACTGCTCGACTATGATGTCGACGTCGAGACCGCCGGCGGACACACGCGCGCCGCGCGGCTGACGCTCGATCGATTGGCGATCGGCAAACTGGTCGAGCGCTCCGTGCCGGCGCTGGTCGTGCCGCATGGACAGATGAAGACCAACCTGCTCGGCATGAGCTTCCTCGACCGGCTCGAGAGCTTCGAGGTCCGCGCCGACCGCCTGGTGCTGAACGGCTATCCCTGAACCTGCGTGGTCTCTTTTTTCCTCGGGATCTAAGCTGGGAAGTCCGCTCCGACCATCTCGTGCTGCACAGGCTATCCCCCAGAACCTGACCCGACATCGCCGGGCCGGCGCCGGCAAAGCACTGACGTCTCGCCCCGTTTTGTGGCAGAACAGGCCGCTTCCGCATGTGATCCATCAGAGAATTCGAAATGCCCCCACCCAAGCCGCCCGCGTTCGAAACGCTCAGCCTGCATGCAGGCCAGCACCCCGACCCCGTCACCGGCGCCCGCGCGGTGCCGATCTACCAGACGACGTCCTACGTCTTCCAGGACGCGGAGCATGCGGCCGCGCTGTTCAACCTGGAGCGCGCCGGGCACATCTACACGCGCATCTCCAACCCGACCACGGCCGTGCTCGAGGAGCGGCTCGCGGCGCTGGAAGGCGGCGTCGGCGCGATCGCGACCGCAAGCGGCATGGCCGCGATGCATCTGGCGATCGCGACCCTACTTGGCGCCGGCGATCATATCGTCGCCTCCGCATCGCTTTATGGCGGCACCATCAACCTGCTCGCGCACACCCTGCCCCGCTTCGGCATCACGACGACGTTCGTCAAGCCGCGCGATCTCGACGGCTTTCGCTCAGCCATCAACGCAAGGACGCGACTGGTGATTGCCGAGACCATCGGCAATCCCGGCCTCGAAGTCCTCGACATCCCGAAAGTCGCCGGCATCGCGCATGATTCCGGGCTGCCGCTCTTGATCGACAACACGTTCGCCACGCCCTATCTCAGCCAGCCGATCGCGCTCGGCGCCGACATCGTCATGCACTCGGCGACAAAGTGGCTTGGCGGCCATGGCATCGCGATCGGCGGCGCGGTCATCGACGGCGGCCGTTTCGATTGGCGGACGTCGGGCAAGTTTCCGGTGCTGACCGAGCCTTATGCCAGCTACCACGGCATCGTCTTCGACGAGCAGTTCGGCCCGGCGGCCTTCATCATGCGCGCCCGCACCGAGGGGCTGCGCGACTTCGGCGCCTGCCTGTCGCCGACGAACGCCTTTCAGCTGCTCCAGGGCATCGAGACGCTTTCGGTTCGGATGGAACGCCACATGCAGAACACGCACGCCGTGCTGGCTTTCCTGAAATCGAGCACGGCGGTCGAATGGGTGCTGCATCCTTCGCTTGAAAATCATCCCGACCACGAACTGGCAAAGAAGCTGCTGCCGCGCGGCGCCGGCTCCATCGTCTCTTTCGGCATCAAGGGCGGGCGCGCGGCCGGGCGCAAGTTCATCGAATCCTTGCGGCTGATCAGCCATCTCGCCAATGTCGGCGACGCCAAGACGCTGGTCATTCATCCCGCCAGCACCACGCATCAGCAGATGGACGCGGCGCAGCTCAAAGCCGCCGGCGTCGGCGAGGAGCTGGTGCGGCTGTCGGTCGGCATCGAGGCGGCACAGGACATCATCGACGACCTCGGACAGGCGCTGCGCGCCTCGCAGAAGGCTTGACCCATGAAGCTCACCATCCACGGCCACGAGGCATTGGTCACGACCGGCGGCAGGGATTTTGATCGCACGCTGCCCACGATGGTGTTCCTGCATGGCGCCGGATTCGACCACACCGCATGGGCGCTGCACAGCCGCTGGTTCGCCCATCACGGTTTTGCCGTGCTGGCACCGGACCTGCCGGGGCATGGACGATCGGAAGGACCGGCACTGAAGAGCATTGGCGAGATGGCCGAATGGACCATCGCCCTGCTCGATGCCGCGGAAGCGCAGAAGGTTCACCTGGTCGGGCATTCCATGGGATCCCTGATCGCGCTGGATGCGGCTGCGCGTCATCCCGGGCGCGTCAGCGCGTTGAGCCTGATCGGGACCGCGGCCACGATGACGGTCGGTCCAGATCTCTTGAAGGCGGCCGAAGCCAACGACCAGGCAGCCATCGACATGGTCTCGATCTGGGGATTGGGCTTCAACGCGGAGCTCGGCGGCAGCCTCGCGCCCGGAGTGTGGATGCATGGCAGCGCCCAGAGCACACTGCAACGCTGTCGGCCCGGGGTGCTGTTCGGTGATCTCTCCGCCTGCAATGCCTACGCGGACGCCCTGTCCGCCGCGGCCCGGATCAGCGTTCCCACCACGCTCATTCTCGGCGAGAAGGACATGATGACGCCGGCGCGCGCCGGCAACGCGCTCGCGGCGGCGATCCCTCAGGCCCGCACGGTCGTGCTTCCGGGCGCCGGACACATGCTGATGGCCGAACGTCCCGACGAGCTGCTCGCCGCACTGAAGGGCTGATCATCCCGCTCACGATTGGTCCTCCGCGAGGATCAATTGCACAAAGACAAGGTCGAGCCATCGATCGAATTTGCGACCGACGGCACGGAGATGGCCGGCCTGCACAAAGCCGAGCCGCGCATGCAATCGCAAGGACGGCTCGTTGGTGGCCTCGATGCCAGCGACCATGACATGCTTGTTCATGCTTTGCGCACGCGAGATCAATCGATCCATCAAGGCATGCCCGATGCCGCTCCTACGCGACGCGCCATCAACATAAACGGAATGCTCGACCGTGTGCCGATAACCATCCCACGGCCGGAAAGCCCCAAGAGACGCATAACCCAAGATGTTTGCGCCGTCCGCCGCGACCAGCACCGGATAGCCGGATTGTTGGCGCTCCTTCAGCCAGGTCACGCGTCCTTCAAGGCTGGAAAGCTGCTCGTTCCATATCGCGGTCGTATGCAAGACCGCATCATTGTAGATCCGCAAGATGCCAGGCGCGTCGGTTTCCGAAGCATCACGTATCTCCATGATCTCCTCGAATACCTGCTGCCTGTCGGCACGAAGAAAGCCTTGAGTCGATTATCGCATCGTTCCGAAGCGCCCTGCAACGAATAAGCCGCGCGCACGAAAACTCTAACATATTGACCGATTGCCCTGTTACCCCGGTACGAGCATTGCTCCTGAAAACTGCGGTCGCACCGTCTGGCTACCCGCTTGGCGCATGACCATGACCCAACAAGACAGGAGCTTGAAATGCATCTTCCGCTTACGACACGTCGCGAAGCGCTCGCCGGCGCCGTGGCCATCGCCGCGACATCTGCCATCACCGCCGATCAAACAGCAAACGCGGCTTCGGGTATCGGTGGCGTCAACGCAATTCCACCGCTTGCCGCACATTGGAACGAACTCGATCTCGCCGAGATCCTCTCGCGGCCGGCGGCTTACATGTCTGTGAGCCAGAACAAGTCGCTCTATGACCCCGGCGGCGCGCAGGCGTCGGAAGGCCATCGGGAACGTGGAAGCCTGCCGGCGACGATCAAGGTCGTAAACGCGGCGCGCAAGGCTGCCAACTTCCGGTCGTTCAACTGGATCGGCTACGAAGTGTTCAGAGAGAGCTACCCGCAGTCGGACTTTGACCGCGTTCAGTATGCGAGCTGGGTCAAGGGGCTGAATTTCACGCCCGAGATGAAGAAGCAGGACAACGAACTCGTCGGTGAACTGCGGGCGCTCGTTCAACCGGGCGACAACGAGTTCAATGAACTCGCGCTGCAGACGGCGTTTGCGGGAACCCAACTGCCGCTGGAGCTTGCCCGCAAGCGAATACAGACGATCGTGCTCACCGGCATTCACCTCGATTGGTGCATCGAGGGGAACGCCCGCGCCGCGCGCGACGCGGGATATCTTCCGATCGTCATCGGCGACGCCTGCGCCTGCCAAAAGCCCGAACAGGAAGCCGCGGCCATGCAGCGCATCAACAATTTCTTTGCGCCGGTCATCTCGTCGGATCGTTTTGTCGAACTTCTTTCGCGGAAAGCCTAGAGCCTCCTGTTCCAACGCGTTTTCTTCACGTGAACCGGTACCCACTTCGCTCGAAAACGCTCTAGAATGCACCGAGGGGCTCGTCACAGACGAGGCTCTCAGGACCGCGGGATGAATGCAAACCTCGACAAGGCGATCGGTACCCGCTTGAAGGAGCTGCGGGTCAAGGCGGGCTTCAGCCTGAACGAACTCGCAGCCCGATCGGGCGTGAGCCGAGCGATGATCGGACGCATCGAGCGCGCCGAAAGCAGCGCCACGGCGGCGCTCCTGGGAAAGCTTTGCGCCGCGCTCGACGTCACGTTGAGCGCCGTCGTCGGCCTGACGGACCGGCCTCCCGAACGCCTCGCGCGCAAGGAACATCAGCCGGTCTGGCGAGATCCGGAGACCGGCTATCGGCGTCGTCATGCGTCCGCGCAAAACGTCGCCAGCGGCATCGAGATGATGGTGATCGATCTCCCGGCCGGCACGCGAGTGTCCTATAGCCCCTGGGGCAGGCGCGCTTATACGCAGCAATTGCTTCTGATCCAGGGACAGCTCACCGTGTTCGTCGGCGAAAAGCGTTTCGACCTTGCGGAGGGAGATTGCCTCGACTTCGATGTCATGCGGGCCGTGTCGTTTGAAAATCCGGGCGACGGTCCAGCGAATTACATCGTCGTGGTCAGGCACACATGACTGGCCGGCCTAAGCTGCGACCGAGAGATGCGCGTTCGCGACAAGATCATGCTCGATGGTCGGAGGGCGCCTGCGGATTGTTGTTCGGATTGGTGTCGTGTTTCGACAAACCCGTTATCAAGTCGCCGCCGACGAGCGGCTGCAAGGCGATTTCAAGAGCATCGGCAATCTCTTTCGCATAGACCTCCTGCCCCGAGACATGCACCGAAAACACCTTCGAATGTTTTTCGCGCTTTCCCGGATCCTCGACGACGGTTTTGGTCCAGCGATATAGCGGGAACTTCTCGACACCGTTTTGTTCGGCGTGGGCTATATAGCCCTCGAAGGCGTCGAGCTGATTGACCAGGGTTGCGTCATGGCCGCGAAGAATGTCCGCCAACGGGGCGAGCCGCGAATCATCGGCGTCTTTGCGCGCCGCCTCGGCGGATCGCTCATTCAAATAGAGCCGGACTTGATATTCCAATGGTTCAGTCATTCCGCACTCTCTTCCGATGCATTCTAGACGAGACTTTTCCGGATAACTTCAAACCGGAAAAAATGGCGACAAATGTAATCGGGCGCGGTCGGCCGATCACGTGAACGCGATCCGATGCACACGGTTGACGATCAGGCCGCGATCGAGGCCGTGTCGCGGTCCTGAACCAGCGCGATCGCGTCGCGCAGCACGCTCGCATCCGCTCCCAACTTGACGCCGTTTTCGGCGAGATGGCGGCGAAACGCACGCGCGCCGGGCACGCCATGGAAGGCGCCGACGAAATGCCGCGTGATCGCGTGCAAGCGCGTGCCGCGCGCGAGCTCGCGCTCGATATAAGGCAACATCGCTTCGAACGCGTCCTTCATGGTCGCGTGCGGCGCCGCCTCGCCGAAGATGTCGGGATCGACCGCCAACAGCCGCCATGGCTCCTGATAGGCCGCGCGCCCCAGCATCACGCCATCGACCTTGGAAAGGTGTGCCGCGGCTTCGGAGAGGCTACCGATCCCGCCATTGACGATAACAGGCAGATCAGGCAGCGCGGCCTTCAGGCGATAGACGCGGTGGTAGTCGAGCGGCGGGATGTCGCGATTTTCCTTCGGCGACAATCCGTCAAGCCAGGCCTTACGGGCGTGCACGATCAGCGCGTCCGCGCCGGCAGCGACGACATCGCGCGCGAGCGTGTCCAGCGCGACTTCAGGATCCTGATCGTCGATGCCGATCCGGCACTTCACCGTGACGGGGATGTTGACGGCGCGTTTCATGGCGTCGACGCAAGCGGCGACCAGCTTGGACTCCGCCATCAGGCAGGCGCCGAAGCGGCCGTCCTTCACGCGGTCCGACGGACAGCCGACATTGAGATTGATTTCGTCATAGCCGAAATCCTCGCCGATCCTGGCTGAGGTTGCGAGATCGCGCGGATCGGAGCCGCCAAGCTGAAGCGCGACCGGATGTTCGCTCGCATCAAAACCGAGCAGCCGCGCGCGGTCGCCGTGAATGACGGCGCCAGTCGTCAACATCTCCGTGTAAAGCCGGCCACGGCGCGTCAACAGACGATGGAAGACCCGGCAATGCCGGTCGGTCCAATCCATCATCGGTGCAATGCAAAATCGATGCTCTAACATATTGATGTTATTTTGCTTTATCGTCTGATCCGGAATAGCCGATTTTTGGGCCGACAGAAATTCAAAGCTGACTATTGGGGCATTTTCCTTTCATTTCAAGTTCTTAAGGCGATCGCTTGTTCGTCCCTGGATGATGCTGCGCCTTCTCCGGTACAGCATTGCAGTACCGAATGAGCTAGCGCAGTACCGCGCTAGTTCCGACCCTCTTTACCAATCCCGTTTGCCTCGACCGCAAAGTAACGTGCCGCTCTGGCCACGCCTAGAATAGAACAAGTGCCATCGTAGTTTTGGCAGCGATAGAGCAAGGAAACCTGCGGTCGGCGATCCCGGGGTTGGCGTTTGCGATATCAGAACCGCAGAGTTGCGAAAGCTTCGGCCCACATTGGGCTCGAAGAACGAGCGTACCCTCCGAAGGCAAAGGTCACACGTTCGAATCGTGTCGGGTGCGCCACTTGCGCCCACCCCTGTCCCGATTTTCGGGACTGCGAGGGCCTATCTTCAGCGGCCACCCGGGACATTGGCCCCATGACAGGGTTCGCGCTTAAAAGCAAAATCTCCGACGAGAAATTGGCTACGGCAGCCACTCTTGGCCAATTGGAGGAAACACCTGATGACTCCGCAGCTTCGCTCTTCGCTTATGACCTGGCTCTGCACAGCAGTTTGTCTCGCCGCCATGACAACTAAATTGGCCGCGGTCGAGGACTTTCCCAATCGCACGATCAAGATCGTCGTTCCGGTCCCGCCGGGGCCATTGTTGGACGTGGTACCCCGGATCATTGCTGAAAAGCTCGCGTCGAAATGGAGCATAGCCGTAATCATCGAGAATCGACCTGGCGCAGCTCAAAATCTCGGAGCAGAGGTCGTGGCCAAGTCAGATCCCGATGGTTACACGCTGTTGGCCTCGCCACCAGGACCTCTCGTTGTCAGTCAGCATCTTCGGAGCAAACTTAACTTTGATCCTGGCGCGTTCGTTCCGGTCAGCTTGATGGTCAAACTTCCGACGGCGCTTGTTGTCAATCCGAAAGTGCCGGCCTCAAATCTTCAGGAGTTTCTTGCTTACGCCAGGGCAAACCCCGGCAAGCTCACCTTCGGATCGCCGGGGGCCGGCAGTACACCGCATCTTGCTACCGAGCAATTGATGAAGGCGGCCGGCATTCGTTTCGTCCACGTCCCTTATCAGGGTATGGCGCCAGCGATGAATGATCTGATTGGCGGTCATATCGATGTGATGATCGACCTTTACGGCAATGTCTCGCCCAACATCAAAGACGGCAAGCTCAAGCTACTCGCCGTCACGACGCAGACGCGGCTACCCGAGGAACCGAACGTGCCGACGATTTCTGAGGCAGTGCCTGGATTCGTTCATGGGGAGTGGTTCGCCATGGTCGCTCCGCCAAAAACACCGGCCGATATTGCTTCGAAACTTTCGGCAGCGATCGCCGAAGCGTTGAAGCTTCCTGATGTTGCCAAACGGATGGCTGATTTTTCTGCCGTTCCAGTAGGCGCCACGCCGGATGACACTGCGGCTTTCATCAAGACCGAGAATGCCCGCTGGCGCGAGCTGATCGACACGACCGGTCTCAAGATCAACTGAACCGAGTGCTGCTGCGGCCAGGTCGGAGCATCCTACGTGAACCAACCACGCGCGCTGGTGATCGGCGGGTCGCTGAGCGGACTGTTCACCGCAAATCTCTTGCGCACCATCGGCTGGCACGTCGAGGTATTCGAACGCGCGCATAGTGATCTGACGGGGCGAGGTGCCGGCCTCGGCGCCCAGGCCGACCTCTTCGCAGCCATGCGCCGGATCGGCATCCAGATCGATAGATCAATGTGGACGGAAGTGCGCTCGCACATCTGCCTCGACCAGAACGGCAAGACGATCTGCGAAGTACCAGTGCGCGAAGTGACCACCGCGTGGGATCGCGTCTATCGGGCGCTGAGGCAAGCCTTCTCAAACGAGCACTACCATGGAGGCATGACACTCGTGCGATGCGAACAGAAAGAACGTCGGGTTGTTGCCGTGTTCGCGAACGGTGTGCGCGCCGAAGCGGACTTGTTGGTTGGTGCAGACGGCATGCGCTCAACAGTGCGTAAGCAGTTCATGCCTGAGATCGCGCCGCGTTATGTCGGCTATGTAGCGTGGCGTGGCGTGGTGGAGGAAAGCCAAATCCCGCTCCATTGGCGCACCCAAACGCTCAACGATATGGTGTTCTGCCTGCCGGCCGGTGAGCTGGCGTTCTCAATCCCGATGGCAGCTCACGACAATGTGGGTCGCGCCCGCCGCTGTATGTTCGTGTGGTTCCGTCCGGCTGAATACGCATCCACCTTGCGGCAGTGGTGCACTGACGCGACGGGACATTGTCATGGAGATTCCATACCACCGCCTCTGATTCGAGAAGAGGTGCTCACCGAGCTAAAGCTTGCCGCTCGTACCCTCCTGGTTCCTCAGCTCTCTGCGCTGGCCGTCTGCGCCCGTGAGCCGATCCTCTCGGCTATTTTTGATCTCGAAGTGCCGCGTCTGACGTTTGGCCGTGTTGCGCTCGTGGGTGACGCAGCCTTTGTTGCTCGGCCGCACGTCGGCACCGCCGTCACCAAGGCGGCACAGGATGCCCAGGCGCTTGCCGATGCGCTCGCCGGCGCCGAAGGAAACCTCGAAGGGGCATTGGCCAGCTACGAAAGCAGCCGAAAGCAGGCTGGCAGCGAACTCGTCGCACGTGGGCGTCGATTGGGTGCCCATTTGGAGCCCATGCAGTCCGGCAATGATACACTTGGCGAACGCGCCCGCCCCCCGATCGAAACCTTGCTACGCGAATACGGCCCCGGCAGCATCGCCAACTGGCCCTTCGGGGATTAATCCGCTTCCACGCTTCACCTGATGCCCTTGCCACGCTACGATACGACGAGCATCACCACGTGGGTGGCCCTTGTCTTTTTCGACACAGCAGATACGTTTCTGCACGAGCCGCGATGGCACGCGCATCGCTTACGCGACGTGCGGTGCTGGCCCCCCGCTAATCTGGCTGGCCCATTTTATCCACCATCTGAAGTTCGACTGGGATAGTCCCGTCTGGCGGCCATGGATCTCGGCGCTGGCAAAACGACACACCCTGATCCGCTATGATTATCGCGGGTTCGGCCTCTCCGATCGCGCCGGCGTCGAGTTTACATTTAGAAAACTGGTTGAGGACTTTGAAGCCGTCGTGAGTGCGTCTGGCGTCCACAGCTTCGCGCTCTTTGCGATGTCGGGGGGCGCCCGGGTGGCGGTGCCCTACGTGGTCCAAAATCCTGATCGCGTGAACCGCCTTGTGCTCTACGGGACATCGCCAACAGGGCCCTTGGCTGCGACGGCGCCACCCGAGCAAGTGGAGAACATGCAGGTGCAGCTCAAGGCGACCGAATTGGGGTGGCCTCAAGAGATTCCTGGGTTCGGAACGTTCCTAACGTCTCTCCACATTCCAGACGCGACCGCCGAGCAAGCTCGTTCCTTTAATGATCTGCTTCGGTTGTCGACCTCTGTTACGAACGGGGTTGCACTGCTACAGACGCTCGTAGAGTCCGACATGCGCGGTCTCTTGCCTCAAGTGCGCTGCCCAACACTTGTCTTGCATGCCCGTCAGAGCGCAGTGCTGCCTTTTGATGACGGTCGCAAGGTCGCAGCGCTTGTTCCCGATGCGCGGTTTGTTCCGCTCGAGAGCCGCAATCACATTCTGCTGAATACCGAACCTGCCTGGGAGCAGTTCGTGAATGAGATCGACGAATTTCTTTCTGTCTCCCCAGACCGCAGCACGGCTTTCGCGTTCGATGAATTGACAGCGCGGGAACGCGACGTCCTGGAACTCGTCGCCCAGGGGTCGACCAATATCGATATATCAGTTCGGCTGAAGATCTCAGAGAAGACCGTTCGCAACCACGTCTCGATCATCATGAGCAAGCTCGGAGCAGTCAGCCGCGCCCAGGCCGTAGCGATCTCGCGAGACGCGGGGTTTGGTCGGAGAACCGCGCCGTAGACAGAGGCCGTTGCAGCGTCGAGAAATCGCGATACAGCGTCGGTTCTTGATGCTGTGGACGGCTCTCTGCTAGGCACACGAGTGCCATGGATGTGGGTGATGCTAGGGCCCCCACGATGGAGCGAACGAAGGCAACGACAAGCGCGATGCCTGGATCCTCCACCACCGCGGTGGAAACGAGTCGGAGCGGCGCGTCTTTCGAGGGAGTACAATCGCGCAGATTGGCGTAGTACGCCCCGCTACACGCGAGTGACCGTATGCACACCAAATTGCGACATCACTCGCCTGCGTACGCCCAATACCGGCTCGGTACTGCATTTGGTACTGCACGCTTCATTTGGCTGTCGCTAAGTGCTGATGATGCTTCAATTTTCTGGAGAGTCGGTCCAGTCCATCATCGGGGCGACGGAAAAGCGGTAGTCTAACATGCTGTTTTCATTGATCTTCGCAGATTGAGTCGGTCCAACCGATTTCTGGACCGACAAATAATCGAAGGATAGACCTAAAGCATTTTCCTTTCTTTTCAACAGCTTGATCCGACCACTCGATTATTTTCGCCTATTTCAGCCTTGCCCGGTACTGCACGGCAGTACCAAAATGCCCGCGCAGTACCACTCCTCGACAAAGTGTTTTGGCCATGCGCGGCGGTCGGCTCTTGGTCAACGTTGGTATTCGTCCACGGACGGTAAGACGTAATCTCCTTTTCAAGATCGGGCACGCACTCATCGTAGATCTCGATCATCGCCGTGCTGATGCCTCCGATCGCCATCTCGGCTGCTTTCGGCACCTTTTCCAAGATGCGATGCATTTCGCGGGCATTGTGATCGTTGCTCCACGACGCATCTACCTTCAACCAATAGAGGAAGCTATGCATGTATGTTGGATGAGAGACGTCACAGAGGAACTCATACATCGCCGTAAAGCCCTGCACCGCTGTTTCTCCAGCTCGCACGAAATCCATTACGTTGATAACGTGGATATCCTCCTGCATCCCAGCCTGTAGGAGTGGTCCCGAATTCGTTCCAAGCAAGAGCCTTTGAAGCCGCGCATCCGCAATCGCCACACTCACCGATGATTCCGCCGCCTTCTTCAACACACTAGCTTGCGCTGCATGTGGCGAAGTTCGATGATGCCGTTTACGTGCTGCATTGGCTATTCGCACGCGGCTCACCTGCCCCCTTCCCATGCACCGCCCCTGCATGAGGAGTGACCCCAGGAACCGCTCCTCGGCCGCCGCATAGCCGGGTGCGCGTCTTGGCTCTCGACACCCTTCCGATTGTCATGTGGAATATTGCGACACGACACACAGGCGGGGGCACATTCAATGGCGGAAGCTTCTGTTTTGACCGCGCCGAGCGCGCAGGCGACGGCGCAGCACAAGGCGCTCTGGGCCGCAGCAATCGGCAACCTGCTCGAGTGGTACGATTTCGGCGTCTACGCCTATCTCGCCTCCCTGATAGCGACAAAATTCTTCCCGGGCTCCGATCCAACAGCGTCGCTCCTCGCCGCATTCGCCGCCTATGGCGTCGGCTTTCTGGCGCGGCCTCTCGGCGGCGTCGTGATCGGCCGCCTCGGCGATACCAAAGGCCGCAAGACGGCGCTGGTGCTCACCATCTTCCTGATGGCGTTCGGCACGGTCGGGCTTGGCCTGTTGCCGTCCTATGACGCAATTGGCGTCTGGGCTCCGACCCTGCTCGTGTGTTTGAGGATCGTGCAAGGGCTCGCTGCGGGCGGCGAATGGGGCACCTCGACCGCTTTCATGATCGCATGGTCGCCGCCGGGGCGCCGTGGCTTCTTCGGCAGTTTTCAGCAGGTCTCGACCGCCGGCGGCTCGTTGCTCGGCTCGGCCGTCGCCGCCATCATGACCTCGTCGCTGAGTCAGACGGCGATGCTCGACTGGGGCTGGCGCGTACCGTTCCTGCTCGGCGTACTCTTGCTCTTCGTCGGCGCCTATCTGCGCCAGAACGTCGACGAGACGCCGTCCTATGAAGCAAGCCGTCAGGCCGCCGCCGATCAGCCTGTTGCCGCCGGCTTTCCGCTCGGGGCGCTGGCCTTCGGCTTCACCATCTTCTGGACCGTCGCCTATTACACGCTGCTTGCCTGGATGCCAAGCTTCACCCAGCGTTTTGCCGGCCTCACACCCTCGCAAGCGCTGTGGTCGAACACGATCGGCCTGATCGCCATGGTCATCGCCGTTCCGTTCTGGGGCGCGCTGTCGGACAAGGTCGGCCGCCGGCCGCTGTTGATGGCGAGCGCGCTCTCGATCGGCCTGCTCTCGTTTCCTTTGTTCTCGCTCATGACCAACGGGACCGGGCTTGCCCTCGTGCTGCCGGTCCAGATCCTGTTCGGCGTGCTGCTTGCGCTCTATTCGGGCGCGGGCCCTGCGGCGATCTCGGAGATCTTTCCGACGCATCTGCGCTCGACCTGGATGTCGACCGGCTACAGCCTCGCGGTTGCCATCTTCGGCGGGTTCGCGCCCTTCATCGCGACCTGGCTGATCCAGGCCACCGGCTCGCCGGTATCGCCGACCTATCTCTATCTCCTGCCCGCGGCCGTGATCTCGCTCCTGGTGATCTGGAAGCTGAAAGAGACGCACGCCGCACAACTGAGCTGAGAGGCGCGCGGTCCTTCCCTGGGGCCGCGCTGCCCGCGACAGCGCGAGAGGCACATCCATGCTCATTCGCTTTGACGGACGCACCGCCATCGTCGCGGGAGCCGCGCGGGGCATCGGCCAGGCAATCGCACGCTCGCTCGCAAGTGACGGCGCGCGCGTCTTGGCCTGCGACCTGCTGGTCGATGACCTCGCCTCGCTGACGGGCCGCGTGGATGGGGCCGGTGAGATCATCGCCGCCAAGGTCGACGTCACTGATGAGGCCTCCATCGCCGAGGTCGTGCGCGAGGCCGGCGCCGCGGCCGACATTCTAGTCTACGTCGCCGGCGGCGTGCGCGGCCAGCAACCGCGGCCGCTGGAAGAGGTGAGCGCCGATGATTTCGACGCGATCATCGATGCCAACCTCAAGGGCGCGTTTCTGTTCGCGAAAGCCGTCGCGCCGGCAATGAAGACCAAAGGAAGGGGCCGCATCGTCACCATCTCCAGCCGCGCCGGCCTCGCCACCAGCCTGACAGGCATTCAGAGCTACGCCGCCGCCAAGCATGGCCAGATCGGCCTGATCAAACAGCTCGCCCAGGAACTCGGGCCGTTCGGCATCACCGTGAACTCAGTCGCGCCCGGCTTCATGGCGACCAGCCCTGATTACGAGCAGCAGTGGAACAACTGGCCGGCCGCCTTCCGCGACAATTTCGTCAACACCATCGCGATGCGCCGCATGGGAGCGCCAAACGACATTGCCGACGCGGTGACGTTCCTGGCCTCCGACCATGCCTCATGGATCACGGGCCAGACGATCCCCGTCACCGGCAGTCCGCTGGCGTGAGACCCGACTTGGGAGGACGATCATGAACGACATGACTAAGCTCGAACCCTGGCAATGGCCAGAAACACACTGGCGTAGCCTGGTCAACCAGGTCCGCGCCGGCAAAACCTATCGGCCAAAAGCCTGGAAGGACGGCGCGCGATGCGCGTTCGCGCTGTCCTTCGATTCCGATCACGAGACCAACGAGCTGCGTGACGGCGGCAAGTCGATCGGGCGCATGGCGTGGGGACAATACGGCAACCGCGTCGGCGTACCGAACATCCTGAAACTCCTGACCAGGCATTCGGTGCCCGCGACCTTCTATGTGCCGGGCGTGGTCGCCCTGCTCTATGGCGACGAGCAGCGCCGCGTCATCGCCGAAGGACACGAGATCGGCATCCATTCCTGGATCCACGAGCTGAACTCGGTTCTCCCTTACGAGGCCGAGAAGGATCTGATGCTGCGCGCCGCCGACGTCCTGGAAAAGACCACGAGGGTGCGGCCCGTCGGCGCCCGCACCGCGTCCTGGGATTTCTCTCCGCACACGCTGCGGATCACCAAGGAAGTCGGGCTGCTCTACGATTCCTCGCTGATGGCGGACGTCGATTGCTACGAGCTCCTGCTGGATGGCGAGCCGACCGGCGTGGTCGAGTTTCCCGTGGAATGGATCCGCGACGATGCGGTCTATTTCATGATGCACCGGTTTCAGGGCCTGCGCCCCTATACGCCGCCCACGGACGTCTTCGACATTTTCCGGCGCGAGTTCGAGGCGGCTTATGAGGAGGGCGGCATTTTCCAGCTCACCTGTCATCCTCACATGATCGGCTACCGCTCGCGGCTGTGGATCATCGAGGAGCTCATTCGCCTCGCCAAGGCAAAGGGCGACGTCTGGTTCGCAACCCACGCCGATGTCGTTCGCTTCGCCCGCGCCCATGGCTGAGAAGGTTTTGGCCATGACCAAGACAGCTCTTGTCACAGGCGCCGCGTGCGGCATCGGCCGGGCCTGCGCGCTCGCCCTTGCCGATGCCGGGTTCGACATCGCGCTCGTCGATTTGCGCGAGGTGGAGATGGCGGCGACCGCCCGCGATATCGAGGCCCGCGGCGTTCGCACGCTCACCTTCCAGGCCGACGTGAGCGATTTTGCTCGAGCACACGCGGTCGTCGACCAGATCATCGCGACTTGGAGACGGCTCGACGTGCTGCTCAACAATGCGGGCGCGCCAAGTCCAAAACCGATCATCGAGATCAGCGAAGCCGAATTTGACCGGGCGATCTCGGTCAATCTGAAGAGCTGCTTCAACTATATTCACGCCGCCGCCCCCATCATGCTCGGCCAGGACACGGGCGGCCGGATCATCTCGATTTCATCGATCAACGCGCTGTCCGGCGGAGTCACCAGCGCCGTCAGCAAGCATGCCTATGCGGCGGCGAAAGCCGGAATCCTCGGCCTCACCCGGTCGCTCGCCAAGGAGCTCGGACCGAACGTGTCGGTCAATGCGATCTGCCCGGGCATCATCGCGACCGACCTGTTGCGCGACCTGATCGGTCAGCGGGAAGCAGAACTAACCGCCGGGATTGCCATGGGACGCCTCGGCAAGCCCGAGGACGTCGCCAGCATTGTGCGCTATCTCGCCGTCGAGGCGCACATGTTCATGACAGGGCAACATTTCGTGGTCGACGGATTTCAATGGAGCTGCTGAGCTGCCACCGGCCGGGTCGGTAAACGTTTCGTCCTTGAGGCACATGGCACCGGCCGCGATATAGGCTTTCGATGGTTTGTCATGTCCGGCAACTTCGCATCGTGCAACCAGCAAAAGCCATTGCCGCCTGAAGAGCATCATTGGGCGCCGTTCGCTTTCCGTGACAGCCAAGCCGCAGGTCCCATGATCTCGAGGAAGTGGTCATCGCAAAGGAATGTCCTGAGAGGCTGACGGTTCGGCTTGGGGTCGTCAATCGGGATCATTTGCTCGACCACGTGTGCGGCCGGATTACCGCAATAGCAAATCTCTCCCTTGAGCATGTCCGAAAAGATCGTGTTCTCCTTGCGAACGTCCATCTCGGCGAGCATCGGGTTCGGCGCTGGCACCATGATCCCCTCAAGCCTGCCTCCAATGTTGGCGCGGTCAACAATCTCGCGCGCCTCGTCTTCGGAATAGTAGCTGGCTCTGTGAGCTGCGGTCGTGTAGCCCCAGCCTCCGGCTTTTCGCCATCCCCGATTTTCGACTGACCAGACTAACCAACTCATCTGAAACGCCCTCAAAAACTCGGCGTAGGCGCTACTCACTCGATCACTTAAATAAGCTGAATGCTCCAATGGAATTGATGGTAGTGGCGAGATGACCGCCCAAGCAAGAGTGGCGCTTCGGGTTCCTTTTTCGGAACTAAAATTTCGTCCACTGCAATCTCAAACGGAGACGCGGCGCTGGAACCAATCTCGCTCACCCATTGACGTCGAAAAACTCAATTCGAAAAACGATATGACAGCGCTTTGCTGGTCGCGCCACGGTTGAAACAAGCCGTGGATGAGCGTTGCACTATTTCCGCCAACGCGGACCACGCGATCGACGGCTCAGCAGGGCTGAAGGCACTTTTATCGATGAGTGTGTCTTCGCTGCATCAGGGCACGAATGATCGCGCGGCATCCCGGACCTGATCGTCCCTCGCATGGTCGTCAGCAACGGCATCGAGATCACGTCAAACGCAAGGGGAACAGCAGACCGAGTGGCACGACATCATGCCTGACCTGCGCCCATGGTTGCCCGCGATGCAACTCGCTCAGATCGCAACGCGTCGTTCACTTCGAACGCAGACACGATTCCGGGACGATTCAGCGCGACGAAAAGTGATTTGCAAGCTGATGACTTCATCTAGCTGATGTTCGCACCACGGATTGAGGTTGAACTGATGGGAGGCCGCGCGGTCACGAGGATCCGGGCGACAGCCGCGGCGCGTGCGACAAAATAGAACAATCCTCGTCTATGAAGCGGGGCAATCCCGGCGATGCGATCCTTCGAAGCGTTCGACTACTTCGACAAATCGCGCTCGAGGGGATCCGGCTAGATTACAAAGCGATCGGCGACGATTGCCGCAAAGCACAATTTGAAAGTCAGCTCTGTTGGCGCTGCTGAGCCATCGGAGCTGTGTGCATCGACTGCTGACGCGACTTCTGGTGATTGCGCCAGATGTCCCGCGCCCGCCCCAGTTCGTGCCACCGCTCCGCCTGCGAGATCCAATTGCCGCGATTCTGAGGCTCTAACCTCGCGCACTCCAGGCAATAGAGTTCCATGATCCGGCAATCACGATCGCTCACAGCTGTCCCCTCTTCCTCCCATAATACTATTTCCGGATTTATGTACGAAGCATCATGATTATGAGGCAGATCTATTTCCGCGTGTAAGCAAGTGCTCTTGATCGAACGGCGGTTCGCGCCCTTGCGCGACGTCAATCGACGAGATTCGATCGGCGCTTACAGGCCGGCTTTTTAACGGACTTACCGAACCGCAGAACGTAGCCGTGGAGGTTGGTTGGATGCGACGGCGTCGCGCGCTGTATCGTTGCCAAATGACGAATCTGCAGGGCTAACCGTTCAGCTCTCCTGGCCGCCGCTGGCGCCCCGGGCAGAAATCGCAACGACATCGCCTGGTCCGTCGTCAGCAGCTTTTACAATTTTGAATCCCTGCGTTGTGTCGGCGGCGCGGAACGCTGGATGATCGTGAAAGGATTCGTATGCGGAGGCGACTTCAATGCTGACGATGAAGGAGCAGCGGCCGGTTTTCCCTACGATCGAGGGATGGGCGAGATATGTGCTGCTCGAGGCTGGTGCAATCCGAGAGTGTGACGAGCACAGGAATCGCGGCGACCCGCATGCTCGCGAGCGCGCGATTCATTATGCACGCGAGAATCCGCTATTTGCGCAGCCCTGCGTCACTGTGGTAATTGGGTATAGGGTCCATCGGACCCAGTTCGCGTGGCGCGGCAGGCTGTGGCATCGCTCTGAATCGATCGATAGGGTGCGCAAAGCAGCAGGAAAAGTGCTCTGCTAGCTTGGTATCTTGCAGCGCGTCGGCAGCTTTCCGAACCCTGCATCACGACCTTCTGCTCGCGCGTACAGACGTACCACTTCCAGATTCGTCCGCGCTTCTTCAAAACAGGTTCAAAGACAGGGAATTGTTCTAGCATTCTCGGACTATTGATTGAGGGGTCCCTTGCTTTTGTCTATCCAGCTCGTCGCAGGTTCAAGCGCTCGGAGTAACAAGCCTCAAGAGCCTCGCAAATGCGAGACCGCCAATCGCGCACTGCGATACCCTGGCCCAATCATCATTGACCAAGACGGACTTGCTTCAATAAATTCCTTCAAGCTTAAACGTTCGTGTATATTCGCTTCAAACGGATTGGGTCATTAACTATGCCGCCTGAGATTGCGAATCATCCCCGTGCAGTTCTGAGGCGTCACAATCCTAACTTATTCTCCCTTTCATTCTGACCCAAGACCTGATCCGACAATCGTTCGCGTCTCTTTTCATTTTGGCTTTCTCCCTATGTCATCAACGACTGACAAGATTGCGCTATTCATCGATGGCGCGAACCTTTATGTGACCGCTAAGACACTTGGTTTCGACATCGACTACAGGCGTTTGCTAAAGGAATTTAGGGACCGCGGAACGCTGGTGCGCGCCTTCTACTACACGGCAGTCATCGAAGATCAGGAATTTTCTTCGATCCGTCCCTTGATCGACTGGCTCGACTACAATGGCTACACCGTCGTCACCAAAGCGACCAAGGAGTTCATCGACGCGAGTGGCCGCCGCAAGGTGAAGGGCAACATGGATATCGAGCTCGCTGTCGATGCCATGGAGCTCGCCAAACATATCGACCACATGGTGCTATTCTCAGGCGATGGTGACTTCCGCTCGCTGGTCGAGGCGGTTCAGCGCCGCGGTGTTCGAGTAACAGTGATCTCAACCGTATCGAGCCAACCGTCGATGATCGCCGACGAGTTGCGCCGTCAAGCCGACGTGTTCACCGATCTGGTTGAGCTGAGGCCTAAAATCGGCCGCGACCCGGCTGAGCGCTCTCCGCCCCGCGAACCGCGTCATAACAACCCGCAGCTCTCCCGTCGCGCGCCGATGGCGCCAGGCAACGATAGCTTCGATGACTGAAGGCTATCGCCCTACAAGTTTTTGATCCAGCTCTTGCCCGGCAATGGACCAATCCGAAGACTTAACAGCGTGAAGGAGCACCTAAGCAAGCTCGCGCTGCTCACTCCACGCGAACGTCAGGTGCCGCGAGCAGTCGCGGTTGGCCGGCTGAACAAGCAGATCGCTTTCGACCTCGGCATCAGCGAGATCACCGTCAAGCTCCACCGCGGCAACGTCATGCGCAAGATGCAGCTGACTTCCGTCGGCGAGCTCGTTCGGGTCTGGGAGGCGCTGCCTGCCGAGGTGCGCGAGAGGGTGGAGGCCTAGTCGCACGCTTCAACTAATCTGAAGGGTTCGAAATTCTGTTTGGCGTCCAGGGCATCATGGAGCCGCGAGTGCCCTCGGAACTTCCGCTTTCGGGGCACTGCGCACATGGCGTGACCTTCTATCGGCCCGACCCGGTCGTGAATGACCCACAAGAGACATCCCGCTCTGCGACTGTCTTAGTGGTTCACAATTGCAGGCAGAATGTATTTATCAAGCAATTCAATTTCAGGCGCGACCATCTGGGCCGACTCAAGGGAAGCATTGAAGACAACGACCGTGTCGAGTTCGGGGATAATGATGGTCTTTTGGGCGTTGAAGCCGAATGCAGCCATCCATTCAACGATGTGGCCTTCATGCAGTGATCGCCCAAGCCACCACTGAAAGCCATATGAGTACGGCTTTCGGGCCTTGATTTGTTCTGTCGTCGATTGTGCAATCCAAGAGGCGGGAACAATCTGCTTCCCCTGCCACATCCCGTGGTTCAGAACAAGCTGGCCGATTTTCGCCCAGTCGCGAGGGCTCAGCCTGAGCCCCGAACTGGACATCGGCACTCCGTTACCCAGGCGTCCATCCCAGTCGATGTCATTGATGCCGAGCGGTGCAAAGATATTTTCCTGTGCGAAAATATCGACGGGTTTTCCCGAAACCTTTTGCAGGATGGCGCCAATCAGTTCTGTTCCCCAGTTATTGTATTCAAAGGAAGTGCCGGGGTCGCTCACGAGAGCCAGCTCCAGCACGTGCCGATACGGATCATGATCGTTGCGCATCATCGACTGGTGCAGTCCGGACGACATTGTCAGGAGGTTGCGTAGCGTGATGCGATCCTTTTCCGGCGTACGGAGATCGGCATATTCCGGAAAATATGAAAAAATCGGAGCATCCAGGTCCTTCATCAAGCCGCGATCCATCGCAATTCCGACCAGAAGCGATACCACGCTCTTGGTCATCGAATTGCTGACATGCTTGTGGGCTGCGTCGAACGTGACAGGGTCCAGATAGTCAAAGTAATGTTCGTAGACGAGCACGCCATGCCGGACGATGACGATCGAATCGACGTTGGCGAGTTTGCCGTCCAACACGCCTTTGCCCATCGCACAAAGCACCGCAGGGTCAAACCCTTGCTGTTCGGGCGACCCGATGACCCATTGGTCGTGGATATCCGACGGATTGCCGCAATCAGGGCTGGGTTCGGCTGCGAATGCGAGTTCAGCTGTAAAGTGGAGCAGGACCAGGGCACTTGAGAGCGCAACCAGGCGGATCAATGCTGCGGACATTTGTATTCCTCAGAACGTTGCTCGCGATACCATTACCGAAGTGTATCCTCCCGCTCAAGTCTACATGCCGTGGGTTGCCGACGGACAGATCATCACGTCGACGTCGGAATTTGGCACATCACGAAATTTTTCTGCCATGCAAAACTCGGTCGCTATCGGGGCATGGCGAACGTCGAGTAAGCCTCACCCCGTTCAATTTGGCTGAAGCTACCGACTAGGTTCACCCCGTCATACGGCGCGTCGCGACGAAAATCGAGGAAGCGCGCGGCGTCATGCCGCGCGATCTCGCACTTCACCGGCTGACTCATGTCGATCGAGGCGACGCGCGCGGACCGCGTGAAGCTCGGATTCGAAGCCGGCAAAAGCGTCGACCATGTGATACTTGTCCCAGGCGACTCGACGCCTAGGGAGGTTGGGGGCGGCCGTGCGCGTGGAAGGGCGTGCCGGCGAAGTCGCTACTGCAAACGCCCGTCAGCGCGCGGATCGGTGGCGCCTCTGACCCTCGACGGAGGTCACGGTTCCCATGGCCGCTTCACCCCGGGGCGTCGGCGGAGAGCGCGAATTCTTCGTTCATAATTGACTTCCGCTTTCGGCGTCACGGCGGACATGGCTGGACTTGCCGCTGGGTCGCCCCTGTAGCGAAATGACCTGAAGCAGAAACGAAACCAAACGAACTTGTATTCGTTTGCTTTTGGCCGCTATCTTCGGATCATGACTTGCTCCGTTCTTCTAGACCTCGACGGCACCTTAATCGATTCGCACCCCGGCATTTTGGCAAGCTGCCTTGCGGCACTGCGCGCCCTTGGACATGAGCCGGATGAAACCCTCGATATAAGACGTACCATCGGGCCCCCGCTCGAAGATATGATGCAAATCTTGCTACAGTCATACGGAGACGACAGAGTGGGTGAAGCAGTCGCTGCCTATCGTCAACATTACGGTGAAAGTGGGCTTCTCGGAAGCGTGCCTTATCCGGGAATTGGCAAATCCCTTGAAGAGATGAAGCGGACCGGATTGCGAATCTATCTCGCGACATCAAAAAGGG
>WNFD01000894.1_pt1 | contig 29681 bp, 27 predicted proteins | sample 5400491 | NCBI WGS metagenome assembly WNFD01 (sample SAMN13153343, study PRJNA577476) | soil metagenome | isolation source: 120 cm saprolite under Douglas fir tree site 2 hole 2 replicate 2 | place: USA:California | collected 2015-04-18
TCAACTCACCGATTATTCGCGCGTCTCGTGCAAGATAACATTTCGATCCCTAGTTATCGAGGAACGCGCGTTCGGCGACGACGTCTATCGCCGCTACCGCGCGCGCGTGCGCTGGCTGTAGCGCCTGCTCAAGAGGGTACGTCGATCCCCAGGGGTGAGCGAGAGGTTACTACAAAAGAAACCCGGGAATTACGGAATTACGGTGACAGTGCACCAAACTTTACGGCCTAATTGAATGCACTGTCACCGTAACTCCCGATCCGATCCGGCACACCAGCAACGACAAAATTCGTCGGCTGGCGCTCGGAGCCTCGATTCTAATGCTTCTTTGTTTGAGGAGCCGGCAGGGGCACCTTGGGTGCCAGCCATGCTGCCCTCCAAAATCAATGTGCGGGCAACCACGGCCCCGCCCAAGCGAGTGGCTGACGCCGCTTTTCCCTTGCCCTCGTCCTACGCCACGCGATTCCTGCGCATGACGATCAGCTGCTGGACTGCGGAGAGCAAGTTGTTCCAAGTCCAATAGATCACCAAGCCGACGGGAAACTTGGCCAGACTGAAAGTGAAGATCACCGGCATCCAGTTCATGATTGCTGCCTGGGTCGGGTCTGCCGAAGCGGGTGTCAGCTTCATTTGCATCCATTGGCTTAGGCCCATCATGAGAGGCCAAGCGCCGACCACGAGGAAGGCGCCGATCAAGGGCACGGCCGACGGATCGTACGGAAGCAGGCCGAACAGGTTGAACACGTTGGTCGGATCGGCCGCCGACAAGTCCTGGACCCAGCCAAAGAATGGGGCGTGGCGCATCTCGATGGTAACGAACAGGACCTTGTAGAGTGCGAAAAATACCGGAATCTGAATAAGCGTGGGCAGGCAACCGGTGATCGGGTTGACCTTTTCATTTCGGTAAAGCTCCATCATCGCCTCTTGCTGCTTCACCTTGTCGCCGTCGAAACGCTCCCGGATGAGCTGCACCTGCGGCTGCAAAGCCTTCATCTTCGCCATTGAGGCATACGATCTATTAGCCAGCGGGAAGAAGGCCACCTTCAACAGCAGCGTGACAATGAGAATCGCTGCCCCGAAATTGCCGACCAGGCGGAACAGATAGTCGATCAGGCCGAACATCGGCTTGGTAACGAACCAAAGCCGTCCCCAGTCGATCAATCGATCGAAGCGGTCGAGTTCGAGCGCCTCTCGATAGCCATCGACAACTGCAACTTCCTTTGCCCCGGCAAACAAGCGCGTCGTCGCACTTCCTGTGGAGCCCGGGGGTATCGTCTGCGTCTCCTGCACATAGTCCGCTTGGTAGGTCTTGAGAGAACCAAGTTCGTTGGCGGCAAATTCGGCGTGGAGAGGTGCTGAAGAATGTGGGGCGAGGACAGCCGCCCAATACTTGTCCGTAAAGCCGAGCCAAGCGCTACTCGATGTGAATGGCACGCGCTTCTTTTCGTCGAGGGTCTTGTAAGTCAGCTCTTGAAGTCCCTCCTCCCCGAGAACCCCAATGGCTCCCTCGTGAAGCAGATAATTGCCTGACGTGGGCGGTGGATTGTGGCGTGAGATCGAGGCATAGGGTGCAATCGCGACGGGAGCTTGTGCTTTGTTCTCGACCTCATCTCCGACAGTGAAAAGATATTTGTCGTCCACCGAAATTGTCCGCCGGAATTCCAGGCCTTCGCCGTTCTGCCAGGACAGGTGGACCGGTTGTCCAACGCCGAGACTGTTGGATCCAACCTGGCGCCAGATCGTCTCGGAAGCGGGCACCGCCAAAGCGGTGCCCGAAGCATTGATCCAGCCGAACTCGGCATAAAAGGGCAGCGAGCTACCGGAAGGCGAGAAGAGCTCGATTGCCGGGGACTTCGGGTCCGTCGTCTCGTGATATTGCGCAAGCGACAGATCATCGATCCGGCCGCCCCTCAGTGAGATTGAGCCTCGCAGACGGGGCGTTTCGATTGCAACGCGGGGTGACCGACCGAGCGCTTCTTGCCGTGAAGCTTTCTGATGTTGCCGAGCGGACGGAAAGGCTTCGGACTGCTTTGCCTGAACCTGGGGCGACACCCCGGCATTCGGCGCAGGTAAATCGATTTGCGGCGCCTTCCGACCAGCGTCCTTGTGAAGGAATGACGTCGCGAAGAAGTATTGCCAGGCAATCAAAACGATCACCGAGAGCGCGATGGCGAGGAAAACGTTATTCTGATCGTGCATTTCGCAACTCCGATAACCGGTCGCGGCGACCCCAGCCTGCGCCGTTAGTCACGGCATGACTACCATAGATAGTCTGTTGAAACCTAGTTTGCGTGCGCCGCTTGCGGCGGCTCCAAGCTTTGATCTCCGCGCCCGCCAGGCAGAACGGCGGGTGATGCGGCAGACGTCAATATCGACCACCACCCCAGGCGCAACCGCCGACGCCCGCGACACACGGCCCCGCCACGCTGGAATTGCGTCGGGCCCCTTCCGGTATGATGTCATCAAAGGTGAGTGGGCGACCGTCTTCCAACGGTGCGCGGCGAACAGGCCGGGGAGCGCGATCCTCCTGCGGCACGCAACAGTTCGTCGCCGTCCTCGAATGGGGTTCACGCCTCACCTCACGACACGGCGATGCACCCGATGGACATGCAGGGGCGGCCGATGACCGCGCGGGAGGCGCCGAGGGCGGTGCGAGAGGAGCAGCCGGTGCATTTGCGGAAGGAGTGGCGACGGTTGCGGGGGGGCCCGACGCGGTAGGGGGAGCGGCCGGCTGGTTTGCGGACGGCAGCGACGGGACCGCGACCGAAGGAGACGGGATAGGGGCCGGCGACGGCGTCGGCGCCGCCGCAGACTCCTTGGGCCGCCGCAGGATCTGCTCATTGATGAAAGAACTCACCGACGACATCACGCTATCCGCACCACGGCGGGCGGTGGCAATGCTTTCGGGATGTCCCGTCACGGGCTGGCCGAGGCCAACGATGCCGCGCAGGGCGTAGAACAGCAAAAAGGCGACGAATGCGAGCATCAGGAACTGTATGGGATGTCGGAACGGGAAGAAAACAATGCCTGCGACAAAACCGAGCACACTCAGCCATACGGGCATACGCAAGTCGCCCGGCATCCCGTACAGGGGCTCGTTCGGCATCCCGTACGGTGGTTCGTTCGGCATCCCATACAGCGGCTCTTTTGGCATTCCGTATGGCAGCTCGTTCGCTGCCTGGCGCAGCGGCTCGCTCTTTTGTGCCATATCCTCGTATTGGGACGCGGGTCCGCTGCTAAGTTCGATGGCTTCGGCGATTTGCCGAAAGCTCTGACCTTCTCTCCGGAGCGCGCTGCCTGCGTCGCGGAAGGCCGCGTCTCCAAGCATGCCGGGCTGATCCATGCGTTTGATGCCGGCCACGATCCTGGGCCGCAGCAGCAATCGACGCCGTTCGATCAACTCGGCCATTTTCGAGAAGTTCATGTTGGCATCGCTGAGGGTCTGCGCGGCCCGGTCCTTGGCGGCCTGGGCCACGACAGGATCCTCCGCGTCCATCTGCTCCATGGCCTTTTTCAGGGGTGCCATGTCATCGATCATCGCAAAACCGCTCCGGCGAGAGTCGCATCGATCGCACAGCTCGCTCTCGGTTGCCCATTGGGCGGCGGACCGTTGCGCCCGAACATTTCCGGCTATCGCCGGTCTTGCGGGAAACCGGACCGAGGCGGTCAGTCGCAGCGGTATCAACGCTCTTCATCGGGAACTGCGCGGCAAGCTGCATTTAATCGTAACAGGCAATCATACCAGGGAACAGCCAACAAGTGCCAGTCGAGCCGCGCGGGGCCGCCGGTTTTGACCATCGCCAATCCGGGTTCCTCCGGATCATCTGGCCTGAGGCCAATATTGCCATTCACGCCACATTTGAAAACGCGAATGGCTATTCGGTCGCGGACGGTTTCAGCCGGGATGACGCGATGGCGGCCTATCGCCCGACCGGCGAAATCGCGATGACGATCGGATGGTCGCTGAGCGTGAGTTCGAGCGAACCGGTATTGGTCGGTGTCTGGACAGGTTCAACGCCGATTGTCGGATCAAAGATGCTGACCGACGCGGGGGTGGCGCCAAGCGGGACGGTCACGCGGTCCTGGCCGCGCAGGCGTTCGCCCCACACGATCAGTTGGAACGTGCCGTCGCTGCCCTGCAGGAGCAGGTCGTGGACGGCTCTCGGCTGGTCTTTGATGGTGTAGTCGAGCTGGCCGGGTGTGGCGAGGGATCCCGTGTCGGCTAGAATGGTTGTCAGGTTGTGAAGGTAGATCGCGGCCGGACGGGGGGAATAATCGGCCTTGTAGAAGCCGAAGGATTGGTTGCCGCTTTCGTCGGTGCGATCCCGCAGCAGATAGACCGAGGTATAGGCGTAGCCGCGCTTGAACTGCGCGAGGTACAGGTTCATCAGGTGCAAACCGTGCAGCTTTTCCGTGACCGCTCCTTCGATATTGGTCCCGGTCTCGGTGGTGACGCGTGGCAACGTGTCGAGCTGGTCTTGGGCGTAGCCCCGGAACCGTCTCGCCCATGTGACGCCGAAATTGCCGAATAGCCCGTCCACCCTGGACGTGGCCGTTGGATCGGCGGCGTCCCAGGTCTTGTTGTCCGCCGGGTACGGCGAATGCCGATGATAGACGTAGTTGTGGACGTTTGCGGCGTCGGCATATGTCGTGCCGTCGGGCATCAGGGTTTGGGCGCCGGGCGGAATCGTCAGAAACTGCAGGCCGACATTGTCGCGTTCGGCGCCGGATTCCGAGATCGACCAGACGGGATATTTCGCCAGCATCGGGTCGCTCTTGACGGCCTGGTACAGGTCGCGCTGAAGCTTCGCGACGGCCATCCAGGACGGCTCGCGACCGCCGCCTTTCTCGCCCTGATAGGTGACGCCCCAATTGTTCGGTTCGTTGTTGCCCTCGAAGGCGAGGAGCGCGCCGGCCTCGGCGAGCACCTTGCCGGTCTCCACCACCCTCTTCACGTCAGTCCCGCCACTGACCAATCCCCAGCTCAGCCGCACGCCGGTTTCACGATGCAGGTCGAGGAACGTCTGAAGCGTGGTCGGGCCGGTGTCGCTCAATCCCTCTATCCCCGCCCTCACCCATCGAAAACCGCAATAGCGCAGCATCTCGATCGTCCGGGCCAAGGGCTGGCCGCGATCCGGGAACGTGGTCACGACGCCGATGCTGTTGAGAAAGTCGTTCGTCGCAGCGGCTGTGATCGATGCCGCAAGCGAATGGCGAGGCCAGAGCGGCAGCGCCACGGCGAGCGCGAAACACGCACCGGCCACGGCGCGGCCGATGCGGGAAAGGACGAACAAGCGGCGGGATTTCATGCGGCGGCGACTTCCATGGCCCTCTCTGCGTCCCGGCCGACGCGACGATGCCGGCAACGATGGAACCGTCGTTCGATATTGGCCTTGAGGCGCTACCTTATCGCCGTTCAAGACGGGATGCGATTCGATGATTGTCGAATCGTCGCGATCAACCGTCGCATTCCGCTCGAAGACCTCTCCGGCTAATGCCGGCGCGTCATCGCCGATTCGCCACGCCTGTCTCAAATGTCGACGATCTGGGCCAGCGATTGAATGTCCGGAAAAATGAAATCGGGACGTGGAACCGAAGCGTCGAGAGCAATCTGGCGGCGATTGATCCAGGCGATGGTCAGGCCGAGCGGCTTGCCTCCGACGAGATCGGTGAACTGCGATTGTCCGGCGTGCAGGATCTCGTCGCGGGCGCATCCTGAATTTTCGATCAGGTAGCGAAAGAGCGTGCCGTCCGGCTTGTAGCCCTTGGCCCGCTGCGCCGTGCACACGAGGTCGAAGTTGCGTTGCAGCGGGGTCAGCGCCAACAGATCGTCATCGATGTTCGACACCACCGCCAATTTGTAGCGCCGCGACAGCCGGTCCAAGGTGCGAACGACATCATCGTAGAGAAAGAAGCGCGGGAACGCCTCGAAATAATGCGCGATCAGGCGGCTGTCGCCCGATATCCCGAAATGAAGGAACGTCTCGGCGAGCGAGAGCTGGCAGATCTCCCGATACGACCGGTAGGGATCCCAATAATGCGCGATATTCCGGCCTTCCCAGTGCTCCCAGAATGCCTTGACGTCGAGGCCGCGCGCACCGGAAGCGGCCGCGATGCGTTCGAAGGCACCATAGGAGCTGTCTCTGACGCTGATCAGCGTGCCGAAGACGTCGAATGATATCATTCTGGGCCGCAGACGTTCGCAGTTCGGCATCGGTCACCATTCCTGGAGTCGAACACGTGCTCAAGCTTGTTCGGCGCGATGCCGAGCGCGCATTTCGGCGACCAACACAGCGCTGGCCAGCCTGACAGCGAGCGTTCGCGCACCATATGCAATCATCACGTGCACTCGATTTTTCATTGATTTTGCGATCAATTAGTCGATCACATCTTATACGTCAAAGGAATCGCGGAGCGACCTTTGACGTTACTCAGTCTGACAAGACCGAAAATCATCGGCAGCACGGCGATCCTGACTGCGGGCACGTCCTATCGGGCTATTCGAGATGTGCGAGCGGCAATGGCCCCCCGGCCTTCAGCGTCTGAATCGCGATATTGCTTTTTACTTCGCGCACGATCGGCATATTGAGCAGCTTGCCGATCAGAAAGTGCTGATACTCGTCGATGTCAGGCACGACGACTTCGAGGAAATAGTCCGCCTCACCGGAGACGAGGTGGCAGGCAACGACCTCCGGCATCTCGACGACGGCTTTTTCGAACGCCGACGCGCGCTCGTTGGCGTGACCGTCGATCTTGACGCCGACAAACACCGAGAAGCGCAGGCCCACGCGGTCCCGCCGCAAGGCGGCCCGATAGCCTTCGATATAACCGTCCTGCTCCAACCGCTTGACGCGGCGCAGGCACGGCGATGGCGACAGGCCGATCCTGTCGGCAAGGTCGACATTGCTCAAGCGGCCGTCGGACTGAAGCTCCGCGACAATGCGTCGGTCGATGGCATCAAGATCTACTTTTGGCATAAGCGCGCAATTCCTGGGCCAAAGAAGGTGAATGGTTGCTTTCGGACCTTCCACCGTAGCACACTTCGCAAGGACGTGCCCCAAGGCCTCATGTCATCCTCCACGCCGTCAACCTTGGAGTGCCCCGCCGATGCCCACCCTTCCACCGACCGTCGCACTGCTTGCCGCCGTCGAGCGCTATCTGGACCTGATGTTCGACAATGACGTCTCGCGCTTCGACGAGGTCTTCGCGCCAAGCGCGCAATTGCACGGGTTGCGAGACGGAGATCTTCACCTGTTGCCGGCGCAGGACTACAAGAAGGCGCTCGCCTCCAGGCCATCGCCGAAGTCCAAGAACGCTCCGCGCCAGCAGGAGGTCTTGCTGGTGGATTTTGCGTCGCCGACGCAGGCGTTGGTCAAGGTGCGCGTCCGGATCGATACGGCTCAATATCTCGACTATCTCTCGTTCCATTGCGTCAAGGATGCTTGGCAGATCACCGCCAAGTCCTTTCACATTGAACGGCGATACGACGTCCCCACCGGCTGATGCCGTCGATGTCGATCGGGCAGGTCAGGCCGCGCGGATGTTGCCGAGGAACTTTCCGGTTTCGCTCTTGAGTTGCTCGGATTGAGCGGTCAACTGTCCGGCTGCGCTCAGGACACGCGTTGCGGCCGCATCGACCTGACCTGAAGCGTCGCGAACCCCCGCGATGGTTTGCATGACATCCTGCGTGCCATGCGCCGCCCGCTGCACGCTTCGGGCAATTTCCTGGGTCGCGGCCCCCTGCTCCTCGACGGCGGCGGAGATCGACCCCGCGATTTCGTTCATCTGCCCGATCGTGGTGCCGATCTCGCGTATCGCGTCGACCGTCGAGCCGGTTGCATCGCGAATGGCCTGGATCTGGCCGGCGATTTCGTCGGTGGCTTTGGCGGTCTGCGACGAGAGCGCCTTGACCTCGTTGGCGACAACGGCGAAGCCTTTGCCGGCCTCACCCGCCCGCGCGGCCTCGATCGTGGCGTTCAGGGCCAGCAAATTCGTCTGTCCCGCGATCGTCTGAATCAAGGCCATGACCTCGCCGATCTTCTGCGTGGCCTGCACAAGCCTTTCGACCATGGATTCCGTTCGGGTGGCCTGCTCGACCGCATTCTGGGCAATCGACGTCGACTGGGTGACCTGCCGCGCGATCTCCTTGATCGAGGACGACAGCTCCTCCGCCGAGGCTGCGACGGCCTGAACGTTCGATGCGGTCTGCTCGGCGGCGGCCGCGACCTTCGCGCTTTGATCCGTCGTCCCTTCGGCGATCGTCGACATCGACGTCGCTGAATTCTGCAATTCGTCGGCAGCAGCGGCCGTTCCACGGATGACCCCGCCAATGCTGCGCTCGAATTCGTCGGCGATCCGGCCCAAATCGGCGCGCCGCTCCTCGGCGGTCCGCGTCTTCATCTGTTCCTGCTCGATGCGGAGCCGCGTCGTCTCGACCAGATGATCCTTGAAGACCTGCAGGCTGCGCGCGATCCGGCCGATCTCGTTCTTCCGATCGACGAACGGAACGTCGAAGGCAAGGTGCCCCTTGATCATGCCATCCATCACCTCGCAGGTTTTCGCGAGCGGAACGACCATGCCGCGACCGAGCCAGAATGCGGCCAGGCCGGCGACGGCAAGCCCGAACAATCCGACGATCGCGGCCCAAATCGACCGATGCAGGACGACCGCGTCGATGTCGTCGACATAAGCGCCGGCCTGAAGCGCGAGCAGCTTGTCTCCAGCGCCGAAAGAGCTGACGTAAGAGAGCTTCCGCAGCTCGGCGCCGCCGCCGGAGCGAGGCGCAAGGTATTCGATATAGCCGCCGCCGGCGCGGGCGGTCTGCACGATGTCCTGGATCAGCAGCTTGCCGTGGCTATCCTTGAAGTCCCAGCGGTTGACGTTGATGTATTTCGGATTGGTGTGCACATAGGTGACGCCGGCGTCGGAATTTCCCGCGCCATAGACGCCGACATAGTCGGCATATTCGCCCCAGCGCATGGCGCCGACCGAGGCGAACGCCATTTGACGGGCCCGATCCAGCTCGATCCTACCGGCTTTCGCCTCGTTTTCGTAGAAGGCGAGCACCTTGACCGCGGCTTCGACCATGTCGCGGATCGTGGTTCGCCGTTCTTCCAGAACGGCATCGCGCAACACCAGGATCTGCATCGCGGAAACCGCGAAAAAGGCGATCGAAAGCACCGCGATGATCATCGCCAGACGCTGATAGACTGTAAGATGACGCATCGGCTCGCCCCTCTTCCCCCGGTTGAATACGGGTAGCAACACAACATTAATCGAATGTTATCGGAGCGTTGCGCGGGCGCCGGCCGATCGGTTCCCCGAACGTTTCTGGTCAACGGCACGCCGATGCGTCCGGAATCCTTGCGACTGCGGCCAGGCCGCGCCGCATCACTTCCCGGACTGAGACAGATTGGTCAAATACGCGTAAATGGCGCCGAGTTCGACGTCGTCCATCTTGCCGAGCGGACGCCACGGCATCCGTTCGCCCAGTTCGTGCCCGCCGGGGTCCTTGCCGGTGCGCAAGGTGGCGATGAACTGCTCGCGGCTCCAATCCGACACCAGACTGAGGCCCGGCCCGATCGGCGCCCATTGCCCCTGAACACCGCCGGTCAATTGCCGACCGTGGCATTCCCGGCAATCCTGATAGGACAGGATGTATTCGCCATAGACGACGGTCTCGTCCTTGGGCGGCGCGACGATCACGCTGGTATTGACCGGCTTGCCCGGTGGAAACTGGCCGCTCCCCAACAGCACCAGCCCGAGAAGATTGAGCTGGTCGGGCGGGTCGGGCGTCGCCGCCCCGGCCGCCGGCTGTTTGCGAATGTAGGCGATCAGCGCGCGAATATCGTCGTCGCTGAGCTGGCCGGCATTGGTGAGCGACATGATGATGAGTCGGCGGCCTTCGGCATCGACGGCGTTGCGTATGGCGCGAAAGATTTGCCCGTCCGACCAGCCCTGCAAGGGCCCCGCCGCCGTGAGATTGGACGATATGAAGGCGCCCAGATCGAGCGGGAGATGTTTGCCGATGTCTTCGCCGCCCGTGAGTGTCCCGCTTCGCGAATGGCAGGCGCCACAGAAAGCATCGGCGATGGCCTGGCCGCGCCGGACCTGCGCAACGCTTCCTTCGACGTGCAGCTCCGGCACCGGCGCGCTGCGCCAATGCCGCTGTTCATAAAGTCCGACGGCCGCGGTGACACAGATCAGGGACAGCGCGAAGGCGATCAGCCCTGTCAGCCCCGCGCCAAACCAACGAAGTGAGACGCCCTTGGCATTTCGCAGGCGCAGGCTGAGCCAGGCGAACAGGATGGCGGCGGCAATGAAGACCGCGAACACGATGAGATCTGGCATGTCGATCTGCGGGGCTGTGATTTGGGTGGCAAACGGATGACTGGAATGATCAGCCCGCCCAGATATCGACACCGGCATTACCGGGTGATTTCAGTACCTCGCGTTCGGGTTACGGCTGTAACGGCGCGCAAGGCAGCGCGGCCGTGACGCCGCCTGCCGCCGGCGGCGCGCGATCGCTTGCGGATCCGCCGTCGCGCTCCGATCCACGATTCGCAAACGATCTATTGGAAGCGCGCTGGTCCCCGCCATCCGGGTCCGGAGCAGGCTCTCTCCGGATCGCGCATCGTCAGGGCGCGGAGTCCGACGTTACGATGGCGTGGATCAGCAGGAGCGTGGCGAACACCACAAACAGCGCGAAGCTCTGAAATTCGCGCAACGACATCTCGACCAGGTTCAGCAACCACTCCATCGGCAGCCCGGTTACGCCCATCATCAACAGCATGCTGAAACCGATGAAGACACCATCGAGGATCCGGAGGGCAATCGTCTTCGACGTCATCGCGGCTTCGCTTCAGCCGCGGTTCGCGCGCGAAGCTGGGATAGCGGCCTGCCGACAAGACGACGCAAGCCGCGAAACGGCTCACCCAAGGCCGATCTCAGCCTCCCGCGGAAGCCCGGCGCGGCCGTTCCGAATGCCATGACCCAAAGCAGATTGGAGGCAAGCGACGTGGTGATGATGACGGCTATGGCCGTCGTCAGATGGAAACTCGTCATGAACAGCTCCGAATATCGGCTAAATCGAATTTGCGCAGGAGCTACCGCGATGCACACGGCCTGTCTTGGTCCGGCGCGACAACCTATCGGACCGGAGGGACCTGTTTACTCGGCCTTTTCGCTCCGGACTTCGCGCGGCGTGTGCCCATACTGGCGACGGAAGCGCCTGTTGAAATAAGACAGGTCACCGAAGCCGACGTCGTAGGCGATGGTACTGATGGCAGTATGGCTCGAATTCGGCTCGCAAAGCAGCCGATGCGCGCGCGTAAGCCGCTGACCGATCAGAAACTCCGAGAATGTCGTGCCTTCCACTTCGAACAGACGCTGCACATAGCGCGGCGTCACGTTCAGGCTCGCGGCCACCGTCGATATGGAGATGTCGCGCCGATGGCTGTGCGCGACGATGAAGGATTTGGCGAGCTTCAGCCGGGCTGCCTTCAGGCCGCGCGTTCTCGCCGCGTCGGCGAAATCGGAGGTGGGGCCGACGGTCAGCGCCACCAGATCCTGGACATGCTGGACTGACAGGTTGAGCAATTGCTGATCGAGCGAAGGCGCCGCGTTCAACAGCCAGCTCGCATAGTTTTCCAGGAGTCCCAGGGCGCCGCGATCGCCGGGGATGGGCCGCATCAACGCATCGTCGACCCTGATGACGGTCTTTTCGAGCGTTGCACGCGGCACCCGCAGCGTGAACGATTGTCCGAAACTCGTGCGGTCGAAGGACGCCGCCTCGCCGCAGCTCAGCAGAATGGCTTCGTGATCTTTCAGATTTTGCTCGCGGCCACCGGATTCGAGGATCGCCGAGCCGTTCCGATTGATCGCAAACACGATGTCGTCGTTGCCGTCAGCAAGGTATTGGCCGCCGCGCGTAACTCTCACGGGCGAGGACGCGCCCTCCATCAACTGCAAGCCGGGCAGCGCCAAGGTCCGGTTGCGGGCGATGAAAACCTGGCCCGGCGCCGGCTCGATATCGACGCGCAGCATCACATGGCCATAGTGCTCCCGCCAAAGGGCAACTCGATCCTGCTCAGGAAGTTCGTCGGTTGAAAATTCGAAAACTCGAGCGCCTAAATCCGTCATGTGCGTTATGCCAAAAAAAATGAAGCCATTACGGTCCCCCGCGTAACGCGTTCCTCTGCCCGGCATCGTGTTAGCGGATCGGAAACCCTTCGGCGTCCCCCGATCGAATGACAGTGTGATGTAGCGCACACAGTGCGCTGGCTATGTCGCCGCGCACCCACCGTTGGTCGTAACAGTCCAAGATTTTTCATCAGGCAAATGATTCCTCTGCCGCTATTTCTAGAAACGAGCGAGGATCAAGAATGAAATTGAACGGCAAATGCTTTTGCGGCGCGGTCGAAATCGAGGTCACGGGTTTACCGGAGGCGATGGGCTATTGTCACTGTGGCTCCTGCCGGTCGTGGTCCGGCGGGCCCGTCAACGCCTTCAGTCTCTGGAAGCCGGAGACGGTGCGGATCACGGCTGGCGCCGAAAATGTTGCGATGTTCCAGAAGACCAAGCTGAGCCAGCGGCAATATTGCACGAAATGCGGCGGTCACCTGATGACCACCCACCCGCCGCTCGGCCTCATCGACGTCTTCGCCGCGACGATTCCGGATCTCGATTTCAAGCCCGGCGTGCACGTCAACTACGCCGAAACCGTCTTGCCCATGCGCGACGGATTGCCAAAACTGAAAGACTTTCCGAGCGAATTCGGCGGGTCCGGCGAAATGGTTACGGAGTGACCACGAGCTGATCGCATGACCGCGTGCCTGGCTCGGAGCCGCCATGAGGCCCCGAGCCAGGCAACGGTGCGATCGGACCAACCAGCGTCTTGTCAAACCGGACGGCGCGCCAATCCGACGAGCGCGAAAATGCGAACCCGGCCTTGCACGCCAGGTTCTTCATTTGCACGTTGGTCTTCAGGCTCTCACCGAACAGCCCGAGATTGCCGAGGCTGATCGCGCGGAATTGCAGCGCACAGAGCAACGCGGAACCTAGGCCCTGGCGCTGCCAGCGATCGGCGACCGAAATCGCAAACTCGCCGCATCGCTGGTCGAGATCGAAGGCATAGCTCGCTTCGCCGATGATGGCATCGCGTCCCTGTCTCCGCCATTCGGCGACCAGGGTAAACCGGTCGGCCTTGCTGGTTTGCATCAGGCAATCCGAGGCGATCTTGGCGAAATTGCTGACCGCGCCCATGAAGCGGTTGTAGCGCGACGCCTCGGACAGCGCTCCGAAATGATCGGAGAGGCAGTCGATGTCGCCAATGCCCGCGGTTCGTATCCAGACGGGACCGGGCCGGCGATCCGGAGAGCCCACTATCTCCATCGCGTCCATCGCGCCGCGCGCAACGGAAATAGCCGCTTCATTTGCCACACCGGCGCCGATAATCCTCGATGATCCTGCGGGCTTGCCGCTCACGCGAGTCCTGTAATGCATTCAGAACGCTCTGCAGGATCCGCGACAGCAATTGAAGTCCATTGCCACGAGCAACCGTGCGCACAGCCACTTTCATCGAATAGGCTTTTGCCAAGACAAATCCTCGCTTGCCGGTGTTGAGTTCGAGGTGCTTGCAAAGACATAAATAAAAATGCGGGCCTGGTCGCTTGCGCATAGTTAACTAACCGAGACCGCACGATCGGACTTGGACATGCGCGTCAATCGTTCGGTCTAAAACGAAACGGCATTGCTCAACATCGCGTGCGCGATTTGAACCTAAGCGGCGGTTGTGGAGACAAATGCCGGGGAATTGTGCCGCGAGGCCGGGGTTTACGAAGCGACATCGGTGCAGCGGTCGGCCGGGGCGGTGCTCTGGACCGGGGCGGTGCTCTGGAGAAGCAATGGCGAGTGGGGGCCGTATGCGCGGGCCGTCGAGGCGATCTGCGCCAGCCGCGATTGTGCGTCGAAGGCATCGCGTGCAATCGGCCGCCGGCCCGGAGTCCGCGGCACGTCGTGTGTCGTGATCGCCCGGACGCCCCTCGCGAGCTCGCGCGGCAAAGCGGCGTTCCATCGCGCCCAACCGGCATTTCAGGCCCTGGCGCGGCGTTCGCACCGCGCCAGGGATCGCGAGGTTCGGATCGCGGGGCTCGCCGCTCGACGAGCAGGGCGACCGCGCCTGAACGCGCGAGGTTCGCCGACGCTTCGTCCCTGTCCGCATTTTCCAAAGAGTCCGTCAAATGACAACGCCCCTCGAAGCCGTCGCAAACCACGAGAGCCTGTTTGCGAACGCGCTCGATCTCCTGGTCGACGGGATCGCGCTGCTCGGACGAGACGGCAGGATCGTGTATGTCAACGAAGCCCTGCGGACGCTGGCGCGCGAGGTCGGCTATTTCCTGCCGCCCGATCCGACCCATCGCTATGGGGTATTCCCGAAAGGCAAGCTGGTGGCGCAGACCGAGGACGTGCTGGTCGACACCCGCGGCTACATCTACATCACCGACAAGAACCAGGGACTGTACATCCTGAAATATACCGGCAAGTGATGGCGACCCTTTATCGGCCTTCCCGCGATTTCTCCGTGGTCTTACGGATTTCCGCGTTAACCCTACTTTCGGACGTCGCCCTGAATATGCCGGCATATGTCGAGCGTCGGATTGGGGGGGACGCTCGATGTCTTGCTGTAACGGTTTCTCGTTCCGAGCCGCTGCGATCCCGGTGAGCGGGACTTGCAGTCCCTCAGGCCGATCTCGTCCGGTCCGGTAATCGGTCGACTATTTGCAATGCCGCGCTTTCCCAACAATCCGCAATCGGAGTCGACTTGATGTTTGGCCGTACCAGGAATGCCGACACACTGGCCTTGCTCGCCGCTGAGGCCCTCACTGCGAAGGTGATGGTGGCGGACGAGAATTTCAACATCGTCTACATGAATGAGGCAGTGAAGGTGCTGCTGCGGGAGGCCGAAGCCGACCTGAAGAAGGATTTGCCGAAATTCAATGTCGATACCCTGATCGGAACCAATATCGACGTGTTCCACAAGAACCCGAGCCATCAGCGGCAGCTGCTTCAGGCGCTCCGTTCCGTGCACCGCGCGACGATCAAGATCGGTCAATGGACTTTCGACCTTGTGGCGACGCCGCTGAAGAAGCCTGACGGAAGCCGCGCAGGCATCGCAGTCGAATGGGCTGACGCCAGCATTCGTCTGCAGAACCTGAACTATGCGGCGCAATCGGCCGCGGTGAGCCGCTCGCAGGCCGTGATCGAATTCAGCCTCGACGGCACGATCGTGACAGCCAACGAAAACTTCCTGAACGCGCTGGGCTATTCCCTGAGCGAGATCGAGGGCAAGCATCACCGGATGTTCGTTGACCCCGTCGAACGGGACAGCGCCGCCTACCGCGACTTCTGGGCAGCGCTCAACCGCGGCGAATATCAGGCCGCCGAATACAAGCGGATCGGCAAGGGCGGCAAGGAAGTCTGGATTCTTGCCTCTTACAATCCGGTGATGGACGAAAAGGGCAGGCCGTTCAAGGTGGTCAAATTCGCGACCGACGTCACCGCGCAGAAGGTAAGGAATGCCGATCTGGCCGGACAGATCGACGCAATCGGAAAATCGCAGGCCGTTATCGAGTTCAAGCTCGATGGCACGATCATCCGGGCGAACGAGAATTTCCTGCACGCGCTTGGCTATACACTTGGCGAAATCAGCGGCCGCCATCACAGCATGTTCATCGACCAGGCCGAGCGCGAACGCCCGGCCTATCGCGAGTTCTGGGCGGCCCTCGGTCGCGGCGAATTTCAGGCCGGCGAATTCAAGCGCATCGGCAAGGGCGGCAAGGAGGTCTGGATCCAGGCCTCCTATAATCCGATCCTCGATCTCAACGGCAAGCCGTTCAAGGTCGTCAAATACGCCAGCGATGTCACGAGGCAAGTCCTGGTCCGGATGGGCAACGAGCGTGTACGCAGCATGATGGAATCGGTGGCCGCGGGCGCGGAGGAATTGAACACCTCCGTGCGGGAAATTTCCGCGGCGATGGTGAAATCCAAGGAGACCGCCGTGGGCGCGGTCGACAGGGTCGCCGCGGCCGATTCGCAGGCCAAGCGTCTCAGCGACGCCGCCCAGGCGATGAGCGGCATCGTGGAGATCATCGGCAACATCACCGGCCAGATCAATCTGCTCGCGCTCAACGCGACGATCGAGTCGGCGCGCGCCGGCGAAGCGGGCCGCGGTTTTGCCGTTGTCGCATCCGAGGTCAAGAGCCTCGCCAGTCAGGCGAAACAGGCCACCGACAAGATCGACATGGAGATCGAAAGCCTGAACGGCATCTCCGGCGAGGTCGTCACGGCGCTGGACTCGATCAAGAAGGCCATCCAGGACGTCGCCGAATATGTAACGTCCACAGCGGCGGCTGTCGAAGAACAGAGCACCGTAACCAGCGAGATGTCCTCGAGCATGCAGCGCGCAGCCGCGGAAGCCTCGGCGATTGCCGCCGGCTCGGGCAGATAGGCTTGCTGGACCTGACCGAAGCGCAGGACGTTATTCGCTTGTGCGCGTGATCCGGTCGAACCGTGGTTCGGCGGGATCGGCGCGGAGCTACCCGCCAAAGCCCATCTGGCTGCGTCGGCCTAACGCTTGAACGCCGCGATGCGGTTTTGCAGCTCGGTGCGCACGCGCGCGAGCACGCTCGTGTAGTCGCGGCTTTCGTCCTGCCGGAACAGCCGCACCGTCGGATACCAGGGGCTGTCGCCGCGGTCGAGCAGCCAGCGATAGTCCGGCGAATAAGGCAGCAGGATCCAGGTCGGACGGCCGAGCGCACCCGCAAGATGCGCGACGCTGGTGTCGACGGTGATCACGAGGTCGAGGCAGGACATCAGCGCGGCGGTCTCGGAAAAATCGGAGAGATGGTCGGTCAGATCGACGATCTCGGTCTGTTCGAGAAGGGTCGCCTGGTCGTCGGGCCGCGCATCTTTCTGCAGACTGACGAAGCGCGCATCCAGATCCAACATCGAGGACAGCGTGCGCAGCGTCATCGAGCGGTTGCGGTCGTTGCCGTGGGCCGGGTTACCGGACCAGACGAGACCGACGCGCAATCTGTCATGGGCGCCGAGCCGGGCTGCCCAGGCATGCACGCGGGCCTCCGGCGGCGCCGGCAGATAGGCGACCGCGGACGGGATCGTCTCGACCCTTGTCCCGAATGCCAATGGCAGGCTCGACAGCGGACAGTGAAGATCGAAGTCGGGGAGCACGATCCCCGTTTTCGGCAGACACAGCGAGACGCCTTCGATCGCGGAGAGCAGTGGGTGAACGGCATCCTGGACTTCAAGAACGACCCGCGCGCCTAATCTTGCGACCATGGTCGCGTAGCGGGAAAACTGGATGGTGTCGCCAAGCCCCTCGTCGCTATGGAGCAGGATCGTCTTGCCGGCGATCGGCTGTTCGCCAAGCCACATCGGCTGAGTGAATTGCCGGTCGACAAAGCCGACCGCCTTGGACTTTCGGCCCCATTCCCGCGCCGCCCAGCCGGCCGCGAAATCGCCCAGCAAAAGCTGCAGCAGCGCAAGGTTCCAGTGCGCATCGGCATAGTCCGGGTTGATCGCGATAGCGCTGCCGAAGCTTGCCAGCGCCTCGTCGAAGCGGCGCAGTTCGGACAGCGACGTTCCGCGATGGTTGAACGCCAAGGCAAATTGCGGATTGAGCGCGATCGCCTTGTCGAAAAAGGCGAGCGCCTCCTCGTTGCGCGCCAGCCGCTGCAGGACCAGCCCGACATTGTTGGTGATTTCGGGATGCCCTGGCGCGAGCTCGAGCGCCCTTGTGCAATTGGCCAGCGCCTCCGTGAAGCGCTGCAGGCGCAACTGGCATATCCCCTTCAAGTGAACCGCGCCGGCCTGCCCGGGATCGATGGCAAGCGAGCGGTCGAAACACATAATCGCGTCGTCATAGCGGCCGGCATCGAAATGCAGCAACGCGCCGGCGTTGGCCGCCTCGCGATATTGTGGATTGACCTTGAGTGCCTGGTCGAAGCTCAGGATCGCTTCGTCGAAACGTTTCTGCTGCTGCAGGACCTCGCCGAGCTTGTACCAGGCCTCGGCGAGATCCGGCTTGAGAATCAGCGCACGGTCGAAGCTCTTGGCCGCTTCGTCAAGGCGGCTCTGCTGCTGCAGCACCGTGCCGAGATTGGAAAAATAGTCGGCGACGTTCGGATTTTGCCGGATCGCCTGGGCAAACCACGCGATGGCAAGATCGTTCTGCTTCGACGCGAAACAAAGCAGGCCCATCAAATGCAGGGAATCGGCGTGACCGGCATCGATGGCGAGCGCCTGCTGCCCGCATTTCTCGGCCTCGGCCAGTTGCCCCGCCTTCAACAGCCGAAGGCCGGCCTCAACGAAAGCGGCCGGCGTTTCATGGCGCGGGAGGCTCGGAGACTTCGCGGATTGCTTGGCGGAAGCTCGTCGCTGGTGACGGTTCATCGGCGGAGGTCGGCGTGGCGATGCATCCCTCAGTAGATGATTCCCCGTTGGCCGGAAAGCTGACGGCTCCGTCCCGCGAAGCCGGTCAGCGAGGTCACGCGGTCAGGCCGGTGCCGGCTCGAGCGGCAGGGGCTGCAGGCCGCCGAAGCGGCGTTCGCGACGCTGAAACGACGCCAGCGCCTCGGCGAGCGCGTCGGCGTCGAACTCGGGCCACATCCGGTCGGTGAAGTGCAGTTCGGCATAGGCGCCCTCCCACAGCAGGAAATCGGACAGGCGCTTCTCGCCACTGGTGCGGATGATGAGATCGACGTCGCGAAGCCCGGGCTCGCCGGTCACCAGTTGCGAAAACATCTCGCGGCTGGGCTCGCTCATGCCGGCGAGTTTTGCCGCCGCGTTCAGGATCGCATCGCGCGACGAATAGTCGACCGCGATCCGCAGATGCAGGACATCGCCCCCGGCCGTGGCCTTCTCGGCGCGCGCGATCGCCGCAGCGATCCCGTCGGGCAGGCGATCGCGGCGGCCGATCACGGTGAGGCGCACGCCGTTGCGCACGAGACTCTCGACCTCGTTGGCGAGGTAGAACCGCAACAGCGCCATCAACCCCGTGACCTCCGCCTTGGGCCGGCGCCAATTGTCGCTGGAGAAGGCATAGAGCGTCAGCGTGCCGACGCCCTGCTCGGGCGCGGCTTCCACCACCCGCCGGATCGCCTCGACGCCGGCTTCGTGGCCGCGCAGGCGCGACAGGCCGCGCCGGGTCGCCCATCGTCCATTGCCGTCCATGATGATGCCGACGTGAAGCTTGGAGGCGAGTTCGGCCTGCGAGCGACTTTGCATTGCAAAGCTCCGGTGCAAAAATAAGGGGTGCGATCAGGTGGACAGGAGGCCGAGCCGAGCCAGCAGCGCGGGCTCCTTGCCGGCGGCTTTCGCGGCATCGCGAACCAGCCGCTCCAGCACGGCGAGATAGTCGAGAAAGCGGCGGCGGCCCGCTTTGGTCAGGCGGCACGAGGTATGCGGCCGGTTGCCTTCATAGCCCTTGGTGAGCTCCACCAGTCCCGCTTCCTGCAGCACCTGCAAATGGCGGCTGAGATTGCCGTCGGTCAGTCCGCAGAGCTGCTTGAGATCGGCGAACGCCAATCCCTTCGGATGCGCCATCAGCGAAGTCAGCAGCCCGAGCCGCGCCTTTTCGTGGATCACGCGATCGAGCCCGTCATAGGAGAACGGCGCGCTACTCAACTCACTCTTCGGCATCGGCTTCTCCGGTCGCGAAGTAAAATATCGTCGCCATCAGCGATTGGCCGATCGCGAACGGCAGGCCCATGGTCCAGGGCGACAGCGTGTGGCTTTGGCTCGCCAGCAAGAGAACGGTGAACCCCGCCACGAAGTACCAGGCGCCGGCGAGCGCGACCGAGCGCGGCAGCGAACGCACGGATGCGAACACGCCAAGCGACACCAGCACCTGCCACAGGCCAGGCAGCATCCACAGCGTTTCCGGTGCGAATTTCCACTGCATCACCGCGAGCAGGAGCCCGGCGATGCCTGCGGGAAGGGCCTGCTCGACCGCCTGGTGGATCATGGCGTCCGCAAGACCCGAATGATGCCGGCGCGAGCGCGCCTGCATCTCGATCCAGATCAAAGCCGACGACAACAGCGCCGCCGCCGCCCAGCCGAAGAAAAAGGTCAGAGGATTGCCGGTCGGATCGCGGAGCAGGAGAAACTGCAGGATCGCGGTGATCAGCGCGACGGCCCCGGTCGCCGCCATCGCCGCCGGACCGTAGCCGCGAAACGCGGTCCCGGCCGCGATCTGGCTGCGGATCGCGATGATGTCGGCCAGCGCCTTGTCGAGATCGCTCATCCGCTTTCGGCCCCGCCCCAACTTTGCATTGCAAAGTATACGGACCCGCAAAGTGATTGCAACCCCCCGGCGCCGCGGCCGACGCGGTGCTAACGCGCGGTCTTCACTGCGCTTTGGCGTGCCGACGGCGTGCTTCCTTTGTGCAGCAATCCCCGGTTGCGTCCCGACGACACATTGTAATATAATACCGTAGCCGGGCTCGGGGGAGGTCGGTCGGGATGTTCGGCGCGCGGGACCTGTCAGCTATGACAGGAGGCCGCGCCCGCGGGCGCAGGCTGGTACTGATCGCGCAGCCGCAGCCAGTCCATCGGGTAGGGCAAGCCGTCCTCATGGCGGCCGAGCGGCGTCAGGTCGAGGTAATGATAGGCGGCGTTCATCATGTCGAGGCCGCGCGCGAAGCAGGAATAGGTGTGAAAGATGTCGCCCGCCTCGTCGCGATAGAACACGCTGATGCCGGGCGCGTCCTCGATGCCGAAGCCGGACGTACCGAAATTATAGACCTTGGCGCCTGACTTGACGTCATCAGGCGTGAAGGAGACCGCATAGTCATAGTTGAAATCGCTGTCGGCCGATGAAACCCAGTCGAACGTCCAGCCCATCCGCGTCTTGAACGGGAGCAGTTTCGACAAGGGCGCCCGCGAGACCGCGGCCAGCGTGGTGTCGCGGGCGGCGAGATGCGGGATCATGCGCTCAAAGCCGTCCGCCCAGAACGAGCAGCTCTTGCAGCCTTCGTTCCATTCGGGCGCGAACATGAAATGCTGCACCACGAGCTGGCTCTTGCCGTTGAACAGATCGGCCAGCGTCTTTTTGCCCTCGGCGCCGTCGAACAGATACGCCTTGTCGACCTTGACCCAGGGCAGCGCGCGACGCTCCTCGCTGAGCCGCTCGCGGGCCTGGGTCAGTTCCTTCTCGTGCGCCAGATGCACCCTGCGCGCTTCGATCCATTGCTGCCGCGAGACGATCTTGTGGACTTGCATATCAGCCTCCTGTGTCAGGCGAGACATTTTTCGAGCTTTTCGAGCGCGCCGGTCCAGCCGCGTTCATGGCCGTCCCGCGCGGCCTGATCGAACAGCTGCTCGTGGTGGACGGTGAGCAAAGTGCCGGCACCGTCGGGCCTCATCGTCACCGTCACCAGCGACTCCCGTTCGGGAGTCGAGTGCCAGGCCCAGCTGAACACCAGCCGTTCGTTCGGCACCACCTCGCGGTAGACTCCGCCGACTTCAAAATATTCGCCCGCCGCGTTGTCGAAATGGATGCGGTAGCGGCCGCCGACCCGCGCATCGAGTTGCGCCCGTATGGTCTCCGGCTTCAGATCCACGCGTCCGAACCACCGCACTATCTTCTCTGGATCGGTCCACGCCGCGTAGACTTTTTCGGGGCTCGCGTTGAGGCGGCGCTTGAAGGTGAGGCTTGGTCTTGTGGAAGCGGCGGCGGCGCTCGATGACTGGGCCATTGGTCGTCCTCCAGAAAAGCGGCAAGGCGGTCGAGATTGTCGGACCACAGGCGCTGGTAGCGATTGAGCCATGCCATCGCCTGCTCCATCGGCTTTGCCGTCAGCCGGCACGCAACGACGCGCCCGGTCTTCTCCCGCGCAATCAGGCCTGCGTCCGACAGCACGTCGAGATGTTTCATGATCGCCGGCAGCGACATCGCGAACGGCTGCGCGAGTTCACTGACCGAGAGCGTGTCGCGGTCGGACAGCCGCGACAACAGCGCGCGCCGCGTCGGATCGGCAAGCGCGGCAAAGGTCCGGTCCAGGATTTGATCGCCATACTTAACCATATGGTTTAGCATAGGCACGCGCGCCGTCATGTCAAGCGAGTGTCTCCGGAAAAATTTCGCGCGAGATACGGAACTCAGGCGGTCAAGGACAACCGCGACCGATCCTTACGAATCGATCGCGCTTGAAACCGTTCCGCTTCGGCGTTTCAGACCCGCAACGGCCTGAGCGCGCAAGTCAGCGATAATACAAGTCAGCGATAATAGTCGTATGGATAGGCGCGACGGCCGCGCGCCGCCTGCTGGCCGAACGCCACGCGCGGGTTCACGTTGCAATAGACATTGCGACCGGAGGCGCTCGCCATGCACTGGGCATAGGTGGTGTAGGAGCAGTCGCCGGGAACTCCGACGCCCCGGCCCTGCACGCACCAGGGATAGTCATAGGCCGCTGCAGGAGCGGAAGTTGCAAGAGTGGCGGCACCAGCCGCGGTCAAGGCCATCGCGGCCAATATCAGCTTACGCATGGTCATCTCCTTCGCGCCGAACGGCGCCTCGTCAAGGATTGGACTCTATAACGCACAAGCAGGTTCAGACGTTCACGCGGCCTTGCACTTTGCCTTGCAGCCGTTCACTCTACCTTGAGGCCGGCGAATTCCACCACTTTCTTCCACTTCTCGGTTTCGGCGACGATTTCGGCGCCAAACGCTTCCGGGGTCTGGATCCGCGGCTCGCCGCCAAGCTCGACCAGCTGCTTCTTCACCACGGGATCGGTCATGACAGCGTTGATCTCGGCATTGAGCTTCTGGATGATGTCCTTCGGCGTCTTGGCCGGCGCCCCTATGCCGAACAGCGCGCTCGCTTCATAGCCCTTCACGGTCTCGCCGACCGCCTGCACGTCGGGCAATTGCGGCGACCGCTCGGCGGTGGTCACGCCGAGCGCGCACAGGGCGCCGCCGCGAACATGCTGGATGATCGAGGGCATGTTGTCGAAAATCACCTGGACCTGGCCGCCCAGCATGTCGGTGATCGCGGGTGCCGCGCCGCGGTAGGGGACGTGCTGCATCTTCACGCCGGTCATCGCCATGAACATCTCGCCCGACAGATGCACCGAGGTGCCGTTGCCCGATGAGGCCATGTTGATCTTGCCCGGATTGGCCTTCACATAGGCGATGAACTCGGCGACGTCCTTTGCCGGCACGTCCTTGTTGACCGTCATCACGTTCGGCACGCGGTTGAGGGACGCGATCGGCGCGATGTCGCGGACGAAATCGAATTTGAGATTGGCGTAGAGCGTGGCGTTGATGTAGTTCGCGGGGTTGATCAGCAGCACCGTATAGCCGTCAGGCGCGGCGTTGACCGCGGCCTCGGTGCCGATGTTGTTGCCGGCGCCCGGCTTGTTCTCGACCACGAATTGCTGGCCAAGTTTCTCAGACAGCCGCTGGCCGATCAGGCGCGCCAGAATATCGGTCGCGCCGCCCGGCGGATATCCGACCAGGAAGCGCACCGGCCGCGTCGGATAATCCAGCGCGGACGCGCGTCGCGCCGACGCCAGTAGAGCGGGAACGCCGGTTGCAACCATTCCTATCGCGGCGCGGCGTGAAAACATGCAAATTCTCCCGTTTTTTCCTTGTTCTTGAACTGGTAGCGGACCGCGTTGTAACAAGCAAAGCCAAGCCCGGCCAGTGCGGCAGAGGCGCGCGGCACGCGTTGCGACGAAAGGATAATCCATGCCGGTCAAGATCCATGCGCTCGATCACCTCGTGATCAACGTCGCCGACGTCGCGCGGACCACCGAATGGTACCGGACCATCCTCGGCATGGACGTCAAGGTGTTCGATCCGGGCCAGGGCAAGACGCCCCGCACCTCGCTTGTTTTCGGCAACCAGAAGATCAACGTGCGCCCCCGGGACGCCGACAAGGTCGAGTGGTTCACCGCCGATCATGAAACCGCCGGCAGCGACGATCTGTGCTTTCTCACCTCCTCTCAGCCGGACGAGGTGGTCGCGCATCTGAAGGCGCATGGCGTGGCGATCGAGGAAGGCCCGGTGGCCAAGCAAGGCGCCCGCGGCACCCTGCGCTCGGTCTATTGCCGCGACCCCGACGGCAGCCTGATCGAGATTTCGTCTTACGCCGAAGGGACTACGTAGCGCTTACGCGTCGTTATTTGCCGGCGCCTTATCGACGAAGCGATCGCGTTCTCCGTCGTTCCGGGATGGTGCGCCAGCACCAGACCTCAGATGCGCAATTGCGCATCGGGGAATCTCGAGATTCCGGGTTCGCGTCCGTTGCACGCGCCCGGGAATGACGACCCCGTGACCGCGATTTGCCCGCGGCCTGATCCGATGGCAAAATTCCCCCCAAGCAAAAATCAGGCGGCCCTGCGTCAGGCCGCACGGGAGGACCAATGCCGAATTCCAGTGCCGCGCCGGGAATCGTCGGACCGTTCGCAAGCCTCGACGTGCCCTGGCTGCTCGGCATGCGCGCGGACGTCCGCCGCGATCATCCGTTCCTGATCTGGGCGCCGTTCGACGCGCCGGCACGAAAGTGGAGCTACGGCGAATTTCATGATCGCGTCGGGGCGCTCGCCGCCGGTCTCGCCAGGCGCGGCGTCAGGCCCGGAGAATTCGTGCTGATCCATCTCGATAATTGCATCGAGGCGATGCTGGCCTGGTTCGCCTGCGTCGAACTCGGCGCCATCGCTGTCACCACCAACACCCGCTCGGCGCCGGCGGAGATGGAGTATTTCGCCGGCCATTGCGGCGCGGTCGCCGCGATCACGCAGCCGGCCTATGCCGAGATGGTCGCGAGGCATTGCAAGGACCTGCGCTGGATCGCCGTGATTTCGCATGATGCGGGCGCTTCTCCCGCACAAGGTGCGCCCGCCAGGACCTCCTCCTTCGAAGCCCTGTTCGCCGACAGCGCCGACCGCCCTCGCCGCCCGGCGGATCCTTTGGCTCCCTGCAGCGTGCAATATACCTCCGGCACGACCTCGCGTCCGAAGGCCGTGCTGTGGACGCATGCGAACGCGCTGTGGGGCAGCAAAGTCAACGCCGCGCATCAGGATCTGCATGCGGGCGACGTGCACCAGACCTACCTGCCGCTGTTCCACACCAACGCGCTGGCCTATTCGATGCTGGCAAGCCTCTGGGTCGGCGGAACCTGCGTGATCCAGCCGCGATTTTCCGCCAGCCGCTTCTGGCCCGCGGCGCTGGAGCATGGCTGCACCTGGACCTCGACGATTCCCTTTTGCATGAAGGCGCTGCTGGAGCACGAGATCCCGAACAACCACAAGTTCCGGCTCTGGGGCACGGCGGTGTGCGAGCCGCCGCCCTTTGCGGCGTTCGGCGTCAAGATCATCGGCTGGTGGGGCATGACCGAGACCATCACTCACGGCATCATCGGCGAGGTCGACCAGCCCAACACGCCGATGTCGATCGGCCGGGCGGCTATGGAATATGCGATCCGCGTCACCGACGACGATGGCACGCCCACGCAAGTCGGCGGCACCGGCAATCTCTCGATCAAGGGCGTGCCGGGATTGTCGCTGTTCAAGGAATATCTGCACAACGAAAACGCCACGCGCGAGAGCTTTGACGAACACGGCTACTTCCTGACCGGCGACCGTGTGAGCTTGCTCGACCACGGCTTCATCAAGTTCGGCGACCGCGCCAAGGACATGCTGAAAGTCGGCGGCGAGAACGTCGCGGCCTCCGAGATCGAGCAGGTGGTCGCGGTCGTGCCCGGCGTGCGCGAGGCCGCCGTGGTCGGCAAGAAGCACCCGATGCTCGACGAGGTGCCGGTCGTCTTCATCATCCCGCAAGGAGGCGTCGAGCGCGCGCCGCCCGACCTGCATGACACCGTGATGGCCGCCTGCCGCCGTGCGCTGGCGGATTTCAAGGTACCGCGCGAGATCCGCCTGGTCGACGAGATGCCGCGCTCGACGCTGGAGAAGGTGGCGAAGGCGGAACTGCGCAGGATGCTGGGGTGACGCTTACCGGCCCGTCTGTCCGGGATCATCCATTGGCGTCCTCTACGGAATCGCGCGTCGCTCAGCTCCCCGCAAATGATGATCGCGAAGAAAAACAGGAGAAACCAACATGCCGCCCACCGCTTCGCGATTGATCGGCCCAATGTTCGCAGCACTCGCTCTCGCCGCGGCGATCGGCTCCGCCTCCGCCGAGACGGCCGACACCGTGCTCTTCAACGGCAAGATCCTGACCGTCGATCGGGACTTCTCAGTCCGGGAGGCGATTGCCATCGCGCACGGGCGCGTGCTGGCGACGGGCACGACCGCGGACATGAAAAAGCTCGCGGACGACAAAACCGGCTTGATCGACCTCGGCGGTCGCACGATCATCCCGGGACTGACCGATGGACACATCCACGGCATCCGCGCTGCGCTGACCTTCGGCGCCGAGGTGAATTGGATCGGCGTGCCGACCTTGAAGGACGCGCTGGACAAGATCCGCGAGGCTGCGAAGACCCAGCCGCCCGGCTCATGGATCGTGGTCGCGGGCGGCTGGACAGAGGAGCAATTTGCCGAGAAGCGTCGCCCCACCCCGCAGGACGTGGCGGAAGCTGCGCCGCAAAATCCCGTCTACATCCAGCATCTCTACGATTGGCTGCTGCTCTCGCCCACGGCGATGGAAGCGTTGAGCATTCGTGGCGATGCCGACGTCGCCCCGGGCGGCAAGCTCGAGCTTGGCAAAGATGGCAAGCCGACCGGCATCATCGAAGCCGGCGGCAACGCGCTCGGCAGGATTTTCGACAAATTGCCGAAGCCTGCGCTTGCGCAGCAGGTCGAGGGCTCCAAGAAGTTCTTCCGCGAGATGAACGCGCTTGGCATCACCGGCATCGTCGATGGAGGCGGGGTCAGCATGTATCCCGCCAGCTATCAGGCGGTATTCAAGCTGTGGCACGACAGGCAGCTGACCTTGCGCGTGGCCTATCATCTCTGCGCGCCGAAGCCGGGCAGCGAACTCGCCGACCTGCAGAACTTGACGCAGCTGTTGCCGCAGGGCTTTGGCGACGACATGCTGCACTTCAACGGTCCGGGCGAAATCCTGATCTGGGCCGACTGGACCGACGGCGACATCGCCCCCGACGGCAAGGCGAAACTTGCCGAATTGCTGCGCTGGGCAGCGTCGAAAGGCTACACGATCCAGCTGCACTGGAATCCGGACCGCACCGTTCACGACCTGCTCGACGTGGTCGAGGACATCAACAGGGATTATCCGGTTCGCGAGCTGCGCTGGACCGTACTGCATCTCTACAATGCGTCGGAAGACAGCCTGAGGCGGATGAAGGCGCTGGGCCTGATCTGGGGCGTGCAGGACGGCCTCTATTTCGGTGGCGAGCGACTGCAAAAGGACGTCGGCGTCGAGGCTGCAAAGGAGATGCCGCGGATCGCAACCGCGATGAAGCTCGGGCTGACGGTCGCCGGCGGCACCGACGCGCACCGCGTCTCCTCCTACAATCCCTTCATCGCATTGCAATGGTATCTCGACGGCACCACGATCGGTGGCGTCAGGACAAGGGAGAATGCGGAAGCGCCAAGCCGCCGTCAGGCGTTGGAGATGTACACGCGAAACTCGGCGTTCATGGCCAATGACGACGATACGCGCGGTACGCTCGAGCCCGGCAAATTCGCTGACCTCGCCGTGCTCTCCGCCGATTATCTGACGGCGCCGGTGCAGGACATCGGCAGGATCAAATCGCTGCTGACCATGGTCGGCGGGAAAGTGGTTTATGCCGGCGAACCATTTGCCAATTTGGCCGCCGGCAGGAGTCGATAGACGCTCCCGTCTTGCCGGGATCGCGCGTCAGCGTCAGGTTCGGCGCTCAGGAATCCAGGTTCGATGCGAAGGCTGTCGGCAGGCCCACTAACAGGCCAGATGATTAGCCTTGTGCCAGACGTGAAACCGCTCAATATGACCCGAACGCCACCGGGCGGAACGCCTGCAGCAATTGCTGGTCGAGCTTGCCGTCCATCTTTTCCATGATCGAAAACGCCCGGGCATGCGTGAAAGGCAGCCGGTAGGCGCGCTCTTCGATCAGCGCGGAATAGATGTCGACGACGGTGGTCAGCCGCACGATGTCGCTGATCTGGTTATTGGAGAGATTGTGGGGATAGCCGCTGCCATCGAGCAGTTCGTGATGATGCAGGATCACGTCCAGCATCTCCGGCGGGAAGCCGCCCTGGGCGGCGAGCGCCTCATAGCCGCGGCGCGGATGCTCACGCATGACCGACATTTCCTCGTCGGTCAGTTTCCCGGGCTTGTCCAGGATGGCGAGCGGGATGAAGGCCTTGCCGACATCGTGCAGCAATGCGGCGCGGGTCAGCCGGCGCTGATCGCCCTCGCGCATGCCAAGGTGCTGGGCGAACGCCACCGCGAAGCCGGTGACGAACAGGCAATGACGATAGGTATCGGCGTGGTGGCAGCCGACCGCGGTCAGCCATTCCCGCAGCGAGGAGTGCTTGATGGCCTTGATGATCCTGCCTTCGGCCATCAGGACGTCCTCGAACTTCAGCGGAATGCCCGCCGGAAGCTTCTCGAACATCTTGACGATCACCGCATGCGCCGAGGCGACACCCTGATTCAAGGTGATGCCGCGGTCGGTCGAGTCATATCCCGCACTATCCGGAAACGCGGCGCCGATGCGCTGCAGGATCGCCTGGGCATCGAACGGCCTGGATATCGTGTCGGTGGCGCCCAGCGCCCAGGCCTGCATCGAGGCGTGGTGCAGCGCTTCGGCGAGAACGAACAGCCGCGGTACGGCGCTATAGGCATCGGTCCGCAACCTGTTGCGAACCATCTGCACGCTTTCCGGCGATCGCAGATTGATGTCCACCACGACGCCAGCCAAATCGGCAGCGGGAGCGAGCGGGATCTCCGACGTCGCGACGGTCGCGACCTCGCCCACCGATTGCAGAATGCGGACGAGTTCAGGACTGTGATCGCCGCGGTCGGACGCAAGCAGCATGCGGCGTTTGGGCGAAGCCGGTTTGGTTAAGGTGGACATGAAACCTTTGGGGGTTTGCAGCGTGATTTACACCGAATGCTACCGGCAACGCGTTCCATGCGGCTTAAGAGGCATGGTCAATACCGTCGTATCGCGCATCCTAAAAATTTAGCGAATGACGCGGCAGGCGCTTGCATTTGCGGGCAATTCGGCTCGGCGCGAAAAAAATCCGCCGGAGGGGTTCCCCGGCGGATAATTACGGTCTTTCCGATGATACCCGGCGTTAAGCTTTCATCGCCGCCTTCACCGCCTCCGCTGTGATCGGCAAGGCCCGAACGCGGGCGCCGGAAGCGTTGAAGATCGCGTTTCCGAGCGCGGGCGCGATCACGGTCACCGCGGGCTCGCCTACACCGGTCGCCTTCTCGCCATTGGCGATCACGCTGACGGCGACTTCAGGCATCTGGCTCATCCGCAACGGGGTGTAAGTATCGAAATTGGTCTGTTCGATACCGCCATCCTTCAGCGTCGCTTTCTCGTACATCGCAAGCGAAAGGCCCCACAGCGCCGCGCCCTCGACCTGGGCCCGGATGTTGTCGGGATGCACCTGGGTGCCGACGTCGGTCGCGACCGTCAGCTTCTTGACCTTGACCTCGCCGGATGGCGCCACCGCGACATGGGC
>WNFD01000900.1_pt1 | contig 29632 bp, 23 predicted proteins | sample 5400491 | NCBI WGS metagenome assembly WNFD01 (sample SAMN13153343, study PRJNA577476) | soil metagenome | isolation source: 120 cm saprolite under Douglas fir tree site 2 hole 2 replicate 2 | place: USA:California | collected 2015-04-18
AGCGCCAGGCGCCATCGAGGCACACCCCGCAGCCGTTGATCTGGCTGGTGCGCATACCGACGAGATGGACCGTGGAGTGCGGGACCCCGCTCTTGCCAACGGCGTCTCCCAGGGCCTGCAGGGCCTCCATGGCGCCGGCGACGCTCACCGCCGGGTTAGTGATCCTTGCCTGCATTGGTGATCTGCCTCCAGTCTCTTCGCCGGCTCGGACCGGCGAGTTCCGGGTCTACGGCTTCCGGGAGCCGGCCATCGGCCGCCCGCGCCGGGCCGTCATTACCTTGACACCTGACATCGAGCGGATGTGACAGATGGACGGCACCGAGTGGCTCGCGATGGCCTTGATCCCTACCGCGGACGGTAGGCGTTTGAGCGATGCTGTATGTCTTGCACAACCACAACGCGCTTTGATTCGTCGATTCTGTACAGGACGCGCCACTGGGTACCGAGCCGTGCGCTGTGGAAGCCGGCTAGCTTGTCCCGCAGCGGCCTGCCGACCCGGTAGGGCGCCTCCAGGAGCGGCCCGGTGACGAATTCGACGGCTGCGGCGGCCACGTCCTCCGAGAGCACTCCGGAGATCGCGCGCCGGGCCGGGCGGGCAAGTCCGAGCTCAAAAGGCCCGGCGCTCACCGCCTGCGCTCAGCGAGCAGGGCGCGCGCGGCTCCTGTGCTGTGACGCGTTTGCCCTATATGGCAGTCACCGCATGCTTGTCGGGGAACTACAGCGGTGGTCCACTCACACAGTCAGGGGGGCATTCCAAAATAAGGTGAGTTCGGGGTGTGTCGCGGGTTGTTAGCGTGGCGTGCTGGGGGTGTGTGCTCAGGGTGGGGCGGGGAGGGTGATGCCGGCTTTGGCGGCGTAGTCGCGCAGGTCCTGGCAGGTGTTCAGGGTTAGCGGGGCGGGCGGGATGGTGGTGGCGGTGTCGTCCAGGAGCTTGCGGGTGCGGCTGATGGCGTGGCTAATGGTGGTGCGGTCGCAGCCGAGCAGGGCGGCGATATACCGCTGGGGCAGGCGGAATCGCAGGTGGAAGATGGCAGCGAGGACCTGGCCGGTGAAGGTGAGCTTGTGCCGGGGGTCGTCGTGGGGTTTCTGGGGGCGGCGGAGCGGCCCGCGGCGCCTGGCGTGGAGCCGCTGGGCGTGGCGGGCGGCGTGCGGGATGGCCAGGCCTGCGGCGAGGGCGGCGGCGCCGCCGGGCGGCAGGCCGGTCAGGGCCGGCTGGTCGAGGGCGGCCAGGTCCGGGGCGGGCCGGGGCGCGGGCGGCGCGGGGGCCGGGGCTGCCGGGCGCGGGTGCGCGGTGATGGTGTAGTTCCAGCCGCCGTGGAATTCGTGGCGGGTTAGCGCGCGGTCTTCCAGGTCGCGCATCTGCTGGTCGCTGATCTTGGTCCCGGCGGGGCAGGTGCCGCCGTCCAGGACGGCGGTGACGGCCAGCCCGGTCGCGGTGGTGACCGCGGCGATGGTGTTCACCACGACGTCGTGGCTGGCCAGGGGACGGCCACGCCAGCCCAGGGTGATCTGGGAGAACAGCCGGTGCTCGATCTTGTTCCACTTGGAGGTGCCGGGCGGGAAGTGGCAGACGGTGATCTCCAGCCCGGTTTCCGCGGCCAGTTCCGCCAGGCCGGCCTTCCAGGCGCGGTTGCGCCAGCCGTTGTTCCCGCCGGCGTCGCAGGTGACCAGCAGCCGCCCCGCGCCCGGGTAGGCGTCCTTGCCGATGAGGTCCCACCAGCGGCGGACGGACTCCACCGCGAACGCGGCGGTGTTGCGGTCGGTGCCGACGTTCACGAACCCGGTGTTCGCGGCCACGTCGTAGACCCCGTACGGGATCGCCGTGCCCGTCTGGGCATCGGGAAAGTCATGATCGCGGACGGGCACCGGGTCGCCCTGCGGGCGCCATTCCCGCCCGGCCTGCGCATAGGGGCCGACCTGCTCCTTCTTCTTGGCGTCCACGCTGATCACCGGCTGTCCGGCAGCCAGGTGCTCCTTTGCCCGCGCGGCGATGTACCGGAACTGGGCATCCCGGTCCGGGTGCTGTTTCCCCTCGATCGTCTTGGCGTTGGCCTGCAGGCTGAACCCTTCGGCGTGCAGCAGCCGCCCGGCGGTCTGCGGGCTGCACAGGTGCCCGGCCGCAGCCAGCTCCCGGGACAGGTTCACCAGGCTCTTGGCGCTCCACCTCAGCGGCGATTCCGGATCCCCCCGGGTGGAATCCTCCACCAGGGCCAGCAGCGCCGCGGTCAGCCCGGGATCGGTCTCGGCGAGCTTCTTGCGCCCGCCGCCCGGCCGCCGGATCCGCCCCTGGGGCGCGGACTGCCCGGACTCAAGCTCCGCCGCCCCGTCCGCGACCGTCTGCCACGACGCCCCGGTCACCCTGGCCACCGCGCCGATCCCGCCGTCCCCGGCCGCCCGCGCCACCGCCCCCAGCATCAGCCGCCTGGCCTTCTCATCAACCACCGGCAACAGCAGCTCCAGCTGCGCCCCCATCAGCTCCGCAAGCTCCGCGTCAGCGCCCATGCCAGCATCCTGGCACGCGACACGCCGCAAACTCAGGTTATTTCGGCATGCCGACCAGGTGTGTGTCGGTGGACCACCGCTGTAGTTCGAGCCTGGCACGGGGGGTGAAGTCGCTGAACAGCGTTGGGTGGCTGCGGACCTGATCGACCGCCTGCGGATGGAACGGCTCATTCTCGACGCTGAACCACCGGAGCCCACCCGGCTCGGCGAAACGGGGTCGAGGTGTGACGTCAGGTTGACCTCATTAGGATTTGACTTGACGTCACTATGACGCCATGATGGTGTCATGGATTTGACGTCGTATGTCGACAACCTGCGCCGCGAGCTCGCGGTCGCCGCCGCGGCTGGCGGCGAGGACGCCCGCGCACTTGCCGAGCGGCTTACCGCACCGCTGGAGTCGGCCATCCGGCTGGCCCTGCTTGATGCGCTGTCGGCCGCGGCGGACGAGATCACCCGCGACCTTGCGCCGGGCTCGGTCGAGGTACGCCTGCGCGGGCGCGACCCCGACTTCGTCGTGACACCACCGCCGGCCGACCGAGCCTCAGAAGAGGCGCCCGCTAGCAGCCTGAGGGCCGCGCTTGCCGGCGCGGTGGAGGTCGCGATGGGCGTCCGGCAGCCCGCTCCGTCGGAGGGCGACGAGGGTAGTGGTACCTCGCGGATCACGCTGCGCCTTCCCGAGCATCTCAAGCCGCGCATCGACGAGGCGGCCGGCCGGATGGGGCTGTCGGCCAACGCCTGGCTCGTCCGCGCCGTGTCCGCGGCACTCGAACCGGACGACCGGGGCCGCCCCTCAGGTCAGGGCGGGGGCCAGCAGTTCGGGCGGCGCTACACCGGCTGGGTGCGATAGCGACACCCGCCCGCACCACCTTCGCCACCCGTCCCCGGACCGGGACACCCGTTAACACCATGAGGAGGGCATCGCCATGCCAACGTTCGACACCCCCGAGCCGATCGTCGTCACCATCGACACCACAGGCGGTCACATCCGGATCCACGCGAGCGACCGCGCCGACACGGTCGTCGAGGTACGTCCCAGCGACGAGTCGCAAGACGCCGACGTCCAGGCCGCCGGGCAAACCCAGGTCGAGTACGCCAATGGCCAGCTGCTCGTGAAGACGCCCAGGAACAAGATCCGCTCGCTCTTCGGCCGGACCGCGTCGATCGACCTGACGGTCGAGCTGCCGAGCGGCTCACGCATTGAGGCGAGGACCTGGGGAGACTTCCGCAGCGAGGGGCGCATCGGCGAGTCCACGTTCGACATCGCCGCCGGCTCCGTCCGCCTTGACCAGACTGGCAGGCTGAAGCTGCGCACCGCCGCGGGCGACGTCTCGGTTGGCCGGTCGGGCGGGCACACCGACGTGACCACCTCGACCGGCAAGATCCGGATCGGCGAGATCGACGGCACGGCGGTGATCAAGACCTCCAACGGCGACATCACCGTGGGCGAGGTGACCGGCGATGTACAGCTGAAGACAGCGAACGGTGACATCACGGTCGACCGCGCCCTGGCCGGCGTCGGCGCCAAGACCGCGTTCGGCAGCGTCCGCATCGGCGAGGTGGTGCGCGGCTCTGTTGTGCTCGAGTCTGGCTTCGGAGAGGTGGAACTCGGGGTCAGGGAGGGCACCGCCGCCTGGCTGGACGTCAGCTCACAGCACGGCAGCGTGCGCAGCGACCTGGACGCCACCGACAGCCCCGAGCAGGCCGGCGAGACCGTCGAGGTGCGCGCTCGCACCAATTACGGCGACATCGTGATCCGCCGTCCCTGACCCTCGGGCTGAACTCCATCCAACTGTGAGAGAGGGATCATGACAACCTCCCCGTCCCAGCCCGCGATCGCGGTAACCGGGCTGCGGCCGCCGGGCGGGCGGGTGGCTTATGGGCGTCTGGCGGGGAGTGAGCCGGGGGAGTGCCACCGGACCCGGGGCGGCTGCGACACTGAGCGTCGCGGCAGCAGGCTCATCGGCTCGCGGACCAGAACGTCGCGGGCAGGCTTCCGCTCGACGCGCGCGATCACCGCGTCCACGGCCGCGCTGCCGAGCTCGGCAAGCGGCATCGTCACGCTGGTCACCGGGACGTCGAGGAAGGCGAGACACTCATCCTCGTCGAAGCTGACCACGGACATCTCCTCGGGCACCCCGACGCCGGAGTCGCGCAGTGCCGCCATCACCCCGAAGAGCTGGTTGAGGCTGCCGACACCGCACGCGGTGGGCAGGGCGCCGCGGCGCAGCATGCGCGCCGTGGCTCTCCAGCCGCCCTCCTCGGTGGCCGCGGCGTGCCGGACGGTCAGCCGGATCCCCCGCGCGGCGCAGATCCGCCGCGCCGCGCTCACCCGGCGGTGCACGGTGTCCACCTCGGGCGGCCCGTCGATGAGCGCGACGCTGCGATGGCCGAGCCCTGCCACGCAGTCAAGGAACAGCCTGACCGCGCCCGGCTCGTCCATCACCACGTCGTTGCCCCGGTCCGGTCCCCGGCGGTTCACGTAGACATGCGGGACCGCGGGCACACCTCCGGCATGCGCGGGGATTCGCAGCGCGGTGGCCAGCAGCAGGCCGTCCGCGCGGCTCTCCTCGACCAGGTAGCGGTAGCTGCCTGGAGGCTCCGGGGCGTCGGCGGGCTCCTCCATGATCATGACGACGTAGCCGCGCTCGCCTGCCCGCTGCAGGGCGCTGCGCTGCAGCCTGACCCAGATCGGGTTGCGCAGCAGCGGGACGACGAGCGCCAGGGCTCCGGTGCGGCGTCGCTTGAGCGCCCGGGCCAGCGCGTTGGGCCGGTATCCCTGCTGCCGTGCCGTGCTCAGGATCCGCTCGTAGATCTCGGGGCGGACCGACTGCGCGGGGTCGCCGTTGAGTACCCGGGACACGGTCGAGACATGGACTCCGACCGCCTCGGCAATGTCGATCAGGCGGGACGCGCGGCGCTGGCTGCCCGCCGTGCCCGTCGCCGCGGTCCTTGCCGCTGCCCTTGCCGGGGCGGGCGCCGGAAGCTCGTCCCCTGTCCCGCCTGCGTCCTCGGACAAACTGAGACTCACCTGGTATCGGGTAACGCGAAGTGGCAGGCCGCCAGGTGCCCCGGGTCGCCAGCGGAGGCAGTCAGGGCCGGGTCCTCCTGCTCACACCGCGGCTGCGCCATCGGGCACCGGGTGCGGAACCGGCACCCGGCCGGGATCCGCAGCGGGCTCGGCGGGTCACCGGCAATGGCGGGCGCCGCGTCGTCCGCGGCGCTTTCGGTCAGCCTGGGGATCGCGGCGAGCAGGCCCCGGGTGTAGGGATGCCGGGGCGCGCTGAAAATCTGCTCCGTGCGTGCGACCTCGACGATGCGGCCGAGGTACATGACCGCGACCCGGTCGCACAGGTGCCGCACCACTGCCAGGTTGTGTGAGAACAGCAGCAGTGTGAGGCCGAGGTCGCCGCGCAGGTCCCGCAGCAGGTTCAGGATCGTGGCCTGCACGCTCACATCGAGCGCCGATACCGGCTCGTCGGCGACGAGGACATCGGGCCGCAGCGCGAGCGCCCGCGCTATCGCCACCCGCTGCCGCTGGCCGCCTGAGAACTGGCGCGGGTAGGCGGACAGGTCCGCCTCGCCGAGCCCGACCAGCGTGAGCAGCTCCGTGCTTGAAGCCCTCACCTGGCTTCTGGGCACCACATGATGCACCCGCAGCAGCTCGCGCAGCATCCCGCCCACGGTCAGCCGCGGGTTCAGCGAGGAGTACGGGTCCTGGAAGACCATCTGGATGCGGCGCCGGTCCGCGCGCGAGCGGCTGGCCGGAAGCCCCCTGCCGTCGAAGCGGATCTCGCCGCGGTCGACACGGAGCAGTCCGGCAAGAGCCAGGGCGAGCGTGGACTTACCGGATCCGGACTCGCCGACGAGGGCGAGCGCATCCCCGCGCCCGATCTCCAGATCGACACCGTCGACCGCACGCAGCAGCCGTTCCTCATGACGGATACGGGCCGTGAGCCGCGAGCCGACAGGGAACGACACCGAGACTCCGCTGGCCGACAGCAGCGGCTCGTCCGAGACGAGCGCTGCGGGGCCGGGTGCCGCGGGGCCGGTCGGGACGGCCGTCATGGCCGGGCCCGATCTGCCGCGACGGCGTCCAGGCATCGTTCGTCATGCAGGCACGCCGTCGCCCGTCCGCCTGGCAGCAGCCGCAGCGGCGTCTCGCTCACCCGGCAGTCGTCCTCGGCGAAGTCGCACCGCGGGTGGAACCGGCAGCCGGGCGGCGGGCTGATCAGGCTCGGTGGCGAGCCGGGAATCGGCACCAGCGATTCCCTGACGTACTCGAAGTCCGGTGCCGAGCGGACCAGCCCGAGCGTGTACGGGTGGCGCGGATCGAGCAGGACGCCGCGGACCTCCCCGCGCTCAACGAGCTGCCCGCCGTACATGACGGCGATGTGCTGGCAGACCTGGGCGACCACGGGCAGGTCGTGAGTGACGAACACCAGGCTGACACCGGACTCGCTGCACAGCCGCGTCAGCAGGCGCAGGATCTGGTCCTGGATGGTGACGTCAAGCGCGGTGGTCGGCTCGTCGCAGAGGATGATCTCCGGGTCGCAGGACAGTGCGATCGCGATCATCACCCGCTGCCGCATGCCGCCGGAGAACTCGTGCGGGTAGGCACGGAACCGTCGTTCCGGGTCGGGGATGCCCACCCGGCGCATCAGTTCAAGCGCTCGCCCGGCGGCCCGGGCCCGGCTGTAGCCGAGGTGTACCTCCGGTCCCTCGGCGATCTGCCGGCCGACGCGCATCACCGGGTTGAGCGCACTCATCGGCTCCTGGAAGATCATTGATATCTTCGGGCCCCGTAGGCGGTTGAAGGCGGGACTGCTCAGCTTCACCACGTCGACGCCGTCCAGCAGGATCTGCCCGGACGTGACGCGCGCCTCGGCCGGCAGCACGCCGAGGATCGCGCGCAGTGTCATGCTCTTGCCGGACCCGGACTCTCCCACCAGGCCGAGCGCCCCGCCCCTCGGTACCTCGAAGGACACGCCGTCGACGGCCCGGACGATGCCGCGGCGGCTCGCGATCTGCACATGCAGGTCGCGGACTTCAAGGACCGGCTCGCTCATCACTGGTATCACTGGCATCACTGGCCCGGCCTGAGCAGGTCCGCCAGGCCATCGCCGACCAGCGACAGCCCTAGTCCCACGATGACGACGACCAGGCCCGGGATGGTGGTCAGCTGCCAGTGGGTGGACAGGAAGTTCTGGCCGTCATTGATCATGGACCCAAGATCCGCCGTCGGCGGCGGGATGCCAAGGCCGAGATAGCCGAGCGTCACGATCGCCAGGATGTCCTGGACGATATCGGACATCGCATAGGTGAACGCCTGGGTGATGACGTTGGGAAGCAGGTGGCGGCCCATGATGCGCAGGCTGGACAGGCCACCCGCCCGCGCGGCGACCACGTAGTCCTGCCGTTTGGCCACCAGGATCTCGCCGCGGATGATCCGCGCATAGGCGACCCAGCCCACGGCCGTGATCGCGACGTAGATGCTGTGCTCGCCCTGGCCGAGCACGAAGACCAGGGCGATGACCAGCACGTAGAACGGGAACGCGACCACGATGTCGACCAGCCGCATGATGACCGCGTCGACCCAGCCACCGAAGTAGCCGGCCAGGGAGCCGAGGAAGGTGCCGAGGCAGAACGGGAAGAGTACCGCGATGAACGCGATCCGCAGATCCAGCCTGAGACCATAGAGCAACCGGGTAAAGGTGTCGCGCCCCAGCTGGTCGGTGCCGAGCAGGTGGTGGGCGCCCGGCCCGAGCAGCGACGCATTGAGATCCTGGGCAATGGGGCTGTACGAGGTCAGCAGCGGCGCGGCAGCGGCCATGCCGACGATGACACCGAGGATCACGATTCCGGCCATCAGCGCGGGCTGCCGGTACCACCGGCGGGCCTGGCGGCGCTGCGCCCGCCCCGCGAGCGCCGGCGCTCCGGCGGCCGGCCCCGGGCCGGACTGGACACCGATCGCGCTCACCGGCTGAACCGGACTCTTGGATCCAGCGCCGCGTAGGCCAGGTCCGCCAGCAGGTTGATGAGAATCACCATGACGGCGAACACGAGCGTGACACCCTGCACGACCGGGAAGTCCCGCTGGAAGATCGAATTGATCATCAGCTGGCCGACCCCGGGGATCGCGAAGACGTCCTCGATGATCACGGTAGTGCCGATCAGGAAGCCGATGTTGATGGCGAGAACCGTGACGGCGGGGATGACAGCGTTGCGCAGCACGTGCCGGAGGAACAGCCGCCGCGCGGGAATTCCCTTGGACCTGGCCGTGGTGATGTAGTCGGCGCCGAGGACGCTGAGCATGCTGGCCCGCAGGCTCCGGATCACGACCGGCGCAAGCGCGATCGCGACGGTCAGGCTCGGCAGGAACATCGAGCGCAGGTGACCGCTGAAGCCTGACCCGTACCCGCTGACCGGGAACACCCGGAAGGTGATGGCGAACGCGTAGATCAGGATGAACCCCAGCCAGAACTGGGGCATGCCCAGGCCGACTAGGGGGACGGCCCGGACCACGTGGTCACGGAACCCGTCCCGGCGGCTTGCCGCGGCCACCGCGAGCGGCACGCTGATCGCCGCCGCGAGCACGGCCGCGTAAATGATCAGCCAGAGGGTGGGTGCCAGGTGGCTCACGATCAGGCTGGACGTGGAGACGCCGTAGTACAGGCTCTGGCCGAGGTTGCCATGCACCAGCCGGTCAAGGAAGAGCCAGTACTGGCTGGGCAGCGGCCGGTTCAGGCCCCACTCCTGGTGCAGGATGGCCACCGCGCGCGGAGTCGCGTGGATGCCGAGGATGCTCGCCGCCGGGTCGCCGGGGATCAGGTGAACCATGATGAAGACGATGAAGGTCACGCCGATGGCCACCGGCACGAGCTGCAGCAGCCGCTGTGCCACGAACCCCATCCGTCCCACGTGCCCTCACCTTCCGTGCGCGCCCGAGGGTTACCTGCTCAGCCAGACGTTCTCCAGGTGGTAGTTGCCGAGCGGGGTGACGAAGAAGCCACGCACGCTGGACGTGGTGGCATAGGCATAGGGCGAGTAATAGAGGAACGCCATGAACGCGTCGCTCGCCGACTGTGCCTGGATCTGGTTGTAGAGCGACTGCCTGGCCGACGTCGCCAGGGTCTGCTCCGCGTCGTGCGTGTCCTTGACGACGGTGGCGTTGTCGTAGGCGGTGAAGAAGGACCTGGCCCCCGAGGTCGGGTCAACGGCAAAGGTGGCGAGCTCATCCGGGTCGGGAATGTCCATGGTCCAGTAGGTCAGGGTCATGTCGTACTTGAGGCTCTGCTGGTCCGTGTTCACCGTGTTCGGGTCCAGCGTCTGGATGTTCAGCTTGATACCGAGCGGCTTGAGCTCGGATTGCAGCACCGTCGCGATGGTCGCGTCGTCCGAATAGCCCGAGGGCACCAGGATCGTCGCGGCGAACCCGTGCGGCACGCTGGACTTGGCCATCTCCTGTTTCGCGGCGGCCAGGTCGTACTGGAGCCCCTGGGTGGCCTGCTGGTAGTAGGGCACCTGCGGCGGGAAGAGGGAGTTCGCCGGCCTGCCGTTCCCGAACAGCACTGCCCGCACCAGCGCGGCCCGGTTGACGGCCAGTGATATCGCCCGGCGGACGTGCACATCCTGGAGCGGCTTGCGCAGCTCGTTGAAGGAGAAGTAGTCGGTCCGGGTCGAGTTGAACAAGCTCATCGTGACGCTCGGCGTGGTCTTCAGGCTGCTCACCGTCGACCAGGCGGGGAACTCGTCCACCTGGGCCTGGCCGCCCTTGAGCTGCAGTTCCCTGGTGTTGTCGCTGGGCACGTCGGTCCAGGTCACGCTGTTGAGGTACGGCTTGCCCTGCTGCCAGTAGTAGGGATTGCGCAGCAGCTTTAGCGCCGAGCCCTTGTGCCAGTAATCCCACTTGAACGGCCCGGTGCCGATGGGGTCCTGGTAGAACTGGGTCTCCGTCTCGCCGCCGTAGTTGGCGGGCACGATCGCGTTGGAGAACAGCGACAGGTCGGCGAGCAGCGGCGCCCACGGGTACGTGAGCGTAACCACGACCGTGGCTGGCGAGGGATCGGCGACGGACTTGATGGCCGTGTCGATATAGCCCCAGCCTTTCGCGGCCGCGCGCGAGGCGTCGATGGAGAACTTCACGTCCGCCGATGTCATCGTCTTGCCATTGGAGAACTTCACGCCGGGCCGCAGCGTGAATGTGTAGGTCTTCTTGTCAGCCGAGACCTTGTAGCTGGTCGCGAGCCATGGCGTGACGCTCTTGCCGTCCGCGGTCACGGTATACAGCGGCTGCATGATCTGCTCGAAGATCCAGATCGACTCGTTGTCGAACACGGTGGTGTTGTTCATCGACTGCGAGTCGGCGCTGCGGGCGATGACGAGGTCGCCGCCGCGGGCCGCCGTTCCGCCCGGCGCCGGCGTGCTCGTGCCCGACCCCGACCCGCAGCCGGCCAGGACTGCCAGCGCGCTGCCCGCGATCAGGGCCTTCGCCGCGGTGGTTCGGTGTGTCACGGAAGCTCCCTGTGGTGTCCGGCGGCTGCGGGACGGCCGCGGGCGGCGGTGGGGTAGTGCCGGCGAGCAGGCAAACATTTCATATCTAACGGGCTCCGCAGCGGTGACGGCTTCGTGGAACGCTTCGTCCGGCAGGCAGGCAAAACAAACCTTTGTCCAAGCCAAGATGCGGGCAAACCGGCAGGTTGTAAATAGCGGCCGGAGTCTGGACCAAGGGTTTTACAGCGTTGTAACGCGCCGCGTCGTCCGGCCGGCGTTTCACCCCCCCGCGGCGCGCCGGGCGGCGAGGGGGTGTCCGGCGGCCGAACCGGTGCGATCCGCGTATTCACCCGCACCTGGCCGGTGCGATCCGCGTATTCATCCGGTTGGGGGCGGTGGGGTAAGGGCGGCCGTGCGGCGCCGGGCCAGGCACAATGGGCCCGATGCGCATCCGGATGGCCAGCGTCGCGGAACTGCCGATCCTGCGGGACATCGAACGGGCCGCCGGGCTCTGTTTCCGCGACGTTGGCATGCCGGAGATCGCCGAGGACGAGCCCCCGGCGCTGGACGAGCTCGCCCGGTACCAGCACGCGGGCCGGGCCTGGGTCGCGGCCGGCCAGGCTGACCAGCCCATCGCGTACCTGATCGCGGACCTGGTCGACGGGAACGTCCACATCGAGCAGGTGTCGGTACATCCAGGTAGCGCGCGGGCCGGCGTGGGACGCCGCCTGATCGAACGGCTGGCACGCGAGGCATCAGGCGACAGCATTCCGGCCCTGACCCTCACCACGTTCGCCAATGTGCCGTGGAACGCGCCCTACTACCTGCGCTGCGGATTCCGGATCCTGGACGCGGGGGAGCTTACCCCCGGCCTGCGGGCCATCCGGCAGCGGGAGGCGGCCCACGGCCTGGACCGGTGGCCCCGGGTCTGCATGCGCAGGGACCTGGCCGCCGCGGGGACCTAGCCGCTCCAGGCAGCAGCGGACCGGAAGGGTTATTCAAGCCTTCATGGTGATCGTGCCAGCCCGCGCGGCCGCCCGGCCCGGCCGCCGCATCGCCGCAACTACAGCAGTGGTCCATTCACGTAGTCTGGTGTGTGTGAATGGACCACTGCTGTAGTTCGCTGCCGGCCGTGGCGAGGATCGCCAGGCCGCTGATCTTCATCAGGAACTACGTGGAATAGCCCTCCGGGTTACCCGCCGTCCGTCGGCTGACCGGGATGACCAGTTTCGGTCAATGGCCGGAACTATTTACGGCTGCGGGTTGACGGCTGCGGCGGTGAGTGGGCAACGTGTCTGCCATCGATAGCGCTTCCCCCCGGAGCTGCCATGCGCCTGGCCCGTGTTCCCATCCTCACCGCTGCGCTCGCCACTGCCGCGGCCGTAACCCTGGCCGCCCCCGCGGTCGCCGCGACTAGATCAGCCGGAGCAGCCGCCGCGGTCGCCGTGGCCGGGCGCGTGCCCGGCCACGGCGAGGTGGCGCGGCCGAGCGTCGCCTACCGGAATCTCGCGCTACCGGGCGGCCAGCACGCGCTGGTGTACTCCGACGGCCTGGCGGAGGTCTTCCAGGGGACAGGGAGCCGGGTCGAGTTCCGGTGGGTGCCGCTGCTCGATCCCTCCGGGGGCGCGACGCCTGCCGCCGGCTCCGGGGCTTCTGAGCTGCCGTCCGAGGGTGAGCTCATCGCCGACCTGGCCCGCGGCGCCCCGTCGCCCTACGCGGCGCAAGAGGTCGAGGTGGTCTACCGGGACGCGGTGCAGGCCGGCCCGAGCTTCGCGGCGTCCGCGCGGCAGCTGCGCGATCACCCCGGGCTTGTCCCCGCGTACACCGACCGCCCGGCGCTCAACGCGACGCTGGCCAGGCTGGGCGTGGACCGGGCCAGCCAGCTGTTCGCCGGGCTTGGCACGGCACGGCTCGCCGCCCTGCACAGCTCGGCCGCGGCGGCTGCCGGTCATCCGCTGCCTGACTTCGCCCGCGCGTTCATCCTGCACGTCACCGCGGCGTCGGTGCCCGCGGCCGTGGCCCGGCTGCGCGCCGAGGCGGACGTGGCATACGCGGCGCCTGACTGGACGGTGAGCACCACCCACACCCCGCCGCTTCCGCTCTCCGCCGCCGTGACGCGGGCCGCGTCAGCGCAGGCCGCGACGGCCAGCGCGGCGGCAGCCGCCGACGGCAAGGGCGCGGTACCTGCCGACGCGGCGGGCGTCCCGCAGAACTACGCCCTCACGTCAAGCGCGCAGGCCCTGCTGAACCGGCCCGGCGTCGACGCCGTGCCCGCGTACGTCAGCATCGCCAGCCGCTACCACCAGCTGCCCGGCGCGGGGGAGACGATCACCAACGTCTCCCTTGGCACCCTCGACGACGCCTCCGCCGCGGCCAGCCCGGCCAATCCGTGCAACGCCTACGCCACCGCGTACGGGCCGACGACCGAGGTGATCGGCGGCCAGCGTTACCTGGACTGGCCGTCCATGCCGCTCATCCCCGCCTACACCTCGAACGCGGCCAGCCAGCTCGACCCGGCCGGGCAGACCTGCGGCCCGGATGACCCGAGCCTGACCGAGGTCGGCCTGGACTTCTCGATGATGGCGCCGCTGCCACACAACCTGCAGCGCTCAGGCGCCACCGGCACAGGCCTGACCGACCTGCTCGGGATCGCCCCGGGCGCCAGCTACCGCCTCGTCATCCCCGGCACTCCCGGTGGCGCTATCAGTGACGTCGACGCGGCCTTCCTCGCCGCCGCACAGCAGAGCCCGCGGCCGAGCGTTATCACGGCCTCGCTGGGATTCGGTTATGACGCCTACGGCTTCTCCGCCCGCTACCTGGAAGACGACCCGGTCACCGAGGCGGTCATCGCCGCGATCACGCACTCCTACCACGTGGTCGTGTGCGTGTCCGGCGGGGACGGCCTGCGCACCGCCACCAACGCCGCCGTGCCGCCCTCGGGAGGCAGCGTCGCCACGACCGTCGTCCGGCCGGGAGGCCAGCCGGCCAGCCTGGACGACATCGGGCTCTCCGGCGTCGCGTCCGCCGACTTCGACTCCGGGGCCATCGACGTCGGTGCGACGACCCTCGATGACATCTTCGCCGCTCAGCCGCAGAATCCGGCCAACAAGGCGCTGGCCGCGCAGCACGCGTTTCCTGTGACACGCTACGACGGCTTCCGGCTGTTCGCGAGCGCCTACGGGAACCGGGTCAACCTCGCCGCCCCCGGCGACAACGTGCTGAGCTTCTCGCATGCCTTCGGCCAGCCCGCCACCGCCGTCCAGGTGAACAACGAGGGAGGCACGTCCGCGTCGGCGCCCGAGGTTGCCGCGGCGGCGGCTGTCGTCCTGCAGGTTGCCCGGCTCACCGGCGACACCGGGCTGACCGGCGATCCTGTCAGCCTGCGGCGGTTCCTTGTCCGGACGGGCACCGCCGTGCCTGAGGTGCCGCAGTCAGACACCGACAACAGCGTCGGCCCCCAGGTCGACGTGGGCAACGCCGTGGCCACCCTGCTCGCCCGCCGCGGCGACGGCCCCGCCCCGTCGGTCGCCCGGGTGGCGGTCGAGCAGCGCCAGCAGGCCAGCTCCCTGGGCGGGACGATCACGACCGCGACCAGCCCGGCCGCGCTGTCGCTGTCCGGGCGCCTGCTGAACGCGTGGATCACCATCGCACCGGACTGGGCCGGGCTGCCGGCCCGTGATGTCAGCTACAAGCTGAGGGCGCTCACCGGGCCAGGGGCCACCCTCGCCACGACGCCATGGGCGCGGCTTCAGCCTGCCCAGCTGCTCGCCGCGGCGGGACAGCCCCTGGTGTCCGCCGCCTCCCGCCAGGTCGAGCTCGAGTACTCCGCGACCGCCGGCGGGCTCGCGGTCGCCTCCGCCGCCGTGACCCTGACCTTCGGGCCCACCGACGGCACCTCGCCCAGCGCGCTCGCGCCGGTCGTGCCCGCGGTGACGCGCGGCGCGACCATCCCGGTGCGCTACGACATCAGCCAGGTCACCAGCGCGAACCACCCGGTCCTCGTGGTCTCGCAGCCCGGCCGCGTCGACCCGTCCGCGACGGGCCTGTTCTTCCGGCCCGCCTACACGGCACCGCTGACCGCCGCCACCGGCACCATCGACGTGCCGGTGTCCGCACTCGCCGGAGCCGGGATCTACGGGGTCGGCATCCAGTCCGCCCCCGGCGGCCTCGCCAGCACCAGCTACACGGCGTTCGCGTACACCCGGGTCGCGCCGGCGCGCTCCGCCCAGCCGCCGCCGCCGGAGCTGTCCTACCAGGGCTCGCCACCCGGACACTACCTCGACATCCCGTACCACGCGTCCTTCCAGGTCAGCTACGACGTGCGCGACGTCGAGGGCGCGACGGGCGCGAGCCTGGAGATCAGCGCTGCCGGGCCGACCCCCATGAACAATGAGAACCCGTTCAGCAACCCGAACGGCAGCGAGCGCGACGCCAACGGCCACGACTCCGGCTCGGTGGCGTTCATCCCGCTGCCCGGCACCCACGGCACCGTCACGGTCAGCAGCGGATCACTGGGCGTGTACGCGACCATGAACCACGTCGCCAGGGTGCTTCCCACCCGTTCCGGCGTGGCGGCCGGCGAGGCCAGCGGCGTCAGCTCGCTGACCATGGACGGGGTGAAACCGGCCGACGGGGGCATCCTCAGCAGCGGCTACGGCATCAACGCCAGCGGCACGGACGGCTTCCTCACCTCCGGCCAGGTCACCGCGTCCGGCCAGCAGCTCGGCTCGGTCGAAACCTTCGACCAGTCGTCGGGCGCCGTCACCTCGACGGTCGTGTCGTCGCCGGACGCCTACGGCACCCCCTCCGGCGGCTGCCCCGGCCTCTTCCACGGCGACACCGGCCTGTATGAGGACAGCTCCGCCACGGCCAGCACCTACGACGTGCTCAGCCCCGTCTCGGCCGGCACGGCGGGCGGCCAGTGGACCCTGCCAAGCCAGGACCTGGACGGGGTCGTCTGCCCCGCCGCCAACCAGGCCACGGACGACACGGCCGTGCTCACAGGCAGCGGCGGCCCGGCGGCCACCTACCGGGTGCTGACCAGCAATGTCGCCAGGAACACCGTCGGCACGGCGGACAGCATCGCCCCCGCGCTGACGTCCCTGGGCTTCCCGATCGCCGGCGGGTTCGGCCAGGACACCGCGACCGGCGTCGCCGTCGTCGGTATCGGCGATTTCGCCAACTTCAGCGCCGCGCCGTCCATCGTTACGGTGAACCTGCGCACCGGCGCGCTGCAGTCGCTCACCGGAGTGACCGCCGGGCCGGCCGAGGGACTCGCGGTCGACTCGGCCACCGGCCTGGCGGCCAGCGGGTCCCTGATCAGCCCCGGCTTCGGCATCTACGATCTCACCCGGCAGGCCGGGACGCTGGCAACGCTCAATGGCGGGATCTACGAGCACCCGGCGGTGGACACCACCCACTCCGAGTTCGCGGTCCAGGAGGCCGGCCCGCCCGACCTCTACGGTTCGACGCCGAACAACAACGCCCTGTCGAGCGTGGTCGTCACCGACGAACACGGAACCGTCGTCCAGCGCATCGAGAAGTTCAACTTCTTCAACATCTTCCTGCTTGATATCGGCGACTACCTGCAGCTCAACCCGGCAACCCGGACGGCCTACACACTCGGCCCAGGTGGCACCCAGCTGCACCCCTTCTCCTACTGATTCCGCGGCGCAACCTCGGCGCATCCCGGCAGCGGAGTCCGCAGGGCCCGGGAGCGCCACCCCGCTACCGTTCGGTATAAAGCGAGGAAATGCCCGTGGTGCGAAGCAGCTTCGTGGCTGGGCGGGCGGTCGCCCTATGGGCGTCTGGCGGGGAGCGGGCCGACTGACGGCCAGCGGGCCAGCAGCCGGTCCCGCATCAGGGAGCTGACCTGGCCAAGGCCGCTGAGCTTGTCCGATGCGGCGGCCATGGCCGCGACAACCCCGAGCCTGTGCGCCAGCCGCTGGCGGGCTGTCGCGGTGCCCCAGCTCCAGTCCTGGCTTGTCATCCGGGACAGGTGATCCGCCGAGCCGCGGAATGCCCGTTCGACCAGGGCGTCGCCGCGGATGAGCCAGCCCGCGCATGCGTCAGTCAGGTCGCTGGTCACCTCGCGGCCTGGAGCGGTGACCGACGTTTTCCAGTAGGCGGCCTCAGCCTCGGCCCGCAGTCCAGGCGGTACCGCGGTGGCGCACCAGCAGGTCGGGAAGCCGATGCGCAGGTACGCGAGTTCGACAAGCCCGTTTCCGAGCGATGCCTGCTCAAAGTCCACGAAACGGACGCCGTCGCCGGTGTGCAGGTCATTGTCCGGGCACGGATCGCCGTGCAGCAGAGAATGGTGCCCGGCGGGGCCGAGGCGGCCGAGCAGCGCCCCGAGCTCGCCAGGGACCCGGGGCGGCACCGGGGCGCCGAGCGCCCCCGCCAGGGCAAGGAACGCGTCCGCGTCGGCAGCCGTCGGGGCGGACCACGGGGGAACCGCACCCGCGTCTGCCGGACCCGTGACCGCGTGCAGCCGGGCGAGCGCCACGGCGTACTCCACCACCCAGTCGGCTGCTGGCGCGCGGCCGGCCACGAATTCGAGAACGAGCACCCGTGCGCGCGGGTCGGTTCCGAGCACCGCGGGCGCCAGCGGGGGGCGGGCCCGTGCCGCGAGCCGCAGCGCCGCCACCTCGCGGCCGTACCGCGCGTCTGCGTCCTCGCCGCCGGCTACCTGCTTCACTACGGCTGGTGCCCCGCCAAGTTCCAGGCGCCACACACGCGATCGGGGACTACTGGCCAGGCGGCGTATCCGCCTGGGCTGTCCCAGTTCGGCCCGCAAGGCATCGCTCAGCGGCACACGCAGCCCCATGAATCCCAAACGTAGCTGTCCCTGCGGGGCCTCCCGCGATGTGGCCCTGCCTGTTCCCCCGGATGGCAGCTGAACGAGGGTGAGGCGCAGGATTTTGCCGAACGGGAGTGTGGTGGCGCCCCTGGGAACGGGCCGCCTCGTTCATGAACGGTATTTCGCGGCGTGGCGGCGGGCTGTACGGGCCGGTCGTCGCCTGCGGCTAGGGTGCGCAGCGTGGAGATCGTCACGGTGGAGGGACCGGCGCGGGTTGTTATCGATAGTCCTGGGCGGCCGTCCGGGTCCGGCGGTGGTGATCCCCTGTTCCTTTTCGCGCTCACTCATGGCGCGGGCGGCGGCGTCGAGGCGCCCGATGTGCTCGCGGCGCGTGACGCGGGGCTCCGGCTCGGCGGAGCGGTCGCACGTATCACCCAGCCCTACCGGGTGAGGGGCGGCCGTGCTCCGGGCTCGGCTGACCGCCAGGATGCCGCGTGGGTGGAGATCATCGCCACTCTGCGCCGCCAGTTGGGCCGCCAGTTGGGCCGCCAGCCTGGTCGGCAGCTTGATGGCATCCCGCTCGTCCAGGGCGGTCGCAGCAATGGTGCGCGCGTGGCCTGCCGCACCGCCAGGTCGGTGGGAGCGCGGGCCGTGATAGCCCTGGCGTTCCCGCTGCGCCCTCCCGCGCACCCGGAGCGCTCACGCGAAGCGGAACTATGGGAGACCGGTGCCGAGGTGCTGGTAGTAAACGGGGACCGGGACCCCTTCGGGGTGCCGAGTGAAGCGCAAGGAGTCCGTGTCACCGTGCTGGCGGGGGAATCGCATGCGCTGTCAAAGAAACCGGAAGCCGTAGCAGACGCCGTGGCGTCCTGGCTACGTACGGTGCTGAACCTGTCCTTGTCCCCGAACGACGAAGAAACCCCGTAGTCAGTGCCCAGGAGCCGTTCGCCCTGCGCGGCCCCTGGCCGCAGGCACCGGGCCGCCTTAGGCGGCGGGTGCCTGACTTCCCTGGGCCGCAGGCGGCTCAGGGGTGAAAATTACTGGCTGGTGGAATGCTGGTTGCTGGAATGATAGGTCGGTCGGCCGGTGCGGTGCGATCGTGTCGCCACTCGGGAGTAGTTCCCCGGTGTCTTCGAAGATCACGATGCCATTGCAGAGCAGGCTCCAGCCCTGATCTGGGTGGCTGACTAGCGTACGGGCCGCCTCACGGTCCTGCGCTGTCGCGTCTGGACACGCTGGCGTGTGCGGGCACATCTCAGTGCCTCCTGTTTCGTTCATCGTTGTGGTCTTGATCACAAGCTTACTGTGCCGGGTGAGACGCACGTCGCAACATGGCCGATCGTGACTGTTTCCCGGCTGCTAGTTGTAGCTTTCCCCGTTGGTATTGAGTATTGCTTTGCTATTCCTTGTGACGAGCCTGGCTCGCCGGTGGTTCACCCCCTGCCCCGCGGACACTTCCGCACTCGTCCGGTGCCCCTCCGACGCTCCCCGCAGCCTGAGTGGCCTAGACCAGCTGGAGTGGCCTAGACCAATGTAGCTCCCTGCGCATAACGGGCGGAAGAGGACATGACAAATAACCGGTGTCGTATACGTGACAATCTCATCACTACTGCTGCCGCCGGGTGCCGGGGAAACCACGCCGCGTCAGCGGGCCGGGAGCCAGGGAAGAGCGGCGGGCTGCGGGCGGACGCGTCAGGGGACGAGCGCTGGCGGGATCCGCGGGATACCGGTCAGCCGGTGGCTCTCGCGGAGCGTCAGCAGCCGCTCCGCCTCCGCCGCCCAGGCATGGACGGCCGTCGTCGCCTTGGCCTTGCGCCGGTAGATCCAGTCGTCGTACCCTCGCGGCCCGATCTCCGCGCGCTCGGCGGCGTACGCGGCCCGCATCGCGGTGGTCAGCGCGTCGTCCAGGCCCAGGGCGAGCCTGCGGCGCTCCGGCAGCGGGGCGGCGCTCACCTGCGCTTGCCGCAGCGCCTGCTCGGCCTCGCGGGCCTCTTCGAGCAGCTCGGGAAACCGCTCGGCCACCACTGCGTCCGCCGCGTGCTGCGCCGCTGCCTCGCGGCTGACCGGGTGGCGACCCTCGAACATGCGTCTCTCCCTGCGGCAAGCGTGTCGTCAAGCGTGGGCCTAAGGCTACGCCCGTCAGCGGGCGCCGGGCTCGTCAGCGGGCGAGCAAGTGCCACCCGAGCCACCACCAGGCGAGCAGGACCAGGATCCGGCCGATCCTCGGCCGCATGAGATAGCCGAAGCACTGGCCGATGGTAGGGATCCCTGACCGCTCCCGCCTGGCCAGGATCTCCAGGAGGGTCAGTGCGACGACGGTGCCGGCGAAGCCGGAAATGGTGATGACGCGGGTAAGCATGACCTGATCACCGCCGGACCAGCCCCCAGCCGAGCAGCAGCCAGCCGAGGAACGCGGCGCTCCTGACCGCGTGCGGCTGCAGGACAGGGCCGACGACGAGGCTCAGCGTCGGATGCCACGGCCTGGAGCCGGACTGATAGCTAGCGGCCTCCCATTCGAAGAGGGCGATGAGGCAGATCGCCCAGTAGGAAACGCCGGTGATGTCGAGCCTGGCTGGCGCGGGGATGCGTTCAGGCGGCCAGCGGCAGGCGATGGCACCGAGGACCACGCCGGGAACGAGGACGCTGACCAGGGCCGTCAGGCTGAACGGCGCGGCGGCGCCCGCTATCCATGAGCAGCTGGCGAGAGCGGCGCCGGTCAGCGTCCGCCGGACCAGGCGCCCCCGCTGACGTGGAAGATCTCCGCCGGAGCGGGGGAGGGGTTCAGTCGTCATGTGTGCTCCCCGATCAGGATCTCACCGCCGTCTCACGGTCAGGAAGGCAGCGCACGGGAAGGGAGGGCCTGGCCCATCCGGCCTCGAGCGCGGACCTGATGGCGACCGTCACGGCTTCGGGATCCCTGCTGATCTGCCGGGGCGTGAAATGCAGCACGACGATGCCGTGCCCGGCCATGCGCGTGTCGCGGGCGAGTGACTGCTCCCACTCGTCGGCCGACAGATGCCAGTCGCGAGACTCCACGGCGGCTGCCACGCCCGCGTCTGGCCACCAGCAGGCGGCGACGGCGATCGGGCTGTCACCGGCATACAGGTGCGCGCTGAACCTGGGCATCGGCAGCCGCGCGCGCCTCAGCAGGCCGCGCAGTTCTCCCTCGGGTGCCGAGCGGATACCATCGGCCACCTCGGTCAGGACCTCGCGCAGCCGGGCCGAGCCCCTGACGGGCCCCTCCTCTAGTTCCTCGATGAGATCCGCGAGCGGGCACCGCCCGCTCTGCACGGCATCGGCCACGATGGTCCGGACCTCGTCGATGCCGGTGAGCCCGCGCACGGCATCGGCGACCGCCCTTGCGGTGTGCACATAGCCGATCTCGCCGTGGAAGAACAGCTGGTCAGGCATCCGCCGGGTCCGGAGCACGCGGACAAAGGCGGTGCTCCGCGGCCGCCTGGTGCTCGGCACGAGCACATCGACGACGTCCGCGGGCGGCGCGCACAGCTCATGCCTGCGCAGCGCCGCCGGGCCGGTGAGCGCGCTGCCGGGGCCGGCGTGCAGCAGTGCTGCCATATCGCGCTGGTCGGTCGTCGGCACGCCGGTGACCGCGAGGTAGACCCCGGGGAGCAGTCGCTGCCACGGGCCGCCCGGCCGGATCCGGTGCCTGAGCGCCTCCTTGGTCATCATGCCACCGTCGATTGCCTGCCACCGTGCGATGACGGACGCCTGCGCGCGCAGCGTGTCCGCCAGGGTCGGCAGGCCCGCTACCCTGGCTGGCTGCCTGGCCGCCGCGGGCACTGGCTCGTCCAACTTCCGTACCCCCTGTATTCCCGTGAGAAAAGAAACCCGTTCGCAGGTTAATGCTCGGTTAATGTCGCGTATCAGGCACCTGCTGCACATTATCAAGATCAATAGTGCTTTGCGTGCCCGGCCGCACCCGTGCCCCGGGGTCGGCCGGGGCCCGCGCGTGCTGGCAGGTGCGTCGGTGTGGCAGCGCTGTACCTATGGCTAAAGCGCTGCCACATTGACGCACTTCAACGTGCTTTGGTTGCTCCTGGGGCGGGATGCGCGGGCGCGGACGGCGCGGTCGGCGGCATTGTCCGCGGTCACCGGGACGTCAGGCGAGGCTGGCCACCCAGCTCGCATGCAGCGCGGCGTACTCTCCGTCGCCGGACAGCAGCCTGCCCGGCGGCCCGTCTTCCACGATCCGCCCGCCGTCGAGCACGAGCACCCGGTCGGCGATCTCGACCGTAGACAGCCGGTGCGCGATGATCATGGCGGTGCGCCCGGCCAGGATCGTCCGCAGCGCGCGCTGCACAAGCCGCTCGCCCGGGATGTCGAGGAGCGAGGTTGCCTCGTCGAGCACGAGCACGGCCGGCGCGGCGAGGAACGCCCGCGCGAACGAGATGAGCTGGCGCTGGCCGGCCGAGAGCCTGCCGCCCCGTTTGCCCACGTCCGCGTCGTACCCGCCGGGCAGCGCGGCGATGAAGTCGTGGGCGCCGATGGACCGGGCGGCTTCCTCGACCTGATCACGTGACGCCCCGGGAAGGCCGAGCTCGATGTTCGCCGCGACGGAGCCGCTGAAAAGGAAGTTCTCCTGCGTGATCATGACGATCTCGCGTCGCAGCGCCTCCTCGGAAAGATCGCGAAGATCCACCTGGTCGACCAGGATCCGCCCGTCATCCGGATCGTAGAAGCGCGCGAGCAGCCGTGCGATGGTCGTCTTTCCCGCGCCGGTCGCCCCGACGAGCGCGAGCGTCTGGCCAGCCGGGATCGCCAGGTCGAGCGCCGGAAGCACCGGGCGGTCGCGGTAGCCGAACCTTACCGACTCGAAGCGCACGCCCCTGCCGCCCGCCCTCTGCCCAGGCTGGACAGGGACGCGTGGCTCGGGCACCGCCGGCTCTTCGTCGAGCACACCGGAGAGCTTCTCGAGCGCCGCGGCGGCGGACTGGAACGAGTTGTAGAACTGGGACACGTCCTGCAGCGGATCGAAGAACCGCCGCAGGTAGAGCAGGAACGTGGCGAGCACGCCCACCCTGATGTCGCCGTCGATCACGCGCAGGCCGCCGTAGAGCAGGACAACGCCGGTGGCGACGTTGCCGACGAGAGTGATGCCCGGGGCGTAGATCGCTACCAGGCGCGATGCGCGCAGGGTCGCGTCCGCGTAGTCGTGGGTCAGCTCGCCAAAGATCTCCTCGTTCCGTTCCTCCCTGCGAAACGCCTGCACCGCGCGGATCCCGCCGAACGTCTCGACGAAGTGCACGATGACCATGGCGATCGCCTCCCGTGTGCGCCGGTAGGCGGCGGCGGACTCACGCCGGAACCATCCGGTCAGCCACGCGAGCGGGCCGAAGCCGGCCAGCACGACGAGCGCGAGCGGCCAGTCGAGCAGCAGCATCCCCGTGCCCACGAGCAGCAGCGTGAGGACGGCCGACACCAGCGAGTCGAGCCCGTCGTCGAACAGCTCGGAGATCGAGTCGATGTCGGAGGTCTGCCTGGAGATGACCCGGCCGGAGGTGTAGCGCTCGTGGAACGCCACCGGCAGCCGCTGGAAGTGCGCGAACAGGCGGCGGCGCAGCTCGAGCACGACTCCCTCGCCGGCCCGGCCCATCGCGGAGATGTAGGCGCGCGTCGCGACCGCCTGTACGACGACGGTCCCGCCGAACGCGCCGACGATGATGAGCAGCGGCCTGGCATCCCCCGAACGGGACAGCGGCGGGATGCCCCGGTCGATACCGATCCCGATCAGCCAGGGTCCGGCCAGGGCGGCCAGGCTGGCTACGACGATCAGTGCCAGGATCGCCGCCACGGCATGCCGGTGCGGCCTGAGCAGGTCGCCGAGCAGCCGCCGGCTCCGCTTCCGCAGCAGCGCGGCGAGGCCCGCGCTGACCTCGTCGGCGTTCTCCGCGGCGATTCCCCGCCAGGATTCCGTGCTCATGCGCTCACCTCCGCATCCTCGTCCTCCGCATCCTCACCGGGCGCGCCCTGACCGAGCGCGCCTTCGTCGGCCGCCGCGCTCATCAGGGCGCGGTAACGGGGCTCGGCTCCGAGCAGCTCCCTGTGCGTGCCCACGGCGGCGATCACGCCGTCGGCGAGCAGGGCGACCCTGTCGGCGAGCATGACCGTGGATGGCCGGTGCGCGACGACCAGTGCCGTGGTGCCGGCCAGCACCTCGCCGAGTGCGCGGGTGACCCTGGCCTCGGTGTGCACGTCGAGCGCGGACAGCGGGTCGTCGAGGAGCAGCACCGTGGGCCTGGCCAGGATGGCGCGGGCGAGCGCGACCCGCTGCCGCTGGCCGCCGGACAGGGACATGCCCTGTTCCCCGATCCGCGTGTCGAGCCCCCAGGGCAGGTCGTGCACGAAGTCGGCCTGCGCGGCCGCGAGTGCCGTCTCGATAGCGGCCTCGTCCGCGCCGAGCGCGCCGTAGCTGACGTTCTCCCGCACGCTCGCGGAGAACAGCGTGGGATCCTCGAACGCGCAGCCCACCTGGGTGCGCAGCAGGGCGAGCGGCAGGTCGCGGATGTCGGCGCCGTCCAGCCGGATCGAGCCCTCGGTCACGTCGGCGAGCCTGGGCACGAGCTGGAGCAGCGTGGTCTTGCCCGAGCCTGTCGCGCCAGCGAGGACGAGCGTCTGGCCGGGCTCGAGCTCGAGCGCGATGTCGCGCAGTACCGGCCGCTGCGCACCCGGATACCGGAATGCGACGTGGTCGAACACAAGCCTCCCCTGCCCGGGCGCCCGTGATTTTAGATGTCTAACGGGCTTCGCAGTAATGGCGGCCTCGCCAGCGTCCGCCTCGTCGGTGGCGGGGTCGGTGATCGTCGGCTGCGTGTCGAGTATCTCGAGCACCCGCTGCGCGGCGGTGGCGGCTTCCTGGCCGGCGGCGAGGATGTACCCCATGGCCTCGATGGGCCAGACCAGCTGCAGGGTCAGCGTGATGAACGCGACGAGGCCGCCGAGCGTCAGCTCGTGCCTGCTGACCGCGATAGCGCCGAGCAGCAGGACGAGCCCGATGACGGTGTTCGGGATCAGGTCGAGGACCGACCAGAACGTGCCGCGCAGCCGGGCCTTGTCCACCTGGGTCCGGTACACCGCGGCCGCCTGGGCGCCATGCCGTGCGGCGGCTTCCCTGCGCCGGCCGAGCGCCTTGAGCACCCGGATCCCTGTCGTGGCCTCCTCGATGAACGTCGCCAGGTCGCCCTGCTGGTCCTGGGCCCGGCGGGCCAGTATCCGGTAGCGCCGCTCGAACCGCGTGCAGACCACCGTGACGGGCACGAAGACGCAGCCGGTCAGCGCGCCGAGCCACCAGTTGAGCCGGAGCAGCAGCACCACGACCATGACGAACGTGATCACGTTGGTGATGAGGAAGACGATGCCAAAGCCGGCGAACCGCCGGATCGAGCCCAGGTCGGTGGTCGCCCTCGACAGCAGCTGGCCAGACTGCCAGGCGTCGTGGAACGCGACCTGCAGGCGCTGCAGGTGCGCGTACAGGTCGTCGCGGATGGATTTCTCCATGTCCGTCACGGCGCGGGACTGCACCCAGCGCCTGATGAGGTTGAGCGCCGCCTCCGCCGCGCCGAGCCCGACCGCGGCGAGCCCGAGCGGCAGCAGCAGCCCGCGCCGGTGGTGCGCGATCGCGCCGTCGATGACCGACTTGGTCAGCAGCGGGATGGCGATCTCGGCACCGACGGCGCCGAGCGCCGCGGCGAGCATGGCGCTGAGCTGCCACACATACGCCCGCAGATAGACCCTGAGCCGCCACAGCGCCGCGAACGGACTTCCCTGGATCTGCGGGGGGGGCCGGGCCATCGGGGTACGGGGTGTCCCCGGGAGGCGCTGTGCCCCCCCGGGAAGGTATCTCGGGCTGCGGCGAAGGCGGCCGAAGGCCGACGAGCAGCCCTGGGCGCCGCGCGCATGCCTGTCACGGCGGACAGGGTGGGGGGGCATTATCTGAACGCTAGCTAGGCAGCACCCCTGCTGTCATCTGAATTTTTCGCGGTCGACATCCGCACAGAAGTACGGATGGCTTGCGAAAATCTGTGACGCGGGCGGCTTATCCTCCGATATCCCAGATACGGCCCAGGTTGTCGGCGAGCCTGTGACTCTGGCACGCTGGCTGACCCGGGAGCTTCGCGTACCGGTGCCGACAGTCGGCAGGGGAGGAACCCGTGACGCGTATCAACTCAGCGGCCGGTCCATGACCGAGTGGTCGCCTGGGCTGGCGCTGGCCGCCTACCGCGACGGCGTGACGGTGATCTGCGAGCTCGCCGCCCAGTTCACCGGGATCGGGTGGCAGGCCCAGACGCCCTGCGCTGAGTGGCGGGCGGCCGATCTCGCCGGCCATCTGCGCTGCGTGGCCGACGACTACCACGAGTACCTGGACGACGCCCCGGCCAGCCGCCTGTCGAGGCTGATGGCCACCGGCGTTCCCGCCGAGAAGCTGGCCCGCAAGCTGGCCAGGCAGAACGCGGCCGAGCTCGCCGCGCTTCCCGACGCGGCAGGGCCGGAGAACATCGCGGCGTTCGCCGATTCCGCGCGCTCGTACGCGCGGCGGCTTGAGCCAATCTGGGACCTGCCGCACCACCGGTACCGTGACGTCGGCGTGACCGTCGGAGGGATGGCTGGCGTCGCCTGCGGCGAGTGGCACCTGCATGCCTGGGATCTGGCCAGGTCCCTCGGCAAGGACTACCGGCCCGCCGCTCCGGAGATCGTGCTCGCGGGGTGGCGGGCGGGCATGCCGCACCTCGAGGTGGATGGCCGCCTGCCGGGCTACGGCGACCGCTGGTACGCCCTGCTCCGGGTGTCCGGCCGTGATCCAGGCTGGACGCCCTGAATTCCCGCGCTTTCCGCGGAAAATCATACCGGATCATGGCAGGGGGGAGCACGGAGTAACCTGGCGCGCGTGACGTTCGACGTGAGTAAGGTGCGGGCGGCCTATCCGGCGCTTGGCGATGGCTATGCATACCTGGACGGTGCCGCGGGCACGCAGCTGCCCGACACCGTCATCGAGGCGATCGCGGACGCCTACCGTGGTGGCCTGGGCAACGCCGGCGGTGCCTTCCCTGCCAGCCACCGGGCGGACGCCATCACCGCGGACTGCCGCCGGGCCGTCGCCGACCTGACCGGCGGCGACCCCGACGGCGTGATCCTGGGGCCGAACATGACCACGCTGACCTACCGGCTGGCCGACACCCTGGCCAGGGACTGGGGCCCCGGCGCCGAGGTGGTCGTCTCCAGGCTCGATCACGACGCGAACGTCCGGCCGTGGGTGCAGGCGGCACGGAAGGCGGGTGCCACCGTCCGGTGGGCAGACGTTGACAAGGCGACGGGGGAGCTTCCGGCGGGACAGTACGACTGGCTGCTCTCGGAGCGGACCAGGCTTGTCGCCCTCACCGCCGCGAGCAACGTGCTCGGCACGATCCCTGACGTGGCGGCGATCACCGCGAAGACCCGGGCCGCCGGGGCGCTGAGCTACGTGGACGGCGTGCACGCGACCCCGCACGGACCCGTCGACGTGACGGCGCTCGGCGCCGACTTCTACGCCACGAGCGCGTACAAGTGGTCCGGCCCGCACATCGGCGCCGTCATCGCCGACCCGGCCCTGCTCGGGGCGCTGCACCCGGACAAGCTGGCGTCCTCGCCCGACACGGTGCCTGACCGGTTCGAGCGGGGCACCCCCGCCTACGCTGACCTGGCCGGGGTGACCGCCGCGGTCGAGCACCTGGCCTCGCTGGATGACTCGGCGGGCGAAACGCGGCGGGCCAGGGTGCTCGCCTCGATGGCCGCGGTGGCGGAGCACGAGCGGCACCTCTTCGCGGAGTTGCTTGGCGGCCTCGAAGGCATGGACCATGTGACGACGTACGGCAGGCCCGCGCGGCGCACCGCGACAGCGTACTTCAACGTCAAGGGCCGCACCCCGCGCGAGGTCGCCGACCACCTCGCGGCGCGCAAGGTCAACGTGTGGAACGGCCACAACTACGCCTGGGAGCTGACCGCGGCCCTCGGCATCAGGGACTCAGGCAGCGCCGTACGAGCCGGCCTCGTCCACTACAACGACCACGACGACCTAGACCGTCTACTAGCGGCTGTCGCGGACCTGGCCTGATCCCCGAGCGTTATTCAGAACCAAACGCTGCCGGTCGCACCTGGCGCAGGCACGGGGCAGTACTAGCCCCGGGGGACGACCCCCGGGATCCCCCGCAAGGCATAGCCCCGGGGGACGACCCCCGGTAATCCCCCGCAAGGGAGCCGTAGCCGGCGAAGCCCGTTCTGAATAAAGCTCCTCGATCATGAATTAGGGTTCGTCAGGGCTGCCTTGTTGCTCTGTGTGAATTTCCGTGCAGAGGACGAGGCATTGGCCGCAGATGGCCGCGGTCTGGTTTGCGGCCAGGCCCTCGGCGTCTGCCCGCTTCCTTCCGCAGAAGCTGCAGGTCGCGTTGTGCTGGTCGGCGGGCACGAGGGCGATCGGCGCATCGGCCCGTTCGCTGCTGGAGGCGGTGGCCAGCTGGCTTGCGTCACGGGTGCAGCGTTCGCAGATGCTGACGCCGGGTCCGGCGGCCAGGCTGCCCACGTCGATGCCGGGGCGTCCGCAGAAGGAGCATGCGCGGCCGGCCCTGGCGATCGTCCGGCGGAGGCTGTCGTAGTCGGCGCCGAGCGTAGTGAGGACCCGGGCGCCGACGCCGCGGCCTTCGCGCACCAGCCCGAGCAGGAGGTGCTCGCCGCGCACCCGCGCACTGCGGCCGTGCCGGGCTTCCTTGCGCGCGAGTTCGAGGACCTTCTTTGACAGTGGGGTGAGCCGCAGCGGCCCGGCTGGCGGCTCGCCCTTCCCTCGCCCGATGATCTGCATGACGGCGGCGCGGGCCTGCTGCGGGCTGGCGCCGGAGCGGGCGAGCACCTGCGCCGCGATGCCCTGCTGGGCGGCGAGCAGGCCAAGCAGGATGTGCTCGGTGCCGATGTAGTGGTGGCAGAGGGAGCGCGCCTCGTCCTGGGCGAGCGCCATCGCCTCCCTGGCATCACCGGACATCCGGTCGAACGACTGCGTGACGGGCCGGTCCTCAGGCTCTGGGTATCCCGGTGCGGTACCTCCGGTGAGGCGCTTGAGCAGGGTCTTCTTCGCGGTGCGGGTAGCGCCGGTTTCCTCGATGATCTGGTGAACTCGCTGGTGGCTGAGGCCAAGCGCCCCGGCGATCTCGCGCATGGAGCCGCCCGAGGCGTGCAGCCGCCTGATCGCGTGGTGGTACTCGGTCCGGGCGCTGTCGGTGCCATGCTGCGCTTCGATGAACCGGTCGCGCGCGGCCACCGCCTCGCGCAGCAGTGGATCGTCCATAGCGTCTATTCTACTAGACAAGAATACTACGTCAAGGTGAGTAGACGCTTCAGCCGCGCTCCTCCCCGCTCGCGCATCCCGCGGCCTCCACACGGCATGGCGAACCTGAACCACCCCGGAGGGTTATTCAAAATCAGTTTCTGATGAAGATCGGCGGCCTGGTGATTCTCGCCATGGTCGGCAGCGAACTACAGCAGTGGTCCATTCACGTAGTCTGGTGTGTGTGAATGGACCACTGCTGTAGTTGAGTCCTGGGTGGTCGGCGGATGCGGGAGCAGTTCATGGCCTGATATTTCCGTATATCGTGGTGATGTCGTCTGGGGTGGCCTTTGCGGGGCAGGGTCGAGCCGGTGGATGTGGCATCGCAAGTAGTTTCTGATGAAGATCGGCGGCCTGGTGATTCTCGCCACGGCTGGCAGCGAACTACAGCAGTGGTCCATTCACGTAGTCTGGTGTGTGTGAATGGACCATTGCTGTAGTTGAGTCCTGGGTGGTCGGCGGATGCGGGGGCAGTT